>ENA-OUOG01000566-OUOG01000566.1-marine-metagenome-genome-assembly--contig:-NODE-566-length-48312-cov-6.606074_pt1 | contig 48312 bp, 29 predicted proteins | sample MGYA00248635_ERZ508505 | MGnify/ENA primary metagenome ERZ508505 (study PRJEB26176, sample SAMN06267871) | marine metagenome | isolation source: Saanich Inlet, British Columbia, Canada | place: Pacific...
GCTTCCTCTTAAGGAAGTTCCCGACACTGCGGCAGTCACTGCTAACCAGGCTATGGCGGCCTAAGCTACTTAGAGACTGCGACGAACGAGCCAGCGCACCCTCTCACACGTGCAGTCGCGTCGTCGCGAGCGCGGTGACATCTTCGTATTAATTGCAACATTGTAATACACTTAATTTACGTGAAGGGGTAAAAAAACCATTTGTCTCTTTAACACATCTAATCACCAGTTAAGGATGATTTAGAGGAGTTAAAAAAACTTCCCTCTCTGTCGTCTGTGCTCAATCCATTCGGGATATCGCCGCGGTCTTCTTTTCTTCTCTCTCGCGTCACCCCCGCGACAGTTCCCACGGCGATCAACGACGCAACGCGACGCGCGCTGTCGCGTCGTGGACGCATTGTCCCCTCATAGCATGCACTCATGGGTCCTTGTCTAAGTACACCGGGATCCAAAGAGGACAGGCATGATGGGGCCTCGATACGTCCTCAAGAAAATGTCTCGACAAGCGAGTCGAAGCATCCGAGTCAGGACAAGTTGTCTCCCCGAGGAGCCGAGGCTTCGGCCGAGACCTCGGCAGAGCACGTGTCCAGCCATAGACCAGAGCTGTCGCCCCGAAAGCTTCAGTCAATCGAGTCAGGGGAGCAACTCGCAGATCCTGGACGAGAACGAGAACCGACGAGTCCGGCCGCCGAGGAGGTCGATCCCGTGCCCGAGGACGCAAGGCCACGGGAGACGAGTTCGAGGGAGGCTAAATCAGTGTTCAGCGCAGAGACTGTGAGCAAGCTCGAACAACAGACCTCGACGATAGGCGATTCTTCGTCGATGAGCTCATCCCGCCGCGAGTCCATGGAGACCGTATCGAGCTCGAACTCGTCATGGTCCCAAAGGTCAGCGAAGCACACCGCCTCGGTGACAACGTCTTCTGTTTCCCACGACGGAGCGAGTTACACACAGCTGAACCAGTACGTCATCATCAAGGATCTTGGTCGAGGGGTTCACGCAAAGGTGAGCCTCGCACTTAACACTGCAGACAATAACTTTTACGCTGTCAAGGTGACGAATAATAACGCCGTGCTCGCGGAGACGGCTGTGCGCAAAGAGATTGCCGTTCTCAAAAAGCTCGATCACGACAACGTGCTGAAGCTGTTTGAAGTGGTCGACGACCCGGACAACGGCGAACTTCTTCTGGTTCTGGAGTACGCTGAAGGGGGTCCAATCTATACGAGATACAACCGTACTCATTTGAGCGAGGATGTGGTGCTCAAGTATACCAGAGATATCATTCAAGGACTCGATTATCTGCACCACGTAGCGGGAATCGCGCACATGGACATGAAGCCAGAGAACCTGCTGAAATCCGCAGACGGGACAGTTAAGATTGCGGACTTTGGCGTGTCTTTCGTTGGGAGAAAAAGCGATCCGCGAGCTCCTAATGCCTCGAAACGGATCGTAGGTACGCCTGCATTCATTGCGCCAGAGATACTCGGTGATGATGGTTATGATCCCTACAGCGCTGACATTTGGTCTCTCGGTATCTGCATATTCCACATGAGCACCGCTAAACTCCCGTTTGTTGGGCGTACGATTTTTCAGATCGTTGCAATGGCGAAGAGGCAGGGTCTGCGCTTTCCACCGAATCCGGAGCTCTCGGCGGAGCTCATGGACCTTATGGCAGCGATTCTGCAGGTCGATCCACAGAAGCGCGCGAGTATAGAGTACATCATGCAGCACCCTTGGATTACGTCGAATGGACAATACCCTCTGCAAAGTCTCTCGAGTCTGGACGAACACATTAAAGTCTCGGAGGAGGAAGTTGCCGCTGCCGTGCGACACGATCCCCTGGCTGCGCTTCTTCGTCCCCAGTTCAAGACCGAACACTTCGCTCCCGGAGAAGTTATCATGCGCAAAGGCGAAGTGGGAGACAGAATGTACTTTATCAACGCCGGAAACTGCGAGGTTCTCATGGATGCGCTCGCGGACGTGCCAAGCGAAAACGACGCTGCGGTTCTCGCGGTGCGTCACGCAGGCGACTACATTGGAGAGCTCGCTGTGATGGAGACGATCCGAAGCAACGGCGCCACTGTCGGGAAACGTACTGCCACTGTCAGAGCACGTGATGACGTAGAGTGTCTTACGGTTACAGTAGATGCCATGATGGAGGCGCTGAAAAAGGACACGGGTGGGAGGGAAAGACTGATTCGTACTGCAAGCTTCCGGCTGGAACAGAACGACGAAATCTTGTTGCAGCTTCAAGAGAGTCAGACTCACAGCTTCAACATGCGCGTCGCTTCAATGTTTACGCCTACGCGAACACTCCAGGTGTTGTACGCGGAAGACAGCATGCCGACGCAGTTTATCGTGAAACGGTTGATGAAACGCATCGGTCAGGTAAACCTGACTTGCGTCTCGAATGGACAGGAAGCGGTGGAATACTGCGAGCAGTGTACTCGAGGAGAGGCGCCGCGTCCAGATATCGTCTTGATGGACTGTCAGATGCCAGTGATGAACGGCTTGGAGGCGACAACTGCGATTCGTAACCTGGACGAATTGAGGGTGAGCCGCGTCCCAGTCGTCGCGGTGTCTTCCGGAGTAAAAAGCATGAACCAACAAGCTTGTTTGGAAGCAGGCATGGACGACTACGTGTCGAAACCATTGAATCAAGTCGTGCTGACGGACGTGCTCGTGAGAAACCTTCCACCAAAACTGCTCGGTCATGATGAAGCGAACGGAAGGCTCGATTATTAGAAATTCAATATCAGTGCTAAGATTAAGTCGACGTGAACTTTGACGGTATCTCACACGCGCCGGTGTCGCAGTTGTCTAACGACACCGCCGTGGCGCGCTCGCTTCCTTCACCCGAAAACTGATGGTTCGAGTCCTGGACGTACACAACCTGTTCCGGCGCCGTCGCGACCGCCGGACGATTCGAATACGTCTCACCGATGCGACACGTCGCATGATAGCCCGCCTCGCGAAGGTCGCGGATGCAAGCATCAACCTTGTCCTTGTCCACCGCTGCCAATAGACCGCCCGCGGTCTGCGGGTCGTATATGAGCGGATAGCGAGGGTTTCCGGACACTTCGTCTTGGTTCGCCACCGCCCTCGACAAGCGCACGTTCGCAGGCTGCAGCGACGACGTGATTCCAAGCTTCAGGCACTCTTCGGCACCATCCAAAATCGGCAAGGCGTCAAGGTCAAGAACGGCGGCTAAATTCGAGCCCTTGCACATCTCCACTAAGTGGCCCAGCAGTCCGAACCCAGTGACGTCTGTGCACGAAGTCGCCCCGTGTTTCACCAAAATCTCCGCGCCGACTGCACTCGGTTGTCGCATGCTGTCAAGCGCGGCGCTTACCCATCGCCCCTCAGCCTTCGCGCGCATGTCAGCTGCAAACAACGTGCCAGTTCCGATAGGCTTCGTCAAGATCAAAGCCTGTCCAGGCTTCATCCCGCCCTTCTTCATCAGCTTCTTTCGTTCCGCGACGCCGTGCACCGCGAAACCGAGCGCTAACTCCGTGCCCTCGCAGCTGTGCCCCCCGGCGAGCGCGCACCCCACCTCTTTGAGGACTTTCGTGGCCCCAGCCATCATCTGATACAGCGTTTCCTCCACCTGTGGCTCAAGCCCGTATGGCACCTGCGCGATGGCAAGCGCAGCGTGAGGCTCTGCCCCCATAGCCCAGCAGTCACCGAGCGCGTGTACCACCGCGACTTGCCCGAATATGTACGGGTCGTCGACGAAAGATCGGAAAAAGTCGACGGTGTGCACGGCAACTTTTCCCGGAGGCACGGTGATGACCGCAGCGTCGTCGGGCTGGTCAAGCCCGACGTCCACTGCGGGATTCGTCGGGATGTCGAGCCGCGCCATCACACGACTGAGCACACTGGCGCCGACCTTCGCCCCGCAGCCCCCGCATCGCATGGGCACGGCACGCAACGCCGCAATCGTCGCCGGACCGGCGGCGAGCGCAACCTCAGCGACATCCGGTTCGGGCGCGGGCATCTCCGGCATTTCCTGGTACATCTTCATCCACTTCTTGTCGATACGGTCTTTCCACGCCCACAGCATAGCACCAGTGCTCGTCGCGCCACCTAGGCTAAGCGATCCCCACGACGCGATGGCGTGCTTCGACCCGGTGCTGATGAGACCGAGGAACGTTTTCTGCGGGGTGAAGTCCACAAGCGCCTCTCCGAGCAGATAGCGACGCAAGTTATCAGCCAGCGGGGGGCCTTGACGCACTGCGAACACGCCGGCTTTCGGGCGAGGATGTCCGACGACGGAAGCGCAGTCACCTGCCGCGAAAACGCCCGGCGCGTTCGTAGATTGCAGCGTTGGCGCGACTCGCACAAATCCGCCGTCGACATCCAGGCCTGACTCGGCTAACCACGGCTGCGGCGCGGCTTGCGTGCACCAGATGCACTCGTCCGCGGGAATCTCGCGGCCACTGGCCAACTCAACCGTTGCTTTGGAGACGGTCTTCACACCGTCCCCCTCGATGAGCTCGATGCCTCGAGCCGCGAAGATGTCCCGAAACGTCGCGCGCGTGGCGGGCGGGTGCGTGGGCATGAGTTCGCCCCGAGTGACCAACTTGAACTCTGCGCGGTCGCTCGGCTGCCCTGCCTTTTGCAGCTCTGAGAGCATTCTGTGCTGCATGGCGAGCGCCAGCTCCACGCCACCCGCGCCTCCGCCCACTACCACCACTCTCGTTTGCTTCTTCGTGGTCAACACGCGGTCCAAGAGCGCTTCCCAGCGCGCGCCGAACCCGAAGATGGGCTTCACCGGGGTGGTGAAGTCGCCGGCGCCCGCGACTTGACTCGCGGCGGGGGTGATCCCGATATCGATGGACACCGCGTCGTAGGGAATGGACGGCCGGTTCTTAAGAATGATGCGTTTGTTCACGTAGTCGATGGACACGGCCTCGTCGTGGATCAAACGGTGTCCCGCAAACGTGCACAGCGGCCGGAGATCGACGTGACATTCGTCCCACGTGTAGTGCCCCGCGATGTGGCCGGGGAGCATCCCGCTGTACGGCGTGTTCACTTCTTTGGCGACCAGGGTGACACGCACGCCGGGAAGCTTGTTCATTCCAAACATCTTCAAGACGTACACGTGGCTATGCCCTCCGCCGATGAGCACCAAATCCTTGACCACCGGTCCGTCGTCCGTCATCTTCCCCATCGCTGCAGACGCGCTTTTCTGTCTCCGTCGGCGGGGCGTACTTTTAGATCTGATTGGCAGGACGGCACGGGAATCGGACGTACGGGACCCGCGATATCCGGGGCTAGAAAGACCAATGGACGGCGCAGATACGGCAGCCACCAAGCTCATGCAAACCCCACACGCGGAGCGTCCTGCGCTCGAGCGTATGCGCCGAGGAAGCCCCTAACCGCCGCCGAGAACATTTCTCGTACATTATCGTGACTTCGTGAGTCACGCGTGACGCGTCGATTGTACAACTTGGGCACCTTCGCCAAAACATTGCCTGCCAGCGATGCAAGATGCCGGATAACGATGAGCGCACTCGCGCCGCGGCTCTCGGGCGCTCGCCCCGCGTTCAGTTCGGGCTCTCGCTCTCGCTCTCGGCAACGCCGATGCGCGCCCGTGCGTTGCCAGGTCTCGACGGGCGCTCCGCCCGCGACGGCCGGTGAGCTGAGCAGATACGATTGGAAAGGGATGAGTTGCGCGTACCGAACTGCTGGCGCTGGGAAACCGGTTGTCCTCATCCACGGCTTCGGCGTCAGCAGCTTCCAGTACCGCGACACGGTGGAAGAGCTCGCAAAGACTAATAAGGTGTACGCGCTCGACCTGGTCGGCTTCGGGGCGTCGGACCAGCCGGACACGGAGTACTGCATGGAGTTCTGGAGAGATCAGGTGATCGATTTCGTGGACAACGTCGTGGGACAGCCCGCGGTGTTGTGCGGAAACAGCATTGGCAGCCTCGCGGCGATTCACGTCGCGTCCACCAAGCCTTCGTGCGTCGACGGTGTGATTCTGCTCAACTGCGCTGGGGGCATGAACAACAAGGTGAAGCGCATGCCCGGCGATTTCGACGGGTTCGGGTGGCAGTACAAAGCTGTCGTGCCCGTGTTCGCCGTCGTGCTCGCGCTCATCGACTTCGTGCTCAAGATCGAACCCGTGGCTAAGCCTCTGTTCGACAACGTGCGCACCGAGGATAACGTCAGGAACGCGTTGCAGGGCGTGTACAAGAACCCTTCGCGCGTCGACGACGCGCTGGTGAGCTCCATCACGGACGCGGCGAAGCGCGAAGGGGCGTTCCGCGCGTTTGTCCGCATCCTCACCGGGCCGCCGGGACCGAGGCCGGAGGAGATGATGGACAAGGTGTCGTGCCCCATGTTGATTCTCTGGGGCGACGAGGACGGCATCACGCCCATGGACTTCCCGCTCGGCCAGTACTTCATCAAACTCCCCGAGACTCGCGAAAACACCACCCTGAAGGTGTTCCCGGGAGAAGGACACTGTCTGCAAGACGACAACCCCCGCGCCGTGACCCCGGTGATTCGCGACTGGGTCGCGCAACTCTGAGCGCGACGCGCGCGCGGCGTTCATTTAGCTACATAGGATATTCTACACGCACAAGTATTAATACGACCGTATGGTATTCGTGAATGATATCTGCTACTGTATGTAAGGCTACGAGACTACGAGATGTGACACCGTACGCGCGCCTGTCAACCCAAAAGCCACCCTTGCGCACCCGAGTTGTTGAACTCCGCGGCGGACCTCGACGCCGCCGCGGAGTGCCCCGGCTTGGGCCGAGTTTTGGCCCACGTCGCGCCCGTCGCCTTCATCTCCTTCACCCGCTTCACGATCTCCTTCGCGGTGTTGAACGTGCCGCCGGTGTGTTTTTGGCACACGAAACACAGCTTCTCCTTGGCGTTGTGTTTCAACGCGCAGTGCTCGCAGAAGTAGTGCTTGCACTTGGTGACCACGGGATCTTTCGCGTCCGCCCAAGTCGAACCGCAAATCGCGCACGCCGCGGGGGTTTCATCCTCCCCATCATCCTCGTCTTCCGGGTGTAACGCCTCGCCGTTCTCGCCGAGATCGCGCTCCATCTTTTCTAGTCTCGCCATCGCCTCTTTCTTGGCCTTCTCCTTCGCCTCCCACTCCCGGTCGAGCTGCCACCCGTGTTTGTAGTCGCCGCGGTCGTGCAGGAACTTACACGAGTCGCCGTACCCGCAAAACCCCGTCTCTTTGTAATCCTTGCAGATATCCGGCTTGTAGTCCATGATGAACGTCGAGCGCACGTTCGCGGACGCGCGCATGGGGCCGTGCGCCCCACCTCCTTTCTCACTCGAGATGGTGTGCTCTTTCCGGAACCCGGCTCGGTAATCCACGTAATTCGCGCTTCCCTTGTAAATCTTGTCATCCTCGAACCCATCCGCGCGCGCGGCCGCGGTCGCTAAAACCTTCTCGCGCATCGCGCGACCGTCCTTGTCCTTCTCCGTGTCTATCTCGAGCTCGGCGGTGGCGCCCCCGTCGCCGCGCTGCTGAAGAGAGCGGTCACCCTCGAACGCGAAGACCTGGATCTTGCCTCGGTCGTCCCTCGTGGACCCGCCGAGCAGGGTTTTCTTCTTCTTCTCCGCGGGCGCCGACGCGGAGACCCCGGGTGCTGCGTCGTCGTCGTCGTCATCGTCGTCCGACGACGCCGCCGCGCGTTTCCGGACGTTCCCTCGACCGAAGGTCCCCTTCTTCTTGAACCCGCTCATGGTGGCTCGCGCGGGGACAAGTGCGAGTCGGTAAACGAGTTGAGCGTCGTTCGGTCTGGTTTTCGACGAGGCCCGAGAAGCACTGCGTTCGCGTTTCGGTGCCGAGTCGGCCATTCGTCGGCGCACGACTCTCGCATATCGCGCAGCGGTCGACCAAACATGGCCTCTCACTTTCGTGGCAGCTCGCGGCGGCTTCTCGCCGCGGTGGCTCAGCTCGGGAGCGCGCAGTGCAGGGCGGGCGCGGGCGCCTCGACGTGCACACGTGGCCTCGCCGAATCGTCGGCTTGGGCGCCTCGGCGAGTGCGCCAGTTCACCGCGGGTAGACCTTCGTGGGCCGCCGCCGCGAGCGGCACGGGTCCCCTCGTCGAGCAAATGCAGGACAAGATCCGGGAGGGGCTGGGTGGTGCGGACGAGGTGGAGGTGATCGACGTGTCCGGGGATGCTCGGCACGTCAGCATTCGGGTGGTGTCGGCAGCTTTCGAGGGCAAGAGCCCGATCAACCGACAGCGCCTGGTGTACAAGTGCATCTGGGAAGAGATGCAGTCCGAGCGCGTGCACGCGGTGCAGGGCATCGAGACGAAAACGCCCGCCGAGGTGTCCAAGTGATGAGCGCGACGTGTCGAGAAAGCGTGGGAGAGAACCGCGGGTCCGCGGAGCCGAACTCGGGGATCGTCGACGGCGCCGCGGCGCATACATCCCGCCACGCGGACGCGAGGTCGACTATGTATCGTAGGTCGTTTGTATACGCAAATCTTATCGAGAATATCACGAACGCATTCGCTTACGCCTTGGGCACCGCGCCACGCACCGCGCCGGGGACGTCGTAGTTCTCCATGAACCACTTCACGGTGGTCTCCATCGCCTCCTCGAAGGGCGTGAACTTGAAGTCGGGGAGGTACTTGCGGAGCTTCGCGTTGTTCGCCGTCTTCTTGAACTGCCCGTCCGCCTTGGAGGTGTCAAACTTGACCTGCTCCTTGGGCATGCCGATCGCCTTCGCCACGGCGTACGCGACGTCGCTGATGGAGATCTCGTCCTCCTCGCCGACGGAGAGGATGATGGGGTCCGCCTCTTCGTACGAGCGCAGGGTCCAGATCATGAGCTTCGCCAGGTCGACGGAGTAGATGAACTGACGCAGAGGCGTGCCGGAGCCCCAGATCTCGAAGTCCTTGCCCTCCTTCAAGCAGTTGGTGCCGCGGTGAATCAGGCCGGGAATCACGTGCGAGTCCTCGAGGTGGAAGTTGTCGTGCTTGCCGAAGATGTTCGTGGGGATCACCGCGGTGAAGTTGCACCCGTACTGAGACTTGTACATGCGGTTCTGCACGTCGACCATGCGCTTGGCGTAGGCGTACCCCTCGTTGGAGAAGTGGGGAGGCCCGTTGTGAATCATCGTCTCGTCGATGGGGAAGGTGGTCTTGTCGGGGAAGATGCACGTCGAAAGGCACGACACGAGCTTCTCCACGCCGCGCTTGTGGCACTCCTGGAAGATGTTGTCGTTCATCGCGACGTTGTTCCTCCAGAACTGAACCTTGTGTTTCATGTTCGCGAACAGGCCGCCCACCTGCGCGGCGAGGTGGATGACGTGCGTGGGCTGGTACTTGTCGAAGATCTTGGCAGTGTCCGCGGGGTCCGTCAGGTCGCCGTCCTTGCTGCTCAGGTACACCCACTTCTCGTCGGCGTTGTTCTCCGCCTCGATCACCTCGCGGATGGCCGAGCCGACCAGACCGGTCCCGCCGGTGACCATGATGACCTTGCCCATGGTGAACGAAGGTGCGGAAAGAGAGTCTTGAAGATACCCTCTGGTCGAGGGTGCGACGTGACGCGCGCGATCTGTGCGTGCGGGGCTTGTGCAGGGATGGCGCGACGCTCGGCGACGTCGATCGCACTTTTTCCGGAGGCCGCGGAACCGCTCGTTGCCCGCGGCCTCTGCAGATGCCGGTTTTTTTCATCGCGCATTTAGTCTAAGAAATGTGCTATTCACGATGACGTTTCGGAGTTTTGATACACGATAGCTTGTGCGTATTCCGATTGATGACAAGATGAAGAGACCCGCTCACGCCACCGCCGGGGCTGCGTCCCCCCCGCTCTGCTCCGGCGGCGCGCGGAATTTCAGCAGCGCCTTGAGGTCGAAGTTGTCCGCGCGCTTCACCAGCCCGACGTGCAGCTTGGTCTTGAACGTGTCCACGTCCACGACGGCGCCAAGGCTGCACTGCAACGCGACGTTGCTGGAGGTGGCAAACTGCGCGCCGCGCGCGCACTCCGCGTCGACATCCTCGAGGCTCTTGGTGGGGTCGTGCTTCCGCAAAGCCTCCCGCACCGCAGCCAGGGGCGCGAGGTTCGAGCCCGGCTCCACGCGCTCCGCGCCCTCGATGGCCTCCGAGACCTCCTGCGCGTATGCGCGGATCTCCATCCAGTGCTGCTCAAACAACGTCGTGACAAACTCGCCCTGGTTCAGGTTGGCATCCTCCTCGAACAGCTTGATGAAGTCCACGAACTCGCCCTCGGACTGATCCTTGGAGAGCGCCTTGCGCAGCGCCGCGTGGGACTCCTCGGACTTGGACGGGAAGAACTCCCGCAGCGCGACGTACAGGTCCTCGCGCCCGATGAGGTTGTCGTGCCCCGCCGCGAGCGGCAGGTACTCCTCCAGCGCGCGCGTCATCTCGTTGCGGTCGTTGTACACGTCCTCGCACAGCGCCCCGGTGAGCACCTCCAGGAACAGCGCCACGTCCGCGTCGTAGGAGAACTTGCGCAGAGCCTCCATGAGGTTGTATCCAGCCTCGACCGCGTCCGCGTGCACGCCGCCGTGCTTCTCCCGCAGGTGCTCGTACAGGTACTCGTGCAGCGCGAAGGGCAGCTTTCTGTGCGCGTCCGACTTCTTTTTCCCTTCCCACACCTCCTGGATGAACTCCTCCGTGTCCCGCTTGGACAGCTTCTTGACCAGCACCTTGTCGTCCACCGAGCGCAGGAAGCGGGGGAGCTCCGGTCCCTTCCCGAGCGTGCGGAGTTTGGGGGGGCCTTCCTCTTCGCGCGGTGCCGCCTTGGCCACCTCGTCGTCGCCGTCGACGTCCGACGTCTCCGGCGCCTCCTTCGTCGTCGCCGCCTCTTCCTCCTCGGCGACGCCCTCGAACGGGTCGCGCGCCTCCGCCTCCGGCTCGATGAGCGCCTTGGCCTCCTCGTACTTCGCCAGGTCGTCCGTCTTGGCCTTGAAGATCTTGAGTTCGTCCAGCACGGAGTGGATCAGGTCCAGCGTTCGGTCGGCTTCGTAGTTTTCCTTGCCGTGCGGGTCGATGGCGTTCCAGTCCGGCCGCGGCGTGAGCGCGCCGGTCGGGCCCTTGAGCTGTAGGTTCTCCGCGCGCGTCAGCAGCAGCTCCTCCTTCGTGGCGTTGAGCTCCAGCCGGAGCTTCCGCAGCTCATCCTCCGCCGCGCGCGCGTCCGCGTCCGCCTCGACGACGCGCGCCTGCGTCTCCAGCAACTTGGCTTGTGTGTTTTCGTTCATGGACAACGCGCGGTTCACGCTCGTGCGCGTCGTCTGGTTGGTCTCCTCCAGCACGCGCACCGCGCGGTCGCGCGCCTCCACCTCCTCCTGCCACTTCTTGAGCTCCTCCGCCATCTTGACCTTCTCGCCCGCGAGGCGCTCCACCACGGAGAAGTACGGCAGCTGGTCGAACGCGCGCGCGTCCGAGTCCGCGAGGTAGTAATCGGAGTAGATGCCCTTCGCGAGCTCCTCGCGAATCGCGCGCAGGGACGCGCTGAACGGCCCCGCGATGTCGCACAGGTCGCCCAGCAGCTCCATGCACGCGGCAGTCCTGAACCTGTCGGGCTGCGGGTGGTCCTCCAAAGCGCGGGGTTCGCCGGGGGGGGTCCTCGCCAGGAGCTCCGCCAGCTTGACTTCGATCCGCAACGCGTTGGAACGATACTTTTGGTCCCGAACGCCATCGACGGAGGACTTCGCCTGCGCCCTCCAGTCGTTCCGCCGCACGTCGGGGGGCAAACGACCGCCCGCGCCGTGCTTGAACATGGCCGCGCGAAGCCTCGACGGACGCCCGGTCGGAGGCTCGCGGCGCCACGCGCGGTCGGATTCTGCCGGGCGAATCCAAGAATCGCGCCTTCGCCCCAAAAATGGGTGCGCAAAGGGCGTCTCGAGCACAGAGTATCCAGTCTCCAAAAAGCCAGTTTGCTTTGCTTGAAGCCTTGAACACCACAACAGAGGTTTGAGCTTCCACGTTGCCAACTGGCCACGATATCCCATTAGCAGAACGCGCCGAAGAGGATGTCGCTCGCCTCGGCGGTTCGGACGGCGGCGCGCCCGACCGCGAAGTGCGCGGTCGGGCGGGATTCCGTCCGCCTCGCGCGTCCCCGCGCGGCCGCCGCGCCGCGCCGTGCGTCACGGCTCGCGCTCGGATCCAGAAAGTCCGGGGTGACGCGTCTCGCGTCGCAGGACCCGGGCGCGAGCGTGGACGTGGACGACGTCGCGGAGACCTCCGCGGCGGCGCGCGATGAGGCTCTGGAGTGCGTTGTGGTGGGGATGGAGGCGGCGTGCGTGTTGAGCGAGGACGAAGGCGACGTCGAGGAGGGCGCGTCGCGTTCGGACGCGCCCTCCTCGGCGAAGAAAACGCGGGAGGACGATCGTCCATCCGGCGCGCTCGCGGCGCTCGGCGGCGCGGCGCTCGTGTCTCCGTTTTTCCTCTGGGGCACGTCCATGGTCGCCATGAAGGAGGTGCTCCCCGCGACGAGTCCTCTGTTCGTGGCCTCCGTGCGGCTCGTGCCCGCCGGCCTGGTGCTCATCGCGTGGGCGGCGTCGCAGAAGCGGCCGTGGCCGAAAGGCAAAGACGCGTGGCTCGCCATCAGCCTCTTCGCGCTCGTCGACGGCACCGCGTTCCAGGGCTGCCTCTCCGAGGGCCTGCAGCGCACCTCCGCCGGGCTGGGCAGCGTGATCATCGACTCGCAGCCGCTCACGGTCGCGATCCTCGCGAGCATCATCTACGGCGAGACGCTCGCGCCCGCCGGCGTCGCCGGCCTCGGGCTCGGCGTCGTCGGCTTGCTGATGCTCGAGTTGCCCCGCGCGGCGCTCGACGCCGTCGTCGCCGGCGACTTCGCCGGCGCGGCGGCGGCGGTGACGAGCGGCATCGACAGCGGGGGCGGGCTCTGGGACAGCGGCGAGTGGTGGATGCTCCTGGCGGCGCAGTCCATGGCGGTCGGCACGGTGATGGTGCGCTGGGTGTGCAAGTACGTGGACCCCGTGATGGCCACCGGGTGGCACATGGCGATCGGGGGCGCGCCGCTGCTTTTGTACTCCGTCGCCACCGAGCCGGCGGTGTACGCCAACCTGGACAAGCTCGGTTCGAGCGAGGTGGGGGGTTTGCTGTACACGTCGCTGCTGGGCAGCGCGCTGGCGTACGGCGCGTTCTTCTACTTCGCCTCCAGGGGAAGCCTCACGAAACTGAGCTCGCTGACGTTCTTAACACCGATGTTCGCCGCGCTCTTCGGGTACCTGCTTTTGGGCGAGACGTTAAACGAGACGCAGCTGCTGGGCGCGGCGGTGACCGTCGTCGGCATCTACCTGGTGAACACGCGCGCGTCCGAGGGGGAGCCGAAGGAAGAGTAGTGTTTTCGGGTGTGTGTATCTATGAATCAAAAAGTGTTTCATCGACGCCCGCGCGCGTTCATCCGCGCGGCTTCCGCGACGTCGCGCTCTAAAGGATCACTTTCTCGCCGCGCGACTCAAGCGCTGCAGGTGGTAGTTGATCGTGTTTGCCTTTTTCGGTTGCTTCGCCGCCAGGTTCAGGCACGAGTCCAGCGCTCGTCGCTCGCCCGCACACCTCGCGTCGTCCTCGAAGTTGCACTTCTTGAAGCACGCCAGCAGAGCCGTCATCTCCTCCATGCACGAGATCTTCTTCCCCCGGAGCTTCTTGGTGTTCACCCACAGCTTCGCCTGCTTCTCGGTCCCCATCGCGCCCGACACGTCGCCTCGGGGCTCGAGCTCGACCGCGAGGCGGACGCGAACCTAAGGCGCGAGAGAGCGGCGCAGAGGTCGCCCCTGTCCCGAAGCGTCGCACGGGGTGGACGGCCGAACGGAGGAGCGCTCCGCGGTGACGCGCGCGCGGGCTCTAACGCGTGAATGGGGGTTTGGTTTGATCTCGTCAGGCGTCCAGGGAGGAAGGAAGTCATGCGAGTCGCGGTGAAAAACTGACGCGCGCTTCGCGCCATCGGTAGTTTTAGAGTCGGCACCATGTTCGTTTGATTTCAAACTTTCGAGCGCTGGGGCTCCGCACCTCGGGGAAGAGACACCCGTACCGCGTCATGGAGCGCGCGGTGCCCGCGAGGTCATCCCTCGAGCCCGCGCGGCCCCGGTTCGCGCGGCGGCGGAACAAAAGCGGGTTCCGCGAGCGCGCGGACCAGATCCTTCGGCAGGATGGGGCGTCTCCGTCGAAACCGGATCGCGCTCTGGTGGCGACGCGCGCGACGACGCGTCCGAGGGACGGCCGGGGCGATCGCGGCTCGGGCACGCCGGGGGTGAGCGGCCGCGCCGCGGTGAGCGTGAACGCCGTCGCCGGCGCCGTCGCGGGCACGCTGGTGAGCCTGGTGCTGCATCCCGTGGACACGGTGAAGGTGGCGATCCAGGCGGACCGAAGCGCGAGGCGGTCCGTCGGCGCCGTCGTCGCGACCATGCTCAAGCAGCGGGGGCCGTTCGGGCTGTACAGCGGGTTATCGGCGTCCCTGGCGTCCGCGGCGCCCATCTCCGCGCTGTACACGGCGTCGTACGAGGCGGCCAAGCTCAAGCTCGCGCCCTTGTTCTCGGAGGACCGCCAGTGGGTCGCGCACTGCGCGGCGGGCGCCGCGGCGAGCGTCGCGACTTCGTTCGTGTACACGCCCTCCGAGTGCGTCAAGCAGAGGTGCCAGGTGAGCGGCAACGTCAAGGCGTGGCAGGCGGCGAGGATGATCGTGCGAGAGAGCGGCGTGGGGGGACTGTACAAGGGGTGGACCGCGGTGTTGTGTCGGAACATCCCGCAGTCCGCCATCAAGTTCTTCGTGTTCGAGAAGCTGATGCGCGCGGTGTACGCGAGCGCCGCCGGGCGCGGATCCGGCACTCTGCCCTCGCTCGCGGTGGGGGGCATCGCCGGGTCCACGGCGGCGATGTTCACCACGCCCTTCGACACGGTGAAGACCCGGCTGCAGACCGTGGGGATCGCCGGCGTGGACAAGGGGGGGGTCGCGCGCGGCGTCGCGGCGACGGCGCGCGACATCGTCGCCGCCGAGGGCGTCGGCGGCTTATATCGCGGTCTGCTCCCGCGCCTGTTCATCTACGTCACGCAGGGTGCCGTGTTCTTCTCGTCGTACGAGTTCACGCGCAGGTCCCTGCTGCAGTGCGACTGGGCGCGAGACGACTCGGAGGAGGAGGAGGACGCGCGGTGATTCGCGCGCGTTCGTTTACTTTCGTAGTCTATTTATTATGATAACAACCGTCTATTACGCGATCACGCGTCGTTCCCGCCGCTTCGCTCCCGCTTCCGCTCGAGGTACCTCTCCCACCTCGAGTGCCTGAGCGTGGTGAAGTCCTCCACGTCTTTGATCGCGAGCAGGTACTCGGTCAGCCCGAGGAGCTCGTCGTCGTCGTCGCGGTTCAGGTGCGCCTTTCGGAACGGACGGATCTTCAGTCCGCAAGAAGGATTCATCACGAAGTTCCGGCGCAGGTCGTCGAACATGATCGTGTTCTTCTCGTCGTACCGCCCGCCGTACTTCGCCCACACCCACCCCAGCGGCTTGCACTTAAACAAGCCGTAGGGCTCCATCTCCACGGAGATCATCGCGCCCGAGTCCACGAGCCGCATGATCTTGTAGTCGGGGTGGGTCAAGACGCCCAGCTCCTTCATCTTGAGCTCGATCCAGCTCACGCCCGTCGCCGACCAGATGGCGATGTCGTAGTGCTCGTACGCCCGCGTCAGGAACTCGTGCAGGTACGGACGCATGAGCTCCAGCGGGTGCTCCGCGGTCGACCGGTGGTCGAACAGCGTGTAGTCTATGTCCAGCACCAACAACTTCTTGCCGTCGCGCGGGGGGTTCAGCGGCGGGACCCCTTCGTACTTTTCAATCCGGCGTCGCAGCTTTTCCACGTTCTCGGGTTTGTCCTTGACGTCGATGGGGTCGTCGTCGCGGACGTCGAAGTCGTCCAGCACCTCGGGCGCCGCCTCCGCGGCGACGGAGATGGACGTGATGGCCGCCTCCGTGGAGCCCATCATCATCACCACCTTGGGGAGCTTCACCGTCGAGAGAGGCGCGGCGTCGTCCGCCATCTTCGGTCCGACTTTCACGTTCAAGAGCTTTTGCCTGGCGGGTAACACGTTGGTCTCCGCCTCGATCAGGCGCTTGAGCGACCCGACGTCCGCGTCGGCGGCGAGCGTGACAGAGAACAGCTTTCCCTGCCACTTAATCGCCACGGACACGTCCTTCGGAGGTTCCATCTTCGCTCGTGCGGTGTGCCAACTTTTCGACGAGATCTGGCGAACTTGAACGAGTGAAAACGCATTCGGCACTTTTCGCCCGGCGGCTGTCGAAAACGCGTCATTGGATAGCCTCGCGCGGCCACGATGGCGGCGGACGCGAGACCTAAGCGCGGGGATGAGGCGTCGAAGCGGTCGTCGGGGACTCCCGGAACGAGCAAGGGCACCGCCTCGTTCATCGCGGGCTCCTCCGCCGGCCTCGTCTCGAGCCTCGCGCTGCAACCGTTCGAGGTGGTCAAGACTCGGATGCAGGCGCACAGGCTGAACATGGGACCGACCAAGGGCATGTTCGCCACCGCGGGGTGCGTGGTGCGCGACGAGGGCGTCCGAGGCCTGTGGGCGGGCGTCACCGCGTCGTGCGTGCGCACCGCCGCGGGCGCCGGTCTCTACTTCCTGCTCCTCGAAAGAGTCTCCCGCGAGCTCAACCAGCGCTTCCCGAAAGCCGAGGGCGACAAAGCAAACGCCGCGTTTGCGGGCGCGCGCACATTCGCCGTCGGCGCCGCTTCAAGAGCGCTCGCCGCGACTGCGCTGTGCCCCATCACGGTGGTCAAGACGCGCATGGAGTACGCGTCGATGAGCGGGGTCACCTACAGCGGCGTTTTCAACGCGCTGTGGCAGGTGGCCAGCAAAGAGGGCGCGCGCGGGATGTTCAGCGGCTTGGGTTCGACGCTCGCGCGCGACGCGCCGTTTTCGGGTTTGAACCTCCTCATGTACACCAAGGCGCGCGCGGCGATGGCGGATTTCGCCGCCGCGCAGGGAAGAGAGGTCACCGCGCTGGACACGCTGGTCGCCGGCGCCGTCGCGGGGGGAATCGCCACGTTCGCCACGCACCCCCCCGACGTGCTGCGCACGCGCGCGCAGCTGGGGGGCACGGCGAGCCTCGCAAAACTCGTCAGAGAGGAGGGCGTGCGCACGCTGTGGGTCGGGTCCACGCCGCGCATCGCGAGGCGCACCTTGCAGCAGGCGGTGACTTGGAGTCTGTTCGAGTACATCGCGACGGCGCTGGGGGGAAGCTCGGTGTTGTCGTAGACGGGCGACGACGCGTAAAGAGCCGCGTGAATTATTATTAAAACCCGACGAACAGATTCGCGGCGACGACGTCATCGAACGGCGCGACCAGGCGCCACTCGCGTTGTTTTTTGTTCATGCCCTGCCCCTTCTTGGCCTGCGGCCGGTTCTCCTCGACGTCCGCCAGCTTCCAGGTGGCAACACCCGCCTCCACGTCAATGTCCTCGATCAGCATCACGCGCGTCGCCGTTTTCGCTTCGTTTTCGTTTTCGCGATCGGCGTACGTCACGCGCATGGGCAGCTCGGCGAATCGCGCCAAGTCGTCGGGCAGGCGCAGTCTCCGCTCTGCGCCCGGCGACGCCACCTCCAGCGCGACGTCCTCCGGGAAACCGTTTTCCTCGAGGTCGGCGTTGAACTTGCGGGACACGGCGCCGAGCTGGTCCAGCGTGGGCGAGCCGAACTTGTCGCGCAAGGCGTCCACGCTGACGTAGACGCGCCGGCGTTCGACGGAAACCTTGAAGGAGAAAATCGCCAGCGCGCCGTCGAACTCGTCGTCTCGCAAGACGCGCGTCATCGACGCCAGCGCCATCTCTCCCCAGTCCGTCCCCGCCGTGAAGATGGCCTCGTCCGCGGCGATGTCGGCGTCACCCTCCGCGAGCGCCTCGCCAGCCTCGTTGGTCTGCATGAGCTCATCGTCCGCGAACGCGTCGAAATCTTCGTCGAACCCGTCGTCGCCGGCGTCGACGTCGGCGGGGGCGCCGGCGTCGCTCTTCTTCTTCGCGTGCGTGGTGACGTCGCGCCAAGGGCGCGCAGGCGCGGAGACGCGCGGGACGAGGCCGATGCCGAGGCGCGCGCGCGCGCGCGCCTCGCGCGCGGACGAGGCGGCAGACCACCCTCGCGGAGCCTGGCGCTCCCGCGCGTCCGCGAGCGCGGATGTCGAAACGGCGGCCGACGCGTGCCGAGCGCGAAGATTCGCGTTGGCGCACAGCGCGCCGACGCCGCGGGAGGAGCTGGCCAGTCGAGGCCGGCCGGCCGAGACCAGTGAGCGCGAAAGATGCGAGGCGAACATCTTCGCGAGCGTCGAAGAGCCGCGGTGTGCGACGAGCTACCTCAGGCGGCGCGCAGCGCAGTGCCGCAGAAACCTATCCGAAGCTTTTTACCATGAAGAAAGCGTGTGTTCGGAAATAGTTGTCGGCGATTCCCATCTGGTGTGCCCACTCCGATGGCGCGCCGGGGGCCGCAGTACGACCTCCTGCAGCTCTTGCTGCGGGGGGTCGACCAGCGTCTGGATGAGGCGTCGGAGGAGCGGCTGGAGCAGCTGTACCAGGAAGTCGCCCCGCAGGTGCGACACCGCCCGCGTGCCTCCTGCCCAGATCCCGCGCGACGCTTTTCCCGGCGATTTGAACGCCACCTCGCGCGCTGACCCTCCCGTCCTCCCCCCCCAGATCCTGGACGGCCCCGCCATCGAGAACCAGCTCAGCCTGTTGAACTTCCTCCCCACCGGGTGCGACGGCGTGGACGAGCTTCTGGGCGGCGGCTTGCGGCAGGGGCAGGTCACGGAGCTCACCGGCGAGGCGGGCACCGGCAAGACGCAGCTGTGTTTGTCCGCGGCGGCGTCTGCGGCGGCGCTCGGCCACCGCGTGGTGTACGTGGACACCGGCGGGTGCTTTTCCGCGTCCCGAGTCAAGGCGTTCCACCGCGGGTTCGTCACGGACGACGCGGACAGCGCGGAGGTGGAGCAGCACCTGAACCTGACCCTGGACCTGATCACCGTCGTCAAGGCGCACGACGTTTATAAACTGTTCAAGGTGCTGGAGGAACTGGGATGCGGGTTGTGCGGCGACGCCGGCGCGCGCGGCGACGGGCTGTTAGAAGGGGACAGAGAGCTCCTGGAGTACGGAAGCGGGCTCGGTCTGCTGGTGGTGGACTCGCTGTCGCAGCTGCTCTCGCCCGTCCTAACCCGGATGCACCACCAGGGGTACACCGCCATGGCGTCCGTGGGCGCCGCGCTGCGCGCGCTCGCGCCCGCGCACAACTGCGCCGTGCTCTACACCAACCACACCGTCGGCGCCGGCGCCGGCGTCTCCGACGCGCTCGTACAACGGAACCGTGGAGAGAACCGCGTGAAGCCCGCGCTCGGCATACGCTGGACCAGCACGCCGCACAGGCGCCTGTGCCTGACCAGGCAGTCCATGGGCGCGGGGGGGAGCTGCGGCGCGGAGGTGATCTACGGGCCGGGGACGGGGAGCGCGTGCGCGTTCCAGGTCGTCGGGGATGGCATACGAACGCTCTGACACTCTGAACTTTGAAACATTTTTGGGCGTGTTCGTCCGCTCGCCCGACTCCGAATCGCGCCGAACGCGTCTCCGAAAAAAAAAAAAAAAACTGCCCGACTTCTTTGTGTGTATGTACAAACAGTCTCACAAAACTTCCGCGCTCCGTTATCGACGAAACACGATACCCCTCTCGCCTCGTGGCGACGCATTCCAGGTCGCGCGCTCCTCATCCCGAGGATGGCGACCGCCGCGTTTACCCCCGCGGCTCCCGCGATGGCGGCCTCCGCGCGCGCCCGCGCCGGCGGCCCCGGCCCCGCGTCCTCCCGCGCCGCGAGGTCGACCCCGCGCGCCGGGAAATCGCGCGCGTGGGACACGTCCTCCTCGTCCCGGGGCGGCGCCGTCCGTCGCCGCGTGATCTCGCCCGAGAGCCCGCCGCAGGTGGCGCAGGGCCCCTCCGTGAGCCTGCCGAAGATGCCCGTGCACAGCGTCGCGGCGGGCACCGTCCGCGAGGTGATGCCCGAGGACATGGTGCTCGCGCAGGGCGAGATGGGCGCGGTCACGCGCGCGGTGTCCAGCACGGAGGATGCGGAGCGGCTCAACTGGTACCTCCGCGCCATCCTGACGGCGAACGTGTACGACGTGGCGGTGGAGTCTCCGCTGGACTACGCTCCGCGCCTGAGCGAGAGGATCGGCGCGAAGATCCACTTCAAGCGCGAGGACCTGCAGCCGGTGAAGTCGTTCAAGCTGCGGGGCGCGTACAACCGCATGGCGGCCATCTCGCCGGAGGCGCGGGAGAAGGGCGTCATCTGCTCGAGCGCCGGCAACCACGCGCAGGGCGTGGCGCTGGCGGCTCGCGAGCTGGGCTGCGACGCCGTGATCGCGATGCCGGTCACGACGCCCGCCATCAAGGTGGACGCCGTGCGGCGGCTGGGCGCCACCGTCGCGCTGGAGGGGGAGAACTACGACGCCTGCCAGGCGTACGCCAAGGCGCGCGCCGAGGCGGAGGGGCGCACGTTCGTCCCCCCGTTTGACGACCCGCTGGTGGTGGCGGGGCAGGGCACGGTGGGCATGGAGATCGTGCGGCAGCTGCCCTCCGTGGAGGTGGTGTTCGTCCCGGTGGGCGGTGGCGGGCTCATCGCGGGCATCGCCGCGTACGTGAAGAGCATCCGCCCGGACGTCAAGGTGATCGGCGTCGAGCCGGAGGGCGCCAACGCCATGGCGCAGTCGCTGTTCCACGGCGAGATTTGCCGTCTGGCCAAGGTTGACGGCTTCGCCGACGGCGTCGCGGTGCGGCAGGTGGGCGAGGTGTGCTTCGACCTGTGCCAGCAGCTGGTGGACGGCGTGATCACTGTGAAGACGGACCAGATATGTGCGGCGATCAAGGACGTGTTCACGGAGAACCGGTCCATCCTCGAGCCCGCGGGCGCGGTCGCTGTGGCGGGCGCCAAGGCGTTTTGCGAGAAGCACGGCGTCGTGGGCGACGTCGTCGCGGTGACGAGCGGCGCTAACATGAACTTCGACCGGCTGCGGATCGTGTCGCAGCTCGCGGACGGGGGCTTGAAGCAGGAAGCCACGCTCGTTTCCGTGATTCCCGAAACCAACGGGTCGTTCAAGACGTTCGCGGAGACGGTCGGCGCGGACGTCAACTTCACCGAGTTCAAGTACCGCGTGTCGGACGAAGCGCAAGCGGTGGTGCTCTACTCCGTCACCGTCGACGACGAGGCGCGGTTAGAGGCGTGCGTCGCTCGGCTCAACGAGCGCGGTTTCTTCACCGAAAATTTGACGGACGACGAAACCACGCAGGTGCATTTGCGTCACATGGTGGGCGGCTCCGCGAACGTGGAGGATGAGCGCATCTACAAGGTGGAGATCCCCGAACGCGCGGGCGCGCTGGACACGTTCCTCGCCGCCGTCTCGCCGGCGTTCCAAATCACCATGACGCACTACCGCTCCGACGGCGGGCAGGTGGGGAACACGCTGTTCGGCGTGAAGGTGAGCCGCGGCGACCGCGCGAAGCTGGAGGAGGCCATCGCGAGCACGGGGTACGCGTTCGAGGACATGACCTCGAACGCGGCGTACAACATGTTGTACGGGTGCCAGAGAGTCGGCGCGTGCGCCATCAGCTTCGACGAAGACGAGGCGTGACGTTTCGGTCGACGTATTCTTTTTTACATCGCGATATGATCTTTTCGCGAAACGTCACCGCCACTCCGCGTCCTCTCGTTCCGTCTCCATCGCGGCTCTGCGCCTCGCCGCCTCGAGGTCGGAGAGGTCGATTTTCAGCTCCAGCCTCGGCACGGCGACGTGGTAGCTCCCCACGTCGAAGGCGTACAGGTCGGCGGCGGTCATGCCGTCGCCGATGCCGCCCTCCGCCTTGGGCGGTTTCACGTCGAGGTCCCAGCGCGCCGCGGCGGTGACGCGCTCGTTCCCGACAGCCGCGGACCGCAGCTGCAGCATCGCCGGCGAGTTTTCCCACAGCTTGCTCGTGATTTTGTACCGCAAGCTGAAGCCCTTGCTCGCCTTGTACCCGCCGATCCCCTGCACCGTCAGGACGCCCCACGAGAGCGGCTTCGTGAACACCTCGAGCTCGCGATCTTCGGGTTGCACCTCCACCTTTTTGAACCATCGCCAAAAGCGCGATCCGCCCTCCGACCTCGCGCTCGGCGCCCTCTTCGCCTTGAGCACGCAGTCGCCCGACCTGAAGTCGAACCGCGCGCCCACGCTGAGCCCGTCGAACTTCTTGACGATCTTCACACGGTACTCGGGGTTCAGGTCGAACGTGTACGCGTCGTGGATGTCGTTACAGAAATCCTCGACGCGCTCGCGGAGTTTGTCCCCGGCTTGAAGGACGCCGCGAACACCCGTCAAACGAGGCGACCCGAGGTCGCTGTACGTGTCAACGCTGGAGACGCTCGACACGGACACGCTGTCGAACGTCTCATCCGCCTCGTACGTCACGTTCGGGTCGTCCATCGCGCCCGAGTATGACCCAGCCTTCGGAAGTTTTTGAAAGTTAGCGACGCGGAGGCGAGCAGCCGTTTTTCTCGGGAGTGGCGAAACGAAGAAGCGTCGAGTTCGGATAACGACGCGTGAGGCGTGGCGGACGTGTGGTGCGCCATTCCTCGCGCGCGCGCCCAACCCCCGATGCCCGCCACGCGACCACGCGTCTTTCACGCCGCCGTAGCCCTGTGCGCGGTCGCCGCGCTCGCCGCGGCTCCCGCGCTCGCGACGCCGGTCGAGGACCGAAACTCCTCGACCGCCGAGACCCCTTCCGACGCCGTCGAGGCTGGCGAGGGCGTGATCGCGGGCAAGTGGTTCTGGGGAGGCTGGTGGGGACATCACTCGTACTACAACGCGTACTGGTCGTACTACCCGTATTACTGCGACTACTGGAATTACGGCTACGGCGGGTACCACCTCGCGTACAAGTCCGCTGCTTCGGGTCTGGCGGAGACGCCGAAGAAGGTCACCGCCGCCGACGCCGAGGCGCGCGCCGCCGAGGTGCGCGCCAGGCGCGAGGGCGTGACCGAGACGGTGCGAGGCGTCGAAGCGAGCGACACGACTTCGACGTCCGGTGAGCGCCGAGTCGCGCCCGTCGAGTCGCGCACGCGCGAACGTGCCTCTGAACGCGCCTCCGCGGAACGCGCGAACGTCGCCGCCGGGTGCGGCGAGTGGCTGGGCGTCGCGCCGGAGCAACTCGCCGGCGCGCCGGCAAACGTCGCCGTCGTCGACGACGCCTGCTGCTGGCCCTCGGGGTGCGCGCTCGCGGCGTCCACGGAGTGCGAAGACGACGGGAGGGCGTGCTGCGTGCCGGACTCGAAGCGGGTCGAGGGGTGCGAGTGAGACGGAGACGCGCGAATAGACCTCGCGGGTTTGAGTGAAACAGACAAGACTCCTTGCTTTTCGCCGTGACTGTCGGCTGAAAACCACGAAGTGTGACATTTCGCCGACAACATTATTGACACGAGTGCGGGTGGATTGCTTCGAACGAGACGGATCGGGCGCGCGGAAGGCAGTTTGCCGCGCGCGCGGGACATCCGCGGGTGGTCTCGCGCGTGTCGCCGGAACCGTCGCAGACCGCGGAGGCGGAGAATCCTCGCGCGTGAGGTGCGCGTGGGTGGGCGTTCGGGGACGTGTTGACTGCGAATCGGGTGTCCAAAAATGGGACCCGCCAGCAAAGAGCCGGTCGAGGCGGTGGTCGACCCCCGGGCGGCGCCCAGGCCGTCCCTGCTGGAGGTGACGTACGAGAAGCTCGACGCTAAGGGCGTGGGCGCGCGAGGCGTGAACGACCTGCCCTCGCGCGTCGTGCTCCTGTGCGAGAACGACTCGCGGCTCGAGTCCGCGGAGACCTCGGGAACGTTTTGGCCGGCCGTGTTCGCGGCGGCAAACGCCGAGCCCGGGAATAAAAAGCCCTTCGCGTACACCGGTGCGACCGCGGTGTACCCTGACTCGACCCTCGTCGCCATCGAAAGTACCGGGGGCGGGATCCTCGCCGCGCTCCGCGCGCTGGAGAAGATCCTCGCGCGCGCCAAGACGGACGACGGCGCGGCGAGTTTTGCGTTTGCGTCGGCGCGCGTCGTCGCGTCGTCGGAGGATACCGCGAGCGCGTTTCCGGGGTGGCACTTCGGTTTCGTGGAGGCTCTGGCACTGGACGACGGGTACGAGCCTTTGGAGGAGGCGCGCGTTTTGAAAGTCGCGACGAAGGCCAACATCGCGGTCCTCGAGCTCGGGAAGCGGCTCGGGGACGCCGCGCGCGCTAACGACGACGCGGCGGCGTCCGAGGCGCTCGGCGCGATGCGCGCGCTGGAGTTGGAGGATGCGTTCCCGACGCAGCAGCAGCTGATGGGGGTGTTGCGGAACGTGGAGGACGGCCCGCCGACGGTCTCGGAGTTCCTGGACGTGTACGACGCGGCGCTGGACGTGGATCTGGACTCGGAGAACGTGTGGCCGGCGCCGCCGCCGCTGCGTTTTTGATCGAGACGTTTGAGATCGAATCGCGCCGTCGTCGTCGTAAAAAATCGTCGTCTACCGTACCCGTAAAGCATCCCCTCCGTTCGCGTTCAAAGCTCTTCCCGCGTCGACCCCCCGTCCCCTGTGGTCCCGTCGAAACGCTCATTTGAGCTTGATCTCGCGCAGGCGCTGCTGCAGGTACTCATCCGACGTGATGGGCTCGGGGTACCTGTTCGGGTACTGCTCCGAGACGCACGTCGGCAGGGTCTCGATCACGAAGTCGGGATTGGGGTGCAGGAAAAACGGCATGCTGTACCTCGGGATCTTCGCGCGCGACGCCGGCGGGTTCACCACGCGGTGCGTCGTGGAAGGCAGGCGGTGGTTGGTCAGGCGCTGCAGCATGTCCCCGATGTTGCAGGTCACGCACCCCGGCGGCGGGTTCACCTCCATCCAGCGCCCGTCGCGGCGCAAAAGCTGCAGACCGCCCTCGTCCGCGCCGAGCAACAGCGTGATGAGGTTGATGTCCTCGTGCGCCGCGGCGCGCACGTGCCCGCCCGCGAGCTCCAGCTTTTGCAGCGTCGCCTCCGCGTCCGCGTCCGGCGTTTCCGGGTCCACGAGCGGAGGGTAGTGGATGACCCGCAAAATCGAATTGCCCTCGTTCACCTTGTCCGCGAAGTACTCGCGCTTCTGCCCGAGGTGCACGGCGAGCGCCTCGAGGACGCGACCGCCCAGCGCGTCCAACGCGGCGAACACCGCGCGCGTCACGTCGGAGAAGTCGCCCTCCTCGACTTGGACGTTGGGGGGCATCTGCGCCTCGAACCTGTGGCCGGGAGGCAGGTCCCTGCCGAGGTGCCAGAACTCCTTCAGGTCGTGGCTGGTGGAGCCCTTCGCGGTCTCCACGCCGAACGCGGTGTACCCGCGCGCGCCGCCCTTGCCCGCGAGGTGGTACTCCATCTTCTTCTCCGCGGGGAGCGCGAAGAACTGTTTGCTGCACTCCAGACTGCGCCGGATGAGCGCGTCGCTCACGCCGTGGTTCCGCAGAATCACGAACCCGTACTTCTCGTACGCCGCACCGAGGGCCTTCTCGAGCGTCACGGCGGGAGCGATACGACGGGGGACGGGGAGGGGCGGGATTGGTCGGTCGTCGCGCGGGGAGGACGTCCGACGCGAGATCTGAGGCGAGGGAAAAGAGACGAAGGCTCGGGACAGCGCGGGACGCGGCGTGGGGGGGGACGCGGCGACGCACCTCAACGAACGCGTCGAAGTCGGTATCGTACAGCTCGGTGCCCACGATGGGCACCTCGCCGTCGAGGTCCACGCCCATGGTCGCCTCCGGGGGTGGTGCGCGCCCGTCTGTCGTGGTTTTCAAATCAATCAAGGCTGAGTCACCCTTCACTTTCGGTCGAGGCAAAAAAAAAACGCGCTCTCGACGCGGTACGCGGACGGCATGACTCGTCGTTCATGGTTTGCAAAATCTCGGCAAGCATCTCGAACCTCGTGAAAAGGTTTTCGGATAAACCGGTTCGACGTCATCGCCCCCTCCGCCCACACCGCACGCGCGCCTCTTTCGAGTTCCGGAAGCCGCGACGATGCACTCTGCGATGGCGCCGTGCGCGCCCGCCACGGCCTCCGTCGCGAGGGCCAGCCTCGAGCGCCCCGCCGCTCGGTCGGCCGGCGTCCCCCGTTCCGTCCCGTCCGTCCCGTGCCGCCGCCGACCGGCGCATCGCCCTTCTCGGCGCGGCGCCTCGTTGGTGCCCGGCGCGGCGCCCAAGTTCCTGATCGACAAGCTCGAGAGCTCGACGCAGACGCACAAGGAGCTGACGTTCCGTCTGGCGGACCCCGACGTCGCGTCCGACGCGAAGGAGTTCCAGAAGCTCTCCAAGGCGCTGGGCGAGCTCACCGGCGTGGTGGAGCAGTACGCTCGGTACAAGGCGTGCGCGGAGGAACTTCAGGAGGCGAAGGCGATGGTGAAGGACGCGGGCGGCGACCCCGAGATGGAGGAGATGGCCCGGGAAGAGGCGGCGGCGCTGGTTGAGGAGATGGAGGAGCTGGAGGAGAAGATGACCCTGGCGCTGCTCCCCACCGATCCCCTGGACGAGAAGAACATCATGCTGGAGATCCGCGCCGGGACGGGCGGCGACGAGGCGGGCATCTGGGCCGGTGACCTGTGGAAGATGTACCAGAGGCACGCGAATAACGAGGGGTGGAAGGCGACGATCGTCAGCCAGAACCCCGCGGACTCGGGGGGGTACAAAGAGATCGTCGTCGAGCTCGTGGGCGAGTCCGTGTACTCGCAGCTCAAGTGGGAAGCCGGCGTGCACCGCGTCCAGCGCGTGCCAGCCACGGAGTCGCAGGGCCGCGTGCAGACCTCCACCGCGACCGTGGCGGTGATGCCCGAGGTGGACGAGGTGGAGGTGAAAATCGACGACAAGGACATCGAGCTGACCACGGCGCGGTCCGGCGGCGCCGGCGGGCAAAACGTGAACAAGGTGGAGACGGCGGTGGACCTGGTGCACAAGCCCACGGGCATCCGCATCTTCTGCACGGAGGAGCGCTCGCAGCTCAAGAACCGCATCCGCGCGATGCAGATCCTGCGCTCGCGCCTGTTCGAGCTGCAGCTCGAGGAGCAGCAGAAGGAGATCTCGGGGCGGCGCAAGGCGCAGGTGGGCTCCGGCGCGCGCTCGGAGAAGATCCGCACGTACAACTGGAAGGACAGCCGCGTCAGCGACCACCGCGTCGGGCAGAATTTCCCCCTGGACAGCTTTTTGAACGGGGACGTCAAGCTCGCCATCGGGGCGTGCCAGGCGATGGAGCAGAGGGAGAAGCTGGAAGAACTCAACGCGGAGATGAACACGCAGGTGTGATTCCCGACCTGACGACCGGCAGACGGTTGCGTCGCGCGCGCAGGAGGCGGTGAGTAGTACCGCGTGACTTATTCAACTAAAGCGTTATTCTTCTCTTCGACGCCGCGCGTTTCGCCGCGGCTCATTCCTCCGCCTCCGTCGGCGCTTTCGCTTCGAGCGCGAACGTCACCATCTCGCACTTCCCCAGCCTCACGTCCCTCACGGGCTTCTCCGTGAACGTCACCATCTCGCGGTTGACGAGCTTCATGACCCGCAACCCGTCGATGACCCGTCCGAACGCGACGCGTCTCCCGTCCAGAAACGGAAGCGGCGCGAGCGCGACCAAAAATTGACACCCGTTGCCGTGTTTCTTCCCGCTCACCATGGACAACACCCCCGGCGCGTCGTGCTTCACCTTGAACGTCTCGTCCGCGAACACAGAGCCGACACCGAACGAGCTCGTCACACCGCGCCCGTCGCCGTCAAGCACGTCGCCGGTCTGGAACCACCCGTCGCGCGCCACCCTGTGCACGGGGCACCCCTCGTACGCCTTGCGCGCGCCCGGCTCGTCATCCTCCGCGCCGCAGGTGGTACCCCGCACGAACGCCTTGAAGTTGGCGCACGTCCTCGGCGCGATGTCCGTGAAGAGCTCCACTAACAGCGTGCCCTGCGTCGCGCCGTCAACCGCCACCTCCAACGCGCAGTACTCGCGGCCGGTTTTCTCGGCGACGCCTCTCATGTGCGTCTTCGCCATTCGCTCGTAGAAGATCTTGTGCGTCGCGTCCTCGTAGTTATACTCCTCGCGACACCACGCCAGCAGCGCGTCCACGCCGCCGATGTACGCCGACGCGTCGGGGTCCTGGGGGTCCCCGCGGTAGCACAGCACCGGGCCGACGTGCTTGGCCACGCTCGGGAACGCGTCGGGGAGCAATCGTTGCACGAGCAGGTCGTAATCGATGGGGAGCAGAGACAACACGTTCGCCGTCAGCCCGGGCTCGGCGTCCGCCAGGAACTCCACCGCCTTCTTCGCCTGCTGAAACGACGCGTCGTTGAGCTTGCCGGCGACGGTGATGACCGCCATGGTCAAAAGCGGTCGTCGTGCACCCGCCCGTGCCTTCCCGATTTGGTAGCCTTCGTCACATTTCCGTTGCGGTCAAACCGGCTTCCCGATCGGTCCGAGAAACGCCAGTCTAGAGTCTGTGAGTCTCCACGTCCGCGTCCGCGTCTCCCGGCAGGCGCCTCGCAGGGCGTCGCTGCGGCACTTGCGCGAGCGCAGCGCCGCCCCACGGGTCCCGAGACGGTCGGGAGTGGGTGTCGGACACGAGTGAGTCGGACGGGGGCGTCCGACGGGGAACCATGGGGGACGAAGGAGAGGTACGATCCCGTGCTTCTGCTTTAGGAAATTCTTCGCCCCGAACGGCATCATCGGATGAACGACCGTCCTCGACGTCCCCGAGTCTCTCCCACCGCCTTTCCCGCGGCTCTGACCTTTCCCCCTCGGCTCTCGTCGCGTCACAGGTACCCTTCGAGGGCACGGACGAGGAGATCGCCGCCGCCACGAAGCTCCAGGCGATCCAGCGAGGCCGAGCGGCTCGCGCGGATGTCAGGAAACTCAAGGATGAGAGGGACGCCGCGGCGAGCGCGGCGATCGAGACCGCGACCGCGGTCGCCGAGGCGGAGGCCGAGGCGGCTTCCGCGCGCGACGCCGAGCGCGCGCTAGAGGATGCGTTCGAGGGCACGGAGGACGAGCAGGCCGCGGCGACGAAGCTCCAGGCCATCCAGCGCGGACGTCTCGCGCGCGCTCGAGTCGCAGAGCTGAAAGCCGAGCACCTCGCCACCGTGGCGCGCGTCGCCGGCGCGGAGGCGGCGATTGAGTTCGCGGGCACCGCGGACGAGCACATCGCGGCGACCAAGGTGCAGGCGATTCAGCGCGGTCGCGTCGCGCGCGCACAGCTCGCCGCGGAGAAGGCGGCGGCGGCGGCGAAGCTCGCGGACGTCGACGCGAAGCTCGCCGCGAAGGAGGGCTCGGAAAACGAAGCCGAGGAGGATCCCGACCTGGAGGCGCTCGAGGCGGAGCGCGCGGAGGCTGCCGAGGCGCTGGAGGCGGCCGCCACCAAGCTGCAGGCGATGCGTCGCGGGAGGTCCGCGCGCGAGCACGTCGAGAAGCTGCGCGCCGAGAAGCAGGCGATGGAGGCTTCCGCCGGCGCGACGGCGGCGACGGCGGCGGATGCCGAGGCGGAACTCGCCGCCGCCGCCGAGGAGGAAGAGACGCTCGACGCGCTCGTCGTGACCGGCGACGAAGACGAGAAGACGCTCGAGTTAAAACTCACCGCGGTGATACGTTCCATCGCCGCGCGCGCGCGCGTCGCCGCGCTCCGCGCCGAGCAGTTCTCCGCGGAGGCGCGCGCGCACGACGCCGAGCAAGACGCCGTGGACGCCGAGCACCAGAGCGCGGACGAGGAGGAGGAGGAACGGGACGCCGCGCGGATTGGCGAAGAATCACGGATCGATCCAGACGCGCCGGATCCCGAGACTCCGAGACTCGTTGATGCGGAAGCGCCGGATCCCGCGAAAAGCGTCGCGAAAAGCGAGCACGAAGAGAGCTTCGACGACGAGGAGGAGATGTGGATGACGGACGAGGAGAAGGCGGCGTTGGCGGAGCGCGTCGCGGCAAAGGCGCGACGCGTGGCCAAGGCGCTTCACGTGAAGTGCGCGTACGAGTACGCCGCGGCGACCTCGACGCTCGCGCGCATAGACGCGCGCCTCGCGTCGGACGACCAGAAGGAAGCCGACCGCGTTCGCGGCGACGGCGCGATGTCCACGGCGCAGAAGCTCGCCGCGCTCATCGAGACTCGACGCGCGCGCGACGCGCTCGAGGCGGCGCAGGCGGAGACGGTGGAGGCGGAGCGCGCCGAGGCGGACGCCGCGGACGCCGAAGCGTCCCCAGTTCCCGCGGAGGCTCCCGAAGGGGCTCCCGAAGGGGCTCCCGAAGCGGCCGATCACCCCGAGCCGTCCCGAAAAGAAGAGGCTGAAGAGGCTCCCGAGCGTCCCGCCGAAGACACCCCGGAGGATGTTCCGGAGGACGAAGCCGGGCGACTCGTCGCGGACCGGCTCGAAGCGCTGCGCGCGGCGCGCTCGGCGCGCGCGGCGCTGGACGCGGCGCCCGACCCCGACGCGCCGGTCCCCCGGAAGGAGTACGTGCCCGAGGAGATGCGCGCCGCGCCCGGCGAGGACGAGCTTCCAAGAGACGCGATCACCATGCACCATTCGTTCGGCTTCGAGTCCGTGAAGCGCAACAACCTGCACTACCTCTCCGAGGAGGTGATCATCTTCACGGTGGGCGCGATGGTGCAGACGGTGCACCTGGGTACCGGCGAGCAGACGTACCTGTACGGCATCGACGGCGAGGGCGTCGGGTTCGTGGTTGTGCACCCCGAGAAGACGCACTTCGCGCTGGGCGAGAAGGGCGTGAACCCTGGGGTGTACATATACGAGACGGAGACGCTGAAGCTGAAGCGTGTGCTCGTCGGAGGCACGGAGCGCGCGTACAGCTGCGGTCGCTTCTCCAACGACGGCTCGAAGCTCGCCACCGTCGGCGGGTACCCCGACTTCTGGCTCACGGTGTGGGACTGGAGGGAAGAGGCCATCGTGTTGCGTTCGAAGGCGTTCTCGCAGGAGGTGTTCGACGTGACCTTCTCGCCCTTCTTCGAGGGGCAGCTCACCACGTCCGGCACGGGCCACATCCGCTTCTGGAAGATGGCGGAGACCTTCACCGGCCTCAAGCTGCAGGGCGACATCGGCAGGTTCGGGAACGAGGACCTTTCGGACGTCGCGGGGTACGCCGAGATGCCCGACGGCAAAGTGTTGAGCGGCACGGAGAGCGGCCGTTTGCTCATGTGGGACGGCGGCTTGATCCGCACCGTGCTTCTTCGGCCGGGCGGTAAACCGTGCCACGACGGCATGATCGAGTGCGTCCGGCTCGACGACGAAACGGGGCGCGTGTACACCGCGGGCGCCGACGGGTACGTGCGCGTCTGGGACTACAAAACACTCAACGACGCCGAGCCCGGGGAGGACTCGGCGGAGGCGTACGTCGACGCGCTCGAAGAGTTCCTCATCACCAGAGGCGCGAAACGTCTTGACAACGAAAAAGAAGAAGCAGAATCCCTCGAGCCGGCTTCGGTCAAGAGCCTGATCATGTCCGAGCCCGACCATTGGCTCGTGCAGGACGAGAAGGGCGGCGTCGTGCGCGTGCCGCTCGACGCGAACGGCGCGCCGGAGACGAGAAACGCGACGCGCGTGCTCGACTTCCACGCCGGCGCGATTGTCGCGTTGGAGGCGTCGCCGATCAGCGACCACGTCATCACCGCCGGCGAGGACGGGAGCGTCCGCGTCTTCGCGTACGCCGAGAAACGAGAACTCTTCGCCGCGCGCTTCAACGCGCCGGCGACCACCATGTCTTGCGCGCCGCCGGCGGTGGATCCCGAACGCCGCGTCGTCGTCGTCGGCTTTGGCGACGGCGTCGCGCGCGTCTTGCTGCGTTGCGCCGACGCCTGGAAACTCATAGACGCGGTCAAGCCGCACAACGGCGCCGTGACCTGCGCGCAGTACGCGCCGGCACACAGAGCGGGTTCGACGCCGATGCTGGTGACCGCCGGAGAGGACGGCAAGGTGTGGTTCTTCGCGTGCGAGCGCGAGAAGGGCACGGGACTGGCGCCCGTCGGATTCGTCAAAGCGCCGGGGCCGGTTTCGGCGCTCGCGTGGACCGACGCGGGCGACGCCGTGTTAGCGGGGTGCGCTTCAGGGCACGTCTTCGAGTTTGCGGCGCCCGCGCCGGGCACCGTGGATGCCACGCGCACGTTCGAGTTCGAGCCCTCGCGTTTTCGCGCGTACGCGTTCAAGCGCCCGCGCGCGTCCGCGGCTTCGGTTTTAGCGGAGCGCGAGGGCGCGCCGCCGACGATCACGCAGGAGATGGACCCGGCGGACGTCATCGAGGCCAAGGCGGCGCGCAAGCGCTTCGACGAGCGCGCCGCCGAGCTGCAAGAGGAGATGGACGAGGCTGAGGCGACGACTGTGTATCCCGTGACGCACCTCGCGTACGACGCGACGGGCGCCTTCGAGCTGTGCGTGGGCGGCGAAGCCAAGGGGAAGGTGTTCACGTGCTCGCTGGATGCCGAGAAACCGCTTTTGTCGCGCGACGCGCACGCAGAGACAGTCACGTCTCTCAAGACGCGTCAGGGCCCGTCGCGCGCGCTCACCGTCTCGGGCGCCGCGAACGGCGCCGTGCGCGTCGAGCGCCGCGGGCTGGAGAAGCACTGGCACTGTGAAGTGCACGACGGTTCAAGAGGCGCGGTCACAGGCGTGGCCGTCTCGCGGTGCGAGAAGTTCCTCATCACCGCCGCCAAGGACGGCTCGCTCTTCGCGCAGACGCTCGGCGTGGAGCTCCGGGGTTTGGACGAGAGAAACGAGCCGCTTTCCGTCTCCGCGCAAGTCTCGACCGTCGAGCCAGATCCCTTGCCCTTTCTCGAGGCGGACGCGACGCCCGCGGCGGCGGACATCGACTCGGCCACGACGTACTCCATCGAGGACGCCAAGGTAAAGGTGGAGGAGGACGCGAAGCGCGCCGCCGCGGAGGAGGAGAAGATGGGCGTGCGCGAGTTTTTGGCCAAGCTCAAGGCGGAGTACGCGGCGCTCGTGTTGGAAAACGACGCGAGGCCGTTAGACGAGCGTCTGCCGGCGTCGGCGTTCGAGGTGGACCCGGGGTTGAGGGAGGTGATCGAGGCGGAGACGCTGGCGGACCTCGAGCGCGCCAGGGAGTCCCTCGCGTGGCACTGCGAGAAATCATCGCTGGGGCTTAAGAAGTTGCGCGAGCGGTTCCTCGACGACGTCGAGCAGGAAAGAGCGGTGCTCCGCTCGTTCAAAACGGGGCGATCTGGGTTTGCGACGACGTCGTTCCGCGTGGTGCGGCCGAACGAGCGACTGGAGGCGGACCTGAAGGCACTGAAGGAGGGCGGCGCGCGCCGTTTCGGCGGCGACGCGGGCGGTCCGCGGCGACCGGGCGGGGGCTCGTCGCGCGCGGGGAGCAACGCCAGCGGCAGCATGCGGCTCAGCCGGAGCCAGAACATGCGCTCGGCGGGGGACCCGAACGAGCCCGTCCTGGAGGAGGAGAACCCGTTCGCGGCGGGGCACAAGCAGGAGCTCCGCCGCCGCAAACGGCTCGCGCGCGAGGAGGAGTGGCGCCGTTTCAACGCGACCAAGCCCGACGAGGCGTACGAAAACCCGGAGGACGTCGCGGCGATCGAGGTGGCGAAGAAGACGCTGGGGGACTACAAGCTCAAGAGCGACGAGAACTTCGTCGTCGCCGAGGAGGACTCCATGAACTACGGGAAGAAACGCGAGCAGATGCTTCTGCTCGAGGCGTCGACGCGCGACGCGCGACGCGACTTCAACGCGCGATTCTTCGCCATGCGCGAGACGCGCGCCGCGGTGGTGCGCGAGACCGTCGCAGGCGCCGCGCGCGTCGCAACGATCACCGCCGAGCTCGGGGACGCCGACACGCCGGAGGGCGCGCGGGCGCTGGAGACGGTCGGCGAGCCCTTCCGAACGACGCCGGCGGCGGATGAGTACCCGACTGAGTCGCGCGACGAGGCGACGGAGGAGGCGCTCGCCGCCTTTGACGCCGCGCGGCGCGCCGCCGCCGCCGCCGCCGCCAAGAAGGAGGCCGCCAAGGCGGGCGGCGGGTTCGGCGGCGGCGGGGGCGACGACGAGGCGGAAGGGGAGGAGAGCGTCGATGAGAGCGCTGTTATCGACGGCGAGCCGAACGCGTCGATTACGTCCGACGCGGAAAAAAAGGCGTTTGGCGGAGAGGGAGACGGCTCTGTGAAAGAACAGCCGAAGGCGAGCGAAGCCGCCGCCGCCGCGTCCTCGGCGGCGTTTTCGTTCGAGGACGAGACGGACTCGGAGCGCGCGGCACGAACGCTGCGTCTGCGACACGAGCGCGCCGTGCTGGTGCGGAACCGCCTCGAGCTCCCGGCGCGGTTCGACGAGGCGCTGCGCGCGCTGCGCCGGCACAAGTCCTTCGTGGAGGGCGAACTGAAAGCTGCCGAGATCAAAAAGCTGACGTACAACCGCGAGCTCGTGTCGCTGAAGAAGTTCGAGGACGGCGAGGCGAGCCTGCGCGAGAAGCTGTCTTCGCGGTACGCCGAGCAGGAAGACATCGAGCAGAAGTCGCACGACGTCGCCGCGCACATGGAGGACATCGCGGCGGAGCTGGAGAGCGTCAACGAACGCAAGCAGAAGGTTCTGAACGAGTTTGACAAGTTTGTGGACGAGGAGCACGCGCGGCGGGAGTACCTGCGCAAGATTTTCCTGCGGCGAATCAAGCGTTTAAAGAAGGACTCGGCGGATGACTTGCGCGCCGAGGGCGAACGGGTCGAGGATGACGAGAGCGACGGCGACGACTCGGACGACGACGACGACGAGTACAACAGCGACGACGAGATGGAGGAGTCTCGGCCGGAGGACTGCGACGAGTCCTTGTGGGACCAGATCCTGGCGCTCCGTGAGCGGAGGCAGGACCAGGACGACGTGATAAACGAGCTCGCTAAGCGAAGCGCGGAGTTGAAGAAGGAGGCGGACGCGCTGGCGAAGAAGGACAAAGCCTCGGGCAAGGCGCTTGCGTCCCTGCGGGAAGAGATGTCTCTGTTCCAGCGCGAGAAGCAGGAGACGATGAACATGATCGAAACCACCGTGCCTCTGCGTCTGCGGCAGGTGGAGTACCTGTACGACGGGAAGCTACCCCTCCGCCTCAGCGACGGCGTCGTGTTCTCGCGCGCCAACCTCGAGGGGCTGCGCGCGCGCATCGACTCGCTCGTGCGCGAGAAGGCGGCGCTGCGCGCGACGCAGCGGGACTTGCGGCGCGAGCACGCGGCGCTGCGCCAGGATACCGCGGCTTTGACGGAGAGGAACCGCGCGCTGGAGGATGCGGCGACGCGCATGACCATGCTCCGGTTTGGCAAAAGAATCGACCTGGATAAGATGGAGCGCGCGTTGATTCCGAAGAAGGGCATCGAGGAGCTCAAGGTTTCGCTGCGCGAGACGGAAGCCGCGCACCGGGACGAGCTCAGGCGGTGGGACGCGGACCTCGCCGCGGTGCGCCGCGAGCTTACGCGCGCCACCGCGGAGAACACCGCGGTGCTCAACGCGGTCTCGGACCTCACGCAGCGCAAGCGCGAGCTGGAGGCGAGACTCAAGCACACGCAGAGCAGCGTCTTCGTGGACCCAGCCGCGGCGCAGCGCAGAGAGGCGGCGGAGCGCGAGCAGCTGGTGGCCGTCGTCAACGCGCAAGCCGCCGAGATCGACACGCTGCGCGAGGAGATAGGCTTCCTGTCCGTCAAGGGAACGCCCGCCAGGCCGGAGTTCTGAGGGATTTAGGTACGGTGCCGTAGCAGAGCACCGTGTAACAACATCGCTATCATATCATGAGACTACCTAACGCGCTCCAGCGCGCGCGCCGACGCGCGTACCGTCGCGCATCACTGGAACGCCCCGAACTCGTCTTCGTCCGCCGCCGGCGGAGGCGAGGCAGCCACCCGCGCGTCCCCGAAGAGCTCCGCCAGCGCGTCCACCGCTGGAACCGCCGGGGGGACCGCCGGCGGCGGCGCGGCGAAGTCCCCGAACCCCCCGAGCCCGTCGCCGCCGCCGTCGCCGACGACGCTCGGCATCGGCGACGCCTCGAAGTCCCCGAAGTCGTCCTCCGCGTCTTCGGCGACGGGCGGCGTCGCTTCCGGCGCGGGCGACGCCTCGAACGCGCCCAACTCGAGAGTTTTCGTGTCCTGTACGGGCCCGAACAGATCCGCGAAATCGTCGGGGGGGGGGGTCGTCGGGACGAGCGGGGCGACGAAAGCCGTCGGCGCCTCGGAAACGTCTTCACGCCGGGAATCAAAAAAATCGCGTCGGGCTCCGGCGTCCGTCGCGGGTACGAACAGGGCCGCGAAGTCGTCCGCGCCACCCGAAACCGTCGGCGTCGCCGCCGGTTCGGGCGGCACATGCTCCGGAGACGTGCGTGTGGGCGCCGGGGCCACGAGCGCGGGCTCTGACGTGTCCGACGTGTCCGACGGCTCCGGCGGCTCCGGCGGCTCCGGCGCCCCGGGTTCCGGCGCGCGCGCCGCCTCTTCGAAGGCTCCGAAGCCCGGTGGATCGGCGCTCGGTCCCTCGAAGTCTCCGAAAGCGTCCGCGTCCTCGCCAGCCTCGCCCGCGGGAGGCTCGGAGGGCACCGCCGAGGGTCGAAGAGGCGGGGGAGACGGCGGAGCGGCCTCGAAACTTCCGAACGCGTCCTCCGGATCGGATCCCGTCTCGGGGACCGCCACCGGGAAAAACGACTCCGTTTCCGCCGCGCCCGGACCCGCCTCCTCCTCGAACGCGAGCGAAGGCAAATCGAGCGCTCCCTCCCGCTCGTGTTCCGAAGGCCGAGCCTCCCTCGTTCCGCCCGAGGCGGCGCTCGCGGCGGAATCGCCGAACGCGTCGATCGGCTCCGGCGGAGGGACTTCCGCGCGCCGAGGCGCCGCCTCGCCGAAGTCCCCGAACGCCTCGTCGACGCCGGGACCCTCCGGCGCCTCCGCGGCGACCTGTTTGTCACCCCCGTCGAAGCGCGCGAACGAGGCTTCGGGAGCGTCCGACGCGGTCTCCTTCGCGACCGCGGGAGGCGCGGGCGCGGGCGCGGCCGGAGACGTCGAGGGACCGAGCGCGGAAGGGCCCGGATCCGCGGGCGGGACCGTCGGGACTGGCGGCGGCCGTGGCGGCGGCGGCGGGGCCCCGCGCACCGCCGCCGCGAGCGCCGCCCGAGCCGGCGACGCGTCCCACGCCTTCGGCGCGAGCGCCGCGCGCCGCGCCGCGTCCGGCGGCGAGACCCCGGCGGCCACCGCCGGCGGCCAGCCTGCGACGCACGACTCAAGAGCGGCGGCCAAAACGCCTGAACCGCCCGCCGCGTCCCGCGCGAGGCGCGCAAGCTCGACGCGCGCGCGGTCGCCGTCGGCGGCGCCGTCCCCGTCCCTGTCCGCGTCGGTCCGAGCGCTTCCGGACGTTCCCGCCTCGGGGAACGCGCGCGCCAGGACGGCATCGACCGCCTCGAGGAACGCCTTGGGGCTGCGCTCGGCGACGAGGTCGTCCCCGAACGCGTCCGGGGACACGCGCTCGACGACCGGAGACGGCGCGCGGACCGGCGGCGCCACGCGTGTCTTTTCCGTCGCGGGGGTCGCCTCGTCGAAATCGCCGAAGTCGTCATCGGCCGGCGGAGCCGGTGAGGCGGGGACGGGGGCGGGGGCGGGGGGCAGAACCGGGGTGCTCAGGGGTGCGGGCACGTCCCCAAAGTCTCCAAAGTCATCGTCGTCTCTTTCCGCGTCGCTAATCGTCTGTGCGGCGTGCTGGTCCCACGCGGCCTCGTTTTCCGCTTTCCTCGGCGTTGGAAATGCCTCTGTCACCGCGGCCGAGGGCGCGGTGTCGGGCGGGAACGCGTCGAACGCCGCGAAAGACGCCGGCTCCTCCGGCGCAGGCGACGCCGCGAAGTCGCCGAAGTCGTCGTCGTCCATCGCAGGCGCCCGCGCTCCCAAAAGGGTGAGCCACGAGCGCCGCGCGGCGACGAGTGCGTGCACGACAGATTTTCGTGACGGCCAAATAAATCGCCACACTGTGCTCGCAATAGTTTCGATTTAGGGTTCCTCCGCGCACACCGTCTCGCGCTCGCGTCGAGCACGATGACGAACGACTCGTGGACCCTCAGCGCGGTTGCGAGCTTGGTGGAGGAGCTCGACAAGAAGCTCCTGGTGATGCTTCGCGACGGGAGCAAGATCCTCGGCACGTTGCGATCGTTCGATCAGTTCGCCAACATCGTCCTACAGGACGCGGTGGAGCGCATCATCGTCGGGTCGTCCTACTCGGACATTCCCCTCGGGCTCTATATCGTGCGGGGCGAGAACGTGGTGCTGATGGGGGAGGTGGACGAGGCGACGGAAACACAGGGCTTGACCATGGTGGATAACGACGAAATCAAGCGGGCCAGGGAGGCGGAGAAGGCGGCGGAGAAGCTCAAGGGCGAGATGTTGAGCCGGATGGATTTCCTCCAGGACCTGGAGTAAGACCGAGGACGCGGCTTTTTTTTGTACCAAGCCAGCGAGCGAGCGCGCGGGGGCCACCCGCGAGCGCGCTTCTCGACGCCGAGCGGGGTTCACTTTTTTTCACGAACCTCGCGAACGGTCCCGACACGAGCGGGGGGTCCACCAAGAGGTACGCCTGGTACGCCCTCAGCCCGCACTAGCGAGCGGAGATCGGGGCGCATTTTCCGATCGATCCGATGCGCGCGCGCCTCGATATTTTTTTTGATTTTCCCAAAAGGCTTTCGAAGGCGCTCGCGAGCGCGCGCACGGCGGTTGACGATTCGCGACATCGCACCTTCGGTGAGAGTTGTGCTTGGCGGCCTTCTTCAGTGAGACCATCAAATTTCCAATGGATCCTTCCGACGCCGACGCGCGCGACCGTCCTTCTTCGCTTCTTCGCTTCGCGTCGCGTGGTTTCGGGAAACGGGCGAGGCGGTGATGCCACTCACATGCAAACCACGAGGGGCGCGTCCGACAAGGCGCGCTCACCGTGAGTACCGATCGATAGATCTGAGTCTCGCCCTAAAGCCGAACGCGAGACAAAAAGCGCGTTTTCCCGATCGATCGAGCCGCTCCGCGCGTCGCGCTCCCGAACCGCCTCCGACGACGTTCTGACGCGCCGACTCGAAAACTTTTCTTCGCCGAATCACCGCGACAGGACGGATCTCCGCGTCGCCGTCGTAGACGCTCTCATAGGTATACGCTCTTAGCAAGTCGTCAATACCGAGCGCAGTATTATAGCGAAACGCACTTTACATCACGCGCGCGTTCGTACAGATTCGTATGGTCATCGTTACAACACCGGAAGCGAAAGCGCGCGGTTCTCTCCGGAAAGAATGCGTTTAAAAAAGACAAAAGAAAACGGACGGCGTCTCGAGACGCGTCGGCGTTTTTTCTCGCGCGTCGTCGAAAGCTCACGCCGCGGCGACGCCGCCACCCTCGCGGCCTCCGGCGACCATCTCCGCGCGGACGTCCGCGGCGAGGTCCACGAGGTCGTTCCAGAACGAGGGCGTCTCCTGCGCGGCGTCGTCCTTCTTGGTGGGGTACACGGGCTCGGAGGCGACGCCGCACTGGCCGGCGGGGCCCTTCCCGCCCTTGGCGATGCGGATGAACCCGTCCTCGCCCCAGGCGTCGCCCCAGGAGTTCTTCACCTTCCAGAAGTGCTTGTGCCCGGGAGAGTCCGCGTCGAAGCCGTAGCCGACGACCAGCACGCCGTGGTCCAGCTCCGTCCCGCAGTCGTCCGCGGCGTACACGCCGCCGGCGTAGAGCTGGAACGAGCGGTGGTCAGCTTCGATGGCCACCGACACGGGCTGCATCGCCACCGCCTTTTCAAGCGCGTCCTCGTCCGAGGGGGGCACGTCCGTGAACCCGTCGATCTTAACCGGCCGGTGGAACTTCTTGGCGAACCAGCCGCAGCGACCAGCCTCGGCGTCGTACGGCCAGTCCTCCTCGGAGTCGATGCCGCCGTTGCGGACGATCCAGTCCAACGCGTTGTCCATCAATCCGCCGTTGCACCCGGCGTTGCCCCGGTTGGTCGAGCACGAAACTAACTCCTCCTCCGACACGGACACCAGCTCGCCGGTTCGGATGAAGTTGATCCCCTCAACGGAGCCCGTCGTGGAAAACGCCCAGCACGACCCGCACTGGCCTTGGTTCTTGACGTGCGTCACCGCGCCCTCCTGTACCCAGTCTTTTTCAGGGGGCGCGTTTACGTCCGCGTACTCCCAGTCGCTAAAATCAATCGCGCGCGGGTTTTCAGACCGCAACGATCGATCGTAGCCGAGCATCTTGGAAAACTCCTCGCGCGTCAGATCGGCGAGGTGGTTCAGGCCGAGCCAGTGCGAGTGCTCGCCGCGCTCGTGCTCGGCGTTGTGCTTCGCCACGAACGCGGCGTTCTCGGCGAAGATGGCCATGCGAGAAATCCGTTCCTCCGCCGAGTCGTACGACTTGGCGTGCTTTCGCGCCCACGATTCGAAATCGGCTTCGACATCGGCGACGACATCGGCGACGGCGGCGACGGCGTCGACGTTCGCCGTCGCCGCCACGGCGGGCTCGACGGCGCGCTCGTCCAGGAGCGCGCGCGCGTCCGCGCCGACGGCGAGGAGCGCGGAAATGGCGCCGAGGGCCACCGCGCGTCGCGACAGTCTCATCGTCGTCGCTTAAATACGCTTGTTTTTATGACTGACTGCGGTCCGAAGCACACGAAACACGTAACGTGCCACGTGGTGGCGGGGCGGTGGGTCAGCGCAGGCACGGGAGGGGGGCTCGGCGCGCGCGGCGCGCGGTCGGGGTCTGCGAGATGCAGCGAGATGGGGCGAACGCCCCTCGAGGCGTGGGACGACGCGCGTGGACTCGAGGGGTCGTTTCTCCGGCTGGGCGCGGTGCCGGGAATCCGTGTCAGAGCGACCCGTTTTCCCGGCAAAAAATACTTCGTCGCGTCGCCTCCTCGGGCCGGCCGATGGCGTTCGCGCCGGGCGCGAGCCGCGCGGCGACGAGGTCGCGACGGGGTATCGAGAGCAGAGGCGCGCGTACCAGGGGATCGCTCTCGCGGGAAAGTCGCGCGCTCGGTTACAGCGCCGGTGCGCGCCGTTCGAATGCCGCGCTCTTCTCGAAGGTGACGTCGGAAACAGCGCTTCCGCTGTTTTCGAGGCGACCTGTGATTGGCCAGCCCACGTCTCCAAAAGTCGTCAGGCCGCGGAGCAAAAAAACGTCGGCACCGATCGATAATCGAACAGTGTCGAAGGCGCGTCTACGATGAGGACGCGGCGCGTCCGGGGCGTCGGCGCGGCGGCGCTTTCGGCGTTGCTGGTGATCGCGGCGCTCGCGGGCGCGGTGCCGACGGCGGAGGCGGTCTCGATCGACCCCTCCAAGCCCCCGTTCGTGGCTGGCGAGGTCGGCGACGCGACGTGCAACGTCGAGGATGTGCAGTCGGCGAACGAGCATCAGCTGCACGAGATCCTCGCGGAGCTGACGAACACCACGTACTTTCGGCTGTTCCAGGTGGACCTGAACCGGCCGTGCAAGTTCTGGACCAAGCCCGACGCCGAGGCGGGCGCGGAGGAGGCGCAGACGTGCAGCGCGGCGCCCCCGGAGACGGGCGCCGATGCGGGCGGATTCGCCGACGCCGGAACGTCGGCCGCCTTCGGGGAGAGCGCGCCGGAGCCGCCGACGATGTGCAGCCTGGACCTGGCGTCCGACGCCGCGACCGCCGCGAAGTGGGCCGAGGGTCCCACCACGCCGGTGGACACCACCATCTCGACGCACGAGCACAGGTCGCTGGAGGGCAGCGCGCCCGAGGACGAGGCGTGCGCGGAGGATCGGCCCGAGTTTTGGCTGGACATGTGCGAGGGCGGCGGCCACGGCGCGAGCGCCTCCGCCTCCGCGGAGCACGTCAACCTGCAGCTCAATCCCGAGCGCTGGACGGGGTACAACGGGAGCCACGTCTGGGAGGCTATCTACCACGAGAACTGCCTCCGCGGGGTGGCCGATCCGGAAGACATGTGCTACGAGGAGCGCGTGCTGTATCGCCTGCTGTCGGGCATGCACGCGAGCGTCAACGTTCACATCGCTCTCAAGGCGAAGCCCCCGAAAAAGAACACGCCCGGGCGCGAGGTGTGGAGCCCCGACCCCGCGCGGTTCCAGCGCATGTACGGCGAGCACCCAGACCGGCTGAGGAACCTGCACTTCTCCTTTGTCGTGCTGCTGCGCGCGCTGCGAAAAGCCTCGGAGGCGCTGGCGCGGACGGACGTCGCGCTCGGCCACGACCCCGCCGAGGACGCGCGCACGGCGGCGTTGCTCCGGCGGCTGCTGGACACGCACATCCTGTCCTCGTGCTCGGGCGTGTTCGGGGCGTTCGACGAGAGCGCGCTGTTCAGGGCGGTGGCGGAGGAGATGAAAGAGGAGATGAACGACGTCGGGATCGATCGGACGGCGTCGGAGTTCTCGTCGGGCGCCTCTCCGCCGTCGCTCAAGTCGCAGTTCAAGGGCGTGTTCCACAACATCAGCGACGTGATGGACTGCGTGTCGTGCCAGAAGTGCAAGCTGCACGGTAAGCTGCAGCTGCTGGGCCTCGGCACGGCGCTCAAGGTGCTGCTCCTGCCGGAGGACATGCACGCCGCCGCGCTGAGCCGCGCCGAGATCGTCGCGCTCATCAACACGGTGGCAAAGTTCTCGCACGCCATCCTCAAGGCGCCCGAGCTCGCCGCCGCCGCCGCGCGGGAAGAAAAAGCCGTCCCACCGGCGGTTCGCGGCGCCGACGACGGCGAAGGCGCGACGATTTCAGGGAAGGCGCAAAAGTCGACGAGCACGGAGGACGCGAAGGAGGCGCCGCATTCGAAACGAGACATCGAGGCTCCTCTTTCGAAGGGAGAAGGCGGAGAAACGCGCGCGACGAGCGGACTCACGGACGCGCGGGCGGACCCCGCCGCGGGTTCCGGCCCGGCAGCCGAGAAAAAAAGGGCGCCGGACGAGAAGACGTCCGAGCTCATCGATAAGGCCGTGCGCGCGACGGCGGCGCTCGCGGAGGGGGGGGGGCTGACGGCGGCGCGGGAAAGCGCGCTGCTTGACGCTCTGTTCGCCGCGGACCCGCGCGTGCTCACGCTGGCGAGGTACTACGACGGCGCCAAGTTCGTGGAACGCGCGCTGCGAGTCATCGACGCGCGGGAGACACCGGTCTCTGAGCCGACGCCCGAGGCGACGCCTGAGGCGACGCCTGAGCCTACTCCGGAGCCTACTCCGGAGCCTTCTCCGGAGCCTACTCCCGATCCCACTCCCGAGCCTACTCCCGATCCCACTCCCGAGCCTACTCCCGAGCCGACCCCCGCGCCGACCCCGACCCCCCTCGCTTCCGGCGGCGGCGTCGAGGAGCACGCGGACGCGGTGGTGGTGGGCGGCGGCCTCGCTGGGTTGACCGCCGCGCTGACCCTGCTCGACCGCGGCGCGCGCGTTATCTTGCTCGAGAAGGAGGCGTACGCCGGCGGGAACTCGCAGTGGGCCTCCAGCGGCATCAACGGCGTGGATCCACTCTCGGCATCCTCCACCGGAGACTCGGTGGCGGCGTTCCGGGAGGACTGCGAGAAGTCTTCCCTCGGCGCCGGCGCGGGCGCGGCGACGGGCGCGACGCTCGAGTCGAGTACAAAATTCGACGCGCCTCCCGCGCCCGAGTCCGTGGAGCACATCCCCGCACTCACAGAGGGCAGCGTTGAAACTTTGGAGTGGTTCAAGACGCGCGTGGGCGTCGACCTGAGTTTGGTCGGTCAGCTCGGCGGGCACTCGCACGCGCGCACGCACCGCCCGGCGAGCGGCATGGCGGGCTCGGTGCTTGTTACGGCTGTGCAGAAAGCATGCGAGAAGTACGCCGAGAGCGGTTTCTTCGTTATGAAGAAACGCGCGCGCGCGACGGAGATCGTTCTCGGCGCGGACGGCGCCGTGAGAGGCGTGCGCTGGTCGCCCGTGACGAAGACGACGATTTCGCGCGAGAACGGAAATGGAACCTCCGTTCATGACGACGTCACGGTTCTCAACGCGGCGGTGGCTCCGGCGGTGATTTTAGCAACCGGCGGGTTCGCCGCCGACGGGTCGGGGTCGGATTCGCTGCTTCGCGCGCACGCGCCGGCTTCGGCGTCGTTCGCGACGACCAACACGAAGGGCACGACGGGCGACGGGCACAAGATGGCGCTTTCACTCGGCGCGGCGGCGGTTGATATGGACAACGTGCAGATCCACCCCACCGGGTTCGTGGACCCGAAGGACCCTACCGCGAAAACCAAGACGCTCGCCGCCGAGATTCTGCGCGGCGCAGGTGGGCTTCTGCTCACGCGCGACGGACGCCGGTTCGCGGATGAGCTCGGGACGCGCGATTACGTGAGCGGGCGCATGCTCGCCGAAGCTCGCGCCGAGGCGGAGGCCGGCGGCGAGCCCATGCACGAGGGCCTTTCGCTGGAGTTCGCGCTCGTGCTCAACGAGAAGGCCGCGGCGGAGGCGGAGAAGCACGTGGCGCTGTACGTCTCGAAGGGTTTGCTTTTTAAACTGGAGGGCGTCGCGCGCGTCGCGTCGTGGCTCAAGCGCGAGCTCGGCGGCGCGCGGGTGGCCAACGCGGCTGCGCGCGCGCACCGCGGGAAGCGCACGGTGGAGGCGGCGTTGCGAGACACGCTCAGGGCGTACGACGCGGCCGCGGCGGCGAGCGCGAACGGAAATGGAACCTCCGTGGTTCCGTGCCCGCTCACCAACAAGACCAACTTCAACGGCGCGCCGTTTCTCAGCGAACGGAGCTCCCCGGAGAGACTCGCGACTCTTTCCGGCGAGACGTTTTACGTCGGGCGGGTGACGCCCGTGACGCACTACACGATGGGCGGCGTGCGCGTGGACGGGGACGGGCGCGTCGTGCGGAACAAGGCGAGGGCGGCGAAGACGGGCCAGAGCGTGGTGCCTGGTCTGTTCGCCGCCGGCGAGCTCATCGGGGGCGTGCACGGCAAGAACCGCCTGGGCGGGAACGCGCTGACGGAGTGCGCGGTGTTCGGCCGGCGCGCGGGAGCCGCGGTGCCGTTACCGGGACAAGCGCGTGACCCGTCGAAACCGACCGACGAGGAGGAGTCGTCCGTCGACGTTCATACGAAGTATACGGTCGACGACGACGTTGTTTCCGATAAGGAACCGGAAGACGTTTCGTTACGTAACGAAGACGTGGCGGACGGTGAGCCGCCCGACGCGCGACGCGCGACGGTGACCCGCGCCGAGCTCGCAAAGCACGCCTCCGAGACCGACTGTTGGGTCGCGTTGTACGGCGAGGTGTACGATTTTACCGATTTCCTGGAGGACCACCCCGCGGGCGCGGAGGCCATCACCAGGTTCGCGGGGACGGACGGCACGCGAGGCTTCGACGCCGTGCACAGCCCGGGGATGCTCGAGGAGTTCGAAGCCCTAGGGACGCTGGTCGACTGATCCCGTCGCGTACAGACGGTGGTGAACGACGAGCTAGACAACCTTCGGTATTTTAACCAATTTTTTCAGCGTAGACGCGCAGACTAGCTTGACGCTCCGCGACGCTTCGGTTTCCTCCGTCTCGCGTCGTGTCGTCACCGTTCCCCGTCCGAAGTCCGTTTGTCGTCCCGCCGCGCGTCCGTCGATCGCGCGATCGCGCCGCTCGCGGCGCCGCCGGCGAAGAACGCCGCTCCGAGCGCGACGCACCGCGTCGCCGTGGGCGGGCCCGCGCTTCGGTAAAATTCCCTCCAGGTGCGGATCTTCAGAGGCTCGCCGAGCGTCGAGGAGACCTTCGCCAGGCTCAGTGGCCCGCCCTCGTCGACGAGCGGGAACACCACGCGGCTCTGCGCAGACCACGTCGCCGCGGCCGCGAGGACGCCCCCCCCCACGGCCGCGAGGCTCGACGGAGACTCCGAACCCGAGGCGTCGGACGCCACGGAGTGGCCCGCGTTCCACGTGAAGTACGAGATCAACACGACGCTCGGCGGGCCGAGCAGGACCGCCAGGCCGGCGCACATGTGTCACGCACCGCCAACGGGGCCGCGGGCGCGCGTCAACCCTGACGCGCACCGCGTCTCCGCCGCGCGCGGCCAGGCTCTGCGCGACGAGTCGTCCAGTCGGCGACTTTTCGGCCGGCCCGACATTTGTACTACCGAAGTCATTTCATACAACGACATGCGAGCCCGTCTCATTGGCGCGCGCGGCGAGACGCGGCGGCGGTGGCCGGCCGCGCGGATCGGCGCCTGATCCCCGTGTGAGTACACCGCCCGGGTCATGCGCACGGAAGGGGAGTTCCGCGCGTTGCAGCACGGAGGCCCGCACCCGCTTCACGGCGAGACGCCTTCGGTGGTCGACATCGACGACACTCGCTGGCGCGATCCGCCTCCCGCCGATCCCAACGCGGACCGCCGCGTCGTGGCGCACTTCGACGCGGACTGCTTCTACGCGCAGGTGGAGGAGCTCCGCGACCCTAGGCTCGCGTCGCGACCGGTCGCGGTGACCCAGAAGTACCTGGTGGTCACCGCGAACTACGCCGCGAGGAAGGCGGGCGTCGGGAAGCTCATGTCCGTCGCCGAGGCGAAGAGGCTGTGTCCCGACGCCGCGTTCGTGTGCGGGGAGGACCTGACGCCCTACCGAGAGTTTTCGAAAAGAATCAGGCACGTGCTCGAACGCTTCGGCGCGTGCGAGAAGCTCGGCCTGGACGAGTGCTGGGTGGACGTCACGAACGAGGTGGATCGAAGACTACAAACGCGCGCGGAGGATGACGACGACTTCTTCGACGACGACAAGTATCTCGGCCACCGGCTCTCCCCCGCGCGAACGAACCTAAAGGCCTCGAACCGACACAGGCCGATGGACCTGCGCGTCGTCCCTTCTTGTGCGGTGACGGCGTATTCTCACGAGAATGATGCCAATGACAAAAATGACAAAAACGAGCGCCGCGTTCGTCTCGGCGCCGCCGTCGCCGCCGACGCGCGCGCCGCGGTGCTCGCCGAAACCGGCGTGCGATGCAGCGCGGGCGTCGCCGTAAACAAGATGTGCGCGAAACTCGTCTCCGGCGTTCATAAGCCCGACGACCAGACGTACTTACCTCCCGGATTTTCAAACTGCGCGAGCCTCGTCGCGCCGCTTTTAATGCGGGCGTTACCGGGCGTCGGTCGGAAGACGGAGTCTGTGCTCAAACGCTTTGGAGTCGAGACGTGTTTAGACGCTCGTTTACACGCGCGGTCGACGTTTATCGAGTGGCTCGGCGCGCGCGCCGGCGCGGCGGTGCACGACGCCGCGTGGGGGGTGGACCGCTCGGAGGTGGTGGCGAAGGCGCCGCAGCGTGAGGTGACGTGCCAGGATAGCTTCCGCGCGTGCGAAGGTACGGCGGCGGCGCGCCTCGCGCTCGCCGCGCTGGCGCCCGACCTGGTGCGGCGCATGGACGAGGAGTTTCACGAACACGAGCGCGTCGCCCGTCGACTCGTCGTGCGGTGGCGCGAGAGACGCGTCCGTCGCGAAACAAACCGCGCGGGCCCGACGTCCGTGTCTTTGCCGATGCCGCCGGCGGCGACGGACGCGCGCCTGGAAACGGAGACGCGCGCGGACGCCGTCGTCTCGGCGGCGGCTGGCGCGCTGGCGAACGCGCTCCCGAAGACGTTCAACTTGACGCTTCTCGCCGTCGGCGCGACGTCGTTTTTCACAAACGACGAAATTTGCGCGACGTCTTTTTCTTCCTTCTCGCGCGAACGGGCGCTCTCTTCTTTCTTCGCGAACGCCTCCACCACGCGCCGCGGTCGTTCCGAGGACGTCCTTCCCGCTCCTTCGCGCGCGCTGAAGATGGCGCCGAAGACGGCGCCCGACGGACCGCGACGGGTCGCGTCGAAGCGAGAGACGCGCGAGATGGCTCGCGCGGGTACGCGTCCTTTTTTTTTCCGCGACGGGTTCACGGCGGGCGGGGATGACCCGAAGCGGCGGACGGACGACCCGTGGGATCCGGTCGCCGACGAAACGGCCGTGACGGTTGGACCACTCGGAGTCGTCCGCGATTCCCCTAGAGACGACTCGTGTTCGGACGCGGACGACGACGGCGCCGCGTTCTTCGCCGACCTCGCAGACGTCGTCGCCGAGCCCAAGCGGAGACGAGGCGCGTGACGACGGTTGACTTTGACGTATTGTATAAGCTATAGACGATATATTTAAATGCGTTTCATTCGCTTCCCTTCCTACGGGCTAATAAGGATCTCCGCGATGGATTCATTTCAGTGTACTGCACTTTCAGTAGTTAGACTATGGTGCCTGTATTTTCAGCACGCTTTACCTGGCAAGCCACCTCGTTTCTCACGCGGTGGCGGCGGCGGCGATGCCGTAGGCGATGCCGGGGATGGCGAAGAACACGACGCCGGTG
>ENA-OUOG01000567-OUOG01000567.1-marine-metagenome-genome-assembly--contig:-NODE-567-length-48302-cov-9.931903_pt1 | contig 48302 bp, 46 predicted proteins | sample MGYA00248635_ERZ508505 | MGnify/ENA primary metagenome ERZ508505 (study PRJEB26176, sample SAMN06267871) | marine metagenome | isolation source: Saanich Inlet, British Columbia, Canada | place: Pacific...
GTGTTAAATCGTTTTGAACGTCAAAAAAACTTAAAAAGGAATGCTGTCCCGGGTCAATCGGTGGCTACACCTTGGTACACAATTGGTCCAAAAAACGAGGGAGGCAGAACAAGAGCTGCCCTTTTTGATTTGGCCGATACCGCTGATTATAATCGCGTAATTGCTGGTGGTGTGAGTGGTGGATTATGGGAAAATGTTGCGATAGATAACCCATCCCAAGCTTGGACAAGAATAACTGGCGTTCCAGGAAATCTGGCTGTTTCTGTACTTGTTCAAGACGAGGACAACCCTGCGACCATCTATGCAGGTACCGGTGAATCTTATACTTCGGGAGATGCATCCGGAAATGGTATTTATAAATCAACAAATGGAGGGACTGACTGGAAACTCGTTTTTGGAAACAACACCCAAAATGCAACCCAAACTTCTACCCAAGACGTTGAAGGATATTTTTACATTAATGATATGGTTCTCTATGATCATGACAACAACGCTAGCACAGCCAACCACATTTTTGCTGCTCTTGGATCAAGTTCCCACAGTAAAATGAATTCCACTTTTTTGGACACCTATATTTACGGTCTTTATAAATCCACTGACGGAGGTACATCTTGGACAAAGATCAATAATATCAATGCCCAAGCAACAACACAATCTGCCCATATAAACGACCTTGAAATACAAGCAAGCTCCAATAGATTATGGCTGAGTAGTTCACAAAACAAATACGGTACTGCTGGAGGAGAATTCTGGTACACAGACAATGGCACAACATTTACCAAAGCAAACCCAACATGGGACACCCCGCCTGGAACAACCATAGCAAGAACAGAGATAGCACCAAGTGCAACAGCTTCAAACACCCACTACATTCTCGCACGTGTAAATAACCAAGCTAATTTTTATAAAACCGCTGACAATTTTGCCACAATACAAACAATTAATGAACCCGCTGACCAAGAACTTGGGGGGTTAATGACCTCAACAGATTTCACACGTGGACAATCTTTTTACGACCTAGAAATAGAAGTAGATCCAATAGATGATAAAATAATTTATGCTGGAGGGATCAATTGGCATAGAAGCACAAACGGTGGAGGAACCTGGGAACAAATTACAAAATGGGCTCCAGAAACTTCATGGTTCCCTTCTTCTTTAAAAACTTCAGTAGTACATGCTGATCAACACGGCTTGTATTTTCGTCCAGGTGATTCGAACCAAGCAATTGTAGTAAATGACGGAGGAGTAGCTTTTACTAATTCGCTCTCAACAGCAGCTGCCAATGATGTGTTTACGGATATGGAAGAAAACTTTATCACTACTCAATTTTACCGGGTTGCACAAACACCACCCGATTTTGCTGGTACTGATATGGTCATCGGAGGAACACAAGATAATGGAACCTTTCGCTTAACTAACCCACAACTAAACAAAACCAATGGAACAACTGTTTCCAGTGGAGATGGAGCTGCCACCTTTTTTGATCAAATTGGGGGAGATTATATGATCACCAATTATGTATATAACAATAGTATTGACCGTTTGGATTTTGATTCAATGGGTAATGAAACCGGGAGTACAGACTTATCTACCAGCCTTTCCCTCCCTTCAAATGAAGGGAGTTTTATCAATCCTGCAGCCTTAGACTCTTACAATGATGTCTATTTTTCTAATGCAGGAGCTGGAAATATTAGAGTAATAACTGATCTAGACGGTACACCCGCAACCTTTGTTATTTCGAATGTTACTACCTCCGACGATTATGTGACTTCGCTTGAAGTTTCAAGACACACTACTCAAACAACTACTTTATTTGTTGGCCTTCGAAGTGGAGGGGTTAAAAAAATCACCAATGCAGCAGTAGACGGAGGGAGCACCATAAGCACCCTACGTACGGGAGCTGGTAGTGTTTCAGACATTCACATAGGAGAAACAGAAGATGACATTTATATTACCTATTACAACTATGGGCTCTCTGGAAATGTTTTGTATTCCAGTGATGGCGGGACTACATTCAATAATAAAGAGGGAGATTTTCCCAATATCCCAGTATTCTCTATTTTGCATAATCCCTATGAGAGTGAAGAAGTGATTATTGGAACTGAACTGGGAGTATGGAGGACAGCAGACTTCAGTAGTTCCAATCCAAGCTGGTCAATTGCCGAGATAGGCATGAGTGATGTAGCCGTATATGACATGGTTTTCAGAGGTACTTCTGCACTTGACAATCGGGTCGTGGCCGCTACCTATGGTCGTGGAATTTATGTGGGCTCATTTGAAGCAAACACAAACCCACCCATTAGTCAAACAGATTCCATTACAGTTGCAGAAGGAGAAACAGCCACCACTACTACTGGAGGTGCGACTTCTGTTTTAGCCAACGACAGCGATCCAGATGGCGACCCAATCACCTCTAGTGTCGTTACAAATCCTTTACACTTTAGTGCATTTGCAGTAGATTCAACCACTGGGACATTTACCTATACGCACGATGGTTCAGAAACAACAACCGACACCTTCTTCTACCGTGCGTTTGATGGAGCGGTTTATGGAGAAACGGTCTCCGTTACCATCAATATTACCCCCGTAAATGATTGCCCAACAATACCCAATCCTGTCGCAGACATAGCTGCCACTGAAGATGATGCGGATGATATTTTAAATCTATCGAATGTCTTTAGCGATGCTGAAAACAACCCGTTAACCATAACCGTAACCAATACGAGCATTAGTTTATTGACCGCAACCTACAATAGTAGCTCGGGCTCATTAACACTCGATTATGCCGACAATGCCTTTGGTACAGCGACATTGACCATCAACGTTAATGACAATAATGATTGTACCACAACCCAAGATGAATTTATTGTAACAGTCAGCAGTGTTAACGATATCCCTGTTGCAAACCCTGAGGCAATAATAGTAGTAGAGGGGAATACAGCCACCACAACTACTGATGGAAATGATTCTTTACTGGATAACGATACCGATGAAGATAGCCTTGACACGATCACAACTAGTGTGGTGAGTATGCCGCTTCATTATTCTAGCTTTACAGTAGATTCTTCTACTGGAACATTTACCTATACACACGATGGTACTGAGACCTCAACCGATTCTTTTTCCTACCGTATTTTTGATGGTACAGTGTACAGTCCTACTGTGGTGGTTAGTATTACCATTTCGCCAGACAACGACTGCCCCACTGTAGCTAACCCTATAGCCGATTTTATTGCACAAGAAGATGATCCAGATGATATTATTGACCTAAGCACTGTTTTTGCAGATGTAGAAAACAATACCTTAAACATTACGGTGAGTAATGCAAATAGCAGCTTACTTACGCATTCTTATAACATCATTACCAAGGAGCTTACCCTAGATTATATCGACGATGAAACAGGTACTGCAACCCTTACCATAAATGTGGATGATAATAATAACTGTACCACGACCAAAGAAGTTTTTGTAGTTGAGGTCGTTCCTCAAAATGATGCTCCCGTTGGCGCAGCAGATACAATTGCGCTAGATGAAGCAGGAACAGCTACAACAACTACTGGCGGGGCAACTTCTGTTTTGGCAAATGATACAGATATGGAAAATGATCCGTTAACAGCCACGCTATTGACTCCTCCATTACATCACGATGGATCATTTACGTTGTCTTCTGATGGAACATTTACCTATATCCATGATGGGTCAGAAACCACAACAGACACCTTCACTTACGATCTTTTCGATGGCGTAAGTAATGTAACGGTAACAGCAACCATAAATATTAACCCGCAAAATGATTGCCCAACGGTAACAAATCCAGTCGGTTCAATAACGGTAGACGAAGACTCCCCTGATACAGTACTTGATATAGATCCCAACTTCTCCGATGTAGATATACTTCCTTCTCCAAATTCACTCTCCTATACTGTTTCTCATACCAATACTAGTTTAGCCACAATTACACTAAATACATCAACACTCACCATTGAGTACATTGAGAATCAAACAGGAACAACAACAGTAACCGTTACTGTTAATGACGGTAGTTGTTCCTCTACTGAAGACGTCTTTTTAGTTACTGTCAATCCAGTTAACGACCCTCCAGTTGGTATGGTGGACACCATCACAGTTGATGAAACTGGAACGGCTACAACAACAACAGGAGGAGCCACCTCTGTTTTGGCCAATGATACAGATATGGAGAATGATGTTTTACAAGCAACCTTATTGACTGCTCCTTTATACCATTCAGGTTCTTTTGCCCTTTCCGCTGAAGGTGCTTTTACTTATGTTCATGATGGATCAGAAACAACAACAGATAGCTTCACTTACAACCTTTCTGATAGTGATAACAATGTTACTGTAACAGCAACCATTAACATTAACCCACAAAATGATTGTCCAATAGTTACTTCGGCGATTGGTTCAATATCTGTAGACGAAGACGCAGTTAATACAACAGATGATTTAACAGTTCGTTTTAGTGATGTTGATATTCTACCCATACCAAATACACTTTCTTATTCCGTTTCTCCTACCAACAATGCTCTGGCGGTACTCTCCATCAATGGTGCAGGGCTACTCACAATAGATTATAAAGACAACCAAACGGGAACAGCTACCATCACGATAACAGCAAACGACAATGCAACTCCTGCATGTACTGTAGATGATGTATTCCTACTTACGGTTAATCCCGTAAATGATCTTCCGGTTGGAAATACAGATAGTATTACTGTGTCCGAGTCAGGAACCGCAACTCAAACTACCGGGGGACAAACAACCCTACTTTGGAATGACACTGACATAGAGAATGACGTTTTAACGGCTAGCATAGTTACTACGCCTAGTTTTGGAACACTCACCCTGCAAAGTTCCGGAACCTTTATCTATGTGCATGATGGATCTGAAACAACCACAGATAGTTTCGTGTACAAACCAAATGATGGGAATAACGATGGAAATGATGTTACAGTTGACATAATTATTTTACCCGTTAATGATTGTCCATTTTTTGATCCTGCGCTTGGGGGGGAATTAACCGCTTTCGATTGGAATGAAGACAATGACTCTGCAGGAACTTATGACTTAGGTTCACGACTTACTGACCCAGACAGTAGCCCGCTAACTTATACAGTCACTTGGACTAATTCCGCAGTATATGGAATAAATCAAATATCTACGGGGAATTTTGACTTTGTACCCGTATTAAATGCCTTTGGTTCTTCGGTCGCTACCATAACCATTGACGATGGTGACGGATGTATTGTAGAAACATCTTTCACCGTTAACGTATACCCAATAAATGATTGCCCAACAGTAGATAATGCTATTAATGACATCAGTGTAGATGAAGATGCGAATGATATTTGGATTGATATTCAAAATACGTTTTCTGACATTGAAAGTAGTACATTGAGCTATTCAGTGATGTCTACCAACAATACCTTACTTGCCACATCATTAACCGCAACCAGTCTTGTCGTTGACTTCCTCGATGATCAAAATGGTAGTGCAACAATTGTTCTAACAGTAACGGATGGAGATCCTTCTTGTACTGTTGACGATTCAATCAACGTTATTGTAGGAGCACTTAACGATCTTCCCATATCGGTAACCGATGAAATTAGTGTGGTCGCAGGTGGAACAATTTCCACTCTCAACGACGGAGTAACGACAAGTGTTTTGACAAATGATTCAGATGCGGATGGAAATTCTCTAACTGCCAATCTGATTACAGCTCCGCTCTATGGAACATTAAGCTTACAATCCAACGGAGCTTTCGTATACACCCATGATGGTTCATTTACAACAACAGACACCTTCTATTATGCCGCGAATGATGGATTCATTAATGGAAATACTGTTAGTGTAACCATTTATATCAATAATCCACCAGTGGCTGTAGCAGATACCATTGCTGTGCTTGAATCGGGAACAGTAACCAAAACAACAGGAGGTCAAACATCTCTTCTTTGGAATGACACAGATGCAGATGCGGGTGACGCAGCTACATTAACAGCGATAAAGGTAACTGATCCATCGCACGGCTCGTTGACTCTGGATTTAGATGGAACTTTTGTGTATGTTCATAACGGAGATGATCAATCGTCTGATAGTTTCACCTACAGTGCCTCTGACGGTAAAATTATTGGCACTCCAATAACAGTAAGTATTGCTGTGACAGGAACAAACGACCCGCCAGTGGCATATGATGACACTATGATTGTTGCCCTTGGCGGTACCGCGACCACACTTGACAATGGATATACTTCATTTGCAACAAATGACATTGATCCAGATGGCGATGTATTAACGGTTTCTATTGTAAGCTCTCCTAGTTTTGGAACCCTTACCCTTAACCCTGGTGGTACATTTAGTTACGTACAAAATGGAACCTTGAATGGTGGTGATAGTTTCACCTATAAGGTCAACGATGGAAGTATTGACAGTAATATTGCCTCTGTAAACGTCTATTTGAGTTGTAGTCCTTGCACGGAAACAATCATTGAAGCAGGGAGCAATGGGGCTTCCTTTACTTATACCGATTGTTTATGTAAAACAGTACGCGTGTACGTTCCTAAAGGAAAAGCATATTCATTTTGCCATTTGGATGGAAGCATTAATGTGATTGCCGGAAGTTATACTTTAATTACTTCTAGTCCTTGTAATTAAGGCATCAGTTCACCATCACTGTCATACCGTTGTAGTGGAGAAACTACCTTTCCCTGCTCAAATACTATTCGTTCTTTTAAAACTCCGTTAGAATAGAATTTAGTCCATGTGCCCGAACGTTGCCCTAATTGATTGAACTGCATACGTTGTCTTATTTTTCCATCTTCGTAATAAAACACATTCTCCCCCTTTAATACACCCTTATCAAAAAAGAGTATCTCTTTGATGGCACCAGAAGGATAGTAGGTGTATTGATTACCCGACTTTTTGCCAGCACTAAAATTAAATAAAGAGGTACGAGTCCCAATAGCTGAGAAATGCTCAACGAGGCCATTTAATAGCCCGTCAAGATAAATACTTTGCGTTTTTATTTGACCATTGGGATGATACAGAAAATAGTTCCCATTTCGCTTTCCAGATACTACTGAAAATTCCTCCAAACGAAACGAAAGACTGTCACGGAAAACCAAACCAGTAAAAGAAGTAGCCTCTTTTTGATAATGGGCAATATTATCTAAGCTAACTACTTCAAGTTTATCAATAGCAATCTGATTTTGACAAGAGCAGGCAACAAGAACAAAAAGGCAAAGTGTCAAGTATGCTGAGCAATTCATTCTCGTCTTAAAAAACCAAGCTTTAAAAATCAAATTCGCAGTTAACATTTTGGAAAGGCAGAGAAGCTAATTGGAAGGTATAACGCAGTGTGACATTCATTGCATTTTGGTCATCATCTGTTTCCACTTGAAGTTCTTCGAGTGTCATGGTGGTTTCTGTAATGGAAATCACATTGATTCTTGTATTCTCTTCTTCAAACGACTCATCTTCAGAACCCTTTACCATAAAAGTAGTATAGGGTAAGGTTGTATCTGTTCGCCATATCCAATCACCATTATCCGAAGAAACTACATTATTAGCTGCATCAAAATAAGTAAAGAGAAAAGTCCCATATCCGCTCATTAATAAAGTTGTGGTCACTGCTTGTGGGCACTCTGCTTGAACTGAATTTGTTTCAGAATTATAGCAACGATCGAAATACTCACCCTCAAAAAAGATGCAAATATCTTGTGCAGTTTCATCTGTATTGGTAGCGCCTTCAATAGAAGCGGTTAGGTCGATCAATCTCCATTCCTTTTGGATTTTGATGTGATTAGAATCTTCTGTAGCATTGGGTGCTAATTTTTCTTCTTTGTCACCTTCTAAAGAGATAGCCACACCCGTGACACAGAAATCGTTTGTAGATTGTCCTAGTTCGATTCGGAAACTAACCTCCTCATTGGTCAAGTTAATTTCGTCAATGGTCGCTACTGAACCTGAAGCTGGGAAAGTAGTACCCGACAAATAATCGGCATTCATCAATACTATTTTATTTAAACTTGGTTCGTTGTTGATCACAACAAAATCAAGATCATAGTTTCCTCTGTAAATTTTTGAGATTATATCACCTGAAGATTCGGTGGTGCTAACGGAAAGAATATAAGATCTATCGTCAAAAAATTCAATTGCATCAATTGAGCAGTCATTTTGAACAGTTGCATTTTTATTGAATGAACCAATATTGGTTCTTCGGATTTTCCATTTACCCACTAAATTAATGTTGGTAATTTCTTGTTGCTCTTCAAGAGAAAGATGTGGATCTATACCTCCAGAGGAGCCACAAGCAACAATGATTAAAATAAAAAATACGGAAAATGCTTGCTTAAATGTTTTCATAAGTATAATAGTAGAAAACAAAAATACAAACTATAAAGACAAAATCAATAGTCAAGATTGATTAACTCAATTTAAACGTCACAAATTGTAATGGCACGACGAAGAGACTCAATAGGGTTTTTTGCGGTTGGAATAAACTCTTGCGCCACATGACCTTTGAAGCCAGTGGCAACAATTGCATTCATGATTGCTGGATAAAACAATTCTTGGGTTTCATCTATTTCATTTCTTCCGGGTACACCAGCCGTGTGGTAATGTCCAAAATACGGATGATGATCTTGAATTGTTCTAATAATGTCTCCTTCAGAAATCTGCATGTGGTATATGTCATACAATAATTTAAAATTTGGCGAATCCAACCGTTTACATAATTCTATTCCCCAGCTTGTATTGTCACACATATAATCTGGATGATTGATTTTTGAATTAAAGAGTTCCATTTGAATAACAACTGCCCTTTTCTCTGCCTTTCCAAGAATTTTCTGCAAGCCTTCAACCGAATTCTTCAGACCAGTTTCATCGTCCATTCCATTTTTATTGCCCGAAAAACAAATCAAATTTGTGTATCCTGCATCAGCAACTAAATCAATATATGCGAGATAATTATCAACCAATTGACTGTGGTAAACTTTATGATTAAAGCCTTCGGTCAAGCTAATTTCTGCCCCATTACACATGGTAGAAATCAAGTTGTGTTTTTTTAGGGTAGGCCATCCTTTTGGACCAATTAAATCGATTCCGGTCAAGCCCAATGAATTAGCCACTTGGCACAATTCTTCTAAACTTAAATCCGGATAACACCATTCGCATACCGAATGATTTATATTACCTTTCAATTCATTTGGAATAATTATTTCTTCTGATTTTTTTGCCTGTATTGAAAGGGGCAAAAATGCAGCAGCCGAAGCTCCCAGGGCAGTTTTTTGAATGGCTTCTCTTCGATTCATGTATAAAGTGATTTAGATATAATATTATCGCACATTGGATCGTATAACAATGGAATGTAGAAGTTTTTGAGAGATTCTTTTCAAATAAACCCCTAATTTTTCTTTTCTTCCAAAATAGGTTTCCCATGCTTTTTTATCTAACGCCTTAATGGCTTTCCGACAAAAAGCATCAACCGCTAGTCCGTTTTTTGTTGCGGGATCATCGTGGCCTAAACTCGACCCATCACCTGTCAAAGCATTAATCGTTACATTGGTTTGAACAAAACCCGGACACAAAAGACTTACCGAGATATTGTCCTTTTGATGTTCCATGCGCAAAACATCAAAGAAACCATGTAAGGCGTGTTTTGCCCCGGCATAACCCGAACGGAAAGGGGAACCATACTTTCCCATCACACTGGTCACTACTGCAAAATGCCCTTGTTGACGATCAATAAAATAAGGCAACAGGGCCTTTGTTAAGGCAATCGTTCCTAAATAATTAACATCCATTAGCTGTTTATAAACATCAAAGCTGCTGTCAACAATAAGTGATCGTTGACTAACTCCTCCATTATTGATGAGTAAATCTATGGCACCAAAACATTCCTTAGCTTCTTCTACCTTTTGTGGTAAACCAGAGAAATCAGTTAAATCCAAGGGAACAATTTTAATATTATCTTGATGAAGACAACTGCTTCTTACCCGCTCTAATTCTTCTTTTCGTCGGGCAGACAAAATCAACTTACTTCCTCGTTTAGCGTATTGCTTGGCAAGTTCTTCTCCAATTCCTGAAGAAGCTCCTGTAATCCAAATCACTTTATCTCTCATTTATTTTTATGACTTTAATTCCCACCCTTTACGGTAGTCTCGGCTAACAAACTGATTGGCTTCTTTTAAATTTGTAATTTGCATTTGGTCTCCATTCCACAGTAATTTTTTTCGCCCAAAATAGTCAAAACCACGATTTGAGTCCTTGCGCAACAAGTATGATCGAAGGGCAATGTTCCCCATCAAAACTGTTTCTGTAAGCGGGCCAGAATAATCAAAAGAAGCAGTTAAAGCGTTGTGTTCAGCGCTATTGAATCCTGCTTTAATTGCATCAATCCATTTACGATGATGTCCGTGTTCTGCTTCTACTTCTTTGGGCTGATCAAAAGTTACCACTTCTTCTCCTTTTTTATATAAACGAGGGTCATATCCATAAACCCCCGTAGTTATAATTCCCTTATCTCCAATCATTATGACACCATTTGCATTTCCTGGGCTTCCCAAGAAATCATCTGCTGGAATTAGATCAGGATGTGCTGGACGAATTCCACCATCTGACCATTCCATCGTAATTGGGCTTGCATTTTTCTCTGTAGCATCAAACTTTATTGACACAAAAGAAGAATGCGGACAGCCTTCTGGCAAATGCTCTGGATTCCATAGTTGCTTATAAACGCTTCCAAGGCTGCATTCAACCGCAGTTGGGTAATTTAAACCTAAGGCTCTAAAGGGAATATCGATAATATGGCAGCCCATATCGCCCAATGCTCCAGTGCCATATTCCCACCATCCACGCCAACTAAATGGATGCATGGAAGAGTTGTATGGTGTAGACTTTGCTGGACCTAACCATAGATCCCACTCAAGCCCTTTAGGCATATTCGCTGGATCTGGATTGGGCTTTGGAATTCCTTGTGGCCAGATTGGACGGTCGGTCCAAACCTTTACGGTGTGCACATTTCCAATTTCCCCTGCATTGATCCAATCTTGGACCTGCACTTGACAAGGATTGGAGGCACCTTGATTTCCCATTTGAGTAACAATTTTTCGCTGACGTGCTGTTTCGGTTAACATACGCGCCTCGCTAATGTTGTGGGTCAAGGGTTTCTGTACATAGACATGAATATCACGCTCCATAGCTGCCATTGAAATATTGGCGTGGGTGTGGTCTGGAGTAGAAATGGTCACAGCGTCTAAGTCTTTTTCTTTGGCCAATAATTCACGGAAGTCTGCATAAAAATTTGCCTTAGGAAATGCTTTACGTGTTTCTGTTACTCCATGTTTTCCAAAAGGGTCGATATCACAAAGAGCTATTACACGTTCTCTCCCGCCAACAGATGCATTGACAATGTCACTAGCCCCCTTCCCTCCTGAGCCAATTGCTGCAATAGCCAGCTGGTCACTGGGAGCCGTATATCCAACACCTCCCAATACATGTCTAGGAACAATCATTATTGTAGAAGCTGCCAAACTTTTCTTGATAAAGTTGCGGCGCGAATTCGCAACAGATGCATTTTTATTTTTCATTTGCAAGTAAGTTTATCTTCTAAAGCTAAGGAAAATAATTAAAACCTATGGGGTAACGAACTTACCCTTCCAATGATCATCTTTCAATTCAAAAATTGCACGTTGATGATTTGGGCGCATTAGCTTTAAAAAATCAATCTTCTCGGCCTTGAAAACTAATTTAACAAAATGATTTTCTTCCAAATAAGTTACCTCATCCATTGACTTTATAGGCTGACCTGGGGCAATATTAGTCGTATAATCTTTTTGTGCATTTTCATGCTGTTGAGAAAAAGCTACTTCATCTTTGGATTGTTCAATGCATTTTGCCCTTACGCGGAGCTGAGTTAATTTACGTGCATCATAAAACAGTAATTCAGCAAAGGGAAGGGCAGTTAAAGATGTGATCTTTGGTGTTCGCGCATCGGTATAAATGGTAAACAATAATTGCTTGGGATCAAACTTGCGCAGCACAACTGTACGGACTTCTGGAAGTCCCTCTTTATCTACAGTGGCCAAATAAAAATAGCGATATGGATGCTTCTTGTTTGTTTTCGTTTTACTCCATTCTGTAGAGCAATCGGCTAAAATTTTGTCGAGCATCTTAATTCTTTTTTTGCCAAGCGTTAACACGATCCATGGCATTCTTTTCGATATCCTTCCAAAACAAATTGATGTCTGCAAAATGATAATTCTTGACAAAAGAGAGGAAGAAACGCTTGGGTATTTTTGGAACACTGGACCAAATTAATCCATCTATCACTTGAACTTCCAACGCGTTAGGATAAATATCTCCATCACCATTTAACACCCCCAAATGTTGGTCAAAAGTTGTGTTTTTGGCCGTATCCCAGCTAATTGGATTTGTAGTTGTTGCACCTTTGTACCACTGTTCATAGGTGGGTGGATAATTATTCTTTTTATAGGTGTTCCAGCTCACATAACCGCCTGTAGCCATGGGGTCATCCATTTTTCGTAAGGATGAAAAATCTTTATTTTGAATTTTAACCCCGGGAATGTAGGCAGCAACCAGTTGCTTTTGGAGCGCAGTACCGTCAAAAAACTCTTTGAGAAGCATAGCACACATGATGCTTCCCTGACTATGTGAAGCAATGATGATGGGGCGCCCTTGATTGTAATTCGCTAAATAATATTGAAAGGCAGCACGCACATCTGCATAGGCAATGGTCCGCGAAAGCTCTTCCTGCTTGTTGTAGGGAGGAACATATATCTTGTAATGGGATTGACGGTAATACGGAATGTACAAATTACCAGCCTTGGCAAAAGCAGACGCCTGAAATTTTACCGATTGCGATAAAACTTTGTCTCTAATATCATTGCGCGCTATGTCAGCATTCCACGAGGGATCTTTTTTTTCGGTTAGTAAGGTTGGATAAACAAAAAATACATCGGTTTGCTTTTCCTCAAAATCGCCTGTAATTTCTCTAAGTTCTGGGGGATAATTATCTGGCAAAACAGCCCAAAATCTTTCATCTGCATAATTTGGAGCATTAGGGATTATGGTCTCCTCGAAGGGAGCTGTTTTGTATAAAGGTTTACATGAGTTGAGGAGCAGCGTTGCTGCAAAGAATAAAATAGTTCTGTTCAATTTTTTGTTTTAAATATACAGCAAAATCATAAAAGAGCAACATCTAAAATGAGTGGTAAACGCAAAATGTTTACCTTTAAAATCTAAAAACATCGCAACATGAAGAAGATTATCCTTTTACTTCCTATCCTACTTATTATTTGCACCCTTAGTTGTGAATCATTTGGAAAAAAAGAAACCCATAAAGAAATTAGCATTGAAAAAAAGAAAATAAATGACACATTGGTCAAAGCTACCGTTACAACCAAATACAAAACAGGCAACGAAGTAACCGAAGAAATACAAATCATTCAAGGTACTCCAGGAGAAGTCAACACCCAGCTTGAAACATACAAAATGCAAATTCTTCAAGAAAATGGTGAAGCACATGCCATTGGTCATGAGAAAGAGTCCAAAGAAATTAAAAAAATAAAGTTCGCACTTAATCCAAAAAGCGGAAGTGATGCAAATGGAACAGTTCAGTTTACAGAGGTAGACGGCAAAGTTACTTTAGAGGCTCACATCAATGGGCTCACCCCTGGTATTCATGCCATTCACGTTCATGAAAAGGCAGATTGTTCTTCCGATGATGGTAAGTCAGCAGGTGGCCACTGGAACCCAACTTTTGAAATGCACGGAGTTTGGGGAAGCGACACAGGATTCCACCGTGGAGACATCGGTAATTTTACTGCCGATGAAACTGGGCATGGAATGATCACATTTTCAACTGATTTGTGGTGTTTGGGTTGTGATGATGACCCAAAAAACCTAATCGGTAAGGCCATTATTGTTCACCAAGGAGAAGATGACTTGAGTTCTCAACCTTCTGGTGCTGCAGGTGCACGCGTAAGTTGTGCAGGAATCATAGAATAGTTTCTCGACTCATCTTTTAGACGCAAAATAAAATGTCTTCTCTAAAAAACGAAGCTGATTTTGTTATCCTTTTGAATGAAAATCAAAATTTGGTGCACAAAATTTGCCGCATGTATACCGACAGTAAAGCTGCACATGATGATCTCTTTCAAGAAATCTCCATTCAGCTTTGGCGATCTTATGATCGTTTTGAAGGAAAATCCAAGTTCTCGACCTGGATGTACCGTGTTGGACTAAATACTGCCATAACACTCTACCGGAAAGAAAAGAAAAGGATCGATAGCGGAGTTTTACAGGACAATATTCCTCAAATAGCCGTCGAAGAATACGACAGCGAAATTGATGAACAATTGGCTTGGTTATACAAGAAGATAAATGCCTTTTCTGAGATAGACAAGGCACTAATTCTCTTATACCTAGAAGATAAAAAATATGATGAAATTGCCGAAACATTGGGTATATCATCAGTTAATGCACGTGTAAAAATGAACCGCATTAAAAAAAGATTGAAAGAAATGATAAATGACAGGCACGATGGATGAATTGAAATCATTAAAAAATAAATGGGCGAATCAAAAATTCGACAAACAATATTCTGCAGAGGAGCTGAATGGTCTAATACAAAAAAAATCCAAGTCCTCTATCAAGTACATTTTTTATTTAAGTGTTACTGAGTTTTTCCTCTATATCAGTATTCCATTCATTGTTCCCAATTATTACGAATCGTTTGATTACTACAAAAGCTTGAATCTTTATGAATTCTCCATCGCAACATCAGTGATTGGCTATATCCTCTTGCTTTATTTTATGCTACGATTCTTCAGGAATTACAAACGAATTTCTGTGACCGACTCTGTAAAAGGTCACTTAAGTACTATTTTAAATACACGAAGAGCTGTGAACCAATACATTTATTTTTCTCTTGGAATACTATTGGTGTTCCTTTGTGTTGTAATGTATAGTGCACTGCTTTTTGACGAAAATCTTATTGCATTACAAGAGAAAAAGGACTCAATCGTCATGATCATTTTCATTATTGGTTTAGTCATTTCTTTGATCATTGGAGTATTTGGACTGCTCTATTACTTTTTGTATGGTCGCCTTTTGAACCCCTTAAAAAAGAATGAAAAGGAGTTGATGAATATCAATCACTAACTACCACTCTCGCGCCTTGTTTAAGCGCTCTTGCTCTTCAATATCAGCTGAAGACATCACCTTTAAAAAAGAAGGGTGCTGTTCTATTGCATATTCTAACTGCTCAATAATTTCATCCATAGAAGCATTCTCGTAATCAATAGCTAAGGGCTCTTTAATAACCATCGACTGAAGAATTCCTTTCTTCTTGATTAGCAGACCTTTTTTATCAAAAGACCTCCGAAAACCATCAATTACAATCGGAACTACAATAGGCTTGTATTTTTTTATGATATGTGCGGTTCCTTTACGCAGTGGTTTAAACGGAGTTGTTGTTCCTTGTGGGAAGGTGATTACCCAACCATCATCTAGGGCGGTTCCAATATTGGAAATATCACTCATTTTAACCTGACGCTGAATATTTTGTCCGGCCTCACGCCATGTTCGTTCAATGGAAACCGATCCTGCATAAGCCAGAATCCGAGGAAGCAAGCCCGCTTTCATCGTTTCTTTTGCAGCAACATAATAAATGTTTAATTTAGGATTCCAAAGATAACCCACATTTTTGATGCTATCAATTCGACCGTGTAAACTTGCATTAAACACATGAAACATAGCCACAACATCTGCATAGTAGGTCTGATGATTTGCAACAAATAACACATTAGTGCTTGGCAAATTTTTTATAACATCTGACCCTTCAATATTGAGCTCATTGAAGCCTCTGTACCTTCTATGTGTGAGGAAACCTAGATAACGGATTAGCATTTTCTTTAGAAAAAGGTAATGTCCGAATGGGTTTCTTTGAAATAACTTCATAAGTTTCTAAAATCGGGTAAATATACCATTATTTCACTAAGAGAATCATTTCCCTTGCTTCGGCTAAGATCATTGCTGTAGCTCCCCAAACATTACAGGAATCAAAAACAAACATAGGAACCACAACCTCACTGGTATAGGAGGCAGATATTGGTCCTTCTCTCATGGATGTCTCTTCCAATAAACTGCGCAATGGCACTTCAATTATTTTTGCTACCTCTCCTTTTTCAGGAATAAAATGGGGACGAGTATGCGCATAGGCCAAGTAGGGGTAAACATAAAAATTACTCGGTGGAATATAGGTTGGCGAAAGCTGTTTTAAGAATGTGACCTGAGAAGGGTCTACCCCAACTTCTTCCTGTGTTTCTCTCTGGGCTGTAGCCCAATAATCAATATCTGTTTCTTCTTTTTTCCCACCGGGAAAACTTATTTGACCAGAATGCTGACCATCGTAGGTAGAGCGCTGAATCAAGCAAAAATGCAATTCACTCTCGACGGGATACAAAAGCATCATTATGGCTGCATAACGAACATCTTCAGGAATAGCTAACAATGTTTCTTTTGTTCCAAAACGCTGGGGAGGCGCCATTTTCAATTGAGCCTTTAGCCCCAGTCTCGGAATTTCTTCTATTTTTGATAATAATAAAGAGGTATAATCCATCGGCATATGCAGTTCAAAACTTTCTTCAGCCTAATATTACTATTATTTTTTTTCCTAGGCTGTTCTTCCCCCCAAAAAAAACCAACAGTAAACAAAGTTGCCACAGTAAAAAAGGTCGATGTAGAAAAAGAGAAACGAAAATCGCTCTTATTGCAAGAACCCACAATTTATCTTGATGAAAAAAATGCCATCCCCTTTTTATTTGATTATCAGCAAGAAGATCTACCCAATCAAGTAAAAATCGATACTCGTTTTGGCGAAATCATTATTGAACTGTTGGACGAGGCTCCCTACCACAAAGCCAATTTTATTTACCTCACCCGTTTGGGCTATTTTAACGACACCTTTTTTCATCGGGTTGTACCAAATTTTGTTATTCAAGGAGGTAATTCCGATCACCCAAACACCTCGAAAAAAAGACGACAAATTGGTCGTTATTTATTGCCACCTGATGTAAAAAAAGGAGTGAAACACCATCGTGGAATTGTCTCCATGCCAAGTAGTGAAATGGACAATCCTCATCGGTTGGCATCTCCCTATGAGTTTTTTATTGTCCAACAAAAAGGAGGGGCATATCATTTAGATGGCAACTATACTCCCTTTGGAAAAGTTATCAAAGGTATGGATGTTGTTGATGCAATCTGTGCACAAGCTGTTGATGAGCGAGAGGCGCCAATTAACAACATTAGAATGCAGGTGGATATTGTGAAAAAATAGATTATTATCGATTATTTCTATTATATTTGATTAATCATAAATATAATCGATATGACTCTCACACAACTCTCTTACATGATCGCGGTCGCAGAAGCTGGGAACTTTACTGTTGCTGCTGAAAAAGCCTTTGTTACCCAGCCTACATTGAGTATGCAAATTCAAAAACTTGAAGATGAATTGGGCGTGAAGATATTCAATCGCACCAAAAAACCTATACGACTAACCAAAGTAGGGGAACAAATTCTACTTCAGGCGCGAAATATAATTGCCGAAGCAAAACGCATGGAAGACATTGTTGCGCAGGAAAAAGGATTTATTGGCGGAAAATTTCGGCTTGGAATTATCCCGACAGTTATGCCCACCCTACTCCCAATGTTTTTGAACGATTTTACCAGAAAATACCCTAAAGTAAATCTAAATATTCAAGAATTAACAACAAATAACATCATCCTCTTCTTAAAAGAAGGTAAACTGGACGCAGGAATCGCAGCAACACCACTCAAAATAGACAGCATCGAAGAACGTCCTTTATATTATGAGCCTTTTGTTGGTTACATCCCTCCTTACCACCATTTGAATACCATAACAAAATTAACCCAAGAAGATTTAAATGACGAAAATGTTTTGGTCTTAGAAGACGGGCATTGTTTCCGCAATCAAGCACTGACGCTCTGTGGGCTTGGTAAGCAAACAAAAAAAAATAGCTTTGATATACAAAGTGGCAGTTTTGAAACCCTGTTGAATCTTTCTAATGAAGGACTCGGAATAACTCTTCTCCCATACCTTAATACACTTACGCTTTCTGAGGTAAACAAAAAAAACCTTCGCTTTTTCAAGGAGCCAAACCCAGCAAGAGAAATTAGTATTGTATACCCGAAAAGTAATTTAAAGATTCAAATAATCGATGCCCTCAAGAAGAGTATTGAAGGAATCATTCGTGGAGCTATTGCTATTGAAAACATTAAGATAATCACCCCTTAACGCTTCAAATAAGCCATCGTTAAGGATGGATTCAAGGAATTCTTACACCACTGTTTTAACATTATGCGCTCTGCTAGACTTAATTCATTCATCGCTTTGTTGTATTCTTTTTCAAACAACGCTTGATCAAAACTCACTTTCTGTAGCACTGTCTTGTAAAATTCGAATTGGGTCATAATGAATTTGATTTGGACAAATCTATTTTTAAATACGGCGTAAAAGTGTTGTTAAAATGTTAAAATATCTACTAGGTATTGCATAATACTATCTTTTATACATATATTTGCAAAAGACAGTACCCTAATTAATACTGCACCTCATGAACATTGAAAACACAAAAGCCCAAATGCGAAAGGGAATTCTAGAGCTTTGTATTTTATCAACAATCGATAAAAAACCAAAGTATTCTTCAGAAATCCTGAATCGTTTAAAAGAATCTAAACTACTCGTGGTAGAAGGCACCTTGTATCCCCTACTCACTCGTTTAAAGAACGCCGAACTTCTCGAATACCGCTGGGAAGAATCAAATGCTGGTCCGCCCAGAAAGTATTTCACTATCACCAAAGAAGGAAAATCCTTTTTAAAAGAATTGAACAGCTCATGGAGTGACCTCTCCATCGCAGTAACCACCCTAATCAAAAAATAGAATCATGAACAAAACAATCGACATACATTTAGCACAAACGCTTTTTTCATTAGATGAGCAAGCCTATATTATTTTAAAGAAATACCTCGAAAAACTGGAATTTGTTTTTATAAAAACAGAGGGCGGTAAAGATATCCTTGAAGACATAGAAGTACGAATTTCTGAATTATTTAGCGAAATCAAAACAGGCGAACGTTATGTTATCTCTGTCAATGAAGTGGAACAAGTCATCGAAACACTTGGTTCCCCAGAGGATTTAGCCGGCGAAGAATCCGAAACCTATGAGGCCAAATCGAATTATACTGAACCCAAGAAACTATTCAGAGATACAGACGATCGCTTTATTGGTGGTGTTGCTGGTGGATTGAGTCACTATGTTGGGGTGGACAGCATTTGGGTTCGACTAATTTTACTAATTCTCTTCTTCTCATCCATTGGAGGAGTGGTATTGGTCTATATACTTCTTTGGATCATTGTACCAGAAGCAACAACTACTGCCGATAAACTGAAAATGAAAGGAGAACCAGTCAATGTTTCCAACATTAAAAAAAAGATCAAAGAAGAACTGGACCAAGTAAGCAATACTGTTAAAGAGGTTGATTATGAAAACTTAGGCAATCAATTAAAAAAAAAGTCCAAAAGCTTTTCAGATTTTTTACTCCAACTAATGAAAGGACTGTTTAAACTTGCTGGGCTTTTCATTGGTATCATATTCTTGGTTATATCTAGTATTAGCCTATTGGGGCTTTTTATTGGCACCATCCTTGGCAGTGTTTTTACAGCCATAATTCCGAATGAGCTGCTGCAATTGGGTGTATCGATGGATTTACCCGTAATTTTTATTGGATTATTTATTTTCTTGATTGCCGGAATACCTTTTGTTTTTCTCTTTACACTTGGCCTACATTTATTGGGTAATAGCGGACAAATAATGGGACGAACACCAAAATTGCTTCTTCTTGGCCTATGGGTTTTTGCCGCAATTGCGTTATCAATTTTCGGTATCATTGAATCAAAAGCATTTGCCGTTACCTCTAAGAAAAGTGAATTGATTGAATGGGAAAACAATGCAGCTGACACACTCAAAATTTATGTAAACGAGCACCAAAAATATTCAGAAACTGTTACCCTATTTAACGACTTAACTATCGTTGAAAATGAATTGGGAGAAAGTTATCGACTCGACAACAACGTTCGTTTGTACATTGAAAAAAGTAAAGAGGATCAACCTGGACTAACCATTGAGAAAATAGCGAAAGGATGGTCCCAAAAAAAGGCCATAAAAAATGCAAGCGAAATAACCTATGTGCATGATTTATTCAACGATCAACTTGTCTTAGATAATTTTTGGATTTCTCCCATCAGCAGCAAAACCAATCCAGAGAAAGTTGTCATTAATCTCGCTCTACCCGAAGGTAAATATGTGTTTATTGACAATGATTTTGGTGACTATTTAGCCAAGAAAATTAAAAACGATCAAGGTTATTATAGAAAGCGAATCGCTGGTCACTTATGGAAGATGGAAAGAGGAGAACTGGTCTGTCAAGACTGTGAATCGACGAAAGGAGGTTTGCATATTGATGAAAATGGCCTAGAATTAAATATTTCAGATGACGACTCAAGCTTGGATATAACCATTGATGACAATGGTTTACAAATCAAAAAAAGCGGAGATTAAAACAGGGCGAATACAGAAGAACGAACTCTTTAAAAAAAGCTTGTATGACTCCAATATTTAACACTATATTTGCCTACCATTTTTCGGGGTGTAGCGTAGCCCGGTCATCGCGCCTGCTTTGGGAGCAGGAGGTCGCAGGTTCGAATCCTGCCACCCCGACAAAAAATGGAAAACGGGATGTGGCGCAGCCTGGTAGCGCACACGCCTGGGGGGCGTGGGGTCGCAGGTTCAAATCCTGTCATCCCGACTCACAAACACCCTTAACCACTTGATTAACAGGTGGTTTTTTTATGCCCTTTTTTTGTACATTTATACTTTAAGATTTATAAATGAAAACACTTCAACACTTTTTTTTAAGCATCTCAATTCTCGGCGTCATTGGCTGCGATGCACAAGATCATGGACCTGCAATTAGCACACCAAAAACACTTGATTACAGTTATGAAATTGTTGCCGATAGCATTGATATCCCTTGGGGTTTAAGCATGCTTAGCGCTACTGATTTCTTGGTTACTGAAAAAGCCGGGACTTTGTATCATATTGTTGATGGTGTAAAAACTATTGTAAAAGGCCTACCCCCTGTCTATGTTCGCGGTCAAGGCGGATTATTAGATGTAGCGCATTCTCCAGATTACAATGAAGATGGTCTCATCTATTTCACCACCAGTTCTCCCCTTGGAGAAGAAAAAGGTGGGCACACGGCGCTGTATAGTGCACAGTTAAAAAAGGATAGTCTGATCAATACTTCCTTGCTCTACAAAGGGGATTTCAACACCAAAAAAGGACAACATTGGGGTTCACGCATTGCATTTGACGAAGAAGGCCATGTGTTTTTCTCTATTGGTGACAGAGGAAATCGAGAAGTAAATCCACAAGACATCACACGAGATGGTGGGAAAATTTATCGTTTAAACCGAGATGGAAGTATCCCAAGCGACAATCCGTTCATTGACAACGAAAATAGTCGAAAAGCAATCTACAGTTATGGTCACCGCAATCCGCAGGGTATGATTACTCATCCAGAAACAGGGAAAATCTGGGTGCACGAACACGGACCAAGAGGTGGCGATGAAATCAACATCATCAAGCCCGGGAAAAACTACGGTTGGCCTATAATAACCTATGGAATTAATTACAGCGGAACACCCATTACCGACCAAACAAAAAAAGAAGGCATGGAACAACCGCTTTACTATTGGCTTCCCTCCATCGCTCCCTCCGGGATGGCTTTCTCGACTTCAGACATTTATCCTAAATGGAAAGGAAACCTTTTTGTTGGCTCTCTTCGTTTCGAATACTTAGAACGGTTAGAATTGAAAAATAATACTGTTGTAAGACGAGAAAAAGTATTGGATTCTATTGGGCGCGTTCGCAATATAGAACAAGGACCAGATGGCTATTTATATCTTGGAGTCGAAGGAAAAGGAATTGTAAAAATAATCCCTAAATCGTAGACATGAAAGGTATAAGTCTCTTTTTAATTGCCTCATTCACTGGGCTGAGCTTATTTTTACATCAGCAAAAGCCATTAGCGCAAAGCATTGCAGACGGGGAAGAAATATACATCGATTTTTGCATGCAATGCCATATGACAAATGGCGAAGGAGTGCCTGGCGCTTTCCCTCCTCTAGCAAATTCCGACTATCTACTAGATATTGAAAAAACAATTTATGCACTAAAGTTTGGACTCAAAGGCCCCATAACTGTAAATGGAAAAGCCTATAATTCTGTGATGGCAAGTCAAGGCTTAGATGATGAGGAAATTGCCGACGTAATGAATTATATTTTACGCAACTGGGGCAACGAAACCGAAGAAGTAATCACCGAAGAAAAAGTAACTTCAGTACTAAAATAACAAAACGTTGAATCGATTAAAAAATAGTTTTAGAAAACAAAACGCATACCGCATCGCCTATATTTCGATTGGTGTATTATTCTTGTTTTGGATTCTGTTTCTTGATAGTCATTCATGGTTAACCCACCAAGAGTTAAATACCGAAATCGAAACCTTACAACAACGAAAAAAAAACCTACAAAAATCCATCGCAAAAGACCAAAAAGCGATTGAACAATTAAACAATCTGGATAGTTTAGAAAAGTATGCCCGAGAACAATACGGGCATAAAAAAGAAGGGGAAACTATTTTTATCATTGAAAAATAGACAGAACTACTTTCAATTCTCTTAAAATTTTCAAAAGCAAATACAAATAGTTTTTAATAACCGTCGGATAATTGTATTTTTAAAAACTAATAAGAACCCATGGGTAAAGTCATTGCCATTGCCAATCAAAAAGGAGGAGTAGGAAAAACGACTACGTCGGTCAACCTAGCTTCAGCTTTGGCTATATTAGAAAAAAAAGTACTACTCATTGACGCAGATCCACAAGCGAATGCTACTTCTGGTTTAGGGATATCTGTAGAAGATCAAAAAGCAGGCACTTATGAATTGCTGGAACACACGGCAGGTGTAGAAGAAACCATAGTCGCTACTGGTGTTGAAAACTTGGATTTAATTCCATCACATATTGACTTAGTTGCCATTGAAATTGAATTGGTCGACAAAAAACAGCGTGAATTCATGCTTAAGAAAGCACTTGAACCTATTCTAGATCGATATGATTTTATTATCATTGATTGCGCACCTTCTCTGGGGTTGATTACACTGAATGCATTGACGGCAGCCAATTCATTGATCATACCAATTCAATGTGAATATTTTGCGCTAGAAGGTTTAGGTAAACTCTTAAACACTATCAAGAGCGTTCAAAAGATTCACAATGCCTCTTTAGACATCGAAGGGCTTTTATTAACCATGTATGATGCGCGCCTTCGACTTTCAAACCAAGTGGTAGAAGAAGTAAAAAAACACTTTGGAAAAATGGTATTCAAAACCATAATTCAGCGAAACATTCGTTTGAGTGAAGCACCGAGTTATGGTGAAAACATCATTCAATATGACGCAACCAGCAGAGGCGCACAAAACTACCTCAGTCTGGCAGAAGAAGTATTAAACAAAAACAAATAAACACTATGGCAAAGTCAGGAAAAAAACCAGCTTTAGGCCGAGGTCTTTCAGCGCTTTTGCAAGATCCCAATAATGACATCAAATCTACTGAAGACAAGAATGCAGACAAAGTTGTAGGTAATGTCATGGAGTTAGCCATCGAACAAATTGAGGTAAATCCATTCCAGCCTAGAACACAGTTTAACGAAGACAATTTAAAAGAACTGGCCAGTTCCATTCAAGAATTGGGAATCATTCAACCCATAACAGTGCGTAAAATTGGGTTCAATTCATTTCAATTGGTTTCTGGCGAACGGCGTTTTCGCGCTTCCAAGATGATTGGATTAGCAACAATTCCAGCCTATGTTCGCATTGCCAATGATCAAGAATCGCTCGAAATGGCCTTGGTAGAAAACATTCAACGACAAGATTTAGATCCTATAGAAATTGGTTTATCCTATCAGCGTTTAATCGACGAGATTTCCTTGACACAAGAACAATTAAGCCAACGGGTAGGAAAAAAACGTTCCACCATTGCCAACTATATGCGATTACTCAAGCTAGATCCCATTGTACAAACTGGAATGCGCGACGGTTTCCTTTCCATGGGTCACGGAAGAGCAATTATTAATGTAGAAAAACGAGAAGACCAACTAGACCTTTACCAAAAAGTAATTAAAGGGGACTTGAGTGTTCGAAAAACAGAGGCCTTAGTCAAACAACTAAAATCTCCTCCTTCAGAAAAAACAAAGGTGCACACCCCGCCTTATTTGGAAGAAGGAGAAAAAGAGTTTGCCGCATTTTTTGATTCAGAAGTAAAAATCACCTTTAACAATGAAGGAAAAGGAATTATCCATATTCCCTTTGAATCACAGCAGGAGTTTAGCCGTATAAAAAAACGCTTAAAAAGTGAAAAATAGCCTCTTTTTAATCTTTTTCCTTTTCTTTTTTTGTGCCAGTCATGCGCAAGATCGGGCAGCACTGGACAGTCTACCAAGAAAAATACGCATTAAAAAAGACTATTTAACTCCGTCGAAAGCTGCTTTTTATTCGGCCGTGGTTCCGGGTCTTGGTCAAATTCACACCCGTCGTTATTGGACGCTTCCTTTTATTTATGGTGGACTTGGAACATCTGCCTATTTTTATGTGTACCAATCCAGGGAAGCCAACAAATACCGTACAGCCTACAAACAACGTATTCGGGGAGATTTTTCAGATGAATTTACCTCCAAGATTTTTCAAAACTCACAATTGATCAAAGGAATGGAATTTCATCAAAATTACCGTGATCTATCTGTTCTATGGTTTGTGGGTATCTATTTACTCAACATATTGGACGCCAATGTTGGGGCCCATTTATTACAATTTAATGTAGACGACACCCTCACTTTTAAACCCTACTTTAACCAAGAAAACATCTTAGCTGATCCTTCCGTGGGCTTAGCGCTTCAACTAAAATTTTAATTATGAAAATTGCTTTATTAGGTTACGGACGCATGGGTAAAGCCATTGAAAAAATCGCGCTTGAGCGAGGACATTCAATCGTTTGTATTCTTGACAAAGAGCAACAAGAAGGTTCCATTGCAAGTGCAGATGTAGCCATTAACTTTAGTGTCCCAACGGCAGCGCTAGCAAACATAAAAGAAGCATTTGACAATGGTGTGCCAGTTGTTTGCGGAACCACGGGTTGGTTAGATGCACTTGATGAAGTGCATGCCTACTGTTCTGCAAAGAAAAGTGCTTTTCTATATGCTTCCAACTTTAGTGTTGGTGTTAATTTATTTTTCAAACTAAATGAATTGTGTGCACGATTAATGAAAGGGCACGAAAATCAATACACTGCCCACCTAGAAGAAACCCATCATATCCATAAACTTGATGCTCCAAGCGGGACAGCCATTACCCTTGCAGAAGGTATTGGCGCTGAAAACAAGCACTATGCCAACTGGTCAATGGATGAAGACACTACTGACTTAAAAATCACTTCCTTTCGGGAAGGAGAAGTACCCGGTACACATACAGTAACCTATGCTTCTGCCGTTGATCAACTCACCATAGAACACAAAGCGCATTCGAGAGAGGGCTTTGCTTTGGGAGCCGTAATTGCTGCTGAATGGCTCAATAACAAAGAGGGAATTTTCTCCATGAATGATGTCCTAAACCTTTAACAATACTCCTATGACTATTACACAATGGTTCTTGTTTTTTATTGCTGTCCAGCTAATTCATTTTGCGGGCACGTGGAAACTATATCAAAAAGCCGGCAAACAAGCTTGGCATGCATTAATCCCTATTTACAATGCAATTGTATTAATGGAGATAATTCGTCGACCAAAATGGTGGGTGATTTTATTATTCATTCCCATCATCAACTTAATGATGTTTCCTGTGATTTGGGTAGAGACCCTTCGAAGTTTTGGTAAAAATTCGGCCAAAGATACCGCACTTGGAATAATCAGTTTTGGGTTATACACTTATGTGGCAAACTATGACCCTACAACTGTTTATGAAAAAGACAGAAGTCTGGTTCCCAAAACCTGGTTTGGTGAATGGGTGAGTGCTATCTTATTTGCTATTATTGCCGCAACCTTGGTTCATAATTATTTTATTCAACCCTATATTATACCAACTGGATCGCTGGAGAAAACATTACTTATTGGAGATTTCCTCTTTGTTAGTAAATTCCATTATGGCGCAAGGACTCCCACTACAGCTATTTCATTCCCCATGGTTCATGACACTATTCCCTTTATTAAATCAAAATCTTATGTAGATTTTCCACAGCTGCCCTATTTCCGTTTGCCCGGATTTAAAAACGTTCAACGCAATGAAATTGTTGTCTTTAGCTGGCCTGCAGATACCGTAAGACAATTCTTTGTCAAAGAAAAAGGGGTACGTAAACCCATCGATAAAAAATCTAACTATGTAAAACGCTGTGTAGGTATTCCTGGAGACACCCTCGAGGTGGTCAATGGATTTGTTCACATAAACGGAAAACAAAGCATTCTTCCTGAACGTGCAAAAACCCAATATGTTCACTACGCTTATAATGCAAAAGGAGTTTCCTCACGCAAACTAAATGAGGAGGGAATAAAAGACTTTACGCGTAAATACCGTATTGAAAACATTACGCAACAAACCTATGATGAAATACTTCCTTTTATCCACGGAAGAATATCCAATGACATAAATAACTTTATTGTCATTACCCCGCCAGCAGGATTACCCCCAAAATTAATAGGGGAACTTCGCTTGAGTGTAAAAGAAATTCTAGAACCTTCAAAAGAACTTATTTTAACCATTGCAGAAGCAAAATTACTGAATGAAAAACAAGTGTTCGACAGTTTGATACGAAAGATCAGCAAAGTAAAAACACCCAATACCTCTTTGTTTCCCAATAGTTTGCCATATGATTGGAATGAAGATAATTTCGGACCAATTATTTTACCAAAGGCAGGGGTATCTGTCAATTTAAATGAGGGGAATCTTCCCCTCTATAAAAAGATTATTCGCGAATATGAAAAGAATAGTCTTGACCTCCAAGAAGGACGCATTTTAATCAATGGCGAAGAAACAAATCGATACACCTTTAAACAAGATTATTATTGGATGATGGGAGATAACCGTCACCGCTCTGAGGATAGTCGTTATTGGGGATTTGTACCCGAAAATCATATTGTTGGAAAACCTGTTCTTATCTGGTTTAGTATTGAAGGAATTAACGATGGGATTCGCAACTGGCGCATTCGCTGGGATAGAGTTATGACAACTGTAAAAGGAGAAGGAAAACCGATTTCCTTTTTCCCTTACTTCATTGGTGCTGTTGTTTTATGGCAGATTGTTGTATTTGTTCGCCGAAGAAAAAAAACAACTACAGACTAATGCAATTGGTTCCAACCTACCTCCCTAGTATTGAGTATATGGCGGAGCTTGTGGCGAAACCAATTCACTTTACACTACGAACCAATTATCAAAAACAAACCTACCGCAACCGCTGCAGCATCTATGGCGCAAACGGAAAACTAAATCTGATTATCCCAGTAGAACACAACAAAGTATTAGCCCACCAAAAAGATGGTGACGTTAAAATAAAATGGGATGAGAATTGGCAAAAACAACATTGGAAATCGATTGCATCTGCCTACAGTTCATCTCCTTTTTTTGAGTTCTATGAGGATGAATTAAAAGCCGCTTTTTTTATGCAACCAAAAACATTAGCAGCATTTAATCAAGGGCTACTCAGATGTATTTTCGAATGGCTCGACCTAGAGAATGAATTTCTGTTTTCTGACAAATACAAGGCACTCACACCACTAGAAGAGCATCTATTAAACCCTAAACAAGAAAGTGACAAATTATTCCCTAAATATGTGCAAGTGTTTGACAACAAACACGGATTCATTCCTAACCTTAGCGTGCTTGATCTCATCTTTAACCTAGGGCCAGAAAGCTATGATTACCTCGATCATATGGCTAATCCCAACCAAGGTGAGTAATAATGGGATAATGGTCAGAGAAGTTTTCTTTAATCACTTCAAAAGTATTGACCTTAAAATCTTTATGGGTAAAAATAAAATCAATCCGTAATGGAAATGAAGAGAAATAAAAAGTTTCGCCCAAGCCCTTTCCAGCAATAGCAAACGCATCATTTCGATCTTTTGACAAAGCTTTGTAAGCTTTTGAAAATTGTGTGTTATTTAAATCGGTACATACAATAGAAGGAAAATCATTGACAGATTCTACCGCATTGAACTGATCAATTTGCGTGAGCTGTTTTCGGAAAACTTCATCAAACTTTAATTGCAATGCTTCTGAATTAGGGTTGGAGAACAAGCTGTCTTCTGCATTGATTCTAAACGATTCTAAGTGAAGATTATACACTCTTAAACGTTTGTTTCGGAAAGAAACATCCACAAAGGCGCCACTGTTGGTAGACGCTTCAAAATCAATATACCCCTGATCAAGAATGGGAAATTTAGAATAAATCGCTAAAGGAGACTTTCCCATTTCACGGCTAGGCTGAATATACTTATAGTCATAGGCATCCAAACGAGGTGCTTCAGACCTTGAGTATTCTTGCAAACAAAGCACATCAGGATCTTTCTCAAGAATTAAATCTTCAATAGAAGTAGCTATCGTAGAAGAATCTATCCAACGGTATTTATTGAACAGACGAACATTATAGCTCATCACCGAAAATGTAGAACTACTCTTACGCACTGTGTTATTTGGAAATTGATACAACAGGCTCCACTCACCATAACCAATTAAAAATGCCCCCATAAACAACAAGAAAGGCCATTTCATTTTCATTAGCCAATAACAGAACAGAAACAAATTGACTAACACAACAACGGGAATGAAAAGATTCAAAATAGAAAAATTGAATAGCGATGGGATACTACCCATGAGCATCAATTGAAAAACAAGTAAAAACCCGTTGAACGCAAGTAAACAATTTTCAACAAAATTAAATTTCATGCTCAAATCTTCGATTAATTTTTACCCGCTTTAAAAAGTAATTCTTTTTCTTCTTTAGACAAACTCTCATAACCAGAGTCGCTGATTTTATCGAGTATAGTGTCAATTTCTTTTTGCGATTTCACAGAAGAAGGCTGGCGAGATTTACGCTTAGCCTTGTGCACAGTTTCCATTGTTTTTTTGGGTTTAAACATAGCTGTAATCGATTCAATTACCCAATCAAAACCACGGCCAATGTCGTTGCCTTTTTGCAATTGAGAAGCATATAAAAACCCAAGGGCTGCTCCACCAATATGCGCTATGTGACCACCCGCATTCCCGGTAGGAATCTGCAATACATCCAGCACTACTAAACCTATTCCAAGGTACATTAGTTTTACATTAAAGAACAAAAGACGGATTTCTTGATTAGGCATGTAAGTACAGCTGAAAATTAACACAGCCATTACCCCGGCTGAGGCACCGACTAAACTAGGATAGTGCCCTTCGAATACAGGAAACAATGCATAGCTCAGCATAAAAACAACTCCACCCGCAATAATCCCAGAAAAATAAACATTTAGGAAACGCTTTGGAGAAAAGAGATTGAGGAAAAACTGTGCTGCATAGTAAAGCAAAAGCATATTCCACAAAATATGCCCAAAACTGCCGTGTAAAAAACCATAACTAATCAACGTCCAAGGTTGAAAGATAAATGTAGACGGATGTGGAGAAAGTTCAAACCAACTGAAAAAAGTATGTTCAGGGAGGTTAAAAAGAAACAACAGTGTCTTAATAAAAAAAGGCAAGACAAAACAAATCACATTGATCAAGATGATTTTCTCGGCAATATTGAATTGATAAAAACGATTGATTAGGCGTTGTATACTATTCATCTTAATTCCAACGGTTTTGATTGAATTGATTGCGCTTCCAATACATCATCATCACAAAACCTGTAATGGCCCCACCCACATGAGCAAAATGGGCAACTGGCCCCATGGAATAGGAAGTGAATCCGAAAAACAAATCGCCAAGAATTAAAATGGGAACAAAGTACTTTGCTTTGATTGGAAGGAAAGGTAAAAATATGATGCGCAACGGAACATTTGGAAACAAAAAGGCAAAGGCAACGAGTATACCATAGAGCGCACCAGATGCGCCAACCATCGAAACCACATATGAGTTGTAAAGCGATTGCACAGCATCACGCGAAACATGTTCCAGCCAACCAAGATTCATGTCTCCAACCGCAAGGCTGTCTAAGATATTCTTAGAGGAGAAGCCAGCAGTTGTAAGCGTATCCATGATTGGGTAAAAAGTAACTGAGTAAGCGAATAACTGAAGTGCTGCTGCACCTAATCCGGCAGAGAAGTAATAGAATAAAAACTTTTTCTTTCCCCAAAGTTCCTCAAGTGGAGATCCGAACATCCAAAGGCCCAACATATTGAATAGAATGTGATTGAAACTTCCATGCATAAACATATGCGTAATGGGCTGCCAAAATTGAAAGGCGGGATTCACAAAAAAATGAAGAGCCATCAAGTCATTGAAGAATGCACCATATAAATTGGATGCAAAAAAGAAAATTCCGTTAATAATTAATAGGTGTTTTACCGTATCTGTTATTCCCCGCATCAGTTAAATTTTTTTTCCAATTCTTCTTTCGTCAAAGAAACAAAAATCTGACGATTATACGGCGAGAGCTGAGTCTCTTTACAAGCAAATAAATCGTTAATCAACTGCTGTTGTTCTTCAATTTCTAAACGCTTGCCGCGTTTAATAGATAGCGTTCTAGCAAGGGATTTTGCTACTAAGTCGGTTTGACTAAAGCTGTCTTCTGGGTGCTCGTTTGCCAGCGTCTCAAAAAGGTTCTCAAACACGCTAATGGCTTTGTTTTCTGAACAAATACTTGGAATACCAACAACCTCAACATGATTATCTTTTAGATCTCCCAAACGAAAACCTACCTCTGTCAATAGAGAGGCATATTCCGCATAGAGGGCTTTTTGTGTTGCATTCAATTCAATTTGAATAGGAAACAATAATTGCTGACTAGAGGTCGATGCATGAGTGATATTGGATAAAAACATTTCATACAACACACGCTCGTGTGCGCGTTCTTGATCAATTAACAAAAGTGCTGCACCGGTTGAACTGACCACATAACGGTTCATCAATTGGAAAATTTTTTGAGTCTCATTAGTAGGGACATTGTCCATAGTTCCCAATAAACTCATTGCAGCAGATTCTGTAGAACCAACTTCTTGATAAAGCGATTCCCACTGCGGGCTTATTTTTGATGAGAATGAATGGGTAGTTTTCTCTTGAAAAGGGTTGAAATCGCGATCAACTTCTATTTTGGGTGGTTTTGCATTTTGTTCAACTTTCCCATAAGAAACATCTAAATTTGGGTCGCGTTCAAAATCGAGCGTAGGGGCAACTTGAAACATTCCCAAGCTATGCTTAACTGCAGAACGAAGAATGGCAAATAAACTTTGTTCATTCTCGAACTTCACCTCTGTTTTTGTGGGGTGAATATTAATATCAATTGTGTGGGGTTCTAAGTCAAAGAATAGGAAATAACCAGGATAACAACCATCGTGAAGTAAACCGTCATATGCCGTCATGATTGCATGATGCAAAAAGGAACTCTTCACGAATCTATTGTTGACAAAGAAAAACTGCATTCCTCTGCTTCGTTTTGCTGCTTCAGGTTTTAATACAAATCCACGAATCCCTGACACCGTTGTTTGCTCTTCAACAGGCACCAATTTGTCGTCTAATTTTACCCCAAAAATGTGGGTCAAACGTCTCCGCAAATTTCCTGCGGGCAAATCGAACAATTCTGTACTCCCTTGGAGCATGGAAAAAGATATGTCTGGATGGGCAATCGCTACCCGATGAAATTCATCGATGATATGACGCAACTCTACCGTATTGGATTTCAGGAAATTTCTGCGTGCGGGTACATTAAAAAATAAATTACTCACCGACATTGAAGTGCCCATGGGCGCAACAAGTAATTCTTGTTTTTTAATTTCTCCTCCGCCAATTTTAATTTTAGTTGCAAGCTCATCTTCTTCCCGCTTTGTATGCATTTCAACTTGAGCAACAGCAGCAATAGAAGCTAGTGCTTCTCCACGAAAACCCTTGGTATGAAGAGCAAATAAATCGCCTGACTGCTTAATTTTAGATGTAGCATGACGTTCAAAGGCCAAGCGAGCATCGGTTGCACTCATGCCCATACCGTCGTCCACAACTTGAATGAGTTGTTTTCCTGCTTCTTTGATGATCAACTGAATTCTTGTCGCTTTAGCATCAATGGCATTTTCGAGTAACTCTTTTACTACAGAGGCAGGACGTTGGACAACTTCACCAGCAGCGATTTGATTGGCCACATGGTCCGGGAGCAAAGCAATAACATCTTCCATGAACTATTGTCTAAAGATGGATAAGTCAAAATCAATGATGAAAAGAAATATTAAGCACAAGACCGCAATAATAACCAACAACAAGGGAGAAAATGCGCGATTGCTTCTCGTACGACTTTCCAGTCGTGCTTCTTCCCATTTCTTGCCTATATCATTGGCGTTATATGTATCTCTGTATTTTGAGAATTTGGAATCAAATTCATAAATATTTGAAATCTCTTTCCCCTCATAGTAGCGCGGAGTATAGTTGTATCGGCGGTTTTTATTAAGCTTAAAAAGAGATGACTTAAACATTTATTTTCTTTGACCTAAATGTACATTTTTTTCAGAAAAATCAAGAAAAAATACAGCGTTAAAAAAAGCTATTTTTTGGCTAAATGAGCCATTTTGATTGCAGTGACTGCAGCTTCAACTCCCTTATTACCATGAATTCCACCACTTCGATCAATGGACTGTTGTAAGGTATTGTCTGTTAAAACGCAAAACACAACGGGCTGTTTTGAGGAAAGATTTAAAGACACAATCCCTTGAGTTACTCCTTGACAAACAAAATCAAAGTGTTTCGTTTGCCCTTGAATTACACTCCCGATAACTATGACAGCATCTACTTGCTTCTCAAGAGCTTTCTTTGCACCAAAGACCAATTCGAAGCTTCCGGGAACGTGAGTTGTTTGAATATCATCTTCGAGAACACCACAATCAACTAAGGCAGTGCGTGCACCCATACAAAGGTTGTTGGTGATTTGCGCATTCCATTCTGCCACTACTAACGCAATCTTTAGTCCCTTTCCAGAAGGAACATCCTTTGGGTCAAAATCAGAAAGATTGCTGAGGGCTGTAGCCATGTATTATTGATTTTCTAGACGCCCAATTTGAATTTCGATCTGCTGAGCTTCAGGTGCATTAGAATAATCGCTTTTAATACGCTTAAAGTAACCCAATGCCTCACTGTTTTTATTTAAGCTTGCGCTAATGATACCCGCTTTGAATAAATATTTAGGTGTCGTAAAATCATTTGAGCTTGCATTGAATGCTGCTTTGTAATTGGCCAATGCATTTTCGTCTTGGCCAAGTTGAGCATAGGCATCGCCAAGGGCGCCCTTTGCCAATGAAGACAACAATACATCATCAGAGCTAAAATTGCTCAAATAGTCGATTGCTTTTTCATATTCTTTAATATTAATATAGGCCATCCCCGTACTGTAGTTAGCTAATGCTGCAGCGGGAGTACTTCCATAATTTTCGATAATGTCCAAAAAACCGTATTTACCTTCACCACCATTGATGGCACGTAGGTACATTGCTTCTGAAGACTCTTCATTAACAGCAATATTAAAATAGTATTGCGCTTGATTGAGCTCAGTAACGGCATCTGCCTTTTGAGGAGTAGCCACATAGGTGTCATAGGTTAGGTAACCCAGGACTCCAATCGTAACAACGCCAATAAGGGCTAAAATTATATTTTGGTATTTTGCGACAAATTCCTCTGTTTTGGAAGCACTTGCATCTAAGGTTTCAAAAACCTCTGCTGTTGTGCTTTCTATTTCTTGTTCGGAAAGTTGCGGTGAGTTAACCGATTTTTTTGCTCCGCGTTTTTTGTAAGTGGCCATGATCTATGTGTTAAAGAGCCCAAAAATAAACTTTTTATTCCAATCGTAAAAGAGACTTTGTGTTTCTTATCTTAGCAGCAATGAAATTAGCATCACTTTCTTTAACAAACTATAAAAATATTGAAGCCTCTTCCTTCGTTTTTGACGAACGAATCAACTGTTTTATAGGAAAAAACGGCGTGGGGAAATCCAATGTATTGGATGCAATATATCATTTGTGTTTCGGAAAGGGTTATTTTAATCCGTCTGCAGTCCAGAATATTCAGTTTGGAAAAGAGTTTTTCCTTTTGGAAGGTCAGTTTAATCGAGATGAACGTGATGAGAAAATTATTTGTAGCCTAAAAAAGGGCAATAAAAAAACCATCAAGCGCAATGGAAAGGCCTATGATCGTATGGCCGACCATATTGGCCTCCTCCCATTGGTTATCATTTCTCCTGCCGATAGAGATTTAATTGTTGAGGGAAGCAGTACGCGAAGAAAATTCATCGATGGAGTCATGGGGCAAACCGACAAGGCTTATTTACTCGATCTACTGAACTACAATAAAGCCATTGCGCAGCGCAATGCCCTGCTAAAATACTTTGTAGCCAATCAAACCTTTGAACGCGAAACACTGGATATTTACAATGATCAAATTATTGCAGGGGGGACCCGTATTTTTGACAAAAGGAATACTTTCTTAACAGAGTTTATTCCCATTGTAAAGAAACATTACCAAAGCATTAGTCAAAGTGATGAGAAAGTCGATATTATTTACCAAAGTGATCTGCATAACACAGATTTTAAAACGCTTTTAGAACAAAACCTACCCAAAGACCGAGCGGCGCAGTTCACCACCGCTGGACCACACAAAGAGGACTTAGAATTCACCATACACGCACAACCCATTAAAAAATTTGGTAGTCAAGGGCAACAAAAATCTTTTTTAATCGCCCTAAAACTGGCACAATTTGACTTTATAAAAAAACAAGCAGGAGTTTCTCCAATTGTTTTACTGGATGATGTTTTTGATAAGTTAGATCAAGAAAGGGTATCCTTGATCATGCAATTGGTTGAAAGCAATCACTTTGGTCAGTTGTTTTTGTCAGACACACATGAAGAGAGAACATTATCTGCACTAAAAACAACACAATTATCCTATAAATTATTCGAGCTATCTTAGATTTTTTTACCTTCGGAAAATGAGATCAATCCACATTTATGCCACCTGTATATGCCTCCTTTTTTTTACAGGTTGCACTAGCACAAATGCACCTGACTTGGCGCAGCTTCCAGGGTATTGGGAAATTGAAGCAGTTCATGCTTATGGGGAAGTATTTGCCCCAAAAGGCGCTGCACCTGCGGTAGATTTCTATCATTTAAAAGCGGACAGCATTGGGTATAAAAAGAAGATGGCCCCAACATTCAACGGCCTTTACCAAAGTTCTGAAGATCAAATAGCTTTTTCCGTTCTAAAAGAAGGGCAGCGTTTTTATCTTCACTTTGATTCTGCTTTAATTCCTTGGAAGGAAGAGATTTTATCGATTAATGCCGAGCAGATGGTCTTATTCCATAATGACAAGGAATACCACTACAAACGTCATCAAAAAATAACGCTTTAAAATGAGTCAAAAGAAACGATCGTTTGAACCAAAGCCTATCCAAGATGTTTTACATCAAATCACTGAACAACGTAATTTAGCTAAAGGACTAAATGAACTCAAAGTAAAACAAGCGTGGGAGGCAACGGTTGGGAACAATGTAATGCAGTTTACCCAAGAACTGTCGCTTCGTGGAAAAACCCTTTACATTCACCTCTCTTCTGCACCACTTCGAGAAGAGTTATCCTACGGGAAAGAAAAAATCCTAAAACATCTTAACGATACTTTAGGATTTGAAGGTATTCAAAAAATTGTTTTACGCTAGAATAATTCTCGACCAGCGAAATGAAATGCGCCTTCAATGGCTGCATTTTCATTGCTATCTGAACCGTGCACAGCGTTTTCACCAATAGAGGTTGCATAGAGTTTACGGATGGTTCCATCGGCTGCATCAGCAGGGTTAGTCGCTCCTATTAGGGTTCTAAAATCGTCTACAGCATTTTCTTTTTCTAAAATTGCGGCAATAATTGGACCGCTAGACATGAAGCTAACCAATTCACCAAAAAATGGACGCTCGCTGTGAACGCTATAAAAAGCTTCAGCATCTAAAGTAGAAAGTTGTGTTTTCTTCAAGGCAACAATACGAAAGCCAGCGGCTGTGATTTTTTCGAGAATTGCACCAGTGTGACCATTCTTAACCGCATCGGGTTTAATCATGGTAAAAGTTCTGTTGGTTGTCATAGTCGTTTTTTTTTGTGCTGCAAATGTAGGCAAATATATCACGAAATGCGAAAAGCCTTCTCCAATAAAAGAGGGGGAATGTTTTCTTTCTCTTGCAGCATTTGTATATTTGACCTGTTATGCAAGAAGAATTTATTGATCAGCTTTCCGCCTTACTTTCCACTCCTAAAAAATGTGTGATTTTTCCCCATAAAAACCCCGATGGTGACGCTCTGGGTAGTACCCTAGCTTTGGGGCATTTCTTACAACAAAGGGGACACGATTGTCAAATTATTTCTCCAAATGAATATCCAAAATTCCTCGCATGGATGCCAGGGCAAGAAAATATTTTGTGCTTTAACAAAGAGGAATTAAAATGTCGAGCCTATATCGAAGATGCAGATATTTTTTTCACCCTTGACTTTAACGCACTTGGAAGAATAGCACCTATTGATCAATGGATTCAAAAGACTGATACGCCAATTATCATGATCGATCATCATGAGGCACCACAAGACTATGCTGCATTGATGTATTCTGATCCAGCATTGGGATCAACATGTGAAATGGTCTATAATGTTCTAAGTGAATTAGACGCTGAAGCCATTACCCAAGAAATTGCAAGTTGTATCTATACGGGAATAATGACTGATTCTGGTTCCTTTCGGTTTTCGTCTACCACAGCAAGAACGCACAGAGTAGTAGCAAATTTACTTGACAGCGGAATTAATCACAGTAAAATTCATCAACACATATACGATAGTTATCGTTTTGAGCGCCTACAACTTTTGGGCCTTGGATTGAAAAACCTAAGACGTGTAGATAAACTACAAGCGGTATACATGCACATAAGTCAGGCAGAATTAGACGCATGTGATTTTCAAAAAGGAGATACCGAGGGTTTTGTGAATTATGGACTGAGTCTCGATGGAGTCAAACTTGCCATCATAATGATTGAAAATAAACAAGAGGGAATCATTAAAATGTCTTTCCGCTCTAAAGGAGATTTTGATGTCAATGCGTTTGCACGAAAGCACTTTAACGGAGGTGGACATGTAAATGCCGCCGGAGGAATGTCTCCTCTTTCGCTAGATGAAACAAAAGATAAATTACACCAAATTATTCTTCAATACAGCTCCAATCTAACATGAGAATATTAACCATCTTTTTTTTGGCCTTTTTAAGCTTGGTCAGTTGCCAGGAACCCATAGCCAGAAAACCAACCTATCAAAGCAATCAACTAAACATTCAAGCTTCGGTAGAACGAAATAAAAAAATCAATCGGCAACAACAACAATTAATTGCTCAAGCCATTGAAAAAGACTCTCTCCTAGACTTTCAATCAAGTGCCTACGGATATTGGTTTGCCCTCGAACGAAAAGTGCCTACCAAATCAAAACCAATCACGGGAGATGAAGTAACGTTTAGCTATAAAATTCAAAATCTATCTGGAGAAATAATCTACGATGAAATGGAATTGGGAGAAGTGAACTATTTGGTTGATAAAGAAGATTTACTACCCGCATTGCGTTATGCCATAAAAGAGTTGAAAGAAACCGAAATCGGTGTTTTTTTAATGCCCTCATTTTTGGGTTTTGGTTACCAAGGAGATGGAGACAAGATTGGCATTAATCAACCATTGCGTTTTACAATACAGCTCAATTCTTTAAAAAAAACAAGCACTCGTGTCGATTCAAAATAAAAAACTACATTTGATTATTATTTAAAAACTAACCCATGAAAAAATACAGTTTACACATCTTATCTCTTCTGTTACTCGTTGGATGTGCCTCACAATACCCAGATCTAGAAGCTGGATTATATGCCGATATTGTCACCAATAAAGGATCAATTATTGTTTCCTTAGCGCAAGAGAAAACACCAACTACCGTGGCAAACTTCATTTCCCTAGCAGAAGGAGAAAATGAATTTGTTGACGAAAAATACAAAGGGAAAAAATATTATGATGGCATTCTTTTTCATCGGGTCATCAAAGACTTTATGATACAAGGAGGAGACCCAACTGCAACAGGTTCTGGAAGCCCAGGCTATCGCTTTGATGACGAAATAACCGATCTTACACACAGTGGACCAGGCATACTTTCTATGGCCAACTCTGGTCCAGGAACGAACGGAAGTCAATTTTTCATTACCCACAAGGCTACACCTTGGCTAGACGGAAAGCACACCGTCTTTGGTCAAGTGGTTGAAGGGCAAAGCGTAGTCGATTCTATCGCACAAAATGACACAATACAATCGATTAAAATCATCCGAAAAGGAAGCGATGCTAAACGATTTGATGCCGCAAAAATATTTTCAGACTACTTTACCTCTTTAGAACAACGCAAAGCAGAAGAGGAAGAAAAAAGAGCCATTGGTTTATTGAAGACCAAAGAAAAATTTGAAGGACAGAAAGCCGAAAGTACCACCACTGCTTCTGGCCTGCAGTACCTCATCACCAAAAAGGGAGATGGAAAAGCGGTAAAAACAACAAATAAAGCAAAAACACATTATGCTGTTTATTTTGACAGTGGAAAACTTTTGGAAACTAGCATGTTGGAAACAGCTGAAGAACTTGGTGTTGTCAACGAACAACGCCGTTTAGCTGATGCTTACCAACCAATTCCAACAGACATTAGCCCAGATGCAGCAATGATAACAGGCTTTAAAGAAGGACTAGGCTTACTTAGCGTTGGAGATGAAGCAACCTTGTTCATTCCTTATAACTTAGCTTATGGTGAAAACCCTAGCCGTGGAATACCTGGAAAATCCAATCTCATCTTTGAAGTTAAGATTGTAGCGTTAATCGAATAATGCAAATTCTTACACCAATTCAAACCCACCGCATTGGTGGGTTTTTTGTTCAATGAAAGCAAAACCTGTTTTTCTCGGTAGTTTATTTTTTCTGCTAGTTGGGATCTGCCTTCTCTATGTAGCGAAGGAAAAACCATTTTGGATCGATTCTATTTATGTAGATCAGGTCTATCCTTTTCTCTTTACTTCACGCGAATGGTTTTTTAGTGCATTCCCCTTTTCAATTGGAGATTCCTTATATGCCTGTCTAATGGTTTGGTTTGTTATTCAAGTAAAGGGCCTTCTTGGTAAGCAATGGAAACAATCGCTTTTGCTTCTTATGCTTTCAATTACTATCCTGTTTTTCTGGTTTCAACTCTCTTGGGGACTCAACTACTACAGAACTCCAATTGGTCAACAGTTAAGCGTTGAGCAAAAGTACACAGAAGAGGAACTCGCTGAACTGACATCATTTTTTGCTACAAAAAGTAATCAACTACACGAACAATTAAGTCAAAACGATAGTCTTGCAATTCAGTACAACGACAACACAGCAGCACTAATCAAACGGATGGAGTTGGCCTATTCACCTTCAGACAAAGTCGGGAAAGTAAAAATATCACTCTACAGTTTCCCGTTGAGTTATATGGGGTTCTCCGGATACCTAAACCCTTTTACACTCGAAGCACAAGTAAATGGACGCATTCCCAAAATCAACCTCCCTGTCACCATTGCACATGAAATGGCCCATCAACAGGGCTATGCTGCAGAAAATGAGGCGAACTTTATTGGGTTTTTATCCGCCTACAATCATCCAGATAGTGACATTCAATATGCAGCAAGTCTTTTTGGGTTTCGGTACTGTTATGCTGAATTACGCAAAGCAAACCCAAGTAAAGCCAAGGAAATTGCTCAAAGGCTACGACCGGGAATATTTGCCAATTTTGCTGAATCGACTACTTTTTGGAAAGCACATAAAAACCCTTTTGAACCCTTGTTCAAGAAATCATATGACACGTATCTAAAGGCGAATAGTCAAGCCAACGGAATTCAATCATATAATCAGGTTGTTTCATTGCTTTTACAGCAATTTAATGTCGAAGGAAACTTTCGTTCATTCGAAAAATAATTTGTAGTTTGGATAAAAATTATCAACATGAAAATACGTTTATTGCTGCTCTTTTTTGCCGCAAGTATTAGTGGTTTTAGTCAAGACTATTTCCCCACTAACACGAGTGTAAAAACTTCAGCCTCGCACTACCAAGCAATCACCAATGCTACTTTACACCCAGCGCCAAACCAACAAATCAATGGCGGAACAATTTTATTCAAAAATGGTACAATCATCGCAGTTGGCGAAAACATCAGCCTTCCAGAAAATACCTTGATTCATGATTATAGTGGAAAACACATCTACGCTTCGTTTGTAGAATTGCATTCAAATTTCGGAATCAAATCGGCTGTAGCCGAAGGAAGAAGAGGTAGAAGCACACAATATGATGCCAAGCGCGAAGGTTACTATTGGAACGACCACATATTAAGTGATTACAATGGAATAGTAGATTATAGCTATGATAAAGCAACGGCAAAGCAACTGAGAAATGCTGGCTTTGGTGTTGTCAATAGTCACAGAACAGAAGGAATTCACCGAGGAACCAGTGTTTTTGTCGCGCTAAATGACAACGACAATGATGCCATTCGTTTACTAGATGAAAGAGCTGCACAACACTTGTCATTTACCAAAAGTAAACAATCGGCACAATATTATCCAGGCTCAATTATGGGAGCAATGGCTCTTTTACGTCAGTTTTTCCACGATGCCGATTGGTATAAAAAAGGTGGTGCTAGCAACAAAGATTTAGCCATCGAAGCATTCAATGTCAACAAAAATCTTCCGGCATTTTTTGAAGCTAAAAATAAATTGGATGTAGCGCGAGCTGCCAAAATAGGAAAAGAGTTTGGTATTCCGCTCACCATCACAGCTAGCGGTAAAGAATATGAACACATCGGAAACTTGAAAGCATTGAATGCGACTTTATTGGTCCCCGTTAACTTTCCTAATGGTTATGATGTAACTGATCCTGTGAGTACACAAAAAATTGCCCTAAGCGACATGCGTTACTGGAATCAAGCCCCCATGAATCCGGCTGCAATTGCCAAAGGAGGAATTCCTTTTGCATTCACCAGCAATGGTCTTAGTAAAAAACCAACATTCTTGGCCAACGTCAAAAAAGCTGTCAAGTACGGATTAGACAAAGAAAAAGCCTTGGCTGCATTGACCACAACTCCTGCCCGACTATTGGGTAAACAAGCGGTTGTTGGGCAACTAAAGAAAGCAGCTATGGCCAATTTCATTGTAACCAATGGGCCATTGTTTGATGCCTCAACCAAAATTGAAGAAAATTGGGTGCAAGGAAGACAGCACAAAATAATCACTTCTCCAGAGGTAACCTTTGACGGGAAATACACTTTGATGCTTGATGGAAAAGAATTGAGCTTAGTCATTAAAAACAGTGATTCGAAAATAGCTGCTACTGTTAAAAAAGACTCAATTAAACTAGCCACCAAAGCGACCTATAAAAGTGGCTGGATGAGTTTACAAATTCAGAATGAAGCAAAAGACGCTTATGCGCAACTTTCAGCTAAAATAAGTGACGCAAGTCACATTGAAGGAGAAGGAACATCGTTTGACGGTAATTCAATTCGATGGATGGCTCATTTTAATGAAGCAACTAAAGATAAAAAGAAAACAAAAAAAGAAAGTAATCAACCAAGTCCAGTCGCAGTGACCTATCCAAACAATGGCTTTGGTTTTTCTTCCCTTCCAACAGCGCAAAATACCTTATTTAAAAATGCAACTGTATGGACCAATGAAGCGGAAGGCATACTTGAGAACGCAGATGTATGGGTAGAAAATGGTAAAATCAAAGCCGTTGGACAAAACCTAACTGCACCAGGGGCAATTGAAATTGACGCTACCGGAAAACACCTCACCAGTGGAGTTATTGACGAGCATTCACATATCGGTGCGTCTAGCATTAATGAAGGAGGGCACAATTCTTCGGCTGAAGTAACCATCGAGGATGTCATCAATCCTGATGATATCAATCTCTACCGCAATCTTTCTGGGGGAGTAACAACTTTACAAATTTTACACGGGTCAGCGAATCCAATTGGAGGACGTTCTGCGATCATTAAACCACGTTGGGGAGAAGATGCCGATGGTCTTTTATACAAAGGAGCTGCACCTTTCATCAAGTTCGCTCTTGGTGAAAACGTAAAACAATCTAACTGGTCTAGCTATGCCCGTTTCCCGCAGACGCGAATGGGTGTTGAACAAGTATTTGTTGACTACTTCCAGCGAGCAAAAGAATACCAAACAGCTTGGAAGAAATACAATACGCTTGGTCGAAAAACCAAAGCCAAAACCTTGGCACCACGCTATGACCTTGAAATGGAAACCTTGGTGGAAATACTTGAAGGAAAGCGATTCATTTCTTGTCACTCCTATGTGCAAAGTGAAATCAATATGTTGATGAAAGTTGCAGAACGTTTTGGTGTAACCATCAATACTTTTACCCATATTTTAGAGGGCTATAAAGTAGCCGATAAGATGAAAGAACACGGTGTCGGGGGGTCTACCTTCTCAGACTGGTGGGCATACAAATTTGAAGTAAATGATGCTATTCCTTATAACGGAGCCATCATGCACAGTCAAGGCGTCACGGTTGCTTTTAATTCTGATGACTCTGAAATGTCACGGCGTTTAAATCAAGAAGCAGCTAAAGCCGTTAAATATGGTGGTGTTTCTGAAGAAGATGCGTGGAAATTTGTCACTCTCAACCCAGCAAAATTAATGCATATCGACGATCAAGTTGGAAGTGTAAAAGTAGGCAAGTCTGCCGATTTAGTCTTGTGGAACAATCACCCCATGTCAATTTATGCAGTGGCAGAAAAGACAATGATTGAAGGTGTTTTCTACTACGAACTTGATCGCGCAACCGCCCAAGTTGAAAAAATTCAACAGGAACGCAATCAACTAATTCAACAAATGGTTGAAGCGAAAAACGGAGGGGCACCAACCCAAAAAACACCGAAAAAACAAGCGCGTGAATTCCATTGCGAAACATTAGATTAACACATAAGAGATGAAGAAAATAATATATTTATTAAGCGCATTTTGCCTCAGTTTTGTGGCAACAGCACAGCAAACACCCGCACCAATACAAAGTGAATCAATTTTGATTCAAGGGGCGACCCTCCACATTGGTGATGGAACAATTATCGAAAATGGCTCTCTTGGAATCGAGAACGGTAAAATTGTAGAAATTGGTTCTTCTACATCGATAACAAACAACTATGCAACCCAAATCGATGCAACTGGACAACATGTTTATCCTGGTTTTATTGCGACAAACAGCACAGTTGGAATGGTTGAAATTGACGCCATTCGCCCGACCAATGATTTGAATGAGATCGGAACATTTCTTCCTAATATCAGAACAATAATTGCCTACAATGCAGAATCTAAAGTGGTTGAATCACTTCGACCAAATGGAATTTTGACCGCACAAATTGTTCCAACTAGAGGACGGATTGCAGGGAGTTCAACGGTGGTTCAACTGGACGCATGGAACTGGGAGGATGCCGCAATTAAAACAGATGAAGGAATGCACATCTATTGGCCTCGCTCCTATCGAAGAGGAAATTCGACAAAAGGGGAAGACCCATTGGTGTACGATCAAAAGAACTATGACAAGCAAGTTCTCGAACTTGATGCCTATCTAAAGGAAGCCAAAACATTTACCACGGCTACCGACAAAAAACATCTTCCTCATGCTGCTCTTCAAGCAAGTTTTAACGGAAAGCAACAGGTTTATCTTCACGCTAAAGAGAAAAGACAAATTCTTGATGGAATTGTCTTTTTACAAAAACACGGACTTAACAACATTGTTTTGGTTGGTGGAGATGATGCACATCTAATTCTTCCTTTTCTAAAAAAGAATGATATTCCAGTAATCGTTTCTCGCCCACATCGCTTGCCCAACACAGCAGATGAAGACGTAAAGCTTCCATTTAAAATGGCGAAATTATTAATGGATGCTGGTCTGACCATTACCATTGATGTAAGTGGCCGTATGGAACGCATGAATACTAGAAACCTTCCATTCTATGCAGGTACTTTTGCAGCCTATGGTGTTGATAAAGAGAAAGCTGTTCAAATGATTACCCTCAACGCAGCTAAAATATTAGGCGTTGAAGATAAACTTGGCAGCCTCACTGTAGGAAAAGATGCGACATTATTCATTGCCATAGGCGACGCACTGGACATGCGTACCAACCAATTGAGTCATGCATTTATTCAGGGGAGAGCTCTTTTATTGGAAACACACCAAACAGAATTGTGGAAACGGTACATGGAGAAATTTAGCCGAAAATAAAAATGCAATTTATTTCTAGTCCGCAAAATGGACACATTAAAGAATTAAAAACATTTCAGGAAAAAGCAAAAAAACGAAAGCAAGAACAGGTGTTCTGTATTGAAGGTGAAAAAGAACTACGGCATGCACTTGCCGGTGGCTTTCAATTGAAAACTGTTTTTGTAAAAGAAGGAAACTCAACTATTGTTAACGATGATGTTTTCGCAGATTGCGAATGTATTGAAGTCAATGCAGCTCTATTTGAAACGCTTTGTTACCGGAAGAACACTTCTACACTTATTGGGGTGGCTCACATGAAAGAACATCAACTTGATCAACTTGAACTCCCTGAGAAGAACGCCTTTGTCCTTATTGCTGAAGCGCCTGAAAAACCCGGTAATATTGGCGCATTACTTCGAACTGCTGATGCAATTGGTGTGGATGCAATGTTACTCGTCAATCCAAGAACCGACCTCTACAATCCCAACGTGGTTCGTTCCAGTGTGGGCTGTTTATTCAACGTGCCCATTGGGATAGCAACTATTGCTGAAACGATTTCCTTTTTAGAACAAAAAGAAATAACCACCTTCAGTGCGGCACTATCGGAAGAAGCAAAAATTTACACCACCCAAGATTTCACTGGAAATACTGCCATTGCCGTAGGAACAGAAGATATTGGCCTCTCCACCGACTGGCTAGCACAGAAAACAACACAAATTTATATTCCAATGGCTGGTCAAAATGACTCCCTGAATGTTTCTGTCGCAGCAGGTATTTTACTTGCCGAGGCAAGAAGACAAAGAAACTAGATGTCTTATTGGGATGGATTTAAAAGAATTGCGTAATTTACTTTTATGCTAATTGATGAGGAAACAGAAAATAAAGAAATTGCAAAACAGTACAAAGAGTTACTGAAAATAAGCTATTTGCAATTATCTGCTGCAGATAAAAAGCTCATAAGACTTGCATTCAACACTGCTGTAGATGCGCACAAGACACAACGACGCAAGTCTGGAGAAGCCTATATTTTTCATCCCATTGCCGTTGCCAAAATTGTTGCTTCTGAAATTGGCTTGGATGCAACTTCTATTGCTGCAGCACTTTTACACGATACTGTTGAAGACACAGAATATACTCTTGACGACATCGAACGCCTTTTTGGGAATACGGTAGCAAAAATCGTTCATGGATTAACGAAAATATCCCACCTTAAAAAAGACAAGGACGTCTCTTTACAGGCAGAGAATTTTCGTAAAATGTTATTGACTCTAAACGATGATATCCGGGTGATCATCATCAAAATTGCCGATCGTTTGCACAATATGCAAACCATGGATGCAATGCCAGAATACAAACAAGTCAAAATTGCTTCCGAAACCCTGTACATCTATGCTCCCCTAGCCCACCGAATTGGGATGTATAACATCAAAACAGAATTGGAAGACCTCAGTTTAAAATACACTGAGCCAAATCGTTTTGATGCAATCAAAGATAAAATTGAGCAGAGTCAAGAAGAACAGACTCAGTACATAAAGGCCTTTTCAAAATTCCTGAAAACTTCTTTGGACAAAGAAGACCTGAATTATTTTATTAAAGGAAGGAGCAAATCGATTTATTCGATTCATAAAAAAATGCAAAAGCAAAACATCAACTACGAGCAAGTATTTGACAAATTTGCCATCCGCATTGTATACAAATCCATGCCCAAAGATGAAAAATTCTTAGCCTGGAAAATCTATTCGATTGTAACCGATCATTTTACACCAAATCCTACACGTCTTCGCGATTGGATTTCATCCCCCAAATCGAATGGATATGAGTCGCTCCATATTACCGTTATGGGGCCAAACAACAAATGGATCGAAGTTCAGATTCGTTCTGAACGTATGCATGAAATTGCGGAGAAAGGCTATGCAGCACACTATCGCTACAAACAAGGAGATGAAAAAGACTCCGGTATTGAAGGCTGGTTAAATCGTTTACAAGAAGTGTTAGAGTCCAAAGATTCTAGTGCGATTGACTTTGTGGAAAATTTTAAACTCAATTTATATGCAGAAGAGATTTTTGTCTTTACGCCACAAGGAGAACTAAAATCCCTCCCGCAAGGATCATCTGCCTTGGACTTCGCCTATTCCATTCATACAGAAATAGGAAGTAAAACCCGAGGTGCACGTGTCAATGGGAAACTCGTTCCCTTGTCTCGTACAATAAAAAGTGGAGATTCTGTTGAAATCATTACTTCACAAAATGCTAAACCAACTGCGAACTGGTTGGATTATGTGATTACTTCTCGCGCACGCAATAAAATAAAATCTTCGCTCAACGAAGAAAAGAATAAGATTGCTGAAGAAGGAAAAGAAATTCTTCGACGAAAACTCAAGCACTTACGCGTCGAGAACAACGAAAAAACCATTCAACAGCTTGTTCTTTATTTTAAAGTCAATTCAAGTTTAGATCTGTTTTATCGGGTTGGCCTTGGAACAGTTGATAATCGAAAATTAAAAGAGTTTGCAACAACTTACAACAACAGTTTTTTAAATTTCTTCAAAAAGAGATTGCGGGCTAAACCAGGAAAATCTATTGCAGAAGGAGAAGGCTTTGTTTCCCGCTACGATAAACTCGTTTTTGGGAAAGAACGAGAAGAACTTCAATACAAACTCTCTCCCTGTTGCAACCCAATAGCAGGAGACAAAGTATTTGGATTTGTCACCATTAACGAGGGTATAAAGGTCCATCAATACAATTGTTCGAACGCCGTATCTCTCCAATCTAATTATGCCTACCGCATTGTTCCTGCTTGGTGGATTGACTCGGGTGAACAAGAATTTACCGCAGAACTCGTATTACATGGGATCGATCAGCAAGGATTAGTCAATCAAGTTACACGTGTGATTTCCAACAGTATGAATGTTGATATCAAAAAAATAAACTTTCAAACGGAAGAAGAATTATTTAAGGGAACCCTTACCATGCGGGTCAATAATAAACAAACCCTAAAAAAACTAAAACAGCGTTTACTAAAAATTACTGGAATTGAGAAAGTAGCACGTCAATAGGAAAAGAAACTGTACATTTACCGAAGATTTAAAGTGCCATGGCTGAAACAAAAAACCAACAAGAAATCGTCAAAAATGTGTTCATCAAATTTTTAGATCAACACAAACACCGAAAAACTCCGGAACGATTTGCCATACTCCATGAAATTTACGAACACAAAGAACATTTTGATATAGAATCATTGTACATCAAAATGAAAAATAAAAATTACAGGGTTAGTCGTGCCACGCTTTACAACACAGTGGACTTACTGATTGAATCTAGATTAATTCGCAAACATCAGTTTGGGAACCAAGCTCAATACGAAAAATCATTTTTCGACAACCAACACGACCACATTATCTTAACGGATACTGGAGAGGTCAAAGAATTTTGTGATCCAAGAATACAGACCATAAAAAAAACAATCGAAGAGGTATTTAATGTTGATATTCATCACCATTCTTTATACTTTTACGGAACGAAAAAAGAATCATAAATAACCACCAATTATATGTCGGTTGACTTACTGCTCGGTCTTCAATGGGGAGACGAAGGAAA
>ENA-OUOG01000569-OUOG01000569.1-marine-metagenome-genome-assembly--contig:-NODE-569-length-48225-cov-6.237518_pt1 | contig 48225 bp, 47 predicted proteins | sample MGYA00248635_ERZ508505 | MGnify/ENA primary metagenome ERZ508505 (study PRJEB26176, sample SAMN06267871) | marine metagenome | isolation source: Saanich Inlet, British Columbia, Canada | place: Pacific...
AAATTAAAATACATCAGTTCCCCGCTCGTGAAAACTCCTCAGCTTTCACTGCAAGAAGCCAAGCTTGAAATTGAGCAGTTCGGGGATATTTTACTCGAGCTCGGTAAGACGGGGAAAAAAATCCTTCAAAATAAAGACCCAAAGAAAGCAAGAACATATAAGACAAGAATAAGCGAACTTGAAGGAGTAACGGACCGATTTGATGAAGAAGTAATAGAATTCATCATACAAATCACAAGCGAAGAAATGAGTCGCACCAACTCAAGTGAAATTCGAAATATCATAAGCATTTGTTCTACTTTCGAAGAGATAGGAGATGAGTTCGTCAGGCTTTCCAAGAACCATGAAAGACTGGAAAGCAAGAAAATATCACTAACAGAAACTCAACTTTCACAGCTGCTCAACTTGTACAAGTTGCTTGAAGAAGCCATTGAAATCACTGCAACCAATTTAAAACAAGACTTCAACACCTTGAACATCAAGGCTGCCCAGGCAATTGAAGAAAAGATTAACTCAAAAGTCATCAAACTTCACAAGCAAAACTTGAAAGCCATTGAGGCGAAAGATTACCAAGTCAAATCGGGTGTGATTTACAAAGACCTTATCACCACGATTGAGGTAATCGGAGATCATCTGCTGAACATTAGCGAGAGTGCGACTGGGAAGTATAGTGAAGAGGACCTAATCTGATTTCAAAGCACAAATCGCATTCCAAGCCATAAAGCCAATCCCTAATGCTATGGCCTCCTCATCGACATTGAACCTCGGCGTATGCACCCCCAAGGTAGTTCCCTTGGCTTCATTACCTGTTCCTAAACGATAGAAACAAGAAGGAACTTCTTGACTATAATAGGAAAAATCTTCGGCGCCTAGCCAAAGGTCAAGGTCAACAATATTTTCTTCACCAACATAGGCAACTGCATTAGCCCTTGCCTTTGCAGCCAACTCTTCATCATTATGTAAGAAGGGATAGCCAACATCTATGGTCACCTCACAGCTACCGCCCATGCCTTCAGCTATATTTGTTGCCATCTTCGTGATGAGTTCATGGGCTTTGAATCGCCATTCTTCATCTAGGGCTCTAAAGGTACCCCCTAACTTCACTTCATCAGGAATGATGTTTTGAGCCGTTCCTCCATGGATGGTTCCAAATGTGAGCACTGTGGGCGTCTTTGGGTCAGCATTTCTGCTGATCACTTGCTGTAGGGCTGTAACGATATGTGAAGCGATCACAATTGGATCCACCGCTTGATCAGGTAGTGCTGCATGCCCTCCCTTACCTTTAACGGTCAGGTAGACCTCATCCGCACTGGCCATGTACTTACCTGCTCTGAAGCCTAATTTACCTGTAGGAATATAAGGCATCACATGCTGCCCAAATACCGCCTCTGTTTTAGGATTTTCTAAAGCCCCAGCTTTTATCATCAATGAAGCGCCTCCGGGGTTTTTTTCCTCACCGGGTTGAAAGATCAATTTGATGGTTCCTTCAAACTCCTCTTTTAATTCATTGAGAATAAGGGCCGCTCCTAAGACACACGACGTGTGCACATCATGACCACAGGCATGCATTATTCCTTCGTTCTGTGACTTATACGGCACGTCGTTCTCTTCCAAAATAGGCAGCGCATCCATGTCACCTCTTAGTGCAACGACTCGTTTATCAGGGTTTTTCCCTTTGATCAGTGCCGTTACACCAGTTTCCGCTACGCCGACCTCAGGCTCCAAGCCCATTGCCTTGAGCTGTTCGGCGACATAGTTTGCGGTTTCATATTCTTGATAAGAAAGCTCCGGATGGGCATGAATATGCCTGCGCATTTCAACCGTTTGGTCAAAAAACTTCGATGCCAGTATCTTAATTCTCTCCGGATTCATCATCATTTATGATTGGAAATTTCTCCGGGACTATCGCGGCAGAAGGGTAGGTCTCTTGAATCATTTTTAACGTTGGAGCAGCTTCTAACTGCTGAAAGTATTGCCCTATCTCCACAAAGTAGGTGGGCAATTTATAAGTAAACCGAGCTTCTTGACCAGGTAAGAGGTCAAAGAGTCTATTTCGAACCTTACCCGCCTCTATCTCATTATTTCCGGAATAGACCAAAATGGTAAAACCATTGAATTGACGAATACTATCATTGCGCACATACATGCTATCCACAATAGCGCCGAGCTGTTCATCGATATTGTATTCCCCAACAATTGCTTCATTTTGAATCACCTGAGGTTCTTCGGACGCAGTCATATCGGGCACCTCCACCTTTGGACGATACTTCGACGGATCATCAGAATAGGAGTAATCTGCGACTTTCTTGACGTTTTGAGGAACTGAAGGTGCTGCGCATCCGCCTAACCAAATCATGGCTACCCATAAAAACGCTATGGTTGATTTTCTCTTATTCATCGATTACTACACAGCGACTGTTCTTGATATCTTCTTCCACCTGTTTGAACTTAACGTCTTTTTTGACGGAACCGTCTGTGTACTGAACAGAAACACGATCGTTTCTGCCATACACTTTATCGGACTTAATCGGTGCGACCTTCTCCGCAGGCGGTCTGTTCCTGGTATCTTGTCTTCCAGCCAGTGCACTTTGAGACTCCTCTTTGGACTCTTTATAGGATTGCCTTTTGGCGCTTCTCGCCTCTTGCACTCTGTTTGGATCTTCGGTCGGAATCATCGCGCGGGTCAAGAAGGAAACTGTCTCTTCATTGACCTTGGAGAGGAAGGCCTTGAACATTTCAAATGCTTCAAACTTATAGATCAACAAGGGATCTTTCTGTTCATAAACAGCATTCTGTACCGACTGCTTCAGGTCATCCATATCACGCAAATGCTCTTTCCAAGTCATGTCAATGACCCCCAACGTAATGGCTTTTTCCATCACCTTGATCATCTCAGCATTTTCGGATTCAATGGTTTTTTCAAGATTAACAGCAACACCAATCTGTCGTTTGCCATCGGTAAATGGCAGTAGAATGTTTTCCACCGTGGCGCCTCGCTCTTTCTTGATGTGCTTCATCAACGGAAGTGTTGACTCAGCAATCTTTTTGTTCTTCTCTCTGTAGGCCACCAATAGCTCATCGAAAAGATCATTCGTCAATGTATTTTCATCTCCAGTACTAAAGAAATCTTCAGAAATCTTCGAATCCAGAGAAAGAGTACTAATGCAATTGAGCTTGAAGGCATCATAGTCTGCTCCTGCCTTGGCATTAGCGACAATTTCCTCACAGGTATCATAAAGCATATTCATGATGTCCAACCCGAGACGCTCTCCATTCAAGGCATTCTTTCTGCGATCATAGATGACGGTTCTTTGTTGATTCATCACATCGTCATACTCGAGCAATCGCTTTCTGATGCCAAAGTTGTTCTCTTCAACCTTCTTCTGAGCTCTTTCGATAGACTTTGTGATCATCGAATGCTGAATCATTTCCCCCTCTTTCAAGCCCATTCTGTCCATCAGTTTGGCAACCCGATCAGACCCAAACAGCCTCATCAAGTTATCTTCTAAGGACACAAAGAATTGGGAAGAACCAGGGTCTCCTTGACGGCCTGCACGCCCTCTTAACTGACGGTCAACACGTCTTGATTCGTGACGCTCCGTACCAATAATTGCCAAACCACCGGCTGCTTTAGAATCGGGATGAAGCTTAATATCTGTTCCACGACCCGCCATGTTAGTCGCGATGGTCACTGTTCCTGGCTTGCCTGCTTCTGCTACTACATCTGCCTCTCTGGCATGTTGCTTCGCGTTGAGGACTTGGTGTTTGATCTTTTTAAGGTTCAGCATACGGCTCAACACCTCAGATATTTCAACTGACGTTGTTCCCACAAGAACTGGTCTTCCAGCATCTGTCAATCTGACAATCTCATCAACAACCGCATTGAATTTTTCTCTAACGGTTTTGAACACCATGTCTTGGCGATCATCGCGAACAATCGGGCGATTTGTCGGCATCACGACAGTATCCAACTCATATATCTCCCAGAATTCCCCTGCCTCAGTTTCAGCTGTACCGGTCATACCAGCTAACTTATGGTACATTCTAAAGTAGTTCTGAAGCGTAATCGTAGCATAGGTCTGGGTAGCATCCTCGACATTCACATTTTCTTTTGCTTCAATCGCTTGATGCAAACCATCAGAATATCGACGACCGTCCATTACACGACCTGTCTGCTCATCAACGATCTTCACCTTGTTATCAGTAACAATATACTCGGTGTCCTTTTCGAACATCGTATAGGCCTTGAGCAATTGGTTGACCGTGTGGATTCGTTGTGCTTTTATGCTGTAATCGGCAATGGCTTCATCTTTCTGTTTGAGTTTATCTTCATCAGAAAGCGTGTCGCTTTTCTCCAATTGCGCAACAACATCTCCAATATCCGTCAAAATAAAGAAGTTAGGGTCTTCGCCTTCTCCCGTGATCAATTCTGTACCTTTTTCGGTAAGATTAACTGCGTTCGATTTTTCGTCTATTGTGAAATACAAAGGCTCGTCCGCATTTGGCATGTTCTTCTGATTGTCTTGCAAATAGAAGTTTTCTGTCTTCTGAAGTGCCACTCTGATGCCAGGTTCTGATAAGAACTTGATCAAGGGCTTATATTTTGGCAAGCCTCTAAACGCCCTAAAAAGCGCTAAACCACCTTCTTCGTCTTTTCCATCTTTCAACATGCGCTTGGCATCGTTCAAATATTGAGAACAAAGCTTTCTTTGCGCATCAACTAATTTCTGAATACGTGGCTTCAACTCATAGAACTCGTGTTCATCTCCCTTAGGCACAGGACCTGAGATGATCAATGGTGTTCTTGCTTCATCAATTAACACGGAGTCCACCTCATCTACCATGGCATAATGATGCTTTCGCTGCACCAATTCGTTTTCGTCGCGTGCCATGTTATCTCTGAGATAATCAAAACCAAATTCGTTGTTGGTTCCATACGTGATGTCTGCGTGATACGCTCGTCTTCTTTCTTCGGAGTTTGGTTGATGATTATCGACACAGTCGATTGTTAATCCATGAAACTGGAACAAAGGTGCCATCCACTCTGAATCTCGTTTCGCCAGGTAGTCGTTCACCGTAACAATATGGACACCACGACTAGACAAGGCATTGAGATAAGCCGGAAGCGTCGCCACGAGTGTCTTTCCTTCTCCAGTTGCCATCTCAGCGATTTTACCTTGATGCAGGTTAATTCCTCCGATCAGCTGCACATCATAGTGGAGCATCTCCCAAGTGATCTCATTACCAGCCGCCATCCATTTATGGTGCCAGGTGGCCGTTTCGCCATTGATCTGAACATGATCACCCTTAGCGGCCAATTGCTTGTCCATCAGCGTAGCCTTCACAACCATTTTATGGTTTTCCTTAAACCTTCTTGCGGTTTCCTTAACCACAGCAAAGGCCTCGGGTAAGAGTTCGAGTAAGATCACCTCCAACTGCGTATTTCGCTCTTCCTCGAGTTTATCGATTCCTTCAAAAACAGCCTCTTTCTCAGAAATACTTAGGGATTGGTCCTCGGCAACGTTCTTATGTTGCTGTTCAAGTTCTTCGTCTATAGACTTAAGACCTTCAGCTATTCTTTCTTTGAATTCTAAGGTCTTATTTCTTAAATCATCGTCACTGATATTTTGTAGGCGCTCGTACTCCTTATTGGTCTGCTCTACAAGAGGCATTACCTCTTTGATATCTCTGTCTGATTTGCTTCCGAAAAGCTTTGCAAGCCCTTTTGTCAGTATGCTCATGTCAAAATTTTAATCCGCTAAAGTTATATGGTACACGGCGAAATACGAAGGTAACTCCTTATTTATTAGAGTGTAATTACCCCTTCAAAGACCGGCTTTGCCGGCCCGATCAAATAAATGTCTGTAAAACAATTCTTTTCTTTCTTGAAACGCACTTCTAAGTCGCCTCCCATGGCCTTCAATAACACACTTTCTGTATCATTCGATAACCCAAAAGCCAAGGCAGCAGCCGTACAGCCGGTACCACAAGAGAGGGTTTCTCCCTCAACTCCTCTTTCATATGTCCTGATCTTCAACCCACCTTCTGTTGGCTCTACAAGATTCACATTGACGCCATCCTCAGCAAAACGAGTGCTATACCTAATTGCCTGTCCCTCTTTGATCATGTCCTTTTGATCAAGCGCATGAACGAATTGGATATAATGCGGAGAACCGGTGTCAATGAGAAAATCAGATCCAATCTGCTCAACTGCATCCACGTCATGCATTAACAAGTGCACACGCTCCTGTTGAATAAATGCTTTGTGAAGTCCATCAATGGCCACAAAAACTGTATTGTCTTCAATGATACCCAATTTCTTCGCAAACATCACCGCACATCGGCTTCCGTTTCCACACAAAGATTGTGAACCGTCCGGGTTATAATAAACCATTTCGAAATCTACTTCCTTGTGTTCTTCCAAAAGAATCACGCCATCAGCTCCGATGCCAAATTTTCGATCACAGAGCTTAGTAATTAGGGAAAGATCCTCTTTCGGGAATTGATCTTCTCGATTATCGATCATCACGAAATCATTCCCGGTGCCTTGATATTTGAAGAACTGAATGGTTTGCATATAAAAGATTCGTGGCTCCAGTTGCAATTAACGCGCCTAAAGCAAAATGGTGACAAAATGGTGACAAAATGGCGGAAATAAAAAAAGCCTTGTAGTCGACGACTTCAAGGCTTTCAATTTCTTCAATGAACAAGACTATCTTCTTGTCAACTTTTCTTTGATTTTCGCAGCTTTACCTTGTCTTCCTCTTAGGTAGAACAACTTAGCTCTTCTTACTTTACCTTTTCTCAACACTTCAATTTTGTCGATGTTTGGAGAAAGCAATGGGAAAATTCTTTCAACACCAATACCACCAGATATCTTTCTCACAGAAAAAGTTTCACCATTGGTTCCGGCATTTCTTCTTTGAATAACAGTTCCTTGAAACTGCTGCACTCTTTCCTTATTACCCTCTTTGATCTTTACGTGAACATTGATGGTATCACCAGGATTAAATGAAGGAAGTTCAGCTCTTCTTCCGTTCGCTTCTTCTTCTATAAATTTGATCAGATCGCTCATGATTTCTTAATGTCTTTTCCAGTCTTTGAAAACGGACTGCAAATATAGAAATTACTTTTTGATTTACAGCCGCCTAATAAAAAATTATTCGTCTAATATATCGGGGCGTCTTGCCTTGGTTCTTTCGACTGCTTGGTCATGCCGCCATTCCTCAATTTTACCTGCATGACCCGATAAAAGCACTTCAGGCACCTTCATCCCTTTGAAGTCTGCCGGACGAGTATAGACCGGTGGCGCTAATAAATTATCTTGAAATGAATCCGTTAGGGCAGAAGTTTCATCAGAAAGCACGCCAGGAATGAGTCGGATCAAGGCATCTGACAAAACCGCCGCAGCCAACTCTCCACCAGAAAGCACATAGTCACCCACACTGATCTCTCGGGTAATGAAGGCATCTCTCACCCGCTGATCAACTCCTTTATAATGGCCACAAAGGATGATGATGTTCTTTTTCAATGAAAGCCCATTGCATATGCCTTGGTTTAGCTGTTCTCCATCAGGCGTCATGTAAATGACTTCATCATAATCCCGTTCCGCCTTTAAAGCGGTGATGCAATTGTCAATAGGCTCAATCATCATGACCATACCAGCCCCTCCACCAAAGGCATAGTCATCTAATTGGCGGTGCTTGCCTAAACCAAAGTTTCGTAAATCGTGTACATGTACCTCAGCCAAGCCTTTATCTTGAGCTCTTTGGAGAATCGAATGAGAAAACGGACTCTCCAACAGTTTTGGCAAGCAGGTGATGATATCAATCCTCATCTTCTTTCAAATATAGATCAACCAATCCTTCAGCCACCTTGAGCCTAAGCACTTGCTTTTCTTTATCAAGGCTCACTTTCAATTCCTCTGTGTAAGGAACTAGCAATTCTTTACCCGATTCGTGCTGTAACACAAGAGTAAGCTGCGGCCCCATTTCCAGTACATTTTGGATTTCACCCAGGCGATCTTCGCTAAGGGCATCGAATACATGAAAACCGATCAGATCATGCAAATAGAACTCCTGGCCATCCAATTCAGGTAAAAGAGATAAGGGTAAAAAGAGCTTGAGTCCCTTTAGTGGGGTCGCCTGTTCGATGGACCGAATATCTTCAAAGGCAACAATGCCCCTTTCGGACTTGAGGCTAATTGATTCAATAAAAAAAGGAACCAGCTGTTGCCCTTGTTGAACAAAAACTGATTCCAAATTTTGATATGCTTGCGGATCGTCCGAATCAATAAAGACTTGAACTTCTCCTTTTAACCCATGCGGTTTGATGATGTAACCTAATTGATAACAGTCATCAATATGCATGGCTTAATGATTAGTCTTCTTTCTTAGACTCTTCTTCAGCTGGAGCTTCCTCTTTAGCCGGGGCTTCTTCAGTTGCTGCTTCCGGAGCTTCTTCTGTTGCTTCAGCGACTGGTGCTTCCTCTGTCTCTTCTGCTGCAGGCGCCTCTGGCGCAGCTTCAGCTTCTGGAGTTTCTTCAGCTATTTCTGCTTCAGGAGTCTCTTCTACTTCCTCGACAGGTGCGTTAGCTGCTTCTAGCTCTGCTTTTTTAGCTGCTAGTGCTTCAGCTCTCGCTGCACTCACTTTCGCTTCAGCTTCTAGTTTCGCCTTCTTAGCTGCTTCTTTGTCCTTGGCGATCTTATCTGTTTTACCAGCAATCTTCGCGTCTTTGTCAGCAACCCAAGCTTCGAATTTCTTGTCAGCTTCTTCTTGAGTCATTGCACCTTTGATCACACCAATTTGAAGGTGTTTCTTCAACATCAACCCTCGGTACGAAAGCATCGCTTTCACTGTGTCGGTAGGCTGCGCACCATCCATCAACCACTTAAATGCTCTATCATTATCAATTTTGATAGCTGCAGGGTCAACATTTGGATTATAGGTACCAATTTTTTCAATAAAGCGACCATCACGTGGTGCTCTTGCGTCTGCGATGACTACATCATACATCGCTCTTTTTTTACGGCCTCTTCTGGCCAATCTGATTTTTACTGCCATTTTAATTTTTATGGTTTGGTGAGGAACACGTCCTCTCTTCTCCTAGGAACACGTCCTGAAAAAGGACTGCAAAGATAATTGATTTTTTAATTATTAGTCACGTCGACTTAAATAATTTCTAATCAACTCGTTGCACAGTTAGATCCGTCAGTAGTAATTTTCTTAAATTTATGCTTATTTGTGTAATCGCATATACGGTTATTATATCTTAAACATTCCCATTACATTTGTTCTACATTTAGTTCGTGGTACTTATGGACAATTATACGTATATCAGCAACGCTGACCCCAAAGCCCTAGAATCCATGTATCAGCAATACAGTGCTGATCCAGACTCAGTAGATGAAGGTTGGAAAAAATTCTTCGAAGGTTTTGAATTTGCCCAGGAGAAATTTCCTATGCTTCCCAATGGACAATCGAGTCCTAGCACAACAAAAGGAGGCGTATCAGCCAAAGAGGTTCAAGTTCAAAAACTTATTCATGCCTACCGGTCTAGAGCGCACCTTCGCTCCAAAACGAATCCAGTAAGAGAGCGAAAGGACAGGAAGCCCATCCTAGATCTCGAAGATTTTGGATTGTCAAAAGATGACCTCAACACAGTATTTGACGCTGGAAATGAAATTGGTATTGGTAAAGCAAGCCTTCAGCAGATCATTGATACACTCAAATACATTTATGAAGGCACTGTCGGTTTCGAATACCTCTACGTCCGTAACCCTGAAAAACTTGCTTGGCTACAGCAACGCATTGAAAAAGATGCAATGGCTTTTAATCCTAGCACCGATCAACGCAAACGTATCTTAAGTAAACTGAATGAGGCAGTCGTTTTTGAAAACTTCCTCCATACAAAATATTTAGGCCAAAAGCGTTTTTCACTTGAAGGTGGAGAAACAACAATACCCGCGCTTGATGCCATCATTAATAAAGGAGCAGAGCTAGGTGTTGAAGAAGTCATGATCGGCATGGCGCACAGAGGTCGATTAAACGTGTTGGCCAATATCATGGGCAAAACCTATGAGCAGATCTTTAATGAATTTGAAGGCGGCGCTACGCCTGACCTGACCATGGGTGATGGAGATGTAAAATACCACCTCGGCTTTTCAAGCCAGATCGAAACACAATCAGGTAAAACAGTAGAGGTCAAACTCGCACCTAATCCGTCACACCTCGAGGCCGTAAACCCTGTGGTTGAAGGTTTCGTGAGAGCCAAAGGTGATGAAGAATACAACCGCGACCGAACCAAGGTCTTGCCTATTTTGATTCATGGCGACGCTGCGGTTGCTGGACAAGGTATTGTGTATGAAGTAACCCAGATGAGTCAACTCGATGGCTACAAAACGGGTGGAACCATTCACTTTGTCATCAACAACCAAGTTGGTTTTACTACCGACTTCGACGATGCAAGATCTTCTATTTATAGTACCGATGTTGCTAAAATGATTGATGCACCCGTATTGCACGTGAATGGAGATGATCCTGAGGCAGTGGTCTTCTGTGTTCAATTCGCGACAGAGTACAGACAAAAATTTGGTGATGATATTTTCGTTGACATGGTCTGCTACAGACGTCATGGACACAACGAAAGTGATGAACCGAAATTCACACAACCCTCCCTCTACAATATCATTTCAAAACACGCTAACCCGAGAGAGGTCTATAACAAGAGACTCATTGAAAAAGGTGAGATAGAAGCGCAGCTCGCTAAAAACATGGATAAGGAGTTCAGGTCACTTCTTCAAGATCGGCTGAACTTGGTGAAAGAAACGCCACTTCCTTATACCTACCAGCCCTTAGAAGAAGCGTGGAGAAACCTAAGGAGATCAACACCTGAAGATTTTGATCAATCGCCTGATACCGGCATCTCTCAAGAAGCCATAGACAAAGTTGCTGAAGCCTTAACCACCTTACCAGAAGGCTTCAAGCCGATCAAGCAAATCGAAAAACAGTTGAAGCAGCGCAAGGACATGTTTTTCAAAGACAAGTCATTGAACTGGGCCGCGGGCGAATTATTGGCTTATGGTTCCTTAATGCTCGATGACAAGAAAGTAAGAATATCAGGTCAAGACGTGCAACGTGGTACCTTTAGCCATCGTCATGCCGTCTTGCGCGACGCCAATACAAACGAGGCATACAACAGCTTGAACTCACTCGAAAGCAAGTATCCGTTCGAGATCTATAACTCTTTGCTATCAGAGTTTGGTGTGATGGGCTTTGAATTTGGATACGCATTAGCCAATCCGAATGCATTGACCATTTGGGAGGCTCAGTTTGGTGATTTTGCCAATGGAGCACAAGTAATGGTCGATCAGTTCGTGTCATGTTCTGAAACCAAATGGCAGCGCATGAACGGTTTGGTACTCCTACTACCTCATGGTTATGAAGGCCAGGGTCCTGAGCATTCAAATGCCAGACCTGAGCGATACCTTCAACTTTGTGCAGAGTACAACATGGTGGTCGCCAATATCACAACTCCGGCCAACCTATTTCATGCGTTTAGAAGACAATTGGCATGGGACTTTAGAAAGCCACTCGTCATTATGTCGCCAAAGTCTTTGCTGAGACATCCAAAGGTGGTCTCACCAGTCGAAGACTTCACTAGTGGAAGGTTCCAAGAGGTCATCGCTGATGATAATGTGGACGCTAAAAAAGTGAAAAAGGTAATCCTATGCTCCGGTAAGGTGTATTATGACTTGCTTGAAAGAAAAGAAAAAGACAAAAGAAATGATGTCGCGGTTGTTAGAATCGAGCAGCTACATCCTTTCCCAACCAAGCAAGTGGACGAGATCATCAAGCAATTCAACAAGCCTGAACTCGTTTGGTGCCAAGAAGAGCCAGAGAACATGGGCTATTGGAGCTATGTGTTAAGAGCCTATCCGAATAAAGCATTTACACTCGTTTCAAGAAAGGCCAGTGCATCTCCTGCGACGGGTTATGCCAAAATACATACTAAAGAACAAGAAGAAATCATCAATAACGCTTTCGCGTAAATCAATAAAGCTATGAGTTTGGAAATCAAAGTACCTACCGTTGGCGAATCGATCACAGAAGTGACCATTGCGCAATGGTTCAAAAAAGAAGGTGAGCAGGTTGAAATGGATGAGGTCATTTGTGAGCTGGAATCAGACAAAGCCACATTTGAATTGAACGCGGAAGCAGCCGGCACACTTCACATCAAAGCCGAAGAAGGCGACACCCTCGCCATTGGCGATATCATCTGTGAGATCGATGAATCAGCCGCTGCCGATCAATCGAAACAGGCGGAGCCGACTAAATCGGAAACTGCGAAAGACAAGGATGCAAAGAGTGAAGGACCCAAGTCAACTGGGGAGATCAAAGAAATGATCGTACCTACTGTTGGTGAATCGATCACAGAGGTAACCCTTTCTACTTGGCTCAAGGAGGATGGAGACTTTGTTGAATTGGATGAGGTCATCGCTGAAGTAGATTCTGATAAAGCGACCTTCGAGCTTCCCGCAGAAGCAAACGGTATCCTAAGAATTGAGGCGCAAGAAGGCGATACGCTAGAAATCGGCGCCCTGATCTGTAAAATAGAAGTCATGGAAGGTGGGGCACCTTCAGAAACAACCGAAAAATCAGCAAGTAAAGAGAGTGATTCAACAGCCGCTGTTTCAGGCAATGAAACCTATGCATCAGGACATGCTTCTCCTGCAGCAGCCAAAATTCTGGCAGAAAAAGGAATCGACCCCAAAGAGGTAAAAGGCACTGGTGTTGATGGCCGCATCACGAAAGAAGATGCCGAGAAAGCTCAAAAAAGCAGCGCTAAACCTGCTGCAACACAAAACACAGCGAAAGATGAGCCAAAGGCAGCCGTAGTGCCAGGCAGCAGAAATGAACGTAAAGAGAAAATGTCTTCCTTAAGAAAGACTGTCTCTAGACGATTGGTCTCTGTGAAAAACGAAACGGCCATGCTGACCACTTTCAATGAAGTGAACATGCAGCCGATCATGGACCTCAGAAAAAAATACAAAGAGCGTTTCAAAGAGAAATACGAAGTCAACCTGGGCTTTATGTCATTCTTCACCAAAGCGGTCACTATGGCCTTGGCCGAATGGCCAGCAGTAAACGCCCGCATCGAAGGAGACGAGATTCTCTACAGTGATTTTGCAGATGTATCCATTGCCGTTTCGGCTCCGAAAGGATTGATGGTTCCTGTAATTCGCAATGCGGAATCGATGAGTTTCGAGCAGATAGAAAAAGAAGTTGTTCGATTGGCACTAAAAGCCAGAGATGGCAAATTGTCTATTGATGAAATGACTGGAGGCACGTTTACGATCACTAATGGTGGTATTTTCGGATCGATGTTATCGACACCGATCATCAATGCCCCACAGTCGGCTATTTTGGGTATGCACAACATCGTGGAAAGACCAATGGCTGTCAATGGCGAGGTCAAAATCCTACCGATCATGTACGTCGCCTTATCATATGATCACAGAATTGTCGACGGACGTGAATCTGTTAGTTTCTTGGTTCGAGTGAAAGAATTGTTGGAAGATCCGACTAGACTGTTACTCGGTATCTAGTCTCAATACTCACCACTAAATACAAAAAGTATGAAATATGACGTTACAGTAATTGGTTCTGGTCCTGGTGGTTATGTTGCCGCTATTCGTTGTGCTCAGTTGGGTATGAAAACTGCGATCATTGAAAAGTATGATACCCTTGGTGGAACATGTCTCAATGTCGGTTGTATCCCGTCGAAAGCACTACTTGATTCTTCTGAGCATTATCACAATGCAGCACATACCTTCGAAACACATGGTATTGAATTAAAAGACCTCAAGGTCAATCTTGCGCAAATGATCGAGCGAAAAAGAGGTGTTGTGACAGACAATGTCAATGGCATTGCCTTTTTGATGAAGAAGAATAAGATCGATGTACATACGGGTTTGGGTTCTTTCATCGATAAAAATCACATCAAGGTCACCGCTGGAGATGGTCAAGAAACTACTCTAGAAACAGACAAGGTGATCATTGCTACGGGTTCCAAACCTGCATCTCTCCCCTTTATCGAAATCGATAAAAAGCGCATCATCACTTCTACTGAAGCCCTAGAGTTGAAAGAAATACCGAAACACATGATCATCATTGGTGGTGGTGTGATCGGCATGGAGCTCGGCTCTGTTTATGGCAGACTTGGCGCAGAAGTTTCCGTCGTTGAGTTCATGGACGATATCATCCCATCTATGGACAAAACCATGGGTAAAGAGCTTAAAAAGTCACTGAAGAAATTAGGCTTCAACTTCTACCTCGGCCATAAAGTCACTGAAGTGAAAGGTACTGCCAAGACGGTTACCGTTAAAGCGGAGAACAAGAAAGGAGAAACGATCGACATCAAAGGAGATTACTGTTTAGTTTCTATTGGTCGAAAACCTTACACCGAGGGTCTCGGACTTGAGAACGTAGGCATTGCAACCGATGACCGTGGCAGAATTGAGGTAGACAATCACTTAAAAACTAAAGTAGATAACATCTACGCTATTGGCGATGTGATCAAAGGAGCTATGCTCGCACATAAAGCGGAAGAAGAAGGCTCATTTGTGGCGGAGGTAATGGCAGGCCAAAAACCACATATTGATTATAACCTTATTCCGGGAGTAGTATATACATGGCCCGAAGTAGCTTCTGTTGGCCAAACAGAAGAACAACTCAAAGAAGCCGGTATTGCGTATAAATCAGGTTCTTTCCCGTTCAAAGCCTCTGGAAGAGCAAGAGCATCAATGGATACAGATGGTGTGGTGAAAGTTTTGGCAGACAAACAGACGGACGAACTGCTGGGTGTTCATATGATTGGTCCAAGAACGGCCGATATGATCGCTGAAGCAGTAGTTGCCATGGAGTACCGCGCCAGTGCAGAAGATATTGCGCGCATGTCACATGCCCATCCAACGTATACAGAAGCCTTTAAGGAAGCTTGTTTAGCAGCCACAGATAATCGGGCACTACACATTTAATTGCTTTCTCACAGAAAACGAAAAAAGAGGTCGCAGGTGCGACCTCTTTTTTCGTTTATGCAGATAGGTGAAAACCTTAGACATCAAACTCAGTCAATCCCCAATGTCTCATCTCCAATACTTTCCGACCTTTATTCTGAACAACAACCCGTGATAGCGTATTGATAAAACTTTAACTCATGAAAGTAATAAGAAACATATCAGCAATTCTTGGCTTAGCATTAGGCATACTGATTGTATTACAAGCCCTTTAAGACCTTATAAAAGGTTGATCTACGGCTACAAAAAAAGGCCAATCGATGAAGATTGACCTCTATTTCATACAATCAATTAATCGTTATTTGCTCGTCCTTTTTCCTTCCATCGGAAAAGCATCTTCGCCTAAATAGACTACTCCAGAAAAAGTATCCCCGTCGAAGGCCACTTCAATGTCGGCACCGGTACCCATTACTTCGATGGTCGCTGTCATATTCGTATCTACTACATCAAGTCCTGTTAATTCCAATGTACCAAACTGATCAGTAGACAAAGTACCTGTGTAAGCTCCTGGTGAGCCTGAAATGGTCATAGTCCCTCCACTTCCACCGTCTGGTGTGTCCACATAATACTCCCAGCTACCCGTTGGGTCATAGGCTTTCTTTTTTGCTTTGGCCGTCGTTCCAGTACTTGAGGCTGCACAACTAGCTATAAAAAAAATCATTGCCAGCAGCAATGCCGCATTTTTAATTTGTTTGGATGCTCTCTTCATCTTTGAATATACTTAGTTTGTATCTTGAAAATACAGAAATTTTCTTTTTCCAGGCTTCTTGTCTTTAGTTTTTCGAGCCTCAGGATAAAGATTAGGTGATTAGGGATTTCATGTTTTGATTGTTGAATGAATACCATAACTTTGCCCCAATTTAGACCTAAGTCAATTAGTCGATCTTCCATTTGAATTATGCCAAAAGATAACAGCATCAAGTCCGTACTCATCATAGGTAGCGGACCCATCATTATTGGTCAAGCCTGTGAGTTTGATTATTCCGGTTCTCAAGCATCTCGATCGTTAAGAGAAGAAGGCATCGAGGTAACCTTGATCAACTCTAACCCGGCGACCATCATGACCGACCCGGTAACGGCAGACAATGTTTATTTGAAGCCTCTTACCAAGAAATCGATCGTTGAGATCTTAAAGGCGCATAAAATTGATGCTGTTTTACCAACAATGGGTGGCCAAACCGCGCTTAACCTTGCCATTGACTGTGACAAAGCAGGTATTTGGGAGAAATTCGGCGTTCGCATTATTGGTGTCGACATCAATGCGATCGAGACCACGGAAGACCGGGAGAAGTTCAGGCAAAAAATGATCGAGATCGATGTGAATGTCTGTAAAGGTGAAACGGCCACTTCCTTTCTAAAAGGAAAAGAAATTGCTCAAGAAATTGGTTTCCCGCTCGTTATCCGACCCTCTTATACACTTGGGGGCTACGGCGGAGGCTTTGTCAACTCCCAAGACGAATTTGACGTTGCCTTGGAAAGAGGACTACAAGCTTCTCCGATACACGAAGTGTTGGTTGAACAAAGTATTCTTGGTTGGAAAGAATACGAGGTAGAATTGATCCGCGATAATATTGGCAATGTGATCATCATCTGTTCTATCGAGAATTTTGACCCAATGGGAGTGCATACGGGAGATTCGATCACCGTCGCACCAGCCATGACATTGCCTGACACCGTGTATCAGCACATGCGAGATCTCTCCATCAAAATGATTCACGGCATTGGTCAATTTGCTGGTGGTTGTAACGTGCAATTCGCAGTGAACCCAGAAAATGATGACATCATTGGAATTGAGATCAACCCTAGAGTTTCTCGCTCATCAGCACTAGCCTCTAAAGCGACGGGTTACCCTATTGCGAAAATAGCGGCTAAACTGGCCATTGGGTACAATTTAGATGAGTTAAACAACCAGATCACTAAAACCACCTCTGCCTTCTTTGAACCGGCACTCGATTATGTGATCGTGAAAGTGCCACGATGGAACTTTGATAAATTCAAGGGATCAGACCGCAAGCTAGGCTTGCAAATGAAATCAGTAGGTGAAGCCATGGGCATTGGAAGAAACTTCCAAGAGGCTCTTCAAAAAGCCTGTCAGTCATTAGAGATCAAAAGAAACGGTCTCGGGGCTGATGGAAAAGAACTAAAAGATCAGGCAGCACTACTCCATAGTTTAGAAAACCCAAGCTGGAATCGCTTATTCCATATATATGATGCCTTTAAGCTAGGGATCGCCTTCAATACGATCCAAAAGAAAACGAAGATCGACAAATGGTTCTTGCAACAAATTGAAGAGCTCATCGAACTGGAAAACGAGATCGAACAATTCACGATAGACACCATCGAAGAGCCCTTACTCAGAAAAGCTAAAGAGAAAGGTTATGCCGATCGACAGATCGCTCACTTATTGGGCTGTCTCGAAAGTAAAGTCTTTAACAAGCGTCATGACTTAGGCATTCAACGTGTCTACAAAATGGTGGATACTTGTGCAGCAGAATTTGAAGCACAAACACCTTATTACTATTCAACATTTGATCAAGAAAATGAATCTATTCGCTCAGATAAAAAGAAAGTGATCGTTTTGGGCTCAGGACCTAACCGCATTGGGCAAGGAATTGAGTTCGATTACTGCTGTGTGCATGGATTATATGCCGCAAAAGAATGTGGCTACGAAACCATCATGATCAACTGTAATCCGGAGACGGTTTCGACAGACTTTGACACGGCAGATAAACTGTATTTTGAACCTGTTTTCTGGGAACACATCTATGACATCATCCTGCATGAAAACCCGGTAGGGGTCATCGTTCAACTCGGTGGACAAACCGCATTGAAATTGGCTGAAAAGCTCGATCGCTATGGCATCAAGATCATAGGTACGAGCTACGAAGCCCTTGACTTAGCAGAGGATAGAGGTCGTTTCTCTACGCTTTTAGCCGAAAACGACATTCCTTACCCAAAATTCGGTGTGATCGAAGATGCGGAAGAGGCCATTGACCTTTCCAAACAACTAGGCTTTCCTCTACTCGTTCGCCCTTCTTACGTATTGGGTGGACAAAGCATGAAGATCGTGATCAATGAGCAAGAGCTCGAAGAACATGTCGTCAACATATTGAAGGATATTCCTGGGAACAGGGTCTTGCTTGACCATTTCTTGGAAAATGCCATTGAAGCAGAGGCCGATGCCATCTGTGATGGTGAAGATGTCTACATCATCGGTATCATGGAGCATGTGGAGCCGGCAGGAATTCACTCCGGAGACTCCTATGCGGTATTACCTCCCTACAGCTTGGGCGATTTCGTTATCCGCCAGATCGAGGCACATACCAAGAAAATTGCCTTGGCATTGAAAACGGTTGGACTGATCAACATACAGTTTGCCATTAAAGATGATAAAGTTTATATCATCGAAGCGAACCCAAGAGCCTCTAGAACCGTTCCATTCATAGGTAAGGCTTATCAGGAACCTTATGTGAACTACGCCACCAAGATCATGTTGGGCGAGAAAAAGTTGAAAGACTTTGATTTCAAACCAGTGAAAAAAGGGTATGCGATCAAAGAACCTGTGTTCTCATTCCATAAATTCCCGAATGTGAATAAAGAATTAGGCCCTGAGATGAAGTCTACCGGGGAAGCGATCTATTACATAGATGACCTGATGGATGATTACTTCCTCGACATTTATTCGAAGAGGAATTTGTACTTAAGTAGATAATTTACATGTTATTAAAAGTAGCACTTTTCATATTTGTTGGCATCTGGATTCTTAGGGGAGCAGCGCGTTTCTTCTTGGGTAATTTGGTGAAACAAGCCCAGCGACAGCAACAAGAATTTCAACAGCAAAGAAACACGAACTATAGTACTCCAAAAGATGGCAACGTGAACGTGCGCATGTCACCACAGGAGAAGGGCAAAAAGTCCTCTGAAAACTTTAAAGGAGGCGATTACGTGGACTATGAGGAAGTGGATTGATAAAATTGGTATTTATAAAAAAGGCCATCTCAAATGATTGGGATGGCCTTTTTTATAAATTAAACTACTGCGAAATAATTTTGATATTGAATAATTTTTTATATTATCATTCTTTATTTATACATAAACACAACATAATGAAACATTACTTCAAACTTATCTGCACAAGTCTATTTTTAGTTTTAATTACATCTTGTAATGACCAAAATGAAGCTACGAGCCCTAATTATTTGTTCTTAGAGGGCACTCACATTGACATTATTGAGTCTACGTATTTCAAAAATTATGTAACTGTAACCCATCAATTACTCAGGTTAAGAAGAACAGATGAAATCAAAATTGTTAGAACTGATTCTGAGTTTATTAGATCCAAAGAGGAAGTAATTCAAGTATTAAAGAATTATTTCATGAATGCAGAAGAAGCATTTTTATTGCTTCAACAAAACGAATATAACCTCACACAACTTCAACTAGAATTGCCATGGCTAAACACTCTTGACCGTGGAAAGAAACAAGAAATTTTCTCAAAAGCCGTTCAGGCGATTACTGAAGAATCCATAAATTATTCCGAGAATACGGATGGATATTGCGAAGAGGCAAGAAAGAGAGCACTTAGCGATTGTGATCAAGATGCAATGATAGGTCTTATACTATGTTTACCAACTCTACCTACTGGTTGGGTTTACTTTGTTTGCTGGGCTACCGTAGCGGCCGATGGTTTGATTTGTATTGATAGAGCAGAAAGCGAATACGAAAAATGTCTTGAAGCAAGAAAAATGTAAAAATAAGTCATGAAACTAATGAAAATATACTGGTTACTTCTCATGACCGCTTTAGTGTTGTATTTTACTGGATCAATATTTCAGTTTGACTCACAAATTAGCCAATTCACAATCAACATTCTCGTAATGTCATTTTTAGGTTTGTCTCTTATCATCTTAATTATGATAAAATACAGGAAAAAGAAAGATTCGAATATCCATCTTCAAATTGGGCTTCACTTGATAGCGACAGCGGTTTTTGTGTTATTTTCTCTTTTCTGAATTGAAGAATTAGTCATGGACTTATTCAAGGTTTCACTTGAAGTGAAGCCTTGAATCTTACATCTCAAAGACCATTGCATTGATATGCATACCCGCACCGACAGAGGCGAAGATCACTTTATCACCCTTCTGGATCTTATGACCTTGCAATTCTCCCTTTTGGATCAGATCGAGCATAGTGGGGACAGTGGCCACTGAACTATTGCCTAGCTTTTCAATGGTCATCGGCATCAGCTCAAAGGGATCTTTAGCGACACCATAGATCTTAAATAACTTCAATAAAATCGCTTCATCCATTTTTGCATTCGCTTGGTGAATCAACACCTTTTTGATGTCTGATAAATCAAGGTTTGCTTTATCAATCGCACATTTAATGGCTGCGGCAACTTCAGTCAAGGCATATTCATAGATCTTACGCCCTTTCATTTTGATGAATCTGCCTTTTGATTTTTCCAAATTCGGATTGAAGGATGGGCCCATCTCTAGGTATGAAAGTTCTTGATCCGCATCTGTCCGAGAACACTGTGACAGGTACCCGTTCTCTGAGTCAGAAGCCCTAAAAATAGTCGCACCTGCACCATCGGAGAAAATCATGGCATCGCGATCGTATTTGTCAACAATATTAGAAAGTGTTTCTGCCCCGATCACCATCACCGCCTTGGCATCACCACAGCGGATCATCTGCGTAGCCTGAATGGCACCTTGCAACCAGCCGGGACAACCAAAAATAATATCATAGCAAGTAGCATTAGGGTTCTTGATGCCCAACTTATGCTTAACACGAGCGGCCAAACTTGGCATCATGTCAATGCGATTGTCGTCCCAATTGATATTACCAAAATTATGGGCCACAATGATGTAGTCTAGGTCTTCACCGCTAAGTGAGCTATTCTTTAATGCTGCTTCTGCTGCCATTGCTGCCAGATCTGAACAAGACTGTCCAGGCTCTGCATACCTTCTTTCCTTAATCCCTGTGATCTTTTCAAACTTTCGAATGATTACAGCATTGTCATCAGAAAACCGTTCCCCGTTTTCCTGATAAAACTCTGCATCCATGAAATCCTCGTTCTTTACAACTCGTGGCGGCACATAGCTGCCAATTCCATCAAATACTACTCCAGTCATTTTCTTATTCTTTATAGGCTACTGCATCCCAGCAAGCCTCTGCGGCTTGATCAATTTTTTCGTCTGTTAAGGTTTGATTACTGTCGATATGAAGTTTTGAAAGTGAAACGATTGGCCCGTACAACAGCGCAATGATGGTAAAGAGCGGCAGGTCCCTCATGGCGTTTGCTCGTTTAGATTCAATGAAAAACTGCATGATAGGGGCAAGAATAAGATAGGTCTCTTCTCTTGTCGTGTTCTTCATGAATGGAGCGTAACGATACTGCTCTACAAAATGGAACTCCATGGGATTACTGATACAATAATTGATCAGGTTCTTCCATAGATGCTTAAAACGTTCCTTGTAGGTCCCCTCTTCTCGATAATCCGCCAACATGGCCTTCACTACTCTGCGCTTGATCTCCGTGAACAACTCATTGATCAGCTCTTCTTTGTTCTGGAAATACCGGTAAATAGTACCTGCTCCTACCCCAGCGCGTTCTGCGATCAAGGAGATCGGTGTACCATGAAACCCATGTTCGCTGAGTAGTTCAAGCGTAGCCCCTAAAATGACGGTTCGTTTGTCTTGTTTCGTATCTACCATTCGGCTCTTCAAAACGGAATGAACGTTCATTCCGTACTAAAGTAACGCAGGGAATATTTTTATTTCAAGTGATTTTTAAAATAACTTCTGTACCACTCTACGCATGATCAAAACTATTCATCTTGGCAGTGGTAAAGTTTTGACCTATTTTTGCTCTCTACTGATTTGAAAAAAGAGACATGAGTTGGTTTCAGAGAAAAGTAAAAGGCATTACCACACCCACTGATCAAAAGAAGGATGCCCCTGATGGTTTGTGGTACAAAACGCCCAGTGGTTCAATCGTTCATACGCGAGAATTGAAAAACAATGCCTATGTGAGCCCAGAAGATGGCTTTCATGTGCGCATTGGATCTAAAGAGTATTTCGAGATACTTTTTGACAATAATAAATTTACTGAGTTGGACGAGAACATGACCTCTGCCGACCCTTTAAATTTTGTTGATTCCAAGCCCTACCCGAAACGAATCGTAGCTACGACTGAAAAAACCAATCTTAAGGATGCTGTTAGATCCGCTTATGGCAAAATGAATGGTATCGACATCGTGATCGCCTGTATGGACTTTGCCTTCATTGGTGGATCGATGGGGTCAGTAGTAGGTGAAAAAATTGGTCGCGCCATCGACCATGCTCGTAAAACCAAAACACCTTTCTTGATGATTTCCAAATCAGGAGGAGCACGTATGATGGAGGCTGGCTATTCATTGATGCAGCTCGGTAAAGCCTCTGCGAAATTGGCACTACTTGGTCAAGAAGGGATTCCTTACATCTCACTGCTCACCGACCCAACTACGGGTGGTGTGACCGCCTCTTATGCCATGCTCGGTGATTTCAACATTGCCGAACCTGGTGCATTGATCGGTTTTGCAGGCCCTCGCGTCATCAGAGATACCGTGGGCAAAGACTTACCCAAAGGCTTCCAAAGCTCGGAGTTCGTGTTGGAGCATGGATTCTTGGATTTTATTGTTGACAGAAGAAACCTAAAGCATAAACTGGCCACATTATTGAATATGCTTCAATAATTGAAAATAGCTCCCAAGAAAAGGAAGAATTCTCAAATGCAAGCCATATGAGAATTCTTCTTAATTTATTATTCCTCCTTATTTAAAAACCTAGTCTTATAGAGAAAAACTGCTGACCCAATAAGGCAAGGGATTAAAATTATGCTTGACACGACAATTATGTTTACTTGTAGTGGATCTGCTGCAGATTTGAAATAGAAAACATTCAGCAGATTCACCACACAAATGTAACTCAAGATAATTATACTAAGCGAAACCAAAGTCCTGAACCATTTTTTACTTAACAAATTAAAAAATTTCATTTTGGTATCATTTTAGTCAAAACATCCACCGTTAACTGCACCTATACCGGCACCTGCTAATCCGCCAAGAACTCCACCCACAGCACAGCCAATTAGTGCTGCTTCCCCAGAAACCGGTAAAGTTGCCACTCCTCCTGAAATCTGAAAAGCTAACCCTCCAACACCTACACAACCACTAACTGTTCCTGTAACTGTACCTGAAACAACCCCTACAGCACATTTAGCCCACTTCTTTATTTTAGCCCAACCCCATTCTTCAATTTCAGATTTCTGATTGTATATGCCAGAATGACTTGATCCCTGTTGATTTGAAAATTCAAGTAAGTCCATGTTTTGAATAATGAAGCGCGTATAAATCAATTCTAAATGAGTCGTTAGGACTAATACACTTAACTCCTCTGAATTCAAGCCTTCCCTATTCAGGTCAACATAATGATAAATTAATTGCTCCATCTCAGCATAAGAATTTGCCGATTCTATTATATCTTCTAAATCAAGCTCAGTTCGTTCGATAAACTGACTTAATTCTGGGGTCAATTCTGAATTTGAAGCACTACTCGAAATCAACAAATTATTATCCCCCATATCGATTGTCTCCTTCAGAAACTCATCAAAGGATTTCATGATAGCTTCTAAATCGTTTAAATACATGCCTTTAGATCTCAAATCATTTGCAGCGAAGCCTAATCCTTCCTCTACTAGTTGAAAAAAATCATTTTGTCCTGAACTAAAGGCAGTTCATCTGGCTCTTGGCAACTCCAAATTCCTAGAACTAGAATTACCGGTAATATGTGTGTTTTCATATTTGATTATAATACTATTTAAAATATTAATCAATGATTTTTTATAATTTTTAAAGTACGAATAGTTATATTCTTAAATAGTTCAAAGGGGAGTTTTCTCACAAGAATTATAACCTATCAAATATTAGTCTTGAATTGTTTTTATTCAGCCTTTGATGTTCCTGACAACTCTAACGTAAAAAATATAATCAACTTCAATTTGAATCGTCAGATTCACCTGCTACGTTTGTAGCATCAAGTCATTCTTATTCCATCTACGGAATTTGAAGCGATTTATAAAGAAGCGTGGAGAGACAGGCTCTATGAAGCGCTAGCAACCCATCCCGTTCGATCGGGAAAAGGTGCTAAATCCTGATCCCTATTGGGTGTCGAGTGGCATTCGGGAGAATATAAATTGATTATCATGCGAATTACATCCAACTTTTCGTCAGATCATTTTTCAGCTAGCTGTTGCTAAGCATTTGATCCGTTATTGCTCATTGTCTTTAGAAGTCGATTGGGCAATCCCTTTACATTTTTCTAATAAAAAACGATTTTCAAATGCCTACAACGAATGTATCCGTTGCTGACGCCCATTTTCAGGCGACAGACAACCGTTTAACTTATTACCACCATCACGAAAAATTTGAATTGGAATCCGGTGGCTATCTTCCGGAAGTTCGAATCGCCTACCAGACCTTTGGTGAATTGAATACTGCGCAAGACAACGTGGTTTGGGTTTTCCATGCCCTCACGGCGAATAGCAACCCCCTTGATTGGTGGTCTGGACTTATTGGTAACAAAAACCTCATTAATCCTTCAGATCATTTCATCGTTTGCGCTAATATCATTGGCTCTTGTTATGGATCCACCGGGCCCTTAGATTTCAATCCCGAGACCGGCGAACGCTACCTGAATAATTTCCCTCATTTAACCATAAGAGACTTGGTCAAAGCACATCAATTGCTAAAAGACCATTTGAACATCGACACCATTCGGCTTGGTATTGGTGGCTCGATGGGTGGTCAGCAACTACTTGAATGGGCAATCATGGAGCCCGATATATTTAAGCAGCTCGCGATTGTCGCCTGTGGAGCTAAAAGCTCGAGCTGGGGCATTGGCATCAGGGCAGCACAACGAATGGCCATAGAAGCAGACCCCTCTTTTTACTCTTCCTCACCTAAAGGGGGATGGAAAGGATTAGAGGCGGCAAGGGCCATGGCGATGGTCACCTACCGTTCAAAAACCTGCTTTGATGCTTCTCAAGTAGATGAACAAAACACCTTGAATCACTACAAAGCAGAAGGTTACCAACGCTATCAGGGCGCGAAGCTCCATAAGCGTTTTGATGCCCGAACGTATTACACGCTTAACAAAGCGATGGATACACATGATGTCGGTCGTAATCGAGGAAGTATCGAAGAGGCACTTCAACAAATCAAAGCCAAGGCGTTGGTGGTGGCTATAGATAGCGACTTACTCTTTCACAAAGATGAAGTGAGTTCGTTAGCAGATGGCATTCCAAACGCTCACTTCCAAGAGATCAAATCAACCTACGGACACGATGGCTTCTTGATTGAAACCCAATCCCTATCCCATCATTTACAGCAATTTTTAACTCAAGAAACAAGATGAAACCTATCAATATCGGACTTTTCGGTTTTGGATGTGTAGGCCAAGGCCTCTACGAAACCATCAATAATTCAACTAATTTCTCCGGAGAGATCAAAAAGATCTGCATCAAGCACCCTGAAAAACACAGGAGCTTACCGCAGCATCTTTTTACTACGGAAGCTGAAGAACTTATTCATGACCCAGAACTTGACATTATCGTCGAACTTATCGATGATGCAGAAGCAGCCAAATCAATAGTGACCCAAGCCCTTCAAAACGGCAAATCAGTAGTGTCGGCGAACAAGAAAATGATCGCGCAGCATCTTGAGGAACTAGTGACCATTCAACAAGAGACGGGCAAGGCCTTGTTGTATGAAGGTGCTGTTTGCGGTAGCATACCCATTATTCGGACCTTGGAAGAATACTTCGGACACGAACCGCTAACAGCCTTGAAGGGAATTGTGAACGGCTCTACGAATTATATCTTAACACAAATCTTTACAGAGAGATTACCTTATGCCTTGGCATTGGAGAAAGCGCAAGCATTAGGTTTTGCAGAATCTGATCCTCGTCTTGATGTGCAAGGTGAAGATGCCAAATACAAACTCGTCATTTTGCTAGCCCATGCCTTTGGGCTATTTGTTAAGCCGCAAGACCTCTTGACTGTGGGTATTGATCAAATTTCATCATATGACCTAGCATATGCGCATGCGAACGAGTTGGAGATCAAACTATTTGCGACAGCAAGAAAAGTGGGTGATAAAGTGTTTGCCTTTGTTCTTCCTCAATTCGTTCATAAATCACACAGCCTCATTAATGTAAGGAACGAATTTAATGCAGTAAGCCTAACCGGTGAATTTTGTGATGAGCAACTACTGCTCGGAAAAGGAGCCGGGAGTTTACCAACAGGTGCTGCCGTATTGTCTGATGTATCCGCCTTGAGCTATGACTATCAATATGAATACAAGAAAAAATTGAATTCACCACGAGAACAGTTCTCCAACGAATCGCTTATTGAAGCCTATGTCAGCTTCAAGAATCCCGAAGCCATCAACTTAGATGTTTTTGAACACATCACAGAAAGACATTTTAGCTTCGAACAAAGTCATGTCATCGGGGAACTTTGCATTGAAAAAGTCGTAAGAATGAATTGGCAAAACAATGCAGATGTGAATATCGTTTTGACCACAAAAGAACCAAGTGAAACCCTTGGTAAATTAAGCGTTGGCTTACTTCATAAGGAAGTTTTGGCACTGCAAGAAGGAAAAAATGTATTGGAGAAAATCAGCATTTAAGCATATTTCAATTCATCTGACCTTTTTTTGTACTTCTCTTACTGATTTAAGCTTTTAGTAAATATATTTGTAGCCCTAAGAAAAGGCCTGATTTTCAGGTCAGTTTGTCTGAAAAAAAAGATTATTGATGTCGTCTGTAATTATTACTTCAGTTGTTGCCTTCGCAGTAGTCATTTTATTGCTAGTTCTCATCTTGCTATATGCCCAATCGAAATTGGTGCAATCGGGCGATGTAAAGATCATTGTCAATGGAGATGAAGCCAATCCAATTGTGACTTCCGCCGGCTCAACATTATTAAATACGCTCTCTGCACAAAAAATCTTCTTACCATCCGCATGTGGTGGTGGTGGTACTTGTGCCATGTGTAAATGTACCATCAACGAAGGTGGTGGAGATGTGCTACCTACAGAAGTTGGTCACTTAAGCCGATCTGAGCAAAAAGAGGGCGTTCGCCTATCTTGTCAGGTAAAGGTGAAGAATGACATGCGCATCAACATTCCTGAAGAGATCTTCGGTATCAAGAAATGGGAGTGTGAAGTAGTTTCTAACTACAATGTTGCCTCATTCATTAAAGAATTTGTGGTTCGATTGCCGGAAGGTGAAACGCTAGATTTCGAAGCAGGCGGATATATCCAAGTAGATGTACCACCAGTAGTTTGCGATTTCAAAGACATGAACATTGAGCCTCATCCTGAAGATCCTGCTGGACCGGACAAGTTCAAAGAAGATTGGGATAAGTTCAAATTATGGGATCTGAAAATGGTCAATGATGAGGAAATCTTCCGAGCCTACTCTATGGCCAACCACCCTGCAGAAGGTAACATCGTCATGTTGAACATTCGTATTGCTACCCCACCCTGGGATAGAGCGAACAACAAGTGGATGGACGTAAATCCTGGTATTTGCTCTTCTTACGTATTTACTAGGAAGCCAGGAGATAAAGTGACGATCTCTGGCCCTTACGGTGAGTTCTTCATTAAACCAACTGATGCTGAAATGCTATACATCGGCGGAGGGGCAGGAATGGCACCAATGCGTTCGCATTTGTTCCACTTATTCCACACCCTAAAAACGGGTAGAAAAGTATCTTACTGGTACGGTGGACGTTCCAAAAGAGAATTGTTCTATCTAGAAGACTTCCAAAAGATCGAAAAAGAGTTTCCGAATTTCAACTTCCACCTTGTGCTTTCTGAGCCATTACCAGAAGACAACTGGACAGAGAAAAAGGATATTGACGATAAAGACGGAGACGGTTTCTTAGGTTTCGTTCACCAAGCGGTGATCGACCAATACCTAAGTAAGCATGATGCTCCTGAAGACATCGAGTTTTATTTCTGTGGTCCTCCAATGATGAACGCAGCGGTCTTGAAGATGTGTGAAGACTGGGGTGTACCTGATGAAAATGTCTCATTTGATGACTTCGGAGGTTAACTGTCCGAGTACTTAAGAGTTAAAAAAACCCTGTTTTCGAATAATCGGAAACAGGGTTTTTTATTTTCCTCTCTCATAAAAGTTGAACACCGTCAACTGAACAACACAGACAATCTGCCTTTCAAATAACCTAGCGATCATCAAACCACAAGGCCTTGCCAATTCAAGCATTCAATCTATCTTTAGACAATGAACCTCAAACTTTTCTTCAAAGCACCTAAAGAGATCGAAGGGCTTCCGCAATCTGCTCTTGGTAAAAGCATCAAGTCACTGACAGATGCAAGCTTAGAAATTGAAAAAATGGACCTGGCGATTGTAGGGGTGACTGAAGATAGAGGCACGCAAATCAACCTGGGCGTTTCTGAGGGTGCAGATCAAATTAGACAAAAGCTTTACCGCTTAAAAAAGAGCACTGTCCAGCTCAAACTCGCTGATCTTGGTAACCTTCAAACGGGTGAGCACTATGAAGATACCCTAGCCCGGCTAACAGAGGTTTGCGAGTACCTAATGGCGAACAAAGTTGTGCCGATCATCATTGGTGGAACACACGACCTTTGCCTTGGCCAATACTTGGCTTACCAACATAAAGAAGAGCTCATCTCTGTCTTAAATGTTGATGCAAAAATGGACGTCGAGATTCAGGGCGATCACAATGAAACGTTCTTATCAAAGCTTATCACTCATAAACCCAATTTTCTTTTTAGCTATAATCACCTCGCTCATCAGCAATACTTGGTTGAGGCCGATGCACTATCAGCCATACAAAAACTATATTTTGAAGCACTCCGATTAGGTGAAATAAGGGATCATATGCACTTGGCAGAGCCGATCATTCGCATGGCCAATATGTTGACCTTCGACGTGACGGCCATTAGAAGTGCAGACGCCCCAGGCAATGCCATGGCTGAACCCTTCGGCTTGACTGCGGAAGAAGCTTGCCAACTCTTTTGGTATGCAGGCATGAATGAAAAAATGAGTAGCCTAAGTCTCTTTGAATACAACCCAACACTCGATGACCAACGCGAGAAAACAGCCAGTATTTTAGCCACGATGATCTGGTATTTCATTGAAGGATATTACAACCGCAAAGACACGGGACAGTTCAACTCTGATAATTACACGAAGTACACGGTTAGCTTTGAAGGTAGTGATGAAACGATGACCTTCTACAAAAGCAATCGGTCAGAAAAATGGTGGATGCTGGTTAATTATGGCGAAGGACTTCTCGACAGGGCTTACATCCCTTGTAGTTATGAAGATTACACAGCTGCTACACATGGTGATTTTCCTGAACGTTGGATCAAAGCACAAGGCAAACTGATCTAATTATACGCTATCAAAATACACCCGCTTACCTTCAATAGGCAGTAGCAAAGAGAAAGCCCTTAACACCGTGCGTGACAAGGGCTTTTAACTGGGTCATTAATAAATAAGATTTGTCATCTAATCGATTAATATACATTACCCGATTGAAGGGCATGACCCTACCTTTTGGACCATTCCTTCAAGAGGCTGACTTGCCCCATGGTGTTCTTTTTGTAATGAGCGACCAAGGCGCTCGTGAATTGCGCTGGAAAAGGAGGCCCAGTCAAAGTAACTTGCTCAGGCACTTGACTGCCCTTCATAAAAAAGTAAACTTCTGTTGAACCAAGCTTTGAATAGGGCATCAAATCGCCATAGCGCAGCAGATCTGACCACACCGTATCACTGATCGTTACGAGATATCTCCTTATAACAGGTCCTGTATTATTTTCATTTCTCACAAAATCCAGTTCCGTAAACTTCACCTTAAGATCTTGAATACCCGGTTCTTTTAAAGAAGACCAAAGCATCAGACTGATAACGACTAGCACCAAAATACCCCCTAGTGTTTTTTTACTCATATCAAGCCCCTTGATTTCAGTTCGAGGTATTTGTTGATCGTATTCACGGTAAGGTCTTTCGGCTTGGTCAACACGGTTTGAATGCCGTGCGCTTTCAATTCTTTAACGATCAATTTCTTTTCGTAAACCAATTGCTCGGCTATACCTTTTGTATAGACTTGTTCCATGTCAATGGCAGGTGAATTGATCAGATCATCGACTTCTGTATTCTCGAAAATAATACAAACCAACAAATGCTGCTTTGCGATCTTTTGAAGAGATGCCAACTGTCGCTGCATCGATGATAATGACTCAAAATTGGTATAGAGTAAAACCAGGGATCGTTGATTAACCTTTCGCCTGAGGGTCGCATATAGTCTGCCGAAATCAGCTTCTTTATACGCCGTCTTTTGCTTGTAAAGATGCTCTAAGATCAAATTCAGCTGAATATTCCTTGATGAAGAAGGCAAAAAAGAATTGACCTTCTGTTGAAAAGTGACTACTCCTGCCTTATCACCCTTTTTTAGTGCAATATTACTGATCGCCAAAGAGGCATTGATCGCATAGTCCAACAGACTCAGCCCTTCAAAAGGCTGCTGCATCATTCGACCCTTATCCACCACGCTATAGACGTGCTGAGACCTTTCTTCTTGGTACTGATTGACCATCAGCTGGCCTTTACGTGCCGTCGCCTTCCAGTTGACCTTACGGTAATCATCGCCACTGACGTAGTTTTTGATCTGCTCAAACTCCATATTGTTTCCAATACGCCTGATCTTTTTTACGCCAAATTCCTTTAGTTGATTAGAGATCGCGAGCAACTCATATTTACGCATTTGAACATAAGAGGGGTAAACGGCCACCTCAATTGTCTCTCCTTCTTGAAATCTCCTTTGAACCAGCCCGAGTTTGGTACTCACCATGATATTGATAAGACCAAAAACATAGGCGCCACGCTTTACCGGTCTTAGCTCATAATTGAAGTTAACCGGCGTAAAGGGCAAAAGCATGGCGTCGAAGGATTGTTCTCTTAACTGAAATTGAACTGGCACCTCGTCGATGACTTTCACACTTACTGGAAATGGATACTTGCTCTCCACAATAATTCCAACGAGATTCGCATCTCCATTCGAATACTTTTCAGCTGTTCTTCTTTCAGCGGAAATGAGCTTTCTCTTTTGATAAAGCACAACAGAATCGCCAATGAGAGCTACCAATAATAAATAAGTTGCTAATTCAACAGGGTAGAAAAGCCAAGGCAAAGCATAGGACAAAAGAAAGAGTCCAATCAATATACCTAAGGCCGCGTATAGCCTTTCTGTAAAAAAATATGATCGAAAGAATCCGCTCAACGTGGTACTTCAGTTTTTGCGACCAACTGATCAACCACATCATGAGGTGTCGCGCCTTCCATTTCCTTTTCAGGTGTTAGCATAATGCGGTGTTTTAAAACGGACGGCGCAATAAACTTGATATCATCTGGCGTCACAAAATCTCTTCCTTGTATGGCGGCAAAAGCCCTAGAACCATTTAACAAAGCGATCGATGCACGCGGCGATGCGCCCAAATAAATATCCTTGTTGTGCCTTGTCTGATGGACAATCTGGGCGATATAGCGCAAGAGTTTATCATCAACTAAAATCTGTTTTACGGTAGATCTGAAGGCCTGAATATCGGCAGCATTCAACACTTCAGAGACCTCATCCACTGACATGCCTGTCCTTGTCGATTCCCTAGTCAAGATCTCTACCTCATGATCTAGGCTTGGATAATCAATCTCTATCTTAAAAAGGAAGCGATCTAGCTGGGCTTCTGGCAAACGATAAGTACCCTCCTGCTCGATTGGATTTTGAGTAGCAAGCACGATGTAGGGCGCTTCCATATCAAACTGCTGGCCGTCGATGGTCACCTGACGTTCTTCCATCACCTCAAACAAAGCGGCCTGCGTTTTGGCCGGTGCCCGATTGATCTCGTCAATCAGTACAATATTTGAGAAAATAGGTCCTTTTTTAAACTCAAACTCTGAAGACTTCAAGTTAAAGACGCTCGTACCCAAGACATCAGAGGGCATTAGGTCAGGAGTAAACTGAACGCGCGAAAAAGGCACATTTAAGCTCCTTGACACCAGCTTTGCCGCGAGTGTCTTGGCGACGCCAGGAACACCTTCAAGTAAAATATGGCCGTCGGCTAAAATAGCTGTCAAGATCAGATCCACCATTTGCTCTTGACCAACGATCACCTTACCGATCTCTGCTTTTATCTTTTCAACGCCAGCTTTCAGCTGACTCAGATCGAGTCTATTTTCAAACTCTTGGTTGCTCGGTTCATTCTCATTTGATTCCATAAAACTCATTTAATTTCTTCTCAAAATTAAGCAGCAGTTCACCTGATAACTGTTGCCCACTTTCAATGTGATTAACACTTTTCACCAATTCCGCTATCAAGCCTTCATCTCTTCCCGATTTATACGACAACTCTTCGATGAAGTCATAATTGAGGTATTGTGTATTTAAATTGTAACGGCTGCGAATAAATTCCTTCCAATACAACACCCGTTTTTTACAAAGGTTGACATGATCACTTTGCCTGTAATACAGTCGACCTAAGGTCCTGACAAATTCCAGCGTTAAGTTGCTTAAAGGCTGAATGACAGGAATAATTCGTTGTTTTCTTTTTGACTGAAAAAGGAAGAAAAGTAGTATACCGAAAAGCAAAAGGAAAGTAGCCCACCTTAATGAGGGATTTGACAGCAATACACGAAGTGGACTAGTGGATTCTAATCTACCTACGTGATAATATTGGTTCCTGATCAGCGGTTCATCTTGAGGTATTAGCAAGAGCTGAGCTTCTGTAAAAGCTGTTGTCTCCTCTAAGAGTGTAAAATAATTGGTAAACGACAGCGGAATTGTACTGAAAACGAGTTGGCCATTATTTCTATAGCGAACGAGCACCGGACGATCTTCGTCATTATAGGCCAACACTTCGAGGCTATCTGAGCTAAGGGGTTCGAAGGAGTTAGTCGCTCCAATAACCGGAAAATCCACCATCTTTTGCTCTCCATCTATTTCGTAAAAAATCTGCTTAGTTGCTTCGCCACTTAATGCTTTTTCTATTTCTTCGGCTGGCATTATGCCTAAAAACTCTTGAAACGTTGCCTCAAGACCAAATGTGTCGGCGATGACGCCTCCAAAGCCAAATGCACTTAAAAAAATGGTTCGACCTGCAGCGACTTGTTCGAGGAGCAAGTCTGTATCATCTCTGCCTAAAGCAATACTATTCGCAACCATCAAGGTGTTTTCCGAGAGGCTATCTTCTTCTATGAGTTCATATACACTCTTGAACTGATGGCTAATGCCCTCACTAAAGATCGGCGTCATCAACTCCTCCAATGCCTTTGCGCCAAAAGGCTCCGTGGACTTATGATCGTAAGTAACTGTCCAATCTTCAGGCTGTGGCTTATTCATTTCATACACCACATAGATCACCAAGAGTACGACAAGTGCAATCACAAATTTTCGATCACCCATGTATCTTCCCTCCTCTCTTCTCAAGGATGTGATTGACCAATTCTTTTGCTTTTTTCACCAACTGTTCATTGGCTTCAAAATGGCCATACCAAGTGTAATCAAATAGGTAGCTTAACCTTTTGAACTCCATTTCGATCGGGGCCCCTTTCAACTCATAGAGGTATTCATAATTGGTTTTGCCTTGCATGAGACTCACCCATTGCGCATCTGACGCTTGTTTTAAGGCCTGCAAATAGTAGAGTCGTACCACTAAACGATAATTTTGCGCATTTAAGGCTTGGCTGATTTCCTTTTCAAAATCAATCTCGTGTATCGCCTCTTCGTCTACTTCATATGCCAAGGATTGAGGCTTGCTGGAAGACTTGAACAAACCTGTCACATCTCCACCAAGTGCCTTGATCAAAAAATAAATGAAGGCAGCGGCAAAAACGAGCTTGAATATTAAATCGAAGGCACTTCGGGTCTCCTTACTACTAAAAAGTCCTTGAAACCAATTGACAAAGCGATTCCATAAGCGGGTCAGAAAACCTTCAGGTTCAGGTTTGATTAGCTCATATTGATAGGCTGACTCTCCTCTTATTTCTTCCAATTGAACAGGGTCAAAACCCTGTTTTTCATCTTGCGCTACGGCGCAGTTGAACGCAATAAAAAGAAAAGAAAGGACGACTAAAGATCTAATAAACTTCGTCATCATTTTCCTTTGGCTCATCGTCAAGACTTTCAATCTGGGACATTAGCCCCTTCGATTCCTTTCTTTCAACCAAGTTGAAATATTGAAAGGCAATGGCAATAAAAATCAGAGAATTGGTCACAATGGAGCCAAACGTTTCAAAAACTGAAAAAACGATATTTAAGGCCTGCTCCCCTGTAGTCATTTGCAACATATTACTGAGGTCTCCTCCCTCTTCAAAAGAGGCAAAGGCCTTAATTCCAAAAAAGACTGCACGCGGTAGGCCAAAAAGCTGGCTGATGATGGCGGAAAGAATACCCACCACAACGATCAAACCAAACGTACTCCACCATTTTCCCGTAATGAGCCTGAATGATCTTCCGATGGCATCAATCGGATTATTCTTCTCAAAAATGATAATGGCCGAACCGAGACTCATGGTGACCGCGATATAAACCACAGCGATCAATAATGCAAAGCCAAAGATCACGACCAAAAAGGCAGAAGCCGAAACTGAAAAGCCAATCGCGAAAGCCAAAAGAGTCGCGACGGCACCAATGATGAGCGTGGTCAAAAGATTGTAACCGATCAGATTAAAGATCTTGGAACCAAGTCCAGGGATAATTTGTGCATTTGAGATTAGCTCTGGCTGTGTGGTTTGATATTTCGCCATATACGTAAACGTAACCGCAGGCATGATCGCACTCGTGATGATTCCGCTTAAGATCAAGAATCCATAAAGCTTCACCAGTCGAAAGACATCACTAGCCGTCAAATCTTCCGGTGCAAACCCTAAGTTCATGAAGTCGAAAGAAAACTGATTGATGACAATGGTCATTAAGAGAAGGATAGGTCCTGCAATCAGCAGCTGTACCTTCAAGAAAGGCTTGGCATTCTCTCTTATAAAAACAAAAGTGGCATTCAGCTTGTCGCCAAATGGTCTCTTCTTATAAAACTCAAGTTGTGGTGTGTACTTCATTTTTGAATAGTTTTCTTGGATAAAGAATAATATACCAGACCATAAAGGCGAGCGAAAGCAAGATAATCAATGCCTTTAAGAAGTTCGGCATATCAAATAACCTTGTCACATAGGACTCGATAAAACCCGCGGTAATGAACAAAGGAACAAGGCCCAAAACGACCTTGGCGCCAATCAAAGCGCCCTTTTTTAAACTTTCTAAACGACTGTAAGTACCAGGGAAAACCCAGGAATTGCCTAAGATGATCCCTGCCCCGCCTGCCATCACAATGGAGATGATCTCAATCGTACCATGTAACCAGATTGTCAATAAAGAGGTGAGCAAAAGCCCTTTTTGGAAAAAGAAATACTGGAAAGAACCAAGCATCACACCGTTGCGAAAAAGCAAAAATCCCGTAAACACTGAAGAGAGAATCCCAGCAGCAAAGGCGATAAATGAGACCCTGATGTTATTAAATGTGATGTAAAGAAACATTGGGAATTGATCCATTTTCGCATAAACACCCAAGGGTTCCCCTAGCTCTATATTTCTTAAGGTCATGTTCACATACTCATCACCAAGTATCAGCCGAACAAAGTTTTGATCTTGGCTGGCTGAGAAAGCGCCAATCACTGATGATAACAAAAAGATGAGCAATGAATAGCCAAATTCCTTTCGGTGATTCCAAAAAATCTCAGGCAATTCAAGCTTCCAGAAATTCGCAAAACGATTTCGCTGCTCCTTTTTATTTCTGTAAATGTAGAGGTGTACTTTCGTCGAAAGGTTATTCAAATAAGTAGTCACATCGGCTTTCGGATAATTTGTTCGGGCATAAGCCAGATCATCTGTTAGCTGAATAAAAAGATCTGCTAATTCATCAGGGTCTTTTTGTTCAGTCGCCTTGATTAGGCTTTCGAACTTTTCCCATTTACTTATATTTGCCTTGACGAAAGCAGATTCCCTCATTTGATCTTCTTATCTCAACAATTTTATTGAATCCGTTGGTATATGCAAGCAGTAAATATCCAAACTACTCAGAACGTACAATTAGAATATCCACTAGCGGGCGTAGGTGAACGTTTACTGGCTTTTGCGATCGATCTAATCATCATAGGAAGTTTTTATCTCATCGTTTCTACAGTACTCTCTGGTATTGGGGTGGACTTCACCATGTCTATCGCTTTGCTCATTGCCATTGTTGCCTATTTGTATCGATTTATAATGGAACTAGCATTCAATGGACAAACCATAGGTAAGATCGCGCTCAATATCAAAGTTGTGAAGCTCGACGGCAGTAGCCCTTCCGTAGCGGCCTACTTCTTACGTTGGCTGCTTGAACCGATTGATTTTGCCATCGTGGGTTTAGCCGTGCTGTCTATCATTTTGACAAGGAATGGTCAGCGAGTCGGTGACTTGCTGGCAGGAACAACGGTAATCAAAGTAAAAAGAGTCAGCACAGTCAACATGCAAAACAAAGTGATCATGGAAAAAGTGGAGGAAGGCTATGTACCCACTTTTATCGATGCCGCTTCTTTGACAGATCAAGAAATTCGACTCATTAAAGCGAGCTTAGGTGCTTATCGGGAAGATGCTCTTTCAGGCCCTATAGAGCGGTTATCCTCCAAAATGAAAGAAAAATACGGCATAGCATCTGATATGCCTCCAGTCAAATTCCTCTACACGCTAATGCGTGACCACGCGTATTATGTCAGCCAATGAAAACCTACACCAACGCTCAATTAGCCCTTCGCAATGGTCAAGATCGAGATGAAATTTGGGTCGCCTATCAGGGTAAAGTGTATGACGTCACCGAATCAAGGCTTTGGCGAAACGGTAAGCATTATGAACACTGGGCTGGCCAGGATTTAACAGATGAACTACCAGATGCCCCACATACGGACCAGGTCTTCAAGAAGTTTACAGTAATTGGGGTCTTGGAAAGCAACAAATAGATATCAACGTCTCGTCCCGTCCACTCTTCTCTTCAACCGGCAACTACCCTCTAACGGCTGCATCTTCCACAGCCTGCCAAACCCTAAAGACGTTTTTGTAGCACATCTTAACGATATCTTCCTCAGAATAACCCCTCTTCAATAGCTCATAGATCAAGTTAGGATAAGTAGAAACGTCTTTCATTCCTGTTGGAAGCGAGTCACCTACGCCATCGTAGTCGGAGCCAAAGCCTACATGATTGGTGCTTCCCGTCAAGGCAACGACATGATCGATATGATCGGCCACATCGCTTATTGTAGCCCAAGGATCATTTTGTTGCGTGTAGTTTTCGATGTATTCGATCGCTTTTGGGTCATCTCTCGTTAATTCATTGTCTGCCAACCAATTGATCACATGTTCATCGTAAGTGGCTCGTTTCGCTCTGTACTCACCATCTAAAAAGCTAGAACCGAAATTGATCATGATCACGCCATCTTCTTCCGCCAAGCGCTTGAGCATATCATCTCCCATATTTCGTTCAAAGCCCGGAGTGAACTTCCTGGCTGATGAATGCGAAGCGATCACAGGAACATCAGTCATCTCCATAACCTGCCAAAAGGTGTCGTCAGAAATGTGCGAAACATCCACCATGATGCCTACTCGATTCATTTCTTTGACGACTTCTTTCCCGTAAGCACTAAGACCACCATGCGTTCGTGTGGTGTCGTACGAAGAATCGCAGATCTCATTATCCTTTCCATGCGTCAGCGTGATATAGCGTATGCCTTTCTTCTGATATTCTTCTACCAAACGGATATCGCCCTCCACGGGAGCGCCATTTTCCATTCCCATTGGTAAAGAGATCTTACCCGCCTCAAAATTTGCTTTGACATCTGCAGGTGTATACGCCATGGCAAATTGATCAGGATAAGTTGCTGCCAATTGCTTCGTCATTGTAATGAGGGAGTCAGCAAATTTTTTGGCATAACCGTCAATGTACTGGTACTGTGCAGGTATGTAAATGGACATGAATGGAGCATCGAGTCCTCCTTGTTTGGCTCTAGGATAGTCAAAATTGCCATCTGCCGCATCGGTCGATACGTTCAATACTTTGCGTTGCATCATAAAGCCTCCTCTTTCCATGCGGTAAGGCAGATCCACGTGACCATCGACGATGATGTTTTCTTTCGCTAATTGTTGGGCTTTCGCCATCAACTCTTCATCATTAAGCGTCTTGGTATCACTTGTACAGGCCCAAATAGAGGCAATTCCTAAAATAACAGCGAGTATTTTTTTCATGACTTTCTTGAATTCTTTGTCGAAGGTAAAAAGTGAAAAGCAAAGTTAAAATACTCGTTCACCAAACCTTCGGAAAGCGAGGCGGACCCAAAGATTCATTTATCGAAGGAAACTGATTATTCGTCGAACCATGTGGTTGCTCGTCGAAAATTATAATTCCAAATGAATTGTATCGAACATCTTGTACTCCACTAAAAGAAAAAAGCATGAAAAATTTCCTTGGTTTCTTATTGCTAGTGACAGTGAGCTGTTCCAGCACACATGAGATCGCAAGTAGAGCGAGCACAGCCCCAGTTGATCTTAATGGGACATGGGTAGGTAGCTATAATGACGACTTGCAATTTGTCCTCTTGGTTGACGAATCGCCAATGCGCCTTAGCGTAAAAATAATGGGCAGAAGCGTCACTCCTTTAGATTACAAGAAAAGGGGAGATCAAGCGCTTATCAAATTCAAGAATGGCAAAGGTGAAATTTATCACCTACTCGCTCAAGTTCACCACGATAACAAAATGAGAGTTTCAATTACCTCTGAGGAGATCAATGAATTTATGCCCTTGGGCATGCTTGGCGAAAAGGTTTATCGCTTGCAAAAAATGGAAATGCAGCAATACAGCCTAAGTGCTGCAAGCGCGAGTGCCCAGCCCATCAACTAGCCTTTAAGAATTTCGCTTTATATTGGATGATAAATCCTCCGATAGCAGCAGTGAGCATGGTTGCCGCCATAACAATCCACCAGAAATACTGCATATTCAGTAGCCGGGTGCCGACTTCAGCCCAAAAGGCGCAATACAAACCCACAACAGACCAACTCATAAAATAGTAGTGCTTATAGTACCAGTTATGGGTTCTTTTAAGGGCCGGATAGATGCCAAGCCCAAGGGTAAGTAGACTGACCACAACAAATCCGTGAAATAAGGAAAGGCTTCCAAAATTATAAATGCCTAAAGCAGTCAAGTTCATAAAAACCATGCTTCCAACATAAGCATAACCGATCTTAACATGAGCCGATGTTCCCTTAGACTTTGCTAAAACCACTGTACCAAACACCATCGCAGCAACGGCAAACAAGGTATGGACCAAGCCCAATACAGAATTAATCAAATGTATCTCAGCTAACCAATCCATCATTTTTTAGTCATTTTAAATTCCATAAAAGGCCACCAAGTGGACCCGTCTTCGCTATATGCTCCTTTTTCAATCCATTCATTGCCTTTTACCTGAATGGAATAGCGCAACTGACCGTGCGGAACATCAACCTGCCATGTTAATATGCCTGCATCCAATTTCCCCTCTGAACGCATGACATAACCATCCTTCGTAAGTGATTGAATTATAAAGGCCATTCTATCGATATCGTACATGACTAAACCATATGCATGGTGGCTTATTGCACCTTGCGCATTGACCCCTTTGGCATCCATTGCAATTGCCAATCCGTCTATTTTACTTTCAACCTCTTCAACTAACTGAAATGTCTGTTTTTGCATTTGCTCGTCCATGGACCATCCTTCTCCTTCCCATGTACCAACCCATGTGGAGAGCGGATTCATCTCCGTTTTAGTCACTCGCTGACTTTGGGGTAGTGCATTTTTGCTGATCAATAGGCCAAAGAATAAAAACAGCCATACGAGTAATACGTCTCTTGTTCTATTTGTCGTCTTTTCCATATCTTTTTATTTAAACTAGTTTATTTTGTAAACTTGATTTGTAAATTTTTTTAGGGTTTCAAGTATTGTTGAATAGTATTTACATAAGCTTCAAAAGCCTCTATCCCTATGGATGTAATTTTACATGTTGTCTTTGGCTTTTTCCCCTCGAACCCCTTCGTAACGGATAGATAACCTGCGCTCGACAGTTTATCAATTTGCACACTGAGGTTACCCGCCGTGGCTCCAGTCTGCTCTTTGATGTACACAAAGTCCGCTCTTTCTACACTCACGAGTAGTGACATGATGGCTAGTCTAAGTTGAGAATGCAATAAAGGATCAAGAGTTTTAAAGGCCACGTTGCTTCTTCATATTAAATTTCATGATATATCCAGGAAGTAAATATCCTAAGGCAATTCCTACAGCCATCGCCAAAAGCTGTTCGACTTCATTCAAGCGAAAGGCGAAGATAGCCATTGCCCATAAACAAACAGCACCAAGCTGAAGAGCTCTAAATTTCATCATTGCTCCAGAGACAAAAGTACCCGCTCCGGCAAGTAACAAGATGAGTGGTACAATTTGGAAATTGATGAATTGACCATTGATGATCACGATGATCATACCAATGCTCATACTCAGCCACAACCAACCATAGAGCTTATCTGTATAGTGCGTCACTTTAGCCTGTTTGCTTTCGCGCATTCCATAAAAAATTGAAATAGCAGCACCGATAAACATGACCAACCAAGCCATTGAAGGTTCTTCTATCAATTGATAACTATCAAATGCATAGTGCAGTAGGCAAGCGATAATCACTATCCAGCCCCAAAGCAAATAGTAAAAGCTTTTGTCACTATATCGCTGACGCGCCTTGCTGATCATACTATTGATCAAGGCCAAGCTCTCCTGCGGTGTGAAATCTTTCTGTTCGTCCATCATTCTATTTTTCTTAAAAGTAAAGTAGTTTATTTTATAAACCTAATAATCAAGACGAATATTTTTCCCTCAGGTTTCGTTATTTTTGAAAATATGTCAAGAATTCTGATCGCAGATAGTGGTTTTACCAAAACGGACTGGCGCTTAATCAAACCTGATGCCAGTATCGCCCAAGCAAGGACCGCTGGAATCAATCCTTATTACCAAAGTCTACATGAAATGGAAGAAGTGATTCAGGCACTTTATGGTCAAATGCCAGAATCCATGGATAAAATCTATTTCTATGGTACAGGCTGTTCTTCCGGAACCAATAGGGATAAGATCGCTGGGCTTCTTCAAAACTATTATCCGAATGCAATAATTGACGTCAATCATGACCTACTTGCAGCCGCCCGTTCACTCTGCGGTGCAGAAGCGGGCATTGCCTGCATTATAGGCACCGGCACCAACTCCTGCCTCTATAATGGTCAAAAAATTACAGCGAACGTTCCTTCCCTTGGTTGGGCTATTGCAGACGAAGGCGGTGGCACTTACCTAGGAAAAACTTTGGTGACGGAATACTACAGAAAGGAAATGCCTGAACACCTGCGCATCATCTTTAAAGAAACCTTTGATCTAACCAAAGATGCCTTTCTCACCCACGTGTATCAAGAACCGATGCCAGGTCGCTTTCTTTCGACCTTCGCTAAATTCATTGGCGAACATATCAAAGACCCCTACATGCACCAGCTAGTAGCAAGCGGTTTTGACAAATTCATTACAAAGAATGTGATGAAGTATGAGGGCTTTGATCGCTTGCCTGTGCATTTCACGGGTAGTATCGCGTATCATTTTGGCGCAATACTGCGGGCTTCGGCACAAGAAAAAGGTATTTTTGTCAAGCACATTTCAGAACATCCTATCGCGGGATTAACCTTATTTCATCAATAATCAGGTATGAGCATCACAGAGTCTTCTTCCAATCACGATCGTCTTGAAGAGATGACCGTTCAAGAATTATTGGTCAACATAAATCAAGAAGACCAAACGGTTGCCAAAGCTGTCGAGCGCGTGATCCCTCAAATTGAAGCCCTCGTCAAGGAAATAGTTCCGCGCATGCAGATCGGTGGGCGAATCTTTTACATCGGTGCTGGTACCAGTGGTCGATTAGGCATACTCGATGCCTCAGAGTGCCCCCCAACCTATGGTGTTGAACATGGCGTGGTGGTTGGTCTGATCGCAGGCGGTGATCGCGCGATACGTAAGGCTGTCGAAAACGCAGAAGACGATGAAGAACAAGCCTGGAAAGATCTCGATGAGTATTTGATCAATCACAAGGATACCCTGATCGGCATTGCGGCTTCCGGACGCACCCCATATGTTATCGGAGGCATTAAAAAGGCCAAAGAGCATGGCATTTTGACTGCTTGTATTACCTGCAATCCGGATTCCGCCCTAGCCTGGGAAGCGGAGTATCCTGTAGAGCCGATTGTCGGACCGGAGTTTGTGACCGGAAGCACTAGAATGAAGGCGGGCACAGCACAGAAATTGGTGCTGAACATGATATCAACTGCTGTTATGATTCAGCTCGGCAGAGTAAAAGGCAATCGCATGGTCGATATGCAACTATCGAATCAAAAATTGGTAGACCGCGGCACCAAAATGGTCATGGAAATGCTACAAATAGACTATCCAACAGCAGAATCCCTGTTAAAAAAGCACGGTTCTGTTCGAGCAGTGATTGAAGCGATTAAGAATTCCTAATGCATACGATCGAGCCTTTTTACAGATGGCTATCAGCCTATAATGTAGCGGAAGACCCCAATTCCCCATATGATGGGAAGGAATATAACTTCGATCTTTACTCAGAGAATATTTACGGGTATTACATCGATCCGCATTGGGATTTCATGGGCTCCGAAACCCTTTACATTAAAATACTCTGGGCTGATTACCACCGAGGCTTTATCATCATTGAATTTATTGGAGAGTGGAACGACACCATCAATAATGACATCATGCATTTTAAGCGAAACATTGTCGACCATTTTACTCCGCTTGGGATCAACAAATACCTCTTGATCGGTGAGAACATCCTTAATTTTCATGGCTCCGACGACAGCTATTACGAAGAGTGGTTTGAAGACATGGAAGATGGCTGGATCGCAGCGCTCAACTTCCGAGATTTTGTATTAGATGAAATGCGACAATTCAACATCGACAGCTATGTCAATTCTGGTGGAACACTAGATCTTATCAATTGGAGAACGCTTAAACCCCAACAACTCTGTGAACAGATCGATCAGCTGATCAGTAGAAGAATTGACTTGGTTTGACCTCCCCTTGGCCCGTCTCATTATAGAGGGCTTACTTCAGCTATCATCGGAATCAGATACCTTTTTCGGTTACCCAGATCTAGGCATAATGCGCGCGTGCGCTTTTTTTCAATAAGCTGAAATTGCCTACTTCTTAAAAGGAACGATTCACCCACCTTCAAGTTGATAATTCTGACTCCATCGTTTTCCAAATTATAGGTCGAAATGGCTTGAAATAAAAGCGGATCTCCAGCAGTGCTAGCCTTTGGATTCTTCATGTGTCGAGCTAAAGGCCTTAACACATCATCAGGAAAAACCTGATCGTTCATTAGGGGCAACAACAGTCTACGAAACTCATGTTTCCAATGCGCACCATGCGGCTTTAGCCTTCCTTTTGGCTGATGCACTCTCCGATGAGCCACCTCATGGATATAGGTGATCAAAAACTGATAGGGATTAAGATCCTCGTTTACCGTTACTTGATGAGATTTTGTCTTTGGGTCATAACGATAGTCGCCCAGCTTTGAGCTTCGGGTTTTACTCAACTTGAAACGAAAGGGCTCCTCCTCCCACAACCCAATGCAATAATCGAGTGAGGCCTCAGGAACCTTTCCCAGTAATGTTTGCTGCAAGGAAGGCACTATTTCTTTCTAAACACTAGTTTGATGGGTACCCCTTCAAAATCAAATCGCTCACGGATCTTATTCTCCAAGAAACGCTCGTAAGGTTCTTTGATATATTGTGGCAAGTTACAGAAGAAAGCAATCGTCGGTGTATGCACAGGAAGTTGGGTAATGTACTTGATCTTGATGTACTTCCCCTTCAAAGCCGGTGGTGGATAACGTTCAATCTCAGGCAAGATCGCATCATTCAAGGCCGAGGTTGTCACTTTTCTGATCCGATTTTCATATACCTTCACCGCCATCTCAATGGCTTGGTAGATTCGTTTTTTGTCAGTCACAGAAGTGAAGATCTTTGGAATCCAGTTTAGTGTTCCCAATTTCTCGTTAAGGTCTTTTTTGAACTGCTGCATGGTGTTGGTTTCCTTTTCGATCAGGTCCCACTTATTCAGCATAAGCATTACGCCCTTTTTATACTTTAAGGCTAAACTGATGATGTTCATGTCTTGTGCCTCTAAGCCTCTTGTCGAATCGATCATGACCACACAAACATCCGAATCTTGTAAGGCCTGCAATGCACGCATTACAGAATAAAACTCAATATCTTCATGGACCTTTGACTTTTTTCTAATTCCGGCCGTATCAGTCAAAATAAAATCTTGCCCAAATAATTTGTAGTGTGAATTGATGGTGTCTCGTGTGGTACCAGCAACATCGGTCACAATGTTTCTCTCCTTGCCTAATAAGGCATTCACAAACGAAGATTTCCCTGCATTAGGTCGGCCTAAAATAGCAATTCGAGGAATCCCCTCTTCCGGATTACCCTTTCCTTCGTCTTCGAAATGCTTGACCACCTCATCTAGAAGCTCGCCCGTACCTGAACCAGAAGCTGATGAAACTGGAAAGACCTCTCCAACACCTAACGCGTAAAATTCAGGTGCCTGATACGACCATTCAGCCGTATCGGCTTTGTTAGCAACAACTAAGGTTGGCTTTTTTACAGCGCGCACTACCCTGGCAAATTCTTTGTCTAGTGGAGTTAAGCCGTCATGGCAATCCGTCATGAATAGAATAACGGAGGCCTCTTCCATGGCTTCAACCACTTGCTCGCGAATGGCTCCTTCAAATACATCATCCGATCCGGTCACATAACCTCCCGTATCGATAACTGTAAAGTACTTTCCGATCCACTCGGCATAGCCATAATGACGGTCTCGGGTTACTCCCGACTCATTGTCCATGATGGCCTGTCTTTTCTCTACCATACGGTTGAAAAAAGTTGATTTTCCCACGTTAGGACGTCCTACAATTGCTACGATATTTGCCATGTTAAGCTTCGAGTTACGAGTTTCAAGTTACGAGGTGTAACCAAAACCCTTCAATTTCATTTCTTTCTTACGCCAATCTTGTTCTACCTTAACAAAGGTTTCCAAGTGTACTTGTTTGCCAAAAAATTTCTCTAAATCCTGACGTGCGGCAATACCCACCTTTTTGATGGCCTCTCCTTTATGGCCTATGATGATCCCCTTTTGACTTTTCCGCTCTACATAGATATCCGCCATGATGCGAATGATCTTTTCGTCTTCTTTAAAAGAGGTTGTCACCACTTGGGTGCTATAGGGCACTTCTTTTTTATAATTTAAAAAGATCTTCTCACGAATGATCTCATCAACAAAGAAACGCTCAGGCTTATCAGTTAACTCATCTTTTGGAAAGTAAGGCGGGTGCTCAGGAAGCGCATCAATGATCAGTTGAAAAAGTTCTTCTGTATGCAGTTTTTCTAATGCAGAGACTTTGATCACCGCATCAAAATCGATCATTTCTTTCCAATACGTGATCTTATCATCGGCTTGAGAACCTTTCGCCAAATCCAACTTATTCATCACTAAGATCACAGGAATATCGAACTCCTTTAGAAAATCGATTTGCTTTTCGTCCGCGTATTTTTCATAAAGATCTGTGACAAAAAGGATCACGTCAGCATCTTCGTATGAGCTATTCACAAAGCTCATCATGTTCTCATGGAGCTTGTATTCTGGCTTAAGTATTCCGGGCGTATCAGAGTAGATGATCTGGAAGTTTTCTCCACTCAAAATTCCCATGATTCGGTGCCTGGTCGTCTGGGCTTTCGAGGTGATAATAGAGAGCCTTTCCCCCACTAGGGCATTCATCAGGGTCGATTTCCCGACATTGGGTTTGCCAACGATGGCAACGTATCCAGCCTTGTGTGGTTTTTCAGACATTTCCTAAATTAAGTCACAAAGGTACTTGTTTAGATTTGAATTATCATCTACTTTTGTAGCCCATTCAGAAACGTCTGAGTGTGTAAACATCGCGGGATGGAGCAGTTGGTAGCTCGTCGGGCTCATAACCCGAAGGTCGCAGGTTCGAGTCCTGCTCCCGCTACTAGAACAATAAAACGGTTATACTTTTATAAAGTGTAGCCGTTTTGTCTTTAAAAGTCCTTAACGTCTGATCTTTTCTACTCGATAGTTTTAAAAATCAACATTTCAGACTTATTTGGAAAAGGATAAACGTTTTCAAATCTCATAAAAAGATAACCGTCTTCGCCATTCTTTAGTGGAAAAAAAAGATTGCTAACATAATCACTGTAATCTTTTCCAAAGTAGTCAATAACCTTATTTGGATTTGAAAAAGTATTATCTCCATTATTTAGAAAAAAGGAGTTACTCAGTACACCATAGGAAGAGTCTCCTAACCACTCACCGTCGTTTCCAAAGAACATAAAAATATCCTCTAACCCATCATTGTTAAAATCATCAATTATAATATCTCTACCTTGAAAATCAGGAAAATCAGTTGATTGAACAATGGATCCCCCTTTATCAACTGATGATAAAATAGGAGTATTATTTCCATTATAATCTTCAGGAAAAAGTAATATTCTACTTCCTATAGAGTTCTTTATTTCCACCATATCATGAATTTGATAAGGACCCATCTGATCATTTATAATAGAGGTACTACCATCGAGGGGGTCCCATGCCCATAAGGTTCCCTCATCTGACCTGTAAGTCGCACATAAAACCTCTAAATAGTCGTCATCATCAATATTTGAGAAAAGAACACTACCTACACTATCTAATGGGCCTTCCAGGGTAATAAATTCGAAACTACCCTCATTGTTTCTAAAAATGGAAACGGTATTACCTGAAGGAACCTGTTCTGTTTGAGATTCCCATCTCTGAGAAATAATATCAATATCTCCATCTAAGTCATAATCGGCAGCGTCAGCGTGATGATAAAATAATTTCTTATCTGTTATACCTGGGAAATTCTGTCTTATGAATCCGTTGGCAGATCCAAAATAAAATTTAAGTAAAGCACCTTCCCATCTTCCATTGATTAATTCGTTCTCCTGACCATGATCAACAAGAAAAAAATCCAAAAAACCATCATCATTAAAATCTTCAATTATCAAGGGACTTTTCGAGAAACCTACCTCAGGAAGTACATTAAAGATTGTGTTTGTTATATCAATTAGTTTGTTGGAATTATCATCAAATTCAAAGATTCTTAAGTAGTCTGTTTCGTTTCCACTTAGATTAGCAAATGGTATAAATAAATAATGTTTATCATTCGTCTCAATATAACCAAGGCCCTCCGGAGAAAAATCTACTGATGGCTGTGAAAACTGAGAATAATCAAATTCATATTCAAAATTTTGTAAAACAAACTCGGCTTCTAGGTTAATATTTTCATTGATATTGATAATTATTGGGTTTTCTGCGCTTCCATTACTCCATTTAACAAATTTGAAGTATTTATTAGGTATGGCAGTTACTGAAACAGAAGTTCCCTTATCATATTGCCCTCCACTTGAATTTACACTACCTCCTTCTCCAGCAGTTACTGTCAAAGTGTACTTTACAATTGGAGTAGGTAGTGGAGCTACAGGATCAGAATCTTTTGAACACCCAGCTATTGCTAGAAAAAGTAAAATCAAAAACCTTTTCATAATAATTGAATTAAATAGACACTATTAAAATAATAAATTTAAATTATTTATAGCATCAATCGTTATCTCAAATTCTCTTGGAGTAAAACTAATGTTCGATATTTCAATGAAGTTGTCTACTTAAACAATAAAACGGTTATACTTTTATAAAGTATAGCCGTTTTTTCTATTTAATACCTTTACATTATTTCTTAATATATTTGATAAAATAAATTAGATGAGATTTTTTAAGTTATTTCGTAAAAATTCCAATGGAAACT
>ENA-OUOG01000570-OUOG01000570.1-marine-metagenome-genome-assembly--contig:-NODE-570-length-48196-cov-5.756770_pt1 | contig 48196 bp, 39 predicted proteins | sample MGYA00248635_ERZ508505 | MGnify/ENA primary metagenome ERZ508505 (study PRJEB26176, sample SAMN06267871) | marine metagenome | isolation source: Saanich Inlet, British Columbia, Canada | place: Pacific...
GGTATTTGCTTTAATAATACTATTGTAGCATCAATATTACGTTGCTTTAATCTACTTAAAGCAGAGTACCACAAAGCTTCGTTTTATAACAGACTTGACCATAACAAGTCTGTTAGTTTTGCCAACAGGCAATCTAAACTTGACTATTTAAACAATAAGGATATAAAAAATATAAAAAAATCACCATATTATTGGAGCGCGTTTACACTTTATGGTGATTTTGACAAAGTTAAAGAGGCCAATTATATATGGACAATTATTGGAGTTTGGTTAGTAATTATGCTACTTTTACTTTGGTTATTTAAACAAAAAAATGGAAAACGTACTTTGGGAATTTCTACTTAAAAAGGAGTATAAAAAAGTAAAATTAAAACTTACTAAAACCAATCATTTTGAAGTAAAAGCAACTATAAACGGTGTAAAAGGTTTATTTATTTTAGACACAGGAGCATCAAGTAGTTGTATTGGTTTTGAAGATGTTGAACTGTTTAAACTTAAAGCAAAAGCATCAAATATTAAAGCTGCTGGAGCTGGAGCAACAGATATGATTACGCAAACAGCTTCTAATAACACAATAAAAATTGGACGCTGGAAAAAACAAAAAATTACTTTAGTGCTTTTTAATTTAACTCACGTTAATACTGCATTAATTATGCACAATGCAAAACCAGTGAATGGTATTATTGGTGCAGATATTTTAAAAAAAGGAAAAGCAATTATAGACTACAATAAGAATTATTTGTATTTAAAACCATAGATTTTAACTTGTTTAAATCTACTCTAATAAAAAAACACGTATTTCTACGTGTTTTTTTATTACTAACTCTATGTATCTTTACAATGCTATTAATTAATTCTTTTTAGGGGAAGAATTACTATAAAACTCTGTATTGTAAAAAATCCAGAGTTTTTATTTCAAAACAAAAAATAATTATGGATGAAATAGATAACACAAAAAACAAAAATCTTATAATTGGAGTCATTATCTTTTCGGTTATAGTAACATTCCTTAATATTCTATCCGTTTTCATTAATTCATAATTAAACTATGATAATAAAAAAAGCACAGCTATTATAGGCTGTGCTTTTTTATTTAATATGCTTTTAATTATTATAGCTCTAAAGCTTTTTTAATATTATTATCCATTAATAACTCTGCTGGATTTTCTAGTGCTTCTTTTACAGCAACAAGAAAACCTACACTTTCTTTACCATCAATAATTCTATGGTCGTAAGATAAGGCTACATACATTATTGGTCTTATTTCTACTTTACCGTCTATAGCAACTGGTCTTTCTACTATATTATGCATTCCTAAAATGCCACTTTGCGGAGGATTAATAATTGGTGTAGATAACATTGAACCAAAAACACCTCCATTAGAGATTGTAAACGTTCCTCCTGTCATCTCATCTACAGTAATTTGTCCATCTCTAGCTCTTATGGCTAAACGCTTAACTTCTGCTTCAACTCCTCTAAACGTTAGATTTTCTGCATTTCTTATTACAGGAACCATTAATCCTTTTGGTCCAGATACTGCTATACTTATATCTACGAAATCGAAACTCTTCATCTCTTTTCCATCAATCATAGAATTAACAGCAGGATATAATTTTAAAGCTCTAACTACAGCTAGAGAAAAGAACGACATGAAACCTAAGCCAACACCATGTTTTGCTTTAAATGTTTCTTTGTACTCTTTACGTAAAGCAAAAATTGGAGACATATCTACTTCATTAAAAGTAGTTAACATTGCTGTTGTATTCTTGGCTTCAACCAAACGCTCTGCTACTTTACGACGTAACATAGACATTTTAGAGTTTGAAGACCCACGATTTCCTCCAGTTGGTGTTCCCATAGAAGGTACAGCATTAATTGCATCGTCTTTAGTAACACGACCATCTTTTCCTGTTCCAGAAATAGTACTAGAGTCCATACCTTTTTCTGCTAAAATCTTTTTTGCTGCTGGACTTGCTGTTCCAGTGGCATAGGTTTTAGTTTCAGTTGCTTTTGGTGCTTCTACTGCTTTTGGTGCTTCCGTTTTTGTTTCTGCTTTTGGTGCTTCTTGAGACCCTTCTGGTTTAGTAGCACTTGTATCTATTAAACAAACCACTGCACCAACTTCTACTGCATCACCTTCTTCTGCTTTTAACGTTATTGTTCCGCTGGCTTCTGCAGGTAACTCTAGAGTGGCTTTATCACTATCTACTTCTGCGATTGCTTGATCTTTTTCAACATAATCACCATCTTGAACTAACCATTCTGCTATTTCAACTTCTGTGATAGATTCACCTGGTGAAGGTACTTTCATTTCTAAAATCATAGTGCTATAATTTTGTTTTAATGTCTTGTTTTGACTGTTGTTTTATTGTTTTGGTGGATACATTTGTAAACCACTAATTTTATTATTGTCATCTAATAGAAAAAAAGCTTCTCCAACTCCGTTTTCAAAACTTATTTTGTAACTATGACCTGTTCTAATAATTTCTTTTAATTCTACTGCTCTAATTTTACCTAAAGCTTCGGCATTAACACTTGTTTTAAAAAACTCTTTAGTCTTCTCTAAAGTTAATGTCTTTTGAAAATTTGCATTCAGCATATTATATATACTAACAAAGTCTCCATTATTATAATTATTTTGAAAATTTGAAACAACTTCCTTATAGTTAGCTTGCTCTGTTTGTGCAAAGCTTATTGAAAAACTTAAAATCGCTAGTGCTACTAAAATTATTCTTTTCATAATTGTTTAATATTATTGGTTTAGCGCTGGTTATTTTTTGTTTTATCGAACACAAAATCAATAACCTCTTGATGGCGTTTTTTTGATCTTACAGAACTACCTGCTGCTGGTGCTCCATAAGGCCTTCTACTTGCTGCTCTAAATGTTTTAGCTTCGTCTAAATGCATTAATATATGGCTATAAGCTCCCATATTTCTTGGCTCTTCTTGTGCCCACACCACATCGTTTGCGTTTTTATATTTACTTATTGTTTTACGAATATCTTCTATTGGTAATGGAAATAATTGTTCTACTCTAACTAAAGCGACATCTTTTCTTCCTAGTTTTTCTTGTTCTTCTAGTAAATCGTAATAGAATTTACCTGTAACAAAAACCAATGTCTTTATTTCATCTGCTTTTGCTTTTTCATCATCAATTAGCATTTTAAAACTCCCGTTTGCAAATTCATCTACACTAGAAACTACTAATGGATGACGTAATAAACTCTTTGGTGTAAAGACAATTAATGGCTTTCTAAAATTGGCTTTCATTTGTTTACGTAACAAATGGTACATATTTGCAGGTGTTGTACAATCTACAACAAACATATTATCTTTTGCACACAGTTGAAGGTAGCGTTCCATTCTTGCCGATGAGTGTTCTGCTCCTTGACCTTCATATCCATGTGGCAACAACATAACTAAACCGTTTTGCAGTTTCCATTTATCTTCTGCGGCAGATATATATTGGTCTAACATAATTTGTGCTCCATTGCTAAAGTCTCCAAATTGTGCTTCCCAAATGGTTAATGTTTTAGGGCTTGCCATAGCATAACCATAATCGAAACCTACTACGCCATATTCAGATAATAAAGAGTTATAGATAAAGAATTTACCTTGGTTATCACTTAGGTTGTTATGCAAAACAATCTCTTCTTCGCTATCCTCTACTTTTACCACTGCATGTCTATGCGAGAAAGTTCCTCTTTCTACATCTTGTCCAGAAATTCTAACATCGTAGCCTTCTTCTAAAAGTGAGGCATAAGCTAAATGTTCTGCCATTGCCCAATCTAGCCTATCTTCGTCAAACATGGTTTGTCTAGATTCTATAAGACGAGATATTTTTCGAATGAATTTTTTATCCTTTGGAAGACTAGATAATACTTTTGTGATTTTTGCTAATGCTTCTTTAGAATAAGAAGTATCTACAGCTTTCATCATTCCATCTTCTTCTGTAGTAGAGTAATCTACCCATTCATTACTCATAAAAGGAGTAATCTCTGTTTTCTTTATTTTTCTAGAATCAACTAACTTTTCTTCTAAAGCATTTTTATAATCTTCTTCTAATTTTGAAACATAAGAACTATCAATAACACCTTCTTCCATTAGCTTTTGTGCATAAATATCTCTCGGATTTTTATGTTTTGCAATGGCTTTATATAGTAGAGGTTGTGTAAATTTTGGTTCATCGCCTTCATTATGTCCATATTTTCTATAGCCTAATAAATCAATAAAAACATCACGTTTATATCTCATTCTAAAATGAAGTGCAAATAAAACAGCATGAACCACTGCTTCTACATCATCTGCATTGACATGAAGTACTGGTGATAGTGTTACTTTGGCAACATCTGTACAATACGTACTAGATCTTGCATCTAAATAATTGGTTGTAAAGCCTATTTGGTTATTTACTACTATATGTATGGTTCCATTAGTTTTGTAACCATCTAATTGAGCCATTTGTACAATTTCGTAAACAAGGCCTTGTCCTGCAATTGCTGCATCTCCATGTACCACAATTGGTAAAACTTGAGATGGATTTTCTGGATATTTGTCGTCTTGTTTGGCTCTAGTAATACCTTCTACTACTGCTCCTACAGTTTCTAAATGTGAAGGATTTGGCGCAATATTTAAGTTTATTTTTTTTCCTGCATCTGTTACACGGTCGCTTGTCCAGCCTAAATGGTATTTTACATCACCATCAAAAACTTCTTGTTCATAATCTTTACCATCAAACTCGCTAAAGATATCTTTTGCAGACTTACCAAAAATATTTGTGAGTGTACTTAAACGACCACGATGTGCCATTCCCATGACAAATTCTTTGACATCGTATTCTGAAGCTTTTTCTATCAAAGCATCAAGTGCTGGAATTAAAGATTCTCCTCCTTCTAAAGAAAAACGTTTCTGACCAACATATTTAGTGTGTAAAAAACTTTCGAAAGAAACTGCCTCGTTTAGTTTTTTAAGTAATTGTTTTTTTTCTTCTGGAGAAAAACGTGGTTGGTTATCGTTTTGGTTAAGCTTATTTTGAATCCATTGTATACGTTCAGGATCTCTAATATACATATACTCAATACCTATAGAATCGCAATAAATTGCTTCTAAATGCTTACGTATCTCACGAAGTGTTTGTGCTCCAATACTTAAAATTTCTCCTGCATTAAAAACAGTGTCTAAATCTGATTGGGATAAACCAAAATTTTCAATTTCTAAAGTTGGTGCGTATTTACGTCTTGCGCGTACAGGATTTGTTTTTGTAAACAAGTGTCCTCTAGTTCTGTAACCATCTATAAGTTTTAATACTTGAAATTCCTTTTGAACATGTTCTGGAATTTGTGTAGTTACACCTTCAACTATTTCACCATCCATACCATAGTTTTCACTACCAAAGTCGTAACCTTGAAAAAAGGCTCTCCAACTTGGTTCTACAGAATCAGGATTTTTTAAGTATTGTTCGTATAAATCAGCAAAGTATGCTGTATGTGCTGCGTTTAAAAAGGAATATTTATCCATTATTAAGTATAAGACGTTTTCGCTTCAACAAATTTTATCAAAAATACAACTTTCTCTAAAAATAGCTATGCTTTTCTTATATTTATGTCTTTATTAACACCCTAATTTTTAGACTATGCATTTAAAATCTCTAAAAGCAATAAAAACTATTGTATTATCCTCTCTATTTTTGTTCTGTTTTAGCTCAAAATAATACCGAAGAAAATGAGTTTTGGAAACATGTTCGTTTTGGAGGTGGATTAGTTTTAAGTACAGGAAATAATATTTTTAGTGCCACTCTAGCTCCAAGTGCTATTTACGATTTTAATCCTCAATTTTCTCTAGGTTTAGGCTTAAATGGTTCCTATTTTAGTCAAAAAAACATTGCAAAATCTACTATTCTTGGAACGAGTATTATTAGTCTATATAATCCAATTCCTGAAATTCAATTATCTGGTGAATTTGAACAAAATCATGTGAGTAGAAATTTCGACAACCCGAGTTTTCTTGATGATAAATACTGGATTCAGTCTTTTTTTGTAGGTGCAGGTTACAGAGCTCAAAATGTAACTATAGGCATACGCTACGATTTGCTTTACGACGAAAATAAAAGTATAAATGCTAACGCTTGGGTACCTTTTGTGAGAGTTTATTTCTAAAAATTAATCTTATTTAAAAAACCTTAAACATGAAGTACAAGCATAGGCTTACTAATTTTAGATATTGAAACTTTTGTGTTTGGATTTGTGAAAAAATGATCTAAAAACCCTTCTTTTTTAACAAATAATACTATAAAATCTATTGTATTGGTCTGTAAATAACTAGATATAGCATAAACCATTGGTATAGTGTTTACAGTATTATAAATACAATCTAATAATGCTAAATCATTAATATCTTGTTGTTCTTTTTCTGAATTTTCATTGTTTGGATTTACTCTTAAAACATGAAGATGTAATTGGTAGGTTTCTAAAAACTCAAGTAAACCCGTAAATTCTTTATTAGCAATTACATCGTCTGGATGTAATGGTAATAATATTTCTTTAGATGACTTAAATGTGTAACCTTCAGGTATAACCAATGTTTTACAATTCACTTTTCTTAAAACATGAATCGCATTACTTCCTAAAAGCACCTCTTTTGCTCCTGTTTCGCCATTTGTTCCCATAACAACATACTCTATGTTTTCAGCTTTTATAAGTTGAGAAATGGCATCAACAAATACGTCAAAATCTATATATGTTTTAAAACTATGGTTTAAATTATTATACTCACTTTTTAAATCTTCAACAAGAGCTTCTAATTTTTCTTTAGGCACTTTGGTAATAGAATCATAAATACTTTCTTTTGAAGCAAGCATCAAATCGTCTGCTGTAAAACTTCCTATTTTATGAACATTCATTATATGAAATCTACATTTTTCATTTTTAAAAAACTGCAATGCAAAATCTATAGCATTTCTTGCATTTTTAGAAAAATCTGTAAGTAATAAAATCTCTTTCATGATATTTGAATTTTATTAAAGATAAACAAAAAACAAGAGTTTATAAATGATTAATATCAGCTTATAAATGTTGAGCAGAAAACATTTTTGCAGTAAAAGCAATTGCAAATTTATCAGTTCGAAAACTAAAGTAAGTTATAAAATTATAGCTTTAAGGAGCGTTATATTTAAATAATAAAAATTAGAAAAAAACAATCTTAGACTAAGAATAGCTATTTCTAAACCAAACCTTTTGCCATTCGCGTTTTAAAATTAAAAACGAAACTTGTGCAGATAACACAACAATATCATCTCCATTCAACGCTTTAACGGCGTGTTCTGGAACATCTATTATATAGAGTAAATTTAGATATTCTGTAAATTTTTCTTGTATTAACCTATAAACGGTTTCGTGTAATAACAACTTTAAACTTGATGGTAAAATGTTTACATCAAAATCTAAATCTATATTTGCATACAAAAAATCTTTATTTAGTTGTAGTATTAGTTTTTTGTACAAATCTAATGTGTTGGCTTCCTCTATTAAAGCGTCGAAAGTTTCAGGTAATTTCATAGTATTTAAATCTATAAAATTAGACTTTACGTGTCATTAAAGCATTACCAAATTGTTGTAATTGCATTTTCTTTTCTTCAGAAATACTTAAAGTTTCTAAAACAGAAAACGCTTGTTTTGTGTAGTTTTCAATTTCGTTTTGAGTCGCTTTTGCAGAGCCACTTGCAATAAAAAATTGTTTTACAGTTTCAATTTTTTCTTGGTTATCCTTTAAATTAACAGAGAATAATTGCTCTAACTGAAGCTTTTCTGAAGCACCTAAAAAGTGTAAAGCTTTCAAGTATAAAAAGGTCTTTTTATTTTCGATAATATCACCTCCTACTTGCTTTCCAAAAGTTTTTGGGTTACCAAAAGCATCTAGATAATCGTCTTGTAACTGGAAGGCAACACCTAATAAGCGTCCAAACTCATAAATTCCATTTTGGTCTTTTTCAGAAGCTTTAGCAACAATAGCTCCCATTTTCATAGCAGCTCCAACTAAAACTGCTGTTTTGTATTCAATCATTTTTAAATACTCAGGGATGGTAACATCTTCTCGAGTTTCAAAATCTACATCATATTGTTGTCCTTCACAAACCTCTAAAGCTGTTTTACTAAATAATTTTGCTAGCGCTTGAAAAATGTCTGGCTCATAATTTTCAAACAATTGATAAGCCATAATAAGCATCGCATCACCAGACAAAATACCTGTATTAGTATCCCATTTTTCATGAACCGTTTGTTGTCCTCTTCTTAAAGGTGCAGCATCCATAATATCGTCATGGATTAAAGAAAAATTATGAAATACTTCTATGCTTAGTGCAGCATCTAAGGCTTTATTATAATCACAATTAAAAATATCGGCACTCATTAAAGTTAAAACTGGACGTAAACGCTTACCTCCAAGATTAAGAATGTAGTGAACTGGCTCGTATAAATTTTTAGGCTCACGCACTTTAGAAAACGTTTCCAAGTAATTTAAAAATGCGCTATGGTAATCTTTAGTGTTTTGCATCCAACAAAAATAATGTAAAAACCTAAATAAATTCATGCTCTAAAAAAATCTATGTTAAGAAATTACTAAAACTTAGGAAACTTATATTGTTTTTAAAGTTTCCTTGTGTACATTTGCACTCAAATTATGAAAGAAAAAATAATACAAAAATCAACAGAATTGTTTCTTACTCTTGGCTTTAAGAGCGTAACAATGGATGATATTGCTAGTGAAATGGGAATTAGCAAGAAAACAATTTATGTGCATTTTAAAAATAAAACTAAGCTGGTTGAAGCTGTTACTTTTTATTTGTTCGACACTATTTGTACTGGAATAGATAGCATTTGTAACACCTCTAAAAACCCAATAGAAGAACTATACGATATTAAAATGTTTGTAATGCAACATTTAAATAACGAAAAAATGTCGCCTCAATACCAATTAAAAAAATATTATCCTCAAATATATGAAGTATTAAAAAACAAACAGTTTGAGAAAATGCACAAATCTGTGAGAGAAAGCTTAGTTCATGGTGTTAATACCAAATTATTTAGAGACACTATAGATTTAGATTTTATCTCTAGAATGTATTTTACTGGAATGACAGGCATTAAAGACAATATGTTTTTTCCACCTGAAAACTATACAATGGATTATTTAATGGAAAGCTACTTAGAATACCATTTACGTGCTATTGTAACAAAAAAAGGGATGACCATTCTTAACAACTTTATAACAAAAAATCAATCTTAAAATAATGACCAATAAAATTTTATTAATTCTTGTTATGCTACTTACAGCCATAGGTTTTTCGCAAGAGCAAAAAACAGAGTTTACCTTACAAGAGGCCATAGATTATGCACTTGAAAACAACAGACAAGCTAATAATGCAACACGAGATATTGAGGCCGCAAAACAACAAAAGTGGGAGACAATTGCAACTGGATTACCACAAATTAACGGAAACATAAGTTATACTAATAACATAAAACAACAATTTCCTGGTATTGATTTTAATGGTGATAACATAGTAGATTTTGGTGCAAAACAAAATATTACACCATCTGCAACACTTAATCAGCTCCTTTTTGATGGCTCTTACCTAGTAGGATTACAGTCTGCTAAAGTATTTTTAGAAATTTCCAAAAACGCTAAAATTAAAACCGATTTAGAAATTAGAAAAGCAGTAATAAACACATATGGCAATGTATTATTAGCTGAAGAAAGCATAAAAATACTACAAAGAAACATAGCTGTTTTAGAAAAGAATTTAAACGAAACAACTAGAATTTATGAAAACGGTTTGGGTGAAGAAGAAAGTGTAGAACAATTAAAAATTACACTATCTAGTATAAAAAGCAACCTAAATAAAACAGAGCGTTTAAAAGCAATTGCATACCAAATGTTTAATATTACACTTGGTATCGAAATAAACACAAAAACAGTATTAACCGATGCTCTTGAAACATTAACACTCAAAAATATCTCTCTAGCAACTTTAGAAGCAGATGTTAACGTTGAAAACACTATAGATTACCAAATTGCTGAAAACGAAAAAGTATCTAAAGAGTTACTTGTAAAACTAGAGCAAAGTAGAGCTTTACCAACGTTAAGTGGATTTTTAACAGGTTCTTACATAGGAAACAACGATAACTTTAGATTTTTAAACAACAATCAAGCTTGGGCAGGAACAGCTGCATTTGGATTAAATCTAGACATTCCAATATTTGGATCGGGATTAAAAAGTGCAAAAACTCAGCGTGCTAAAATTAACCTAGAATCTGCAGAAGACAATCTTACTGAAACAGAACAAAAAATTAAACTTCAAATAGCAACTGCTAAAAATAACTATCAATTTGCCATAGAAGATTATCAAAATAAAAAAGAAAACCTAGCACTTGCAGAACGCATAGAAAAGAAAAACCAAACTAAATTTTTTGAAGGCATAGGCTCTAGTTTCGAATTAAGGCAAGCACAAACACAATTATATACTACTCAAAACGAACTTTTACAAGCCATGGTAGACATTATAAATACCAAAGCCGAACTAGAAACGGTTTTAAATATAACAAACAACTAATCAACCAATAAAATCATCAAACTAATGAAACATATAATATCAATAGTATCCATAACACTGCTTTTAACAGCTTGTGGACAAAATAAAACGCAAACGGTTGCAGATGTAATTGCAACAGATAATTTACAAACTATAAGACTAAAACGAAATGAAATAGTCGCACAACAACAAGAGATAACTGAAAAATTAAAGCAATTAGATGCTAAAATTGCTGTTTTAGATACTCAAAAAAAAGTACCTTTAATCACAACTTTTAAGGTAAAACAAAAAATATTTACACACTTTTTAGAATTACAAGGAAACGTAAGCACAAAAAACAATCTGGTTATTTTTCCAGAATATTCTGGCATATTAACTCGTGTATATGTCAAAGAAGGTCAAAAAGTTATTAAAGGACAAACTTTAGCAAAAATTGATGATGGTGGCATGAGCCAACAATTAGCACAAGTACAAATACAAGCCAATTTAGCTAAAACTACGTTTGAGCGTCAAGAACGATTATGGCAGCAAAAAATTGGAAGCGAAATACAATACCTACAAGCAAAATCTAATTACGAGGCACAAACTGAAGCTGTTAATCAAATTAAACAACAAATAGGTAAAACCATTGTAAGAGCACCTTTTTCTGGAACTATAGACGATGTTATTACAGAACAAGGAAGTGTTGTTGGAGCAGGACAATCTCAATTGATGCGTATAGTAAATCTAGACGATATGTACATAGAAACAGATGTGCCAGAACGTTACATTACAGATGTTATAAAAGGTAAATCTGTTGAGGTAGAATTTCCTGTATTAGGTAAAACATTACAAACTAAAATACGCCAAGCAGGTAATTTTATTAATCCAGCAAACCGAACATTTAAAGTAGAAATAGCAGTGCCTAATAAAGATAAGACTATAAAACCAAATCTAACAGCTAGACTTAAAATAAACGATTATACTAATAACGAAGCTATACTTATTAAACAAAGTATTATCTCAGAAAATGCTAATGGCGAACAATATGTATACATTGTTAGTGATAAAAAAGAAAATGGTGAAGGTGTCGCGAAACGTGTTATTATTGAAACAGGAAAAACACAAGGTGATGTTATTGAAGTTTTAAAAGGTTTAGAAAATGGTGCTGAAATAATTGAAGAAGGTGCTAGAAGTGTTAAAGATAAGCAAACAGTTAAAGTAACCAACAAAAACTAAGACCAATGACTAAAAATAAAAAAAAGGTCGATAAAGAATTTGGTTTATCCTCTTGGGCAATTAATAATAAAACCACAATGTATGTGGCCATAGTTATTCTTTTGTTTTTAGGTGGATCTGCTTACTTTAGTATGCCAAGAGAAAATTTTCCAGAAATTAAAGAAACTAAAATTTATATTAGTTCTATTTTTCCTGGAAACACTGCAGAGGACATAGAAAAACTAATCACAGATCCTCTAGAAGACAAACTTAAAGATGTAAGTAATGTTGTAGAGATTACCTCAACATCTCAAGAAGATTACGCTATGATTGTTGTAGAGTTCGACGAGAAACTTACCGTTGAAGCAGCTAAACAAAAAGTAAAAGACGAAATAGATAGCGAAACCTCAGGAGAAGATTGGCCAACCTTTAATGGTGCAAAAGTAGAACCTAATGTTTTCGATTTAAGTATGAGTGAAGAAATTCCGATACTTAATATTAATATTTCTGGAAATTATACAGTAGAAAAACTAAAAGAATTTGGTGAATATCTAGAAGATGAAATTGAGGATTTAGACGAAATTAAAAAAGTAGACATTCGTGGTGCTCAAGAAAAAGAAGTTGAAGTTGCTGTAGATGTCTATAAAATGATGGCTTCTAAAGTTAACTTTAACGATATTACTGGAGCTATTGGTAATGGAAACATGACGATGTCTGCTGGTAATTTAATAACTAGTGGACAACGACGTACAATACGTATTATTGGAGAAATAGACAATCCTAAAGATTTAGAAAATTTTGTTGTTAAGTCCGAAAACAACAATCCTATCTATTTAAAAGATGTAGCAACCATTTCTTTTAAGCCTAAAGACAAGACCACTTACGCAAGAGAATTTGGTGAAACCGTAGTGATGCTAGATGTAAAAAAACGTGCTGGAAAAAACATGGTTGCAGCTGCAGAGCAAATTGAAGTTATTGTAGAAAACGCAAAAAAAACTGTATTTCCGCAAGACCTAAGTGTTAACATTACTAACGACCAATCTCCAAAAACTATAGGGCAAGTAGACGATTTAGTAAACAATATCATCTTTGGTATTATACTAGTTGTTACAGTACTCATGTTCTTTTTAGGATTTAAAAATGCATTATTTGTTGGTTTTGCTATACCAATGTCCATGTTTATGTCCTTGCTCATCTTAAACGCATTAGGTTATACTATGAATACCATGATTCTTTTCGGATTAATTATGGGCCTTGGTATGCTAGTAGATAATGGAATTGTTGTTGTTGAAAACGTCTATCGTTTAATGGAAGACGAAGGCATGTCTCGAGTAGAAGCTGCAAAAAAAGGTATTGGCGAAATAGCCTTTCCTATAATAATATCTACTGCAACAACTGTAGCTGCATTTATTCCTCTAGGTTTATGGCCAGGTGTTATGGGACAGTTTATGAAGTATTTTCCAATAACACTCTCTGTAGTTTTAGGTTCCTCATTAGTAGTTGCCATTTTCTTTAACTCGGTGTTAGTCTCTCAATTTATGACTACTGAAGATAAAGACATGCCACTAAATCGTATCATAAAAATCTCAGCAATTATAGCAATTATAGGAGCTATCATTTTAATCTTTGGTGGCGAATATAGAGGTTTAGGTTCTGTTATGGTGTTTACCGCTATTATGCTTTGGGTCTATAGATTAATTCTTAGAAAAATGGCTAATCGTTTTCAAAATAAGACCTTAGTTAGTCTCGAAAATTTTTACGAAAAAACCATTTCTGGCTCTTTAAAAGGATATCTTCCAGCAATTATATCAATCAGTACGTTTATATTATTAATTGCTGCATTTATGCTTTTTGGTGGTTCTGTAGCGTCTCAACGTACAAAAATTGAGTTTTTCCCAGACAATACGCCTAATCAAATTATTGTATATATAGAATATCCTGAAGGCACAGACATTAAAAAAACGAACGAAATTACTAAAGAGATTGAAACCAAAGTATATGCAATTATCAACAACGAAGCCTATATTAAAGATGGCGAAAACTTTCTAGTAGAAAGCGCTGTTTCTCAAGTAGGAGAAGGTGCTGGAAATCCACAAACAGACAGTGGTTCTGCTGCCGAAATGCCACATAAAGGCAAGATTACAGCTTCTATGCGTGAGTACAAATATAGAAATGGCGCAGACAGTCAAGAGCTACTTAAAAAAGTTCAAGAATCTTTAGTTGGTATTTATCCTGGTGTTTTAATCTCGGTTGAAAAAGATGCCAATGGTCCACCAGCTGGTGCGCCAATAAATATTGAGCTTGAAGGTGATGATTACAACGAATTAATTAATACAGCCGAAAGCTTAAGAGAGTTTATTAACACAAAAAACATTGAAGCTATCGATGAGCTAAAAATTGATGTTAATAAAGGCAAACCAGGTATGCAAGTTATTGTAGACCGACAAAAAGCTGGAGAATTAGGCGTAAGTACTGGTCAAGTAGGACAACAATTACGAAACTCTATTTTTGGTGCCAAAGCTGGTATTTATAAAGAAGATGGAGATGATTACGATATCTATGTGCGTTTTAACGAAGACTTACGTTATAACACAAGTGCGCTTTTTAATCAGAATATCATTTTTAGAGATATGGCTTCTGGTCAAGTAAAAGAAATTCCGGTATCAACCTTAGCAAAGCAAAATAATAACTCTGGATTTAGTGCTATTAAACATAGAGATGGAAAACGTGTAGTTACCGTATATTCTGCATTAGCACCTGGTTTTACAGATGCTGGAGCAGTGGTTAGCCAGATTCAAGAAGAAATGAAAAATTTCGATAACCTATCAGAAAACATTACAATAGATTACACTGGCCAAATTGAAGAACAAAACAAACAAATGGCCTTTTTAATGGGAGCATTTTTTACTGGATTAGCCTTAATCTTTTTAATATTAATCTTTCAATTCAATTCGGTTTCAAAACCAACAATCATCATGATTGCCATATTCTTGAGCTTAATTGGAGTTTTTGGAGGTATCGTAATTACAGGAGCTTCCTTTGTTATTTTAATGACCATGATGGGAATTATATCTCTTGCAGGTATTGTGGTTAATAATGGTGTAGTGCTTTTAGACTATGCACAGTTATTAATAGACAGACGTAAAAACGAGTTAGATTTAGAAGAGGACGAGTACTTATCTAAAGAAGAATTATTAACACAAATCATTCGCGCTGGAAAAGCACGTTTACGTCCTGTACTATTAACAGCAATTACAACTATTTTAGGATTAATACCATTAGCTATTGGTTTAAATATTAACTTTTTTACACTCTTTAGCGAATTCGATCCTAATATATATATGGGTGGAGATAATGTTATTTTTTGGGGACCACTGGCTTGGACCGTAATTTATGGTCTTTTTGTAGCTACTTTTTTAACCTTAATTGTAGTACCAATATTATTCTATCTAACCATGCGACTTAAAATGTGGTTAAAATATAAATTTAGCGGAAACGCTGTACAAGCGGTTACAGAATAATCTATTTTTAAAGATAGCATGGGTTTTAAATTCATGCTATCTAAAAAAGATAAGCAATTTTTCTTTTAAAAAGAATTATATTTAAGTGCTGACATTAACATAAAACTGACGACAACCTGACTTATTTTCGGGATATGGTTAATAGTTGTTGATGACATAACACGTTGCGCCTCATTATAACCAACCGCTAACCAATGATAAAATTCTTTAGAAAAATCCGTCAAAAAATGCTAACTGAAAACAAGTTCAGTAAATATCTAATTTATGCAATTGGTGAAATCTTCCTAGTTTATGGGCAAAATTAGCAGGAAGTGTGCATGTATTTAACTCTTCAGTTTTTATAATTGTCTTTTTATTAGTGATTACAAGTCCTTTTGTTTTCTGGATGACAAAAGAAGAAATCATTATTATTAATAATATTGAAATTGTTTATTTTATTAGCTTATTTATAAATGGCGGTTTGTTTTTCTTGTTTTTCTTTGGTCATTTAATGGCAGTAAAAAAGAAATGGAAAGAGGCATTACTTTTCTTACCTAACTTTTATATTTTTTTAGCTTTAAGCGTTGGTATTTCTTTATACATGGTAATTGGTGTTTTAGGAGGCTACTTTTGAAAAGTTTCAGAATTTGTTAGAACGCCTAAATACAATATTAACTCTAAAGTCAACATTCAAAAAAAACAAGATTATGCCTTTAAAAAAGAACAAAATATTGCGTTTTTAGAGTTTTTTGTGCTTTGTTACGGTTTATTTACACTCATTTTAGGTTGCTATTATGTAGATTTTTTCATTATAAATTATGGCCTCATTATTTTTCTAGGCTATTCTTTAAAACTCTTTTTTCCTAAATATATCTTTAAGTTTTAATCTAAATTACAAAGCTGTACTATCAAAAAAGTGATTCGTTTTTTGTTTTTAGAAGAATTCTATTTACTAAATAACAAACCTATTATAGCGAGATTTTTTTCCTGGATATGAGTAATAAAATTTACTATATAAAGTGTTAGCAACATATGAAAATTTACCTACAAACTTTAATTGGAGTTCTAATTTTAATGGTTTCCTGTAAACAAAAAGAAATTCCAAAAACTGTAACAGAAAATAAATTTAATGAAACTATTGTTGTAGAACAATACATTGAAAATGATAGTTTGTTAACGCTTTTGAAATCTGATTTGTATGATATTGCTTTTAACCCAATATTTAACGGAGAAGAATCAGCTAAAACTAACACAAACAACAAAACAATTCCTCACATAAATAAAACAATAATTTTTGAGCAAACAATAATTCACTTTTATAAAGAAGGCTTTACGGAAGAAATTATTTCAGCCAAAATAAAGAATTCCCAATTTAAATTTCTAGACTCCATTTGTATTGGAATAAAAAAGGAAAAACTTGAAAACCAAATAGCAACTGAAATAAAAACTAATTTAATTAAAATAAGAAATTTTGATCAAACGTCAATTTTCATTTTTAAATTTGAGAAAGGGACATTGACAGAAATAAACTATCAAGGCGACATGGATTAAAAATATATTTGGTTAAATACAGAAATAATAAAATTTAAAAAAACCCGAAGCATTGTCTTCGGATTTTTTACTTTTGCAACTTACAAAATCACACTATGTACAGAAGTCATAATTGCGGTGAATTAACTGCAAAACACATAAATACAGAAGTTACCCTATCTGGTTGGGTACAAAAATCTAGAGATAAAGGTTTTATTGTTTGGGTAGATTTACGCGACCGCTATGGTATTACGCAATTAGTATTTGATGAAGAAAGAACCTCTAAAGACATGCTTGAAAAAGCACAAAAATTAGGGCGTGAATTCGTAATACAAGTTAAAGGAACTGTTATAGAACGTGCCTCTAAAAACCCTAATATACCAACAGGTGACATAGAGATTTTGGTTTCAGAATTAAACATTCTAAACGAAGCACTTTTACCACCTTTTACTATTGAAGATAAAACCGATGGTGGCGAAGATATTAGAATGAAATATCGCTATTTAGATATTAGACGTAATCCAGTAAAAAACAACTTAATATTTAGAGCAAAAGTAACTCAAGAAGTAAGAAACTATTTATCTAATAATGGTTTTATTGAAGTAGAAACACCATATTTAATTAAATCCACTCCTGAAGGCGCAAGAGATTTTGTAGTGCCTTCTCGTATGAACGAAGGAGAATTTTACGCCTTACCGCAATCACCTCAAACCTTTAAACAACTGTTAATGGTTGGTGGTATGGATAAATACTTTCAAATTGTAAAGTGTTTTAGAGACGAAGACTTACGTGCAGACAGACAACCAGAATTTACACAAATTGATTGTGAAATGGCCTTTGTAGAGCAGGAAGATATTTTAAATGTTTTTGAAGGTTTAACTCGTCATTTACTTAAAGAAGTTAATGGTGTTGAAGTAAATAAATTTCCAAGAATGTTATACGATGATGCCATGCGTTTATATGGAAACGACAAACCAGATATTCGTTTTGGTATGGAGTTTGGCGAATTAAATGCAGTAACACAACATAAAGAATTTGCTGTTTTTAATAACGCAGAATTAGTTGTTGGTATCGCTGTTCCTGGTGGAAATAGCTACACCAGAAAAGAAATAGATAAATTAATCGATTGGGTAAAGCGTCCACAAGTTGGCGCTCTAGGCATGATATATTCACGTTGTAATGACGATGGCAGATTTAAATCTTCGGTAGATAAATTTTACGATCAAGACGATTTAGCAAAATGGGCAGAAATTACTGGTGCAAAAGCTGGAGATTTAGTTTGTGTATTATCAGGAGAAACCAATAAAGTGCGTGCACAATTAAGTGCCTTACGTATGGAATTAGCAACACAATTAGGCCTTAGAGATCCAAAAGTATTTGCGCCACTTTGGGTTATTGATTTTCCTTTATTAGAATTAGACGAGGAAACTGGTCATTATCACGCCATGCACCATCCATTTACTTCACCAAAACCAGGTCAAATAGAATTACTAGACACTAAACCTGGAGAAGTAAAAGCCAATGCTTACGATTTAGTGTTGAATGGAAACGAAATTGGTGGTGGATCGATAAGAATTCACGATAAAGCGACGCAAGCTATTATGCTAAAACATTTAGGTTTTAGTGATGCCGATGCTAAAGCACAATTCGGGTTCTTAATGGATGCTTTCGAATATGGTGCACCTCCACATGGTGGATTAGCCTTTGGTTTAGATAGATTGGTTGCCATTCTTGGTGGACAAGAAACCATTAGAGATTTTATAGCTTTTCCAAAAAATAATTCTGGTCGAGATGTGATGATAGACGCTCCTGCTCCTATTGACGAAGCACAATTAAAAGAATTAAATTTAAAATTAGATTTATAATCATAAATAAAAAATCCTGCTTCTCGCAGGATTTTTTTGTTACTTTGAAATAAGTAACAAATCATGCCAAAAAAAACGCTTTTAAGACGCTTTCTAATCTGGAGATATAAAAATATTTCTGAGAAAAATTTCACTTTTATTCTAAGTGCAATAGTTGGTTTATTAGCTGGTTTAGCTGCTGTAACACTAAAAAATATAACATTTACCATAGAAGCGCTTTTAGATAAAGGTATTGTGTTTTCTCAAAACCAGTTGTATTTTATATTACCTGTAATTGGCCTTTTACTTGTTTACTTATTTGTAAAATACGTTTCAAAAAAGCCAATTGAACATGCAATTCCTTCCATTTTATTTTCGTTAACTCGAAAAAGTGGCTTTTTAAAACGGTCTAAAATTTATTTCCCGTTAATTGCTGCTCCTTTAACAGTAGGTTTTGGAGGTTCGGTTGGACTGCTTGGTCCTGCAGTAGCTTCTGGTGCTGCAATAAGCTCTAATCTTGGAAAACTATTTCATATTAATAGAAAAACAAGAAGATTACTTATTGGTTGCGCTGCAGCAGGAGCAATCTCATCTATTTTTAAATCGCCAATTGCAGCTATTATTTTTGCTGTGGAAGTATTTGCTTTAGACCTCACATTTGTATCCTTATTACCATTACTTATTGCTTCGGTTTCCTCGGTTATTACATCCTATTTTTTCTTAGGAGACGATTTACTTTTCAATTTTAATTTTTCAGATAAATTCGAAATAAAAGATATTTTATTTTATGCAGTTTTGGGTATTGGAACTGGCTTTGCCTCCATTTACTTCACCAAAATGTATTTTGCTATTCTAAAGTTTTTTGAACGTTTTAAAACTGCTTTTCAGCGTTTAATTATTGGAGGTTTAGCCATAGGAATTATGCTTTATTTTATTCCGCCATTGTATGGTGAAGGTTTTGGTTTTATAAATAATTTATTGGCTGGAAACCATGTTGAAGCTTTAGGCAAAACACCTTTTGATGATTTTAAAGATAATATTTGGGTTGTTATCCTATTACTTATTGGCATTACTATTTTTAAAGCAGTAGCCATGACTACAACATTTGCTGCTGGTGGTGTTGGTGGTATTTTTATTCCTACAATGGTTATGGGAAGCGCGCTTGGTAATGTAGTTGCCAAAGTGATTAATAATATTGGTTTAGGTTTTAATGTTAGTGAGACTAATTTTACATTAATTGGAATGGCTGGATTAATAGCAGGTGTGTTGCATGCTCCTTTAACTGCAATATTTTTAATTGCTGAAATTACTGGTGGTTACGAGTTATTTATTCCATTAATGATCACTGTTGGTATTTCTTTTAGTGTTAAAAAAAGCGCTATAGATTATACAATTTACACAAGAGAACTAACAGAAAAAGGACAGTTACTAACACATAATAAAGACCAAAATGTACTTACATTAATGACTTTAGATGCTATAATAGAAAGTCATTTTTCTGTATTACATCCAAAGATGACTCTTGGAGATATGCTGCATCATGGTGTTGCAAAATCAACACGTAATTTATTTCCTGTTGTGGATGAAGAGGGAGAACTAACTGGTATTATTTTACTGGATGATGTAAGAGAAATTATGTTCGATCAATCTCTGTACAAGACGACTCTTGTTGAATCTTTAATGAATAATCCTCCAGATAAAATTATATATAACAAGGACTCTATGCAAACCGTAATGCAAAAGTTTCAAGATTCTGGTGCATGGAATTTACCTGTAATTAAAGATGAAAAGTATATTGGTTTTGTATCAAAATCTAAACTCCTTACCGCTTACAGAAGACAATTAATTAATGTATCATCTTAATCTTAAATTTGATTAATTTTGCACTAATAATAAAACAAAACATGAAATATTTAATTTGGTTTTTCTTCATAACATCTTTAGTTTTTTTAATTTGCGGCTTCATTCTAGAGCTCCCTTTTTCTAAAAAGCTTATTGGTTTTGGTGTTTTAGGTTTGTTTTTTATTGTTATTCCATTATTCTCATGGCACAGATGGAAAGATAAAAACCCAAAAGACTATATGCTAAATAAAGAGAATTTAGATAAAATGCGTGAACGTGAAAGTAAAAAATAAGTTAATCGTCTTGTATTTTTTTTAAAATCTAATTTAAATTTCGTTTTTCAATAAAAAAACGCTTCATTAACTTAGAAGCTTCATCCTCTAGTATTCCGCCTTCAATTATTGTTTTAGGATGCAGCTTGGTTTTTAAATTAATACAACCTCGCTCTTCATCTCTGGCAGCATAAACTATTTTAGAAATTTGACTCCAATATAAAGCTCCTGCACACATTTGGCAAGGTTCTAAAGTGACATAAAGTGTGCAATTTTGCAAATATTTTCCGCCTAAAAAATTTGCTGCAGCTGTTATAGCTTGCATTTCTGCATGTGCAGTCACATCGTTTAAAAGCTCTGTAAGATTATGGGCTCTTGCTATAATACGGTCTTCAATTACAATAACTGCACCAACAGGAATTTCACCTTTTGCATAGGCGTCTTCTGCTTCCTGAAGTGCCTTTCGCATAAAATAGGTATCGTCGTAAGGTTTTATCATTCTATAAAAATATAAAAGGCAACCATAAAAATGGTTGCCTTTTAAATATTAATTTAAAAACGATTACTAGTTTTTAATAATCTTATCGTTTGTATTTATGTTTTCGCCTTTAATTGTAAGAATATACATTCCAGATTGAAGAGCACTAATATTTAGCTCTGATGATCTAGAAAGATTAGCTTCTTGAGTCATTACAACTCTACCATTAATATCTGTTAATGTAATGTTTACTTTTCCAAAATTCTTTTTAACATTAATGTTTAACACATTGTTTGTTGGGTTAGGGAAAATTGAATAATTAGACTCATTAAACTCATCTACACTTAAACTCGTACAGTTTTGCAGCGTAGGATTAGTATCTGGAGGCAAATTAAAAGCCTCTACTTGGTCTGTTCTAGATTGTGGATTTCCTTGACTAGCACTTAAACCAACTCCTCTTGCAGCAAAAACTTCCCAGATCATACATTGGTCTTCTCCACCAGTAAGAGCTGTATCTGCCTGTAAAATACCGTTTCTACCTCTAACAAATCCTGCATTACATGTTTGCAGTTTTAAACCATCTAATACTAGCTGCATTACTTTATTATTTCCACCTGTACCATTATAAATATCTGGATCAAATCCATACTTCTCAATATATTTCCAAGTTAAATCCCATAGAATAGTAGCCCAAACCGTTCCAATTCCATGTGGTTGAGTTATGGCAGTATTATTAGTATCTCCATAAGTTAAAGGGTTTATAGAGGTGTCTGTACTGTATTGAAAAGGTCTAATACCTAATCCATCTACTGGCTCACTAGTTGAGTATGTTGCAATACCTCTACCAGTCTCTGGTAAATCTCCAACCTTCATAGTAATCATGAGTGCAAACCAATCTGACCATCCTTCTCCCATTTGTTCAGCATTTTCTAAACAACCTGAATTACTTGGTCCACCTGCTAATCGAGTAGAAATACCATGCCCATATTCATGAGCAACAATTTCATTATCTAAACTACCATCTCTTTGTACTGGCACAGGAGCTGATACTATAGTAGCATTAATAACTTCATTATTCTGTAATGCTGATATTAATTGTTCTCCATCAGCATTATTAATAAACACAGATGGAATGGTAAATGCTGGATTTGTAGTACCTGACATTCCTACATATTCTACATAATTAGGATCGTTAGCAGGATTGTTGTGATTGACAACAATAACACCTGCTGCTCCAGCATCTTGTGCATTTTGTATTTTATCTACAAATGGACAATTACCTCTTCTAATTACTACTATTTTGCCACTTAAATCTGTTCCATTAGTTACAGCTCCACAACCGTCATTAAAATCTGGAAAATAATCAGGAGCACTAGTATTGTCTACAGAATTATCATCTATTACTAAAGCCAAGTCAGCAGTAACTGGTACTGTACTTGGTCCTGTAATGTTATTTCCAGCTCCAGTAGCAGGAACTGCAGCAGTAATACCACCTGTTAATGGTCCTCCTGAATTTACAGTTAGAGGACTAGCAGGAACACCATTCCATAAATACATTTGCATTCCTGGATTACTACCATCTGGAGGAGTACCAAAGTTTGCATTATTTAAACCACTTCCGTCTTGACCATCTGCAATTACAAAATCACTTCCACTACCACCATTACCGTAGTTATTGGCCTGGAAGTTACCACTAACCTCATCAAAACCATACTCATACCATACATCGTGCATGATGTTGTTCATATAAAACAAGTTAGTAAGCGATAAATCTTGGTAACCTGAAGGTTCTTGATTTAAACTTGAACTTGAATAATCAAAATTTAATGTAGCACCTCCATCTGGAGCTGCTCCAAACCCATTATTACCATTTACATCTTCTTGAGCGTAAACATTGTTCCCTCTAGTGATTGTAAACTCTGCTCCTGCAACACCGTTTACATCATGCCAGCCAAATGGAGAAGCATTTAAACTTGCTGGTTCTGAAACTAAAGTTACAGTTGTTTCACTTGGACTTCTAAAAGGAAGCGGAATAACACTGTAAGATGAACCATCAGCCATCATTGAAGATGCGGACTTAAATAAATTTACAGTTTCTGCTTTTTTAGTATTGTGATTTGTGTGAGTAGCATGGTTACCATCACCAAAATTACATTTAATGATCCAATCGTTAGTATTTATAATTTCTCCATTTACTGCGTCTACTCTTACACTATACCAGTTTTGTCCGTTTAGAGTATGTATGCTTAAATCCCAAGCTAATTTAATAGACCCATCTAATGTAGGTTGAAATACTAAAGAAACTGGAATGTCTTTTTGAGAGACGTTACCATTAGAAAAAACATAATTATTATTAGTATGACTAATAGTAGACAAATTAGTAACACTTCCTAAATCATAAACATTAGCTACAGCATTAATGGCAGCTTGTGCATTAATAGCTGGTGTAATTGTATTTACTTTAGAAGCTATGTTTGGTATTAATGAATTATCATAATAAAACACATAGTTATCTCTAACCGCAACACTTGAAATCGCATTGTGTATTTTTATACCTTGGTATGCTTGATTTACATAAACATGATTAATTTTAGTTTTCTTAGAGTAATAGGCATCACTTACTAATAAACTAGAGATGTCATTTTCTGTTAAATTGTAGTTCTCTTTGTTTTTATCTAACCAATCTTGAATAAGAGATCCAAATTCGTTTTCAGATAAACTTTTTTGTGCTTGTACTATTTGAAAAGCAAACAAAAATACCGTAGCCAAAAGGCAAACAATGTAATTTTTCTTCATAATTTTGTGCAGTGTTTTAAAATTTTTCTTTTTAATAGTCACAAATATAACACCCAACTTACAATTATTACAATTTTAAACGTATTTTATTGACTATTCAACGAAATTTAAGACCAGTTTTTAATAATTTTACACTTTCTTTATACAACCAATGCATAATCGACTATTAGATGCCATCGATTCTCCAGAATCCCTAAAACAACTAAAACAAGATGAACTTTCTATTTTAGCAAAAGAACTTCGAGCATTTATTATTGAAGCAGTCGCTGCAAAAGCTGGCCATTTAGGAGCAAGTTTAGGAGTTGTAGAATTAACCATAGCCTTACATTATGTCTTTAACACTCCCAAAGATGAAGTCATTTGGGACGTTGGTCATCAAGCTTATGGACATAAAATATTAACTGGAAGAAAAAAACAATTTCATACCAACAGACAGAAAAATGGTATTAGTGGGTTTCCAAAACGTAACGAAAGTAAATTTGATAGTTTTGGTGTAGGACACTCTTCAACATCAATATCTGCTGCTTTGGGTATGGCTATTGCATCTCAGTTAAAAGGTGATTTTAAAAAACAACATATAGCAATAATTGGAGATGCCTCTATAGCTAGCGGAATGGCTTTTGAAGGCCTAAACCATGCTGGAGTTACTAACAGTAATTTGTTAGTAATTTTAAACGATAATGCTATTGGTATAGACCCAAGTGTTGGTGCTCTAAAACAGTATTTAACCAATGTTAAAAAAGGAATAGAAGGGCAAGACAATATTTTTGAAGCTTTAAACTTCGATTATTCAGGACCAATTGATGGTCATAATTTACCACTTTTAATTTTAGAATTAAAAAGACTAAAAACCGTTAAAGGCCCTAAGTTTTTACACGTTATCACCACTAAAGGCAAAGGTTTACGTCAAGCTGAAGAAAACCAAGTTACTTACCATGCTCCTGGAAAATTCAACCCAATTACAGGAGAATTAATTGCCAAATCTGGCTTTAGCCAAGCTCCTAAATTTCAAGACGTTTTTGGGCATACCATTGTAGAATTAGCAAAACAAAACAAAAACATCATTGGTATTACACCTGCAATGCCAACTGGAAGTTCCCTTAAATTTATGATGGAGCAACTACCAGAACGTGCTTTTGATGTTGGTATTGCAGAACAACACGCAGTAACACTTGCTGCTGGAATGACAACACAAGGCATGATTCCGTTTTGTAATATCTATTCTACTTTTTTACAACGCGCTTTCGACCAAGTTATTCATGATGTCGCTATCCAAAATTTACCTGTAATATTTTGCCTAGATCGTGCTGGTTTAGTTGGAGAAGATGGAGCCACACATCATGGTGTTTTTGATATTAGTTATTTACGATGCATTCCAAATTTAATTGTTTTTGCTCCAAGAAACGAAATAGAATTACGCAATATTATGTACACAGCACAGTTAGGATTAAATCATCCTATTGCGATTCGTTATCCTCGTGGTCGTGGGACTATAATAGATTGGAAACAACCATTTTCTAAAATTGAAATAAGAAAAGCCGAAGTGCTTCAACAAGGAAAACAACTTGCTGTGCTTAGTCTTGGAACAATGGCAGCAACTATTGAAGAATGTATTGATTTAAATGAAAAATTAAAAACCATTTCTCATGTAGATATGCGTTTTGTAAAACCTTTAGATGAAGATTTACTGCATAGTATTTTTAAAACTCACAATACTATTATTACAGTAGAAGAGAATGCTGTAAAAGGAGGTTTTGGAAGTGCTATTTTAGAATTTGCAGCAGAACATAACTATAAAAACGACATTTACTTAAAAGGCATTCCAGACGTTTTTATAGAACATGGAACGGTAGCTGAACTGCAGGAATCTATTGGTTTGGACACAAAAAATCTCACAAAATTTATTTTAGATAAACTCGATTAAATACTAAATCCTTTTATTTTTTTATACTGAATAATTGCTTGACTATCACTTAACAGTGAGATATAATGGCAAACACTTAATAGTCTTTCGTACAAACTATCTTGATCTATTTTTATAGTTTTAGGCAAGCCTTTTAAAATTAGCTTATCGTAATTTGAAGCTGTATTAGTATAACAATTATTAACTGCTATGGTGTAAGTTTCTAGCAATGTACTTAACACACCATAACCTGCAATCTCTTTATCTACTACTTCTGTAGATTGGTATATTTTTTCGACGCTTAACTTAATAATGTCATTAATTTGTGCTTCATATTTACTTTTATCTAATAGTGCTTCGCTAAATGTACCATCTAAAATAGCGTCTTCGTTTTTCATAAACATATCTATAGCTTCATCTATTAAGGCTCCAATGGCTAAAGCTCTTAGGTAACTTACACGATCTTCTTTATTAGATAGCTTGTGATATTTTTCGGTTTTAATATTATCTCTAACCAAGTTTATTAAATATTCTAATGCAAAAGCTTCAGAAATTAATCCAAGATTAATACCATCTTCAAAATCTATAATGGTGTAGCAAATATCGTCTGCAGCCTCAACTAAAAACGCAAGTGGATGACGCGCATAACTAGCATCTTTATCACTTCGCTTTTTTAATCCTAATTCTTCAGCAACATCAATAAATGCCTCTTTTTCACTCTGAAAAAACCCATACTTTTTATCTGCAATGTGTTTGGTTGGCTTTTTTGGTAAAGACTCTTTTGGGTATTTGGTAAAAGCACCTAAAGTAGCATAACTTAAACGCAAACCACCTTCACGTCCTACTCTACTTTGGGTAACAATTTTAAATCCGTTAGCATTACCTTCAAAATCACATAAATCTTGATATTGTTTTTCGTTTAATTGGTTTTTATAATTTAAACCTTTTCCAGACTTAAAAAATTCACCTATAGCTTTCTCACCAGAATGCCCAAAAGGCGGATTACCAATATCGTGCGCCAATGCAGCTGCAGCAACTATTGCTCCAAAATCATGCGCTTGATAACCGTGAATATTTTGCAACTGTGGATGTTTTTCTAGTAACTTTTGGCCAACACGTCTTCCAAGAGAACGACCTACAACACTTACTTCTAAACTATGCGTTAATCTTGTGTGCACAAAATCTGTTTTAGACAATGGAATCACTTGCGTTTTATCCTGAAGACTTCTAAATTCTGAAGAAAAAATAATACGATCGTAATCGACCTCGAAACCCAAGCGTGTTTCGTCTTGTTCTTTTCTTAGTCTTTTGTTTGTATCGCCAAAGCGTTTTAAAGAGAGTAATTGTTCCCAGTTCATAGTATAATCTTAAGTAGTTGCAAGATATACAAACTCATGTTAATTTAATGTTTCCTAATCAGGAAATTAGAAACGTTTAAGTAACATTTCTCTAACCTTTTAATGAAATAGGTTTAACCTCTAGTTAACCTAATCTCTAAAAGTTGGTGGTTTCTTTGCAGCAACAAACTAAGACAAAAAATGAAACAAATTTTACTTACTCTTTTATTATTTTCTACGTTACTATCTGTAGCACAAAATACTAGCACTTTATCTGGTACAGTTTTAGACAAAGATTATAACAACATGCCTATGCCACAAGCAAATGTAGCTATTGATGGCACATCTAAAGGAGCAACTACAGATTTTGATGGCCTATTTTCTATTCCTAATATGGAAGCAGGAAATTATATAGTTAAAGTAAGTTTTGTTGGTTACGAAACGCAAAGTATTCCTGTTACAATAATTGCAGGAGAGGATAAGGTTATAGAAGTTATTTTAGCTTCGAGCTCTGCTTCTTTAGATGAAGTTGTTTTACAAGCCTCTACAAAACGAGAAAGCGAAACTGCGTTATTATTAGAGCAAAAGAAAGCGGTAGAAATTAAGCAAAGTATTGGTGCAGACGAGCTATCTCGTAAAGGCGTTAGTGATGCTGCAGGAGCAGTTGCTAAAATATCTGGTGTGTCTAAACAAGAAGGCTCAAGCAACGTCTATGTTCGTGGTTTAGGAGATCGTTATTTAAATACCACTTTAAACGGATTGGCATTACCATCTAACGATGTAAATAAGAAGAATATAGATTTAAATCTTTTTGCTTCAGATTTAATAGAGAATGTTTCTATAAGTAAAGCCTATTCTTCAAAGTTCTATGGTGATTTTGCTGCTGGAAATGTAGACATTACCTCAAAAAATTATAAAGGCAATGGCTTTTTCGATATTACAACTGGATCTGGAGTTAATACAAGAGCTGCAGGACAAAACTTTGTAAGAAGTGAAGGTTCTGGCTATTTTGGGTATTATGGAAGGTATGCGCACAATCCATTTGCAGTTGTTTTATCTCATGGTGTAGATCCTGTAAATGTAAACTCACCAATTAATGTAAGCTATGGCGCTTCAGGTGGAAAATCTTTTGAATTTGAAAGTGGTGCGCGTTTAAGTTTATTCGCTACAGCATCGTTTGAGAATGATTACGAATATAGAAAAGGTAGAGTAGTCGATTTCTCTACAATTTTTAATAAAATATTTCCAGAGGCCGAAGAGTTTTCATATTCCACAACAACAACAGCAATGTTAAATGCTAGTTTTAAAATTAACTCTAACAATAAACTACAGTTTAACTCTATGTTTATTAATAGCTCTACAGACGAGGTTGGTTATTATGGTATTGGTGGAAATGGTTTTAATAGAGATGCACAATCATTAGTTAATGACGAGATTGGATTTTACCAACAAAACATTCAGTTTAATCAAGATTTAATCTATGTTAATCAACTATTAGGTACTCATGAATTTGACAATCTAGAATTAGATTGGGCAGTTGGTTACAATAGAGTTAATGCTCATGAACCAGACAGAAAACGTTTCAGTTTAGAAAACTATCAATTTGCTTTAGATAACGACAATTCAACAAATCCTATATTCTTTAATAATGTAGATTATGATAACCAACGTTATTTTCAAGATATAGAAGATGAAGAACTAAACAGTCGTGTAAATTTAGCTTACACATTAAATGAAAACTCAAAATTAAACTTTGGTTTAAACGGAAGAACTAAAACTCGTGATTTCGAAAACATACGTTATGGTTACGATATTTTAGATGGTAATACTGAAGTAACAAACCCAAATAACTTAAACAATATTTTTAATTTAGGGAATCTAAACCTTAATAACGATGGGCTTTACGACATTAAAGTTATTAATGCTGCAGTGCCAGAATATGGAAGTACAAATGCTCCAGGAGCTCAAGAAAACACCTATTCTGGAAAATTAAATGTTTTTGCTGCCTATACAAACGCAGAATTAAAATTTGGAGAAAAATGGTTGTTTGTACCAGGAGCAAGAATAGAATCTTTTGAGCAAAGTATTGTTTACGACGTTATTAACTTACCTGCAAACGAACCAGGTTTTAGAGATACTGAAAACGTATTCTTTTTACCAAGCTTAAGTATTAAATATGCTTTAAACGATGACCAAAATTTACGTTTCTCTGCAAGTAAAACAGTATCTACTCCAGAATTTAAAGAAATGGCGCCTTTTGTTTACGAAGGTGTAGCACAACGTATTGGTGGTAATCCAGATTTATTAAATAATCCATCATTCTCTTCTGTTTATAACCTAGATTTTAAATACGAGTGGTTTATGTCTAGAGCAGAGTTATTTGCAGTTTCTGCTTTTGCAAAGCAAATTAACGACCCAATAAATCTAGTAATTGCAAACGATGCCACTGGAACACAACGTTATTTTAGAACTGGAGACAAGGCCTCTATTTTAGGTGTTGAATTAGAAGTTAGAAAAACAGTATTACAAAACGCAGACGAAGATGCTGTATTATCTGCAGGTTTTAATATTGCTTATATGCACACAGAGCAAGATTTAAAAAGCTCGACAGGCTTATACTCATCGACATTAGATAGAACAGACGAGCTACAAGGTGCATCTCCTTTATTAATTAATGCCGATTTAAGCTACACACCAACTATAAGTGAAAACTTTAAACCAACGGCAAACTTAATATTCTCATATTTTTCAGATAGAATTTCAGCATTAGGATCTGGACAACTAGGTAATATTATTGAAAAAGGAATACCAACTTTAGATTTTGTTTGGAGAAATAAAATAAAATCAAATTTCGAAATTAATTTAAGTGCTAAAAACCTGTTAGACCCAAGTATTAAACGTGTAAGAGAAAACACTTCTTTTGGAGATGTTACACTTTCAGAATACAAGAGAGGTATGGATTTAGGACTTCAATTAAAATATAAATTTTAACTCACTAAAAAAACAACATTTACTAAAAACTAAAACTATGAAACGTAACTTATTATTTGGCTTAGCCATAGTCTCAATGCTTTTTACAGCATGTACTACAGATGATACCGCAGATATTGTATTAAATGTAAATAATGGAGGAACTACAGGTTCTACAGGAACTACAATCTCTGGAACTTACACAACAGATTTAACATTAGAAGCAGGAACAAACTATACATTAAACGGTTCTTTAATCATGGCGTCAGGAACTACATTAACTATTCCAGCAGGAACAACAATTTCTGCTTTAGCACAAGGAAGCGATGTGTATATTGCTATTTCTCAAGGTGCTAAAATTAATGCCATGGGAACTGCAACAAACCCAATTGTATTAACCTCTAATGCTTCTAATCCAGTAGCTGGAGATTGGGGAGGATTAATTATTTTAGGAAGAGCACCTATTAACTCTGTATCTGGAGCAGCGACATCTACTTCTGAAATTGCAAGTTTACCTTATGGAGGAACAAATGCTGGTGACGATTCTGGAAGTATTCGCTACATGAGAGTTGAGTATTCTGGTGGTTCGGCAGATGGACAGTCTGAAAACAATGGCATTTCTTTTTATGGTGTTGGAAACGGAACATTAGTAGAATACATACAAGCCTTTGAAGGAAAAGACGATGGTATTGAGTTTTTTGGAGGCACAGTTAATGTAGATTATGTATCTGTAGTAAATGCTCAAGATGATTCTATAGATTGGACAGAAGGTTATACTGGAACCATTACAAATGCTTACGTTAAACATGGTGCAGACCATGATAAAGGTATTGAAGCAGACGGTTACAATACAGATATAGGTAACAACTCAAGCCCAATTTTTTGGTCTAAGCCTACAGTTAATAATTTAACTATTAATGGCAATGGATCTGGAACAGGTAACGAAGCTATAAGATTAAGAGCAGGAACACAAGGTATCTTTAACAATATTGAAATTGTAGGCTTTGCAGAAGGTTTCGATCTTGATGGAGACCAAGGCGATGCTCCAACAGGAGCTGGAGTACTTAGTAACAATTTACAAGTTACAGATGTATTATTTACAGATGTGATTTTAAAGATGAAAAACGATACAGGCGAAACATTTACTATAACAGATTTTATTTCTGGAGATGGTAATGGAACTGGAGCAAATTACAACTCTTGGAGTGCTGGATGGACAGTAGAATAAATATAAAAATTAGTCTAAAGAAAAAAGGCATCTTCGAAATGAAGATGCCTTTTTTAATTTTAATTCAATACTTTAATTGCTATCTGCAACACGAGATTTAATTTCCCATTCATTAACATTAGCAATAACGTTATTGTTATAATCTACTTCTTTAAGAGTGGTTTTATTCCAAAAGAACCACTTGCCGACTTTTTGACCATTATCATAATTTGCTGAAACTTGTTTCTTACCATCTGTGCTATAACTTAGCCACTCACCTTGTAATTTACCATCTGTAGTGTAAGCGCCTGTTTGGCTTACAACTCCATTGTCATGATAGTAAACAACTTCTATTAAATTAGTGTCTTTGTTAAGTTTTAAATCTCGCTTTTCTTGAGCAAAAGTTACCACAGCAATTAAAAAGGCAAATGAAACTAAAATTGATTTCTTCATAATTATGGGTTTTAACATTAATAACCCAAATATACGCATTACATAACATTTACGCAACAAATACATAACATTAAATTAACATTGGTGTTACAAAGTGTTAATTAACAACTACTTAAACACTTAATAATAAGTTAATATTAGCATTACATTAAAATCACTTACGTTGTTGATATTTGTAATGTCTTAAGACAAAACAATTAGTATTTCATATAATCTATTAGTTTTTGTCGACTACATTATTATGATTTCTAATGAGACTGCTTTTGGCCAAAGCAGTCTTTTTTTATCTATTTTGGATAAAAATTAATAATTAGGAAACATTAGGCTAATATTAATATTAGATATTTGCAACGACAAAAACTAATAACGATAATGAAACTAAAATTTACTTTTTTAGTATTTGCATGTTTTGCATTTACAACTTTAAGCGCTCAAGAAATTAGCGATACTTCTTTTGGAAAAGGTCTTATAAATTTCACAGCAAAAGATAGCTCGTTTAGCGTAAAATTTGCACCTCGTTTTCAAGTAAGATCTAATTCCTCTTGGGATCACGATGGAAACCAATATGTTAGCCCAGAACATAACTTTATTGTTCGTAGAGCACGTTTAAAATTCGATGGATTTGCTTACAATCCAAAATTAAAATACAAAATAGAATTAGGTTTGTCTAACAGAGACATCTCTGGAGCAAACGAATTTAATAGAAACACACCACGTTACATACTAGATGCAGTAATTATGTGGAATTTTGCAGGCAATTGGGAACTTTGGGCTGGACAAACAAAACTTCCAGGAAATGTGGAACGTGTGGTTTCTTCTGCAAATATGCAGCTTATAGACCGTTCTTTATTAAACAGTCGCTTTAATATAGATCGTGATTTAGGGTTACAACTACGCCATAAAACAAATTTAGGAGGTAACTTTTTAATGCGCGAAAAATTTTCAATATCACAAGGTGAAGGTCGTAATGTTTCAGAAGGAAATGAAGGTGGACTTCAATACACAGCTCGTTTAGAATTTTTACCTTTTGGTACTTTTAAGTCTAAAGGCGATTACAGCCAATCAGATTTAAAAAGAGAAGAAACACCAAAACTAATGGCTGGTTTTACATATAATTTTAACGAAAATGCAGTTAGAGAAAGAGGTTTTGCAGGTGATTATATGATTAGAACTGATGGTTCAATTTTTGAAACAAACCAAACGACCATTTTTGCCGATACAATGTTTAAATACGATGGTTTTTCTTTTATGGCAGAATATGCAAAACGTACTGCTGATGAAGTAATTGCTACCGAAATAGATGGTACTACTCCAACTGGTGATATTGTTTTAACAGGTGATGCTTTAAACTTACAAGCAGGTTATTTATTTAAAAACAACTACGAAATTGCAGCTCGTTTTACAACTGTAAACTACGAAGCCATTACAGGTAGCCTACCTCAAGACCAATACACAATTGGTGTAAATAAATTTATTGTTGGTCATAAATTAAAAGTACAAAGTGATTTAAGTTATTCAACACTAGATGGTAATGAAGATAATATTACCTTTAGACTAGGATTTGATATTCATTTCTAACACTTAAAAAGATAACATTGAGATAACATAATACTCAATAACGTTTAAGATATTTGCAAACTTATTTTATAAAAAATTATGGATAATATTTACTTATTTATGTTGATTGCCATCACAATTCTAGCTGTAGCTGATATAGTGGTTGGCGTAAGTAATGATGCTATTAACTTCTTAAACTCTGCAATTGGCTCTAAAGCGCTATCAATGAGAACAATCATGATTGTTGCAAGTTTAGGTATATTTATTGGAGCTGTCTTTTCGAGTGGAATGATGGAAGTTGCTCGTAAAGGTATTTTTGTTCCTGGGCAATTTTACTTTGATGAAATCATGTACATATTTATGGCTGTCATGATTACAGATATTTTGCTACTAGATTTCTTCAACACACTTGGTTTGCCTACTTCTACTACTGTATCTATTGTATTTAATTTACTTGGTGCTGCTGTTGTAATGTCTTTAATTAAAATTACTGCTTCAGACTCTCAAACACTTGCAAATTTAGGCGATTACATTAACACTAAAAAAGCAATTGAAATTATTAGTGGTATTGTTATGTCTGTTTTTATTGCTTTTTCAGTTGGAGCACTTGTACAATAGTTTTCTCGTTTAATTTTTACTTTTCAATACGAAACCAAAAAGAAATATTTTAGTGTTATTTTTGGAGGAATTTCTTTAACTACTATTCTATATTTTATATTACTAAAAGGATTAAAAGGAACTCCATTTTATAAAAATATATCGAGTTTTATGGATGGAAATGAGATGTATATTGTAGTAGCTAGTTTGGCTATTTGTATCTTATTTTCTTATGCATTTCAACAATTAACCAAAAAAAGTGTACTTATAGTAGTTATAGCTGTCGGTACTTTTGGTCTAGCACTAGCCTTTTCTGGAAACGATTTAGTAAACTTTATTGGAGTACCAATGGCTGCTTTTCATTCTTATGAAGCAATGCAAAATGCTTTTTTAACTTCTGGAACTTTACCTGCTGAATTTTCAATGTCTATTTTAGAAAAAAAGGTACCAGCAGAGCCTCTACTTTTATTTATCTCTGGAGCAATAATGGTTTTAACTCTGTGGTTTTCTAAAAAAGCAAAAACAGTTGCAGAGACAGAAATTAGCTTATCTAGTCAAGGAGATACTCATGAAAAATTCGAGCCAAACATGCTCTCTAGAGGTATTGTAAGAGGAACAACAGTTTTATCAGATTATTTTAGTGTTCTTGTACCAAAATCTACACAAGAAAGGATTGGCAAAAGTTTTGAGAAACCTAGCAGTAAAGCACTAACAAAGTCACAAAGTAAAGATTTACCTGCTTTCGATATGATACGAGCGTCGGTAAACTTGATGGTAGCTGGTGTTTTAATTGCTATTGCAACTTCTATGAAACTACCTTTATCTACAACATATGTTACCTTTATGGTTGCTATGGGAACCTCTTTTGCAGATCGTGCTTGGGGAAGAGAAAGTGCTGTATATAGAGTCGCAGGTGTCTTAAACGTAATTGGTGGTTGGTTTGGAACTGCAATTGGTGCTTTTTTAGCAGCTGGAATTGTAGTTTTTCTTATAAACTGGAATCCAAAAGTAATGGCACCAATCTTATTATTATTAACCGCTATTATATTGGTAAGAAACTATTTGGCTCACAAGGAATCTTCTAATAAAACAATTGCAGAAGATAGTTTAACAGATTCTGAAAGTAGTTCGGTACAAGGTGTAATTCATGAAAGCGCTAAAAATATTGCAAACGTAGTAAAAAGAGGAAATAAAATTTATTCAAATGCTATAAATGGTATTGCGAGAGAAGATAGCGCACTTCTTAAAAAGAATAAAAAACAAGTTGTTAAATTAACCGACGAAGTAGATGCACTTAGAGATAATATTTTTTACTTTATTAAAAACTTAGACGAATCTAGTTTAAATGCGAGTAACTTTTACATTAACATATTAGGTTATTTACAGGACATGGCACAATCCTTAGATTATATTACCAAAATGAGCTATAAGCACGTAAGTAACAACCATAAGAAACTAAAATTTAGCCAAATAAAAGAGCTTAAAGAAATAGATGAACGTTTTGAATTATTTTTTAATAATACTCAAAATGCATTTAACTCTCGTTCTTTTGAACAGATTGGAGAGATACTTAGTAGAAAACAGGAAATTATGGAATTAGTAACTTCTAAAATATTAAAACAAGTGCAACGCACAAGAACTGAAGAATCTAGTCCAAAAAATACAACACTCTATTTTAACCTATTATCTGAAACTAAAGATTTATTAAACGCAACAATGAATCTTTTAGAAGAATATCATGATTCACATGACAGTTCTGTAGAACCTGCAACTATTTCTGAAACAGAATAATAAATTACATCTTTATATATTTAAAAAAGCCACCAAACACCTGGTGGCTTTTTTGTTTTTTAATTATAAGAATTCTAGTAAAATATAGCCTGAAATTGAGCCTATAATAATAACCCAAATAGGACTTATTTTTGTTTTAAAAACCAATAAAGCTGCGCCTAAGGCAATAACAACAGCTTTCCAACCTAAAACTGTTTCTTTGGTCATAACAATTAATACCGCTAGCATAACTGCAACTGCAGCTACATTAACAGCATCTAGAAAGTAACGTAACAACTTAGAATTGCGCATTTTTGGGATGAATGGATTTAATATTAACACAAATAAAAACGACGGTAAAAAAATACCAGAAGTTGCAGCCAAAGCGCCTGGAAATCCAGATAATTGATACCCAATAAATGTAGAGGTTGATAAAACTGGTCCTGGTGTAAATTGACCCACTGCAATGGCATCTATTAGTTCTACTCTAGTTAACCAACCTCTGGTTACAAGTTCGGCATCTAAATAGGCAAATAACACATAACCACTACCATATAAAATAGCACCTACTTTTAAAAACACCCAGAATACATTTAAAGCCGTTATTTTAGTTAAAGTAAAACCTAATGTAGAGCTTAACAATAAAGGCGAAAAACCATTTAAAGAACCTCTAGCCTTATCTTTAAAGTAAAAATATAACATGCCTAATACACCAGCCGATAAAAGTGCTATAACCTCATTTACACCCAACAAACTTGCAGTTAAAACTAGTATTCCTATTATAGTAAGCGCTATTGTTTTTACTGCCTTCATTCCTAACTTTAATATAGCAGATGCTATAATCGCTAAAACAGCTGGTTTTATTCCAAATACAAATGGCTCTACTTGTGGCAACGTTCCATATTTTACATATAAATAAGCCAATACTGCTGTTATAAGTGTAGCAGGAATAATAAAAGCAATTCCAGCTACAAAAAGGCCTGTTTTACCTGCTCGTTCATAACCACAATGCATGGTCATTTCGGTAGAATTTGGACCAGGAATTAAATTTGTTGTACCAATGAGATCTAAAAAATAGTCACGCGTCATCCATTTACGCTTAGTGACGACCTCAACTTCCATCATTGCAATGTGTGCTGCTGGACCTCCAAAGGCAAAACAGCCTAGTTTAAAAAAGACTAATGCTACTTCTTTTAGCTTTTTTGCTTGCATTTTTTTTTACTTAGAATATACTTAAATATAAAAAAAGTACTCTTTTCAGAGTACTTTTTTAACACTAGATTGGTTATTTGTAACTTTTAAGAACCACACATTAAACAGTCATCACCTTCAGCTTCTTTTGCTTGTGCAATTAGAGCTTTCATTTCTTCGGCAGACATTGGTGTGCCTTCTGGTTTTTCAGCAGTTTGTTTAGCAAACTTATCAGCTGTTTTTAGTGCTTGCTGTTGTTTTTGCACAACGTTTTCAGGTGCTACAGACTCTTCTGCAACCACTTCTGCAATTGGCTCTGCTTTTGCAACTCTAGAAATGGTGACTTTTTTGGCATCTACAGCACTCTTAGTACGTAAGTAGTACATTCCAGTTTTTAGGCCACTTTTCCAAGCATAAAAATGCATAGAGGTTAATTTCGCCATAGTTGCACCTTCCATAAATAGGTTAAGGGATTGCGACTGGTCTATAAAATAACCACGTTGGCGAGACATATCTATAATATCTTTCATAGAAAGCTCCCATACTGTTTTATATAGCTCTTTAATATCTTGAGGAATATTCTCTACCTCTTGTATAGAACCATTAGCACGCATAATTTCGTTCTTTAAATCCTCGTTCCAAAGACCTAAATCTACTAAGTCTTCCAGTAAATGTTTGTTTACAACAATAAACTCTCCCGATAATACACGACGTGTATAAATGTTAGATGTATAGGGCTCAAAACATTCGTTGTTTCCTAATATTTGAGACGTAGAAGCTGTAGGCATTGGTGCAACTAGTAACGAGTTACGAACACCATTTTTAAGTACTTCTTTACGCAATTTGTCCCAATCCCAACGACCACTTAAAGTGTCTTCTTCAATATTCCATAAATTATGTTGGAATTCTCCTCTACTTATTGGAGAACCTTCATACGTTTGGTATGGTCCATCTATTTTTGCCTCTTCCATACTTGCTGTTACTGCTGCATAGTAAAGTGTTTCAAAAATATCTTGATTTAATTGTTTTGCTTCATCGCTTGTAAAAGGTAATCTTAATTTAATGAATGTATCTGCTAAACCTTGTACTCCTAAACCTACTGGTCTGTGTCTAAAATTAGAATTTTCTGCTTCTTTTACTGGATAGTAATTTCTATCGATAACTTTATTTAAATTCTTTGTTACACGTTTTGTAATTCTGAATAATTCTTTGTGATCAAATTCTCCATTCTTTACAAACATTGGTAATGCTATAGAGGCTAAATTACAAACAGCAACTTCGTCTGCTGATGTGTACTCCATAATCTCTGTACATAAATTTGAAGAACGAATAGTTCCTAAATTTTTCTGATTAGATTTACGGTTTGCTGCATCTTTGTACAACATATATGGTGTACCTGTTTCTATTTGAGATTCTGCAATTTTCTCCCAAAGTTCACGTGCTTTAATCGTTTTACGCCCTTTACCTTCAGCTTCATATTTAGTGTAAAGTGCGTTAAACTCTTCAGAGTGCACATCGCATAAACCAGGACATTCGTTAGGGCACATTAGTGTCCAATCTCCATCTTCTTGTACGCGTTCCATGAATAAATCTGGCATCCACATGGCATAGAATAAATCACGAGCTCGTAACTCTTCGGCTCCATGATTCTTTTTTAAATCTAAGAAATGAAAAATATCTGCATGCCAAGGCTCTATGTACATAGCAAAACTTCCTTTACGTTTTCCGCCTCCTTGATCTACATATCTTGCTGTATCATTAAATACTTTTAGCATTGGTACAATACCATTACTTGTTCCGTTTGTTCCTGCAATATAACTTCCTGTTGCACGCACATTATGTATAGATAAACCTATTCCTCCTGCAGATTGCGAAATTTTAGCTGTTTGCTTTAATGTATCATATATACCATCTATACTATCGTCTTTCATTGTTAATAAAAAACAAGATGACATTTGTGGTTTTGGTGTACCAGAATTAAAAAGTGTTGGTGTTGCGTGTGTAAAATACTTTTTAGACATTAACTCGTATGTTTCGAGAGCAGCTTCTAAATCGTTAGCATGAATACCAATAGATACCCTCATTAACATATGCTGTGGACGTTCTGCAATTTGCCCATTCAATTTTAAAAGGTATGAACGTTCTAAAGTTTTAAAACCAAAATAATCGTAACCAAAATCACGATTATAAATAATTGCAGAGTCTAACTTCTCTTTATTATCCATGATAACGTTGTATACCTCATCACTTAATAAAGGTGCTTTTTTTCCTGTTCTAGGATTAACGTAAGTGTATAAATCTGTCATGACTTCACTAAACGTTTTCTTGGTGTTTTTGTGTAAGTTTGAGACCGAAATACGTGCTGCTAGACGCGCATAATCTGGGTGAGCAGTGGTCATGGTTGCGGCTTGTTCTGCTGCCAAATTATCTAATTCGCTAGTAGTTACACCATCATACAAGCCATCGATTACTCGCATGGCTACTTTAATTGGATCTACAAGTTCATTTAGTCCGTAACATAATTTACGCACTCTAGCTGTAATTTTGTCGAACATTATTGGCTCTTTTCTACCGTCTCTTTTTAATACAAACATACTTTACACTTTTTTTTAGGTTTTTTCTGAAAACACCATTTCTCAGAAAAAGAAATTAATTGATTACTTAAAAATCAGTAACAAACTGATTAATAGCGCGTTATTTTTTTAACTTTTTATTGTGATATTAAAATTGGCAGTCTTTGTCTACTCTGAAGCACTAGTTGCGACTGAAAACATAAAACCAATTAAAATAACTTTATTCTTTCTTTATAATTTGATTCTAGAAATCATCTGAACCAAAATCGTATTTATTTCCTTCTTCTTCTTTGTTAAGAACACCAGCTTTTTGGTATTCGGAAACACGTTTCTCGAAGAAGTTAGTTTTACCTTGAAGCGAAATCATATCCATGAAATCGAAAGGATTTGCTGTACCATACTCTTTTTCACATCCTAAATCCTGAAGTAAACCATCGGTTACAAACTCAAGATATTGTGACATTAATTTAGAATTCATCCCAATTAAACTTGCAGGAAGAGACTCTGTAATAAACTCTCTTTCAATATTAAGAGCATCTACAATTATTTCTCTTATACGCTCTTTAGACACTTTGTTTACTAAGTGATGCTCGTGTAAGTGAACTGCAAAATCACAGTGCATGCCTTCATCACGAGAAATTAACTCGTTAGAAAATGTTAATCCTGGCATTAAGCCACGTTTTTTTAACCAAAATATTGAACAAAACGAACCTGAAAAGAAAATACCTTCTACAGCTGCAAATGCAATAAGACGCTCGGCAAAACTAGGAGACTCAATCCATTTAAGAGCCCAATCTGCTTTCTTTTTAATTGCTGGAAATGTTTCTATAGCATTAAATAGTCCTGCTTTTTCTTTTTCATCTTTTACATAAGTATCTATTAAAAGAGAATAGGTTTCACTATGTATGTTTTCCATCATAATTTGGAAACCATAGAAAAATTTAGCTTCGGTATATTGTACTTCACTTACAAAATTTTCTGCCAAATTCTCGTTTACAATACCATCACTTGCAGCAAAGAATGCTAACACATGCTTAATAAAATAACGTTCATCATCATTAAGTTTTTGTGTCCAATCTGTAAGATCTTGATGCAAATCTATCTCTTCTGCAGTCCACATACTAGCTTCCGATTTTTTATACCATTCCCATAAATCATGGTGTTGAATAGGAAAAATTACAAATCTATCTTTATTTTCTTGTAAAATTGGCTCTACAGCTTGAGACATAATATTGTGGTTTTTTTATTATAAAATTTAAACGAAAAATTGGTTATTCTTGGGACTAACAAAGATTAAAATAAATCTATAATTTTAATAGGTGGTTTGACGTAAATCTTTTCAAAGTTTTTAACATTGATTGTTGAAATGTATGTCTACAAGTGGGTTTTATTGGGCTTTTGGATTATTACTTTTTTCATAAAAATTTTTAGTGCTTTTTTTTAGGTAAGACATAAAATAAACACTAAGTCTTTTTATTAGCATTACTATTTAAAACCTTGATTTAGAGCAAAAAGAAATGCTAAAAAACAAAAATGAGCAACGCAGTGCGTTGCTCATTTTATGTGGTAGACTAATAGCGTAATCTTTAAAAGCGATTGATATTATAAATCGCTTAACCGTTTTAAACTAACTAAAACTTATCTTCTATAAAGATAGATACTAAATTTAAAAACGAAACATAAAAATATATAATTGGTTAGCTTCTGCAAAAATTAAAGAAAACAAACTACTTAAAAGAAAGTCTGTTGGTATAGATTTAACAAAACAGCGTCTAGAGAATTTTTCTAAAAATTACACCAATTGTTATAGGCTAACTATTGAGGATTTGTATAATGAAAATGTAGCTATTGGTACTAAAGTTACCATAGATATTCCAATAAAAGAAACCTACACATTAAAAACAGCTTAGCAATTATTGCATTGTTTTAGCCACTTTTTCTAATTCGGCATACCAATCTTCACCAAACTTTCTAATAAGCGCCTCTTTAACAAATTTATAAACTGGTACCTGTAATTCTTTTCCTAAACTACAAGCATCATCGCAGATTTCCCATTTATCATAATTAACTGCAGAAAACTCAGTATACTCTTTTACTCGTATTGGATACAAATGGCATGAAACGGGCTTTTTCCAGCTTACTTCTCCTTGATTATAAGCTTCTTCAATGGCACATAAAGCTGTATTTTTTTCATCAAAAATAACATAAGCACAATCTGCTCCATTAATTAAAGGTGTTTCTAACTCACCTAAAGCAGTAGTTATAGATGTGCCTTGAGCCTCAATAGCAGCTATACTTTCTTGTCTTAAAAAAGGTTTTACTTTTGGATAAATATCTTCGAGTATTTGTGTTTCGTCTTTAGTTAAGGGAGCTCCAGCATCTCCATCTATACAACACGCGCCTTTACATGCAGATAGGTTACACACAAAATCGTTTTCTATAATAGCTTCCGAAACTATTGTTTTTCCTAATTGAAACATACGTAATTAAATCTCTAAATAAAGGACAAATATAAGACGAAAATCTTCAATTTACGTATTGTAAATTTTCGAGATAATTTAATCTTAAATTAATATTGAAAATCTCTTATTAAGAAGTACTTTTGCCGAAAATTTAAGAACAATAGTTATGCATTTTGATTTTAAAGAGATATTTACAGTATTTATGGTACTGTTTGCCGTAATAGATATTGTTGGTAATATCCCAATTATTATAGATTTACGTAAAAAAGCGGGACACATACAAAGTGAAAAAGCTTCTATTATTGCTGGAATTATTTTAATTGCTTTCTTGTTTCTAGGTAAAAGTATTTTAAACCTTATTGGTATAGATGTGAGTTCTTTTGCTGTAGCTGGCTCTTTTATATTATTCTTTATAGCTTTAGAAATGATTTTAGGCATTACATTATATAAAGATGACGATAACAGCCCATTAACTGCCTCTGTTTTTCCGCTGGCATTTCCTTTAATTGCTGGTCCTGGAAGTTTAACTACTTTGCTTTCATTAAGAGCAGAATACGAAATAGAAAACATCATTTTAGCTGTTTTAATGAATGTTATAGTTATTTATACTGTTTTAAAAACATCTCGTAGAATCGAGCGTTTAATAGGACAAAACGGTATTAGTATTATTAGAAAAGTATTTGGTGTAATACTACTTGCAATAGCTATCAAGTTATTTGCACATAACGTTAAAATTCTTTTTGCTTAACTTTGCAACAATTAACAAAACTGTTAAACTTATAGGTTACTATAATTATTAACTAACGGTTGAGAAAATAGATATAACAACATGAAAATTTTTACACTAATACTTAACATTATAGCAATTGGTTTAATAATTTATAACGCTAGAAAACTTGATTTTGAAGGTCTTCTTGAAGGCGAGAGCATGATAGCAATTATTACAATAGTTTCTGCACTTTGCGCAATATTATTACTTCAAATTTTAAGAATTTCAAAAAAAATTGAAGAAAAGAGAAAAAATTAAATGTTAGATGCCTTAATTATTGGTGGAGGGGCTGCTGGATTATCTTGTGCTTTAGTTTTAGGTTCAGGCCTTAAAAAACCTTTTGCAAAGGATAAAAAAGTAGCAATAATTACGCACCAAAAAGCATCTCATCTACAAAATGCTTTATTTAATAATGTTTTAGGCTTGAAGCCTGGCACTTTAGGTAAAGATCTTTTAAGTGATGGGAAACTACAATTAGAGCGTTTATATCCTGAAATTACCCAAATAGAAAAGGAAAAGGTCTCTTAAATCACTAAAATTGGAGACTATTTTTTAGTGTCTACAAATAAAAGCCAATACAAAACTAAGCTTGTTATTGTTGCCGTTGGGTACACTAACCTTTTAACAATAAAAGGTCTAGAAGATTATGTTAAACCACACCCAAGAGCTGCCATAGAAAAGGATGGAATTTGGTTAGAAAATACAAACCATTTAATTACACATAATTTATACGTTGCTGGTACTTTAGCTGGTTGGCGCAGTCAATTTGCTATCGCTTCTGGAAGTGGAGCACACGTTGCTACAGATATTTTAACGTTATGGAATAACGGAACGCATACTAAAGTGCACGATAAAATTTAATTTGTAAAGTCTTTATTTAAACTCAAGTTTATTACTTCATTTACCATTGTATCTTTTTGGTTAATGACCTCTTCAAAAGCTCCAGTGCCAAAAAGCTGATTGGCAAGTGCAGCTTTTATATATTGTTTTACTTCTTCTTTGTAGGTAATAAAAACAATACTCGTTTTTCTTTTTACATTTAAATACTTTTGAAACTCTTCTACAACTTGATCTGTTATTTCAAAATTAATTAAATAGTCTGCTTTAGAGAAGTCTTTAAAAACAGCTCTGTCTTTTTCTAATTGTTCGAAAGCAAAATTATTAAAATAACCTCGACGTTGTAAAAAGGTTATAGTTTCGTTTTGCATGCCTAAATCTAAGGGAACAAAAACATCAGGAATAATACCTCCTCCTCCATATACTATTTTACCTTTTGGTGTTGTAAATTTTAGAGAATCTGCAACCTCTATTTTTTCAGCATCTAACAACTCTCCACTATTTATTCTAGAATAATAGTCGTCAAAATAATCTCTATTTCCATTTTCGTAAGCGCGTTGTATAGAACGTCCTGTTGGTGTATAATACCTAGAAACGGTTAATCTAACTGCACTGCCATCTCCTAATTGCATTTCTCTTTGCAATAAGCCTTTGCCATAAGAACGACGTCCAACAATAGTACCTTTATCGTTATCTTGTAATGCTCCTGCAACAATTTCACTAGCAGATGCCGAATTTTCGTCGATTAAAACATAAACATGACCTTTCTCAAAAGAACCTCTGCGTGTTGCGTAGCTATTTTCTATTTTTCCTTTTTTATTTTTTGAAAATAGAATAAGCTTATTGTTTTCTAAAAATTCGTCAATAATTTTTTCAGCAACACCTAAAAAACCTCCTGGATTACCTCTTAAATCTAGAGCTATTTCTGTAGCGCCTTCTTTTTTAAGCTTTGTTAATTCTTTTTTAAATTCTTTATATGTAGATTCTGCAAAACGATTTATTTTAATATAACCAAGTGTTTCGGTTAGCATATAAGCCGCATCTACACTTACAATTGGAATGACACCACGAGTAACATTAAATTTTAGTGGTTTTGGTTCTCCTTTTCTAATAACTTCTAAAACAACATCTGTGTTTTTTGGGCCTTTTAGCTTTTTTACTAAATCTCCATTGGTGAGATCTCTACCAAAAAGCGAATCTCCATCTGCAGTAATTATTCGGTCTCCTCCCTTTAAACCAGCACGTTCGCTTGGTCCTTTTTCTATGGTTCTAATTACAGTAATAGTATCTTTATGGGTGTAAAAACTAATGCCAATACCAACAAAGTCTCCTTTCATGTTTTCGGTAACACTTTGCATATTTTCTTTAGGAATATAAACAGAATGTGGATCTAAGTTTTCTAATATTCCATTAACTGTAACATCTACAATACTATCTGTATTAACCTCCTCTACATAGTCGTGGTCTATATAATCTATAAGCCTGTTTAGTTTGTCTTTTTTACTGTTAGAGGTAAAAAGACTATCTGCAGTATCATTAAAATCTAAAGAGCCTCCAATAAAAATACCCAAAGCAATAGCAGTTCCTAAAAGCAAAGGCAAGTATTTTTTGTTTAATTTCATCTCTATAATCTAAATGTTTAAGCCGTTAAATCTTCTATTTTTTCTAACACGATTCCTGCTTTTTCTAAAAAGCGCAATCCAGAATCGTCTTTATAGCCTTCTTTATATACTACACGAACTATACCAGCTTGATGTATCAATTTGCTGCACTCCTTACATGGAGACAAAGTAATATATAATGTTGCACCTTTACAAGATTGTGTAGAAGCTGCTACTTTTAAAATAGCATTTGCTTCTGCATGTAAAACGTACCATTTTGTATAACCCTCATCATCTTCGCAATAATTTTCGAAACCTGTTGGAGTACCATTAAAACCATCACTAATAATCATACGTCCTTTTACAATAATAGCACCTACCTGCCTACGCTTACAGTGAGATAGTTTTCCCCACTCTTCTGCAATCCTTAAATAGGCTTTATCATATTTATTCTGTTTAATTTTAGTCATTTATAATTTTTACAATTTGGGCGTATTTTTAATTTAAAAAATTAAAAACCAGGCTTTCTGCAGTCGCTTTTTTTAAGAAAAATAAAAAAGAGCTTCAACAAATGCCTCAATCCTTCACGCATTTTAGGCTGTTAATTTAACGAAGATAGCGTGTTCGTATTTTAATTACAATGCTATTAATGAAGTTTTAAGATAATTTTAGGCTAAGCCTATTGTAATAGCGGACTATTTAGCAACATTGGTATTACTAAACCAACTACAATTGCAGAAACAACCATAATCCAATCGCGTTTAGTAAATCTAAAAAGCGTTTGTGTTAAGTAACCTAAAAATAGTACGATAAACACAATAATAATTTGCGCTATTTCAATACCTAAAGCAAACTCTAATAATGCTAGTAATTTATTATCGTCTCCACCAACTAATAATTTAAACTCTCTGGCAAAACCCAAACCATGAATTAAACCAAAAAACAATGTTGTGATAAATAACAAACCTATTTTTTCTTTCTGTGCGCCTTTTCCAGAAGTAAAAACATTAAAAAGTGCCGCAATTAAAATAGACGCTGGTATAAGAAATTCTACAATATCTGCAGACACTTTAACAGCTCCATAAGTGGCTAAAATTAGAGACAATGTATGCCCTAAAGTAAACATGGATACTAATAGAAATACACGCTTCCAGTCTTTAAACATAAACGGAACCGTTAAAACAATTAAAAACAAAACATGATCGTAGGCATTAATATCTAAAACATGATTAATACCATAGTGTACGTTAAACCAAAGTTCCTCGAGCATTGTAGATTATATTTAGAGTGTTGTAAAGATATAATAAAAAGTGAAAAGCATCAACTTTACAGTTCATGCTTTTCTATTTGTAATTATTGTAGGCGAACTAAACGCTTTACTGTATATAAAACCTATTGCTAACAACAATTAACGCTGCTCTACAATTGCAATTTACTTACATCGCTTCTATTGTTTTAAGTGTTCGTGAATCAAAATCAATAGAAGTTTTTGTTTATTTTTTAAGAATTTTCAACTATTTTAATTTCATCCTCAGTTAAACCATATAACTCATAAACCATAGCATCTATTTCTTTATCTGTTTGGTTAATTTGGGTTTGTAAGGCTTGTGCTTTTTGTTTGTTGTCTTCAAAAAGGTCTAACCACTCAAACTCATCTTTTTTAGTTAGTGTAGGCACTTCCTTGAAACCATCTTTTACATGTAGCTTGTTGTTTACTTTTATAGCTTTGTTTAACTCTTTTATAAAACTATTAAAATCAAGACTGTACCAATTTTCGAATGTTCTTGTCACCTTATTAATAGAATATTTTCCTGTGATATATTTTAAAAATGAATTTTTAGTTTTAAACAATTTATTCTCTAAAGAGATAATTGTAGTTACAATTGAGGAAAAATTAAAAGATGAATTAAATTGGAAAGGAAAACTCAAAACATAAACTCCTTTAAATTGAGCAAAAGCTTTATTTTCTGCGCTCGTTTTGGATTTATGATAAAATGCAGAAGTTTAGAGTTTAATTGAGCTAATAATGAATCCATTTTATCAATATCATCTGGAATAATTAGATAAGAGTTTTTCAAAACCATCATTTTATTGATATCTTTCGTTGCTATTATATAAGAACCTGTTCTTCTCATTAATATTTTATCTTGCGAGTACATTTCAGGGTTTGCATTACTTTTCATTTCTTTCTGAATGAAGTTTACATAACTTCCAGAATAATTAAGATTATAGCGATTAACATCCTTTCCTAAAAGTATAGGTATATGTGCTTCTGATATTTTTTCATCTGTTAGCCAAATTTTATTATTTCTTGTTTCTAAACCTCTATATACAATTGCGTGTTCTTTAATTGAATCAAAGTCATTCTCTAATTTTTCCAGCAACGGATTATTAGAGTAAATAAATGGATTGTAACCTTTTACGAATTTCGAAAATTCTATTTCTTGTATTTCAAAATCATCGTCAAGTATGTTTGATGTTAATTTGATATTATAATCAATAGTCTTTTTGTTTTTAATATGAAGAACTATAGTTTCTACTACTTCATCAAATGCAGTATTTTTCAAATAAACAATTTCTTCAACATATTTTCTAAATATGTTATCTCGCATTTTAGAAAAATACTGACCATCTAACCAACTGTTTGGGATAATGAAGCCTAAATAGCCGTCTTGTTTTATTAATTTATTCAACGCTAAATCCGTGAATAAAGCATATGTATTAGGGTTGTACTCAGCATAAGTATATTTTTTATTTACATAATTCAAAGTCGATTCACCAAAAATTGATTTTATATAAACTACATAAGGCGGATTCCCAATAACAACATCAAAACCACCTTTAGAAAAGGTTCTGTCGCATCTGCTAAAATTAAGCATCAAGTTTTAAACTAATTTAATTTTTTAAGAAGCTAATGATATAAAT
>ENA-OUOG01000571-OUOG01000571.1-marine-metagenome-genome-assembly--contig:-NODE-571-length-48152-cov-6.987041_pt1 | contig 48152 bp, 15 predicted proteins | sample MGYA00248635_ERZ508505 | MGnify/ENA primary metagenome ERZ508505 (study PRJEB26176, sample SAMN06267871) | marine metagenome | isolation source: Saanich Inlet, British Columbia, Canada | place: Pacific...
AGCGTTTCGGTGTCGTTCTCCTTTTTCGCTCGCCGCTAAACTGCCAGACCCCGAAACAGCAGCCGTTTCGCGCCGCGCGCGCTCGGACGGAACGATCTCTGCTTTCTGAGAACACACGTGGAAAGCAACGGAAAGCTCCACGTCGCGTCCTCCGCGACCAGTCCGGAAGGCGCGAGCGCGGAGAGATGGCGTCGCGGTGGTGCTGCGGCGCCTCGGCGGGGACGGGACTGGCGCCCGGTCTGGCGCACGCTCCCCGGCGCGGCGGTCGAGCGACTGCGCGACCCGGAGCGTCCGCGTCGCCCCGGGGTTCTCGCCCACGTCAGCATGGCGGCATCTCCCCCAACCGAGAACACCACGACCGCGCCTCGGTTCGACTGGAGTCTTCCCGGGGAAACGCCAGCGTGGCGTTCCCCCTCGGCATCATCCGCGAGACGGTCGAGGCGGGCGCGCGGAGCCGCGCGTCCTTCGACCGGTCGCTGCGCGACGCGCCCGGCGCGTGGTCGCGCGGGCTGGTGGTGGACGCGCTCGAGAAAATCACCGGGTTGGACGTTTCCATCGAGGGAACGATGCGTCTGTATCCCGACGGGGTCGTGATCCAGCGCCTGAAGGTTGGCGACGGCATGACCGTCGAGAAGCTGCTCGTTCGCGCGCAGCTCCAGCCGTTGCTGGAGGTGCTGGACTCGTGGAAGCAAAACCCGGGGAATGTGAAGGAGCTGCGCATCGACGCCATACGAGCGCGGGGGGTCGTCGTGAAACACATGGACTTCGAGGGCGTGCGGCGCGCGTTCAATCTGTACGTCCGCGCGCCGGGCCCGATTGTGGTCGCCAAGCTGTTGCTTTACGACCTGACCCTGGACATAGACGCGCACAGGCGGTACGAAGGCATGTCGAAATCGGAGCGGTGCGTCCCGGAGACCCTGACGCTGTCGTCGTTCGAGATGGCGGCGCTGGACTCGCGCATGCCGGCGTCGGCGATGGCGGGGTGCGTGGCGCGAGTGGAGGAGAACGGACCAAGCGAGACGAGACTTTTCGTAAAAGATACGGAACGGCGAGCGTCGGGTGGGTCCGCGAGTACCGCCAGTACTGCGAGTCCCGAGACAGCGGCGCGCGATCCATTCGCGGCGGCGCGCGCGTTCGTCCCGAAGGAGGCGATGGCGCGGATCGAGCGTCTCGTGACTCCGGAGATGGTCGGGTTGGCGAACGCGTCGGCGGCGATTTTCGAGTCGCTCGCGCCCCTCGCCGCGGCGGACGTCGGACTTCTGCTCGAGCGCTCCGGCTCCGCGCAGCTCGCCGAACTCGGGCGCGTCGGGGGGACGGGCGAGGCGCTGCTCGACGCCGGCGTGGTCGCCGCGCTGCTGGCGTCGGGGTTCCCGCGGCGCATCCTCGCCGACGGCGGGAAGGTCGCCGTGAAGCTCGTGGAGTCCGGGGTGGGCTCGATGTTAGCGCTGGAGTGCGCGGACACGCTGAAGGTGCTCATCGAGAAGCGCATGATCGACCGGGTGTTGGACCTCGACCTGATGGACGCTCTGCTGGACCGTCCGGCGTTAACCAAAGCGATGTTCAAATCGGGCGTCGTCAAGGGCGTGCTTTCCAACGGAGTGCTCGCGGCGTTGTTAAGAAGCGGCAAAGAGCGCGTGTGCGTCTCGCTGCTTCGCGGGCCGATGATCGAGACCCTCATGAACACGGGGTTGCTTCCCGCGATGATGACCTTCGAGGTTCCCGGGGACGAGCGCCTACCGCCGCCCACGGGAAGCGTCGACGAGAACGCGGACGACGCCAAGCTTGGCGACGCGGTTCCCTGGTAAACGCGCGTCGGCGCACGCCGATCGTCGCGAAGGATGTCAAATACGTTCGCAGCTCGCGGCTTCCCAAAATGGCTATGGCTACGCGCGTTTTGATAATAGGACAATAGGATACAATCTAGACTAGTCTCGTCCTCGTCCGTCAACGCTAGCTACATCTTCAGAAGAGCCCCCGCAGCGGGTTGTTCGCGGAGAGGTTTCCCGTGTGGTCCCGCGCGCGTCGGCGCAGCAGGGGGTTCACGTCCGCGTCGGCGCTCGGCGCGTCGAACGCTCTCCCCGCGGCGCGCGCGAAGGCGTCGGCGGCGGCGGCGCGGCGCCGCTTTTCGTCGCCGACGTTTTTCGTTCCAAGCGCTTTTGTCTCCGCCGCTTCTCTCGCGCCGTCGCGCTCGTCGGACGGACGCGGTCGTTTCGCGTGTCGCGCCCCGTCTTTCGATCGCGTTTCATCGAGATTTCCAATCACTCGACTCTCGTCTTGATCGTCTCCCCCCACGCCCCTCCTCGAGGTCTTGCGCACGACCCTTAAAGGTTCCGTCGCGCCTTGCTTCGTTTTGCCCAGCCCCTCGCCCACGTTCCAGCCCGCGTTCCGGAGCATGCGGAACCCCACGTTGGAGGCGTTCATGGCGGCGGACGCGCCGGCGGGCCGACCCGCGTTCGCGTGCGGGCGTCCCGAAAAACCAGCGGGCGACCCGTTCGAGCGAGTGCCGGTCGGTTTCCCCGGCCCGGACGCGTCTCCTCGCGCGGTGCCCGTCGCGGGAGCCACCTCGGGAGGCGCATCCGAGGGGTTGATCACCCCGCCGGACGTGAACCGGGTCGGCATCCCCGCGCTCGACCGGAAAACGTCACCCGGCGGTCAGGGAACGTCCCCGGGGTCCGCGCGCGCCCTGCGCCGAACGTCCCCTCGCGGGAAGAGCACCCCGGAGCCCCGGGGAGTGGCCGATGGGCCGAGCCCGCCTCGAGTGAAGCGGCAGTTTGGAGAAAGCGTGCTTTCGCGCGAGGCGCGAAAATACATCCGTTCTTTTTTTTCTCGAAAAGCTCCAAGATCTGGTGCCGCCCGACGCGCCCTCAGAACGCGCGGCGCGCGCGAGCGGACCCGCGGAGGACCCTCGCCTGCGAGGTCGCGACGAAACCATGAGCTCGAGAGAGATATGCAAGTATTTTCTGCACGGCGCCTGCCGCAACGGCGCGTCGTGTCGGTTCAGCCACGAGATGTCCGCCCCGAAATCGACGGTGTGCACGTACTACCTCGCGGGGAACTGCGCGTACGGGGATAAGTGCCGATACGACCACGTCAGGCCCAAGGTACGCGCCCCGATCGAGCGAGGGGCTCGCTCGGATATCGCCCGCGGCGTGCCCCGTCCCCCGCCCCCCGCATCCCCCGCGCGTCTCGGATCAAACCCCGACCGCCCCGCGACGACGTCACCGACGTTTCTTCTCGGCCGCGTCGGCACGCCCGCGGCTTCGGATCTGCCTTTTTCGCCATCGCGTGGATCGCGCGTTTTTTTCGCTTTTTCGCGCCTCGGCTGACACCAAACTCCGTGGCCATCTCAACGCAGGACACCGGCGGCTCGAGCGGTCCCTCCGGCCCGCCCCCGAGGCGGGGCTTCGCGGGCGCGTCCGGCGCGCCCTCCATGAACACCGGCGCGCGCGAGTTCGTGCCCGGGGGCGCCAACGCGCTCGGCGCGCAGATGGGGCGGATGCACATCGGCGGCGGCGGATACCGCGGCGCTCCGCCTCTTCCCCCGGGCGCGCCCGCGTGGCGCGGCGGCGGCGGCGCGGCGTACGCCGCGGACCAAACGCCGGAGCCCGAGGAGGAGGACTGGGGGTACGTCGACGAGCAGGGCAACTGGGTATCTTTCAAGGATGGCGAGAACGGGGGCAACGAGCAGGAGGTTGAGTTCCTCAAGTCGCAGCTGCCCAGCGAGGACGACTTCCTGGATGGGCTCGGCGCGGACACCGGTCCGCCGTACGGCGACGCCGGCGACGCAAACGCCGGAGACGACGAGTGGGGATACTACGACGACCAGAATAACTGGGTCTCGTTCGGTGGCGCGACGAGCGAATACTTACAAGCCGCCGGAGGACAGGCGCGTTGATCCCCGTCGATTCCCGTTTTTGTTTTTTATGTCCCGTCGAGAGAAAAAGGCGGATGGCGCGCTGAGTTCCGAGTCACTCGCGCCGCCGCCCGAGCGCGACTCTCTCAAAAAACATCGAACAAAATTTTTGGCGCGCGGCGAGCTCGGGCGTCCGCGACTCTTCGCGGCGTCGTCGGACGTCCTAGCTAGCCGGGCCAGCCTGTTGTAATTCTACCGCGAGCGCGCATCGAGTGAACGGGCGCGAGCGCGAGCTCTGAACGCGACGCGACGCGTTTGGCGTTTGGCGTTTGGCGTTTGGTTTGGCGGCGCGAAGAGAGAAACCGCGCGCGATCGCCCTCCGCTTAACCGCCGCGAACGACCGCGCACGTCGCTCTTTTTGTCGCCGCCGAACGTTTCGCGACTCGAAAAATACCTTAAAAAATAACGCTCTTCGCTTCCCGATCCGCGCAGGGCGATTCGCACGGAGGAGAAACCGCATCGAGTCATCCGCAACATCAAGTTGCCGAGTCGGACCCGTTCGCGCCTCCCCCCGTGTCGTTCGAGGAGGCCGAGCGCGTTCGCGCGCTGGAACAGAAACTCGCGCGTTCGGCGGAGGTGGAGTGCGCCATCTGCCTGGAGTGCGTGCTGGAAAAACAACGGCTGGGCGACCGGCGGTTCGGGCTGCTCAGCGGTTGCGACCACGCGTTCTGCTTGCAGTGCATTCGCGATTGGCGGGACGGGGGTGTGGCGCGGGAGGCACCGGAGGCGCAGACCTCCTCGGCGCTGGAACAGGCCCGACGGTGCCCGATCTGCCGGGAACAGAGCCATTTCATCACCCCGTCGCAATACTGGCCCGCGGATGCGGCGGAGAAGGCGGCGACGATTGCGGTGTACCAGGGAAAAATGAAGAAGATTCCGTGCCGGAACTTTGACTACGGCGACGGTCGCTGTCCCTTCGGGAGCTCGTGCTTCTACAGGCACGCGTACAGGGACGGCACGGAGGAGAGCCACGACGTGCGGAAGACCACGGACGGGGAGGGGAACCTGCACATCGCGTCGGAGGTGCGTCTCTCGGATTTCTTCGACACGGCGCAGGGGAGAAGGGCGATGCGCAACGCGTGAGGGTAGACGGCGTCGCGACACATTTCGAAGAACAACGAAAAGAGTCAAATTGATAAAAAACGAATAACGCGCGCGGATGAGAGGTGCGCGGATTTGCGCGCCGTGGACGTCCCCGAGGGTCCGACACTCGCTGTCGTAGTCGCGCAGTTCGGGGCGCGCCCGCCCTTCCATCTCCGTCGCGAAAGCATGTACGGTAGAAAAAAAATGGCGCCGAGGCGAAAAAGGCGACGTCCATCACGGCTCGTAGCTGAGGATGGGCGAGAGCCACTTCTCGGCGGTTTTGAAATCCTGACCCTTGCGGTCGGCGTACTCCTTCACCTGGTCGACCGTCACCTTGCCGACGTTGAAGTACTGCGAGCTCTTCCCCGCGAAGTACAGGCCGGAGACGGACGCGGAGGGGAGCATGGCGAAGGACTCGGTGAGCTCCACGCCAATCTCCTTCTCCACGTTCATCAGGTCCCACATCGTGCCCTTCTCGGTGTGGTCGGGCTGCGACGGGTAGCCGGGCGCGGGACGGATGCCCTGGTACTTCACCTTGAGCAGGTCGTCGCAGTTGAACTTCTCGTCCTTGGCGTAGCCCCAGTGGTCCTTGCGCACCTGCTCGTGCATGAGCTCGGCGAACGCCTCCGCGAGGCGGTCCGCGAGCGCCTCCGCCATGATGTACGAGTAGTCGTCGTTCGCGGCTTTGTACTCGGCGGTGAGCTCGTCTAAACCGATGCCGGAGGTGGCGACGAACATGCCGAGGTAGTCCTTGACGCCCGACGCCTTGGGCGCGATGAAGTCCGACAGGGCCATGTACGGCTCCTCCACGTCCTTCTCCGCCTGCTGGCGCAGGGTGTGGAACGTGTGGGTCTTCGTCGTGCGCGTCTCGTCCGCGTACACCTCGATGTCGTCGCCCACCGAGTTGGCGGGGTAGAAGCCGATGATGCCGTTGAGCTTCAGGCGCTTCTTCTCCATGATCATCTTGAGCATCGCCTGCGCCTCCTCGTACAGCTTCTTCGCCTCGGCGCCGACGGTCTCGTCGTTGAAGATCTTGGGGAACCCGCGGTTGGGGTACCGCCCGCGCAGCTGCCACACCTGGAAGAAGGGGTTCCAGTCGATGTAGTCGATGACGTCGGCGATGGGCACGTCCACCAGCGCCTTGACCCCGCAAAACTTGGGCGTCACCGGCGCGTGCTCGGGCGAGGTGAAATCCACAGCCGCGGCGAGCGCAGTCTCGCGCGCCTGCGCGATGGTGAGGTACTTGCGGTCCTCGAGGCCGGCGTAGAACTCCTCGCGCATCTCCGCGTAGGTCTCCGCGATGTCCTCGAGGTACTCGCCGCGCTTGTTCATGTCCATCAGGGTCTGCGCCACCGGGACGGCGCGCGACGCGTCCAGCACGTGAATCACGCCGCCCGAGTAGTTGGGCGCCAGCTTCACGGCGGTGTGCATCTTGCTGGTGGTGGCGCCGCCGATGAGCAGCGGGATCTTCATGCCCTCCTCCTCCATCGCCTTGGCCATGTCCACCATCTCGTCCAGCGAGGGCGTGATGAGCCCGGAGAGACCCACGATGTCCGCGTTGTTCTCCTTGATGGCGGTGATGATCTTGTCCTTGGGGCACATCACGCCGATGTCAATCACCTTGAAGTTGTTGCACCCGAGCACCACGGCGACGATGTTCTTGCCGATGTCGTGCACGTCGCCCTTGACGGTGGCGATGAGGAACACGCCCGCGTTCGCCGCCTCGCCCGTGCCGCCGTTCGCCAGGCGCTCTTCCTCCATGAAAGGAATGAGGTGCCCCACGGACTTCTTCATCACGCGCGCGGACTTGATCACCTGAGGCAGGAACATCTTGCCGGCGCCGAACAAGTCGCCGACGACGTTCATCCCGTCCATGAGCGGGCCCTCGATGATCTGAAGCGGGGTGGGGTAGTCGCCGTTCGTGCGGCACTCCTCCGTGTCGGCGATGCAGAACTCGTCGATGCCCTTGACGAGCGCGTGCTCCAAACGCTTGCCCACGGACTGGTTGCGCCACGCCTTGGCGTCCGCCTTGGCGCCGCCGGCAGCGCCGGGAGCCGCGCCCTTCTTGCGCAGGGCGGTGGGCTTGGACTTGGGGTCCAGCGTCGCGGCAAACTCGAGCATGCGCTCGGTGGCGTTGGTGCACCGGTTCAGGAGCACGTCCTCGACGTACTCGAGGAGTTCCTTGTCGATCTTCTCGTACACGTCCTCCTCCACCTGCTGCGAGTTCACGATGCCCATGTCCATGCCCGCCTTGCAGGCGTGGTACAGGAACGCCGAGTGGAACGCGCGGCGCACGGGCTCGTTGCCGCGGAAGGAGAAGGCGAGGTTGGAGACGCCGCCGGAAATCTTGCACCCGGGGCACAGGCGCTTGATCTCGCGCGTGGCGTTGATGAAATCAACAGCGTAGTTGTTGTGCTCCTCCATGCCGGTGCCGATGGTCAGGATGTTGGGATCGAAGATGATGTCCTGGGGGTTGAAGCCGACCTTCTCCACCAGGAGCTTGAAGGCGCGGCAGCAGATGCGCACCTTCTCAGCCTCAGTCGCCGCCTGGCCCTCCTCGTCGAACGCCATCACCACCACGGCGGCGCCGTGGCGCTTGACGATGGTCGCCTGCTTGAGGAACTCCTCCTCGCCACCCTTGAGGGAGATGGAGTTCATGATGCACTTACCCTGGCTGCACTTCAGGCCGGCCTCGACGACGTGGAACTTCGACGAGTCGATCATGAAGGGCACCTTGGACACGTCCGGCTCGGAGACCATCAGGTTCACGAAGCGAGTCATCGCGGACTCACCGTCGATGAGACCGTCGTCCATGTTGACGTCGATGACGTGGGCACCGTTCTCCACCTGCTTCAGGGCGATCGCGAGAGCCTTCTCGTAGTTGCCGTCGACGATGGCCTTCTTGAAGATCGTCGACCCCGCGACGTTGCAGCGCTCACCGAGGTTGATGAACGTCTTGCGGTAGTCGTTGGTGTCCGGGTCGTAGTTGAAGGGCTGCAGGCCAGAGAGACGCATGATGTCCTTGACGGGGTGCTTCTTGCGGGGCTTGAACTCCGACACCATCTTCGCGAGGCAGCCGATGTGGTCATCGGTGGTACCGCAGCAGCCGCCGATGGCGTTGATGAGGCCCTTCTCGGGGAACACGCGGCAGTCATCCGCCATCTCGTGGCCCTTCTGGTCGTAGCCGCCCATGGCGTTGGGGAGACCGGCGTTGGGGTAGCAGAACACCCAGCAGTCCGCCGCCTTGGAGAGGTTCTCGATGTAGGGGACCATGTCCTTGGCGCCGAGGGCGCAGTTGAGACCGATCGCGATGGGCTTGGAGTGGCTCACGGAGTTCCAGAACGCCTCGTTGGTCTGGCCGGACAGGGTGCGGCCGGAGTTGTCGACGATGGTGCCGGACACAAAGACGGGAATCTTCTGCCCCCACTTCGCGAAGAACTTGTCGATGGCGAACAGAGCCGCCTTCGCGTTGAGGGTGTCGAAGATGGTCTCCACCAGCAGCACGTCGACGCCACCGTCGATGAGCGCCTCCACCTGCTCGTAGTACGCGTCGACGATCTCGTCGTAGGTGCACCCGCGAAACGCGGGGTTCTCCACGGACGGAGACACGGAGAGCGTCTTGTTGGTGGGGCCGACGGCACCCGCGGCGAAGCGGGGCCTGCTGGGGTCCTTCTTGGTCATGGCCACGCAGCACTTCTTGGCGAGCTGCGCCGCGGTCTTGTTCAGGTCGTACACCACCTCCTTGATGTCGAGCTCGTAGTCGAGCTGGGAGATCATCGTCGAGTTGAAGGTGTTCGTCTCGATGATGTCCGCGCCGGCCTCGAGGTACTTCGTGTGGATCTCCTCGATCACGTCGGGGCGAGTGATCACCAGGATGTCGTTGTTGCCCTTGAGGTCGTGGGTGTGGTTCTTGAAGCGCTCGCCGCGGAAGTCAGCCTCGGTGAGCTTGTACTTCTGCACGGCGGTGCCCATGGCGCCGTCAATCACCATGATGCGCTCCTCCATGATCTTGTTGATCACGTCGAACGCCGCGGAGGGCTTGACGGGGTCGACCCACTTCGCGTACTTGGGCACGGGAGGGAGCTCGGACGCGGGCTTCGGCGCGATCTTGTTCTCGGTGGTGTAGTTCTGCTTGGGGGTCGCGACGAAGGCGGGAGCGGCAGGGCCGGAGCCATCCTTATACTTGAGCGCGCAGGGCTTGGACTTAGGGTCCAGCTTCGCGGCGAAGTTGAGCATCGCCTCCGTGGCGTCGGGGTGACGGTTGAACATCACATCCTCGACGTGCTTGAGGAGTTCCTTGTCGATCTTCTCGTACACGTCCTCCTCCACCTGCTGCGAGTTCACGATGCCCATGTCCATGCCCGCCTTGCAGGCGTGGTACAGGAACGCCGAGTGGAACGCGCGGCGCACGGGCTCGTTGCCGCGGAAGGAGAAGGCGAGGTTGGAGACGCCGCCGGAAATCTTGCACCCGGGGCACAGGCGCTTGATCTCGCGCGTGGCGTTGATGAAATCAACAGCGTAGTTGTTGTGCTCCTCCATGCCGGTGCCGATGGTCAGGATGTTGGGATCGAAGATGATGTCCTGGGGGTTGAAGCCGACCTTCTCCACCAGGAGCTTGAAGGCGCGGCAGCAGATGCGCACCTTCTCAGCCTCAGTCGCCGCCTGGCCCTCCTCGTCGAACGCCATCACCACCACGGCGGCGCCGTGGCGCTTGACGATGGTCGCCTGCTTGAGGAACTCCTCCTCGCCACCCTTGAGGGAGATGGAGTTCATGATGCACTTACCCTGGCTGCACTTCAGGCCGGCCTCGACGACGTGGAACTTCGACGAGTCGATCATGAAGGGCACCTTGGACACGTCCGGCTCGGAGACCATCAGGTTCACGAAGCGAGTCATCGCGGACTCACCGTCGATGAGACCGTCGTCCATGTTGACGTCGATGACGTGGGCACCGTTCTCCACCTGCTTCAGGGCGATCGCGAGAGCCTTCTCGTAGTTGCCGTCGACGATGGCCTTCTTGAAGATCGTCGACCCCGCGACGTTGCAGCGCTCACCGAGGTTGATGAACGTCTTGCGGTAGTCGTTGGTGTCCGGGTCGTAGTTGAAGGGCTGCAGGCCAGAGAGACGCATGATGTCCTTGACGGGGTGCTTCTTGCGGGGCTTGAACTCCGACACCATCTTCGCGAGGCAGCCGATGTGGTCATCGGTGGTACCGCAGCAGCCGCCGATGGCGTTGATGAGGCCCTTCTCGGGGAACACGCGGCAGTCATCCGCCATCTCGTGGCCCTTCTGGTCGTAGCCGCCCATGGCGTTGGGGAGACCGGCGTTGGGGTAGCAGAACACCCAGCAGTCCGCCGCCTTGGAGAGGTTCTCGATGTAGGGGACCATGTCCTTGGCGCCGAGGGCGCAGTTGAGACCGATCGCGATGGGCTTGGAGTGGCTCACGGAGTTCCAGAACGCCTCGTTGGTCTGGCCGGACAGGGTGCGGCCGGAGTTGTCGACGATGGTGCCGGACACAAAGACGGGAATCTTCTGCCCCCACTTCGCGAAGAACTTGTCGATGGCGAACAGAGCCGCCTTCGCGTTGAGGGTGTCGAAGATGGTCTCCACCAGCAGCACGTCGACGCCACCGTCGATGAGCGCCTCCACCTGCTCGTAGTACGCGTCGACGATCTCGTCGTAGGTGCACCCGCGAAACGCGGGGTTCTCCACGGACGGAGACACGGAGAGCGTCTTGTTGGTGGGGCCGACGGCACCCGCGGCGAAGCGGGGCCTGCTGGGGTCCTTCTTGGTCATGGCCACGCAGCACTTCTTGGCGAGCTGCGCCGCGGTCTTGTTCAGGTCGTACACCACCTCCTTGATGTCGAGCTCGTAGTCGAGCTGGGAGATCATCGTCGAGTTGAAGGTGTTCGTCTCGATGATGTCCGCGCCGGCCTCGAGGTACTTCGTGTGGATCTCCTCGATCACGTCGGGGCGAGTGATCACCAGGATGTCGTTGTTGCCCTTGAGGTCGTGGGTGTGGTTCTTGAAGCGCTCGCCGCGGAAGTCAGCCTCGGTGAGCTTGTACTTCTGCACGGCGGTGCCCATGGCGCCGTCAATCACCATGATGCGCTCCTCCATGATCTTGTTGATCACGTCGAACGCCGCGGAGGGCTTGACGGGGTCGACCCACTTCGCGTACTTGGGCACGGGAGCTGTTTGATTCGAAGGGCGGAGGCGGAAGGAGGGGTGGTCAGGAGAGGCTCGTCGGAATAATCGTGATTGTCTAGCGCGGGCAGATGGGCGGATGACCGTTCGACGCGCGCGCGCGTGGTCTCCAGAGGAGCTCTGGTCGCTCGCGATCGGACGCTGGAAACCGCATCGCTCGCCTACTTACGAAGATTGGCCTTGGGCTGCACCTCAGGGTACATCTCGGCGTAGCTGGCGCCGGGCGCGGAGCTCGCCTTGGGCCTGGGCTTCTCGATCGCCGGCGCGTTGGTGTGCTTGAGCACGTACGCAGCGATCATCGCGCCCGGGAACACCACGGGCGAGAGCGCCACGAGCACCGCCGCGAAGGCGATGAACAGCGGCCACGCCAGCAGGAGCGCGGCGGAGGCCTGACCGGGGTTGACACGCGCGAAGTTGTACGCATCGATCCAGCTGAGCTTGGCCATCATGCCGGACATGACGTCGGCTTTTTCAGGTCCCGCCGCGATTGCGCGAAAACCGCGATGGGCGCGCGTTCCGGCGTTCGGAGACCCGCGAGCGTCCGACGTGCACGACGGCGCGTGTCGATCGATAAAGCGTTATCGACGACCTCCCCGAGACTCCCAGGGATTCGATGTTCTCGCCGGCGCGTGCGTACGGGTACCACGGCCTTCAACAGTGGCGCCCGCCACCGACGTCGACGCTTGAAAGTCGAGCCTGCGCCGCGCGCGTCGATGCCAGCGAAAAATGGATGCGCAGGCGCACCAGAGCCACGGATTCCAAGAGCCGGGACCGCGCGTAGATTTTCGCCGCGACGGTTGGCGAGCACCGCACCTTTTTTTCCCGAAATTCGACGAGCAAACAGTCCAACGATTTTGCAGGGCATTCGTTCGAGACTAAAACTCCTACGAAAACCACCCTCACCGCCCCCACTTTTTCCCTTCCCGCGAGAACCCGCCCACGGAGGAGCTCTTCGCGCGCCGCGATTGCTGGAACCGCGTTTGGCGCGCGCGGAAAATCTCCGGCACGGATAGCCCCGTTCTCTCCTGCTCCTTCTTGTAGCTCTCCAGCACCTCGCGCACGTCCTTCACGTCCAAACGCACGATGGACTCCAGGAACGGCATCAGGTCCAGGAGTTCCGTGTCGACGCGCTTTTCGTTTGATGATGAACCACCCGCGCCGTCCGGCGCGCTCGAAGACTCCGACTCCGTTTCGCTTTCTATCCTGTAGGGATTAATCACCACCACGTTCTCACTTTGCATCGCCGTTTTCGGCCGAGCGGTGACGTAAATAACCTTCCCCACGTCCCGGTTGAGCTTGGATAAATCGCGCAAGTACTCGCCGTTCTTGTACTGCGTCGCTTCGCGGTACAGGCGCCCGGCGAGGAAATGCGACGGGTCCAGGCGCTCGACGATGGGGTCGACGTACGTCGAGAGCTGCTCGGAAAACACCACCACCTCGTAGAACTGCGCCATGTGCTTCAGGAAGTCATTGGCGCCCGGTCTTTTGAACACGCGCCACCCTCGTTCCCGGCGCCAGTCGGACAAAATCAACGTGTCGTCCAAATCCAGCACTAACGTGTGCGGCACGTACGACACCTCGGGCGGGTGGTCCGGAAGCAACTTATCGGACACCGGATCGAGGTAGTTGTGCGCCTGCTCGTCCGCCCAAACACGGAACTCTAACAGTTTCTCGAACGCCGCGTCGATCGCGGGCTCGATCGGGGTGTCCTTCAGCGTCCCAGGCACGTGCTCGCGCGCTTTGACCGTCCGCTCCAGCTCGTCCGTGGTCTGCAGGTACCACGACGCCCCCACCGCGGTGGCCACAGCGAGGCCGAGCGCCGTGCCCGCGGCGGAGACGGTGTCCACCACGTTGCTGATCACGGTGGGCTCCTCCTTGGCGGCCGCGCCAGCCTCCGAAGCGTACCCGCGGAACACCCGCGCGCGCCCGAACACGCGCGCGGCGGACACCGCGCTCGCGGAAGGCGCGCCGGTCGCGCCCGCGATCGCCGAAGCGGCGTTCCAAGTCGGCGAGACGTGCGCGTGGATTCGCGGCGCGGCCGCGGCCGCGAGCGCCGCGCGCGCGCCGTGCGCGAGACGGCCACCCCCTCGAGCGAACATCGTGCGGAGCGCGAGCCGACGGAAGCGGGAAACCGGCTCGGACCCCTCGCGACGGCGTCGCGTTGTGTGCGTCGAGAGGCATCGAACGCACAGCAAACCCTGCTCGCGAGTGCGAGATTTTTCAATTTTTCTCGGGCGGTGGAATCAGCGATGAAGGAAAGCCACGACGCGATTGTCACGCGCGCGCGGCACGCGAGCCGGTTCGAGAGGTTCGCGGGTGGATACGCGCATCGCGCCGTCGGGCTCTACGCGCACCGAGCAGAACCGATACGGCGCGAAACCGAGCGGGGAACTGGCGTCGACCGCCTCGATGACGCGGACCCGGTCACCCAAGTAAAGTAGGCACTGAAGATCCTGGGCACCCCGATATCGCGTGTGGCCGGCGGTGCTTCGACGATGGAGGCTTCTCTGCGCGACCTGCTGGAGCGGCTGGACGGCGTGGCCGCGGGCACGTCTCGGTCGCACGACACGCCCACGCACCTGGTGGAGGAGGTGAAGGACGTCCTCGAGCATCTCGCCTCGGACGAGCTCCCCGCCGCGTCCGCGGTGTTCCTGTCGAAGGATCCCCCGGGGGCGCTTCGCCACCTGGAGGATGCGCGCGCGCGCGGCGGGCTGTCCGCCGCCGCCAACGCCGGCCGCGCGAAGCTGTTCGAGCTCATCGCGTGGTACCTCACCAGGCTGGACGCGGGCGCGGTCGAGCCGTACGCCGAGGACGTGATGCGCGAGTGTCTACGCACGTTTCGCACCGAACGCGGGACGCAGAAGACGGTGAAGGCGGGCGCGCTCGCGCCGATGGTGTCGCTCTTCCGGCTCGGCGCGACGCGACAAGCCTTGTCGCGATCCGCGACGCGCGCGTTGGCGTGCGAGCTGCGCGAGGACTACGAGAGGCACACCGCGAACACGGCACGCGTCAAAGGGATGATCCTGACGGTCATCGCCGCGATGCACGACGGAGACGGTGCGTCCGCGTATAAGGATGCCGCGCCGGACGAGGACGGACCGCCGTCGTTTACGCGCGAGGAGGAGGCGGAGGACGAAGAGTTTTTGGACGAGGATCGTTTCTCGCGACGGAACTTAAGCCGGAACGCGTTCACTAAAAAAACGACCGTCAAAACGGGTTCGAAGCCGGAACCTGACCCGAGGTGGCTCCTGCGCGTCAGTCTGGCGACCGCGACCGGCGGAGGCGCCTCCACCTCCGCGACGCTGGTCGCCGAGGCGTTCGACGCCGTCGGCTCGGCGCTCACCGCGCTCAAACGCGAAAGCGCGAAAAAAAGCGCCGACGCCAGCTCGGTCGCGGCGCGCGAAAGTGAAACGCCTTTTCGCGCGTCTCCGCTGGACGACGACTCGCGCCGGAGAATCGCCGAGGCCACGCTGGAGGCCCTGGCGCTCCCTGGCGGAGGCCAGCGCTCGGACGTGACGCGCGCGGCGCTGCGCATGGTGGCAGACCACGCGCGCGCGTTCGCGGCGCCCCCGGGCATGCTCTCTCTGGCGTCCGAGTACTTCAAGGCTCTGCTTCTTTGCCGCACGTCCGGCAACAAGAACATCAGGCAAGCCGCTTCCCCCGCGACGGACGCGTTCCTCGCGGCGACCGCGGACGCGCTGGCGGACGCCTCGACCGCGCCTGAGGCGGAGCGCGAGGCGACGTGGACGCGTCTCTCCGAGGACGCGCTGGCGCTGATGGACGCGAGGGACACCAAGGCGAAGGAACGCACGGTGGCGGTTCGCGCCGTCGGCAAACTGGCGCGCGCCGGCGTCGCCGTCGGCGGCTTCGGCGCTTCTGGGTTCGACCCGGACGCGATGCTGGCGCGCATCGCGCGCTGGACCTCCTCGGAGCGCTCGTTCGCGGACGGGAGCAACGACTTCGACCGACGGTACGAGGCCATGGAGAGGCAAACAGCCGTGCTCGGCGCGTACGCCGACCTGCTCGTCGCGCGCGGCGCCGACGAGCGCGTGCCGCCGACGGCTCTCGCCTCGCTGGCGCGCGTCGCGCGGTGGTCCTGGGAGCACTACTTCGTGGCGGGCGAGCGCGCGCGCGAGGACACGCGCGCGCGGCTGGCGGAGGCGTTCGAGGCGCTCGCATTCCGGGGGGGGCTCACCACGCTCGCGGGCGTCCTCGGGTCCATCTCCAGGTCGCTCGTCGCGCTGTCGCTGCGGGTCGCGCCTCCCGACCCCATCGACAGCGCGGCGTTCCGCGCGGCGCCCGAGCCGCTCTGGCCCAAGTACGCGGACCTGTGGACGCATCTGACGCGCGGCGGCGAGTCAGGTGCGAGTCTCAGCCGAGTCTCAGAGACGCGCGCTCGCGCGACGTACGACGCGTTCGTGCGCGAGACGTTGCAGCTGTGCCAGACGCTGCAGCTGCGCGTGGTCCCCGCGGCGCGCGACGCGGAGGCGGATCCGACGGCGTCAAAAGACGACGAGCACCAAGAGCTCGAGGACGACGCTACGACTCGCGCGCTCGCGCTCGAGCTCGGCGAGGGGGTCGCCGCGGAGAACCCGGGGGACATGCAGACGTTTCTGTGTTTAGTAGATCTGTTCTGCGCGGTGATCGCGAACGCACCCGCGCGACATATCGAGCGCTGGCTCACGACGCTCATCGAGAACGTCGCGGCGCTCTCCGCCGCGCACCCGCTGTTGTCGGGCTTCTACAAAATCGCGCGCGTCGCGCTCGTCGCCGCCGACGACGCCGGAGTCTTCGAAGAGAGCTTTTGCGATGACGACGAAGACGACGTTAAGGAATCAGCCTCGGATCGATTGGCGGCGAGGGAGACGTGCCGCGCGTTCCTGCTGGACGTGCTCGCCGGCGCCGAGCGTCTTTCCGACGAGCTGCGCGCGGCAGCGCTGCAGCTGCTTCTGGCCGCGCCGGCGGGCCTACTCGCGGCGCGCGAGCTGGCGCCGGCGCTCCGCGACGCGCTCGCCGTCGGCGCGCACCACCCGCCGCTCGCGCGCGCCGCGCTGGACGTCCTGGACCGCTGGACCGGAACGCGGTCCGCGCTGACTGCGTCTTCAGACGCGCGCGAGACGTCGCGTCGCGAGACGACGCGTCGTCGCCGCGACCACGAGGAGATCCGGGCTCTGCTTCCGTCGATGGTGCGTTCGCTTCGCGCGTACGTGGACCGGCGGAGCGCCTCCGAGAAGACGGACGCGGGAAGCGACGTCGGCGCGTTCGACGCCGGCGACGCGTCGAACCATCTTAACGCCGGCGACGCGTACCGCTCCGCGCGACGCGCCGTCGAGACCGCGCGCGCCGCCGACCGCTCGGCGGAGCCAGAGCACGACATCGACGCGCGCGTCGCGCGCGTGCTCGGCGCGGTGGGCGGCGCGGCGCACGAACTCGTCGACGACGACGACCGGCGCGCGTCCGGCTCGTTAGTATCGTCCTCCTCCTCCTTTTCGTCGTCCTCGTCGTCGACGCTCTGGGATTTCGAGCGACGCGTCTCGCTGGACGTGGACGTCGGCGAGAACGCGCGCGTCACCATCTGGCTGGACCAGATGCTCCCGCGCGCCGCGCACTGCGCGCTGTCCTCCACGGACCGAGCCGCGAAGGTGGCGGCTGCCGAATTCCTGCACGCCGCGACGCTGCTGATGGTGGGGCGCAACGCGCGCGCGTTCGCGCCCGAGGGGGGAGACCACGCGCGGGAAGCCACGCCGTTCCACAAGATATACCGTCGGTTGTTCCCGGTGGTGCTGGAGCTGGCCATCGACCAGGAGCCCGTGTGCAGGCAGCTCTTCTCCGCGCTCGCCACGCAGCTCGTGCGGTGGTTCACCAGGAACCAGGCGCGAGAAGCTGCCGAGACGGTGGCGCTGCTGGACGCCGTCGTGGAGGGCCTCGCCGGCGACCCCGCGCGACGCGACGCGGAGTCGGATGGCGATACGTTCACCGGCGGAACGAGCGAGAAAGTCTCGGGCGGCGCCGCCGCGCGCCGCCGCGACCTGTGCGCCTCGCTCGCGGCCGAGTGCCTGAAGTGGAGCGTGCGTTCCGTGCCCTCCGGTGACTTGCGCGGGGGGCGAAACGCGCCGACGCGCGGGAGCGCGGGAAGCGGCGACGGCAACGGCCAGTCGGTCGCCGTGAACGTCTCGTCGCTGCTTCGGCGTCTGTTCGCGTTTCAGACGCACCCCGACCCGGCGAGGCGGCTGGGCGCGGCGGTGGCGCTCAGGCTGTGCCTCGCGGAGCTCCGCAGCTTCCCGGAGCACGACGAGGCGCACGCGCTGGAGATTCTCGAGACGGCGCTGCGGAGCCTGCGCCTGGCGGAGCGCGACCCGCCGGGCGCGGGCGCGGCGGAGGCGGGCGCGCTCCTGGCGCGCGCGGCGACGCGCGCGTGCGCGCGCCACTCCGTCGCGCTTTGCCTGGACCCGAAGGAAAAGACGACTTCGGCTTCGCGCGGCGGCTCGTTCGGCACGCTCCAAAGGCTGGTTACATGGCTCTTCTTGGACGGCACGGCCCGCGTCGAGACGCGCGCGCGACTGGAGTCTCAGCTGGCGTTCGGCGCGCTCGTGCAGCGCACGCCGGGGTACGTCTCCCCTCGCGCCTGGGTCGCCGCGGCTCGCGCGAAGAAAAAGGAAAAAAAGCAGCCGGATATCACGTCGGAAAAGGCGGAGGCGGATTTCGACGAGCGCGATTCGTTTTCGCCGTTCCGCGTCGGCGCGCCCGCGCCCGAGCTGGAGGCGCTGGCGCCGGACGCGGACGAGGCGCGCGTCACGGACGACGACGTCTCCGCGGATACCGCGCGCGCGCGGACGACGCTTCGGCTGGAGACGGCCGAGGCTTGGATGCGCGGCGCGGTCGCGGCGTTGCACTGGGCGCGGTGGGCGCTCGAACGCGGCCTCGTCGCGCTCGAGGACCTGCTCCCCGACCGAGACGAAAACGAAAAGGGACGCGCGGGGAAGGAGACGAACGACCACCCGCTCCGCGCGGCGTCGTATTTCCTGCGGCGCGGCGTGCCTTCCGCTCTGCGCGGGACCGCGGACGACGACGCTACAGCGCGACGAAGCGCTTCGTGGTCGTCTCCAGCGGCGCGCGCCTGGCGCAAGGCGCGCGTGCGCCTCTCCGTGCAGATCCTCGTGCTCGCCGAGCTCGCGGCGCGCGAGAAGAGCGGCGTCGGGGCGTTCTTCGAAGCGCTCCAAGGCGGCTCGGACGAGACGCGCGCGACGCTTCGCGAGGGCGACGCCCTCGACGCGTCGGACCAAGTGTTGGAAGTGTCGCGCGTTTCCGGCGGCGGCATCGCGCGTTTGGCGTGCGCCGCCGCGCTGGCGCCTGAGACCCTCGGCGCCGACGTCGTGGGCGGCCGCATGGACGACGTCAACCAGCTGGCGGGCGCGTCCGCGCGGTTCCTCGCGCCGATGATGGGCGACGCGGCTTCGCCCGAGATGGCGCCGCTGCGCCGGGTCGCGCGCGACACGCTGCGCCACGCGCTCGCGTACCACGCGAGGTTCGATCTCGGCTCCGCGGACGCGCGCTCCGCCGAAGGCCTGCGCGCGGCGCGCCGCCTCGCCGCCGGCTACCGCGCGCTCGCCAACGTGAACCTGCTCCGCCCGCTCCTGCCGCAGCAGACGCCGGGCGAGACGGAACCGAAATCGAGCCAGTTTCGCGAGATGTCCCGCGGTCGACTCGCGCGGCGTCTGCTTCTCGCCGCGCGCGCGCTCGGGCCGGAGGCTTCGCCGGCGCAGTTGGACGCCGGGCGCGAGTGGGTCACGCTCGCCGCGCACATCGGGGCGTCGCCCGAGTTCGTGGTCCGGCTCGTGCTGGGAGACGCGGAGGCGTCTCCGGAGGCGTCGACGGAGGACGCGCTTTTTCTCGACGCGTCGCCTTCGCGCGCTTCGCTTTCGGTTTCGCGTCACTCGCCCGCGACGCTCGGCGAGTTTTTTCTGCAAACCTTCCGCAAGGACGTCGTCGCCGCCGTGCGCTGGAACTTTTCCGCCTGCGTCGAGACGCTCGTGCGCCGCGTCGTCGACGGCGGCGACGGCGAAACCGCCGCGCTCCAGCTCTTGTTCGCCGCGCTGGAGGCGCCCGCGAACGGCGCCGCGACGTCGTTCGTGGAGACGAAGATCCTCGAGGCTCTGGCGCCTCGCCTGGAGACGCTCGCGACGCTCGCCGACCGGTCGACGGTTCCCGTTTCAGTCTCGACGCGACAAGAGCGGAAAGATCGGAAAGGAAACGAAAACGAAACGGAAACGGAAACCTTCGAGCGGTTCGACGAGCGGCGGCGCGCGTGCGTCGAGCTCGCGCGTCGCGCGCTGGCGCTCGACGCGGCGTGCGCGGGGACGGGCCCGGGGCGAGGCCGCGTGCTGTTCCCGGAACGACTTTTACGCGCGGCGACGGCGACTACAGAAACGAAAACGACAGAAAAAGAAGCGGCGCCGGGGGATGCGCTCGCGCGTGCCGTCGCGTCCGTCGCGTGCCCCGACGCCGAGGCGTTCACGGGCGACGACGTCGGCCCGGCGCAGCGCGAGGCGCTCGCCGCGTTCCCGGCGCTGCTCGCCGCCGGGGGCAACGCCGCGGCCATCGCGGCGGCGGCGTCGGCGCGCCTCGCGCGTCTGCTTCGCGACTCCGGCGCGTCGCGCGCGCCCGCGGGAAGCGCCGACGGAGCCGCGTTCGCGGCGGCGCGCGCGGGCATTCTGCACGCGGCGGCGACCCCGTTCCCGGGGTACGAGGCGCGCGCGGCGGATACGCTCGCCGCCGTCGTCGCCGTCGTCGCAGACGACGCCGACGGCGGCGCGGAGGCGGTGGCGTCGACCGCCGCTCGGTTCGACGACCTCGCGGCCGCGGGCGACGCGGGGGGGCTGACGCACTCGGCATGGCCCGCCGAGGCGCTCGCCGGCGCGGCGTGGGCCCTCGCCTCGGACGCCGCCGCGGACGTCGACGAGCGCGTCGTCGCCGGCGCGTCCGTGCTCCCGTCGCTGGTCGCGGACGCGCGGAGCGAAAAGGCTGTGGGCGCGTTTTTCGCGTCGCGCGTCGAGTCGATGCTCGCTTTGCTCGACCCCGACGCGGCGGCGAGGTCGCTCGCCTCCGGCGAGACCTCTCCCCGCGCGGTGGTCGCCGGCGCGCGCGTGGCGTACGCCGCGCTCGCGGCCATGTACGAGCGGTGCTCGAAGGAAACCGTCGCGGCGGGCCCGGGCGCCGCCGTCGCCGCGTTCAACGCGGCGGTTTCGCGGCGCGCCGCGCTCGATCTCGGCGGCGGCGGCGTCGTCGGCGTCGCGGCGGCGGCGGCGGCGAAGGCGCGGGACGAGTGGACTCGACGTCGCGGCCTGGAGGGATTACGTGACGTTTCGGACGACGGGGATATCATGGAAATAGACGGCGAAGCTCCCTCCCGCGATGAGCTTCTGGACGGCGGCGGCGCTTCGGATGTTCTGTTACCCGAAGCCGCCGTCGTCCGCGCGCGGCGCGGCGCGTTTCGCGCGTTCGCCGCGCTCGTCGCGCGCACGCAGACCAAGGCGAAATTCTACGAGAAGCTGTTCGAGGGCGGCGCGGCGCGGTGGAACGCGATCGCGGCGAGCGTGTCTTCGGAGAGGGATGACACGCGGTTAAAGCTGGAGATGGAGACCACCGCTGTGCGGGGTTCGGGCGAGCGCCCGTCGCGCGGGTCCCGGTTCGTGCCGGAGAGCCGGTTCTTTTCGGGCCCGCGCGGCGACGGACGCGACGCGGACGCGGACTTCTCGGCGCGCCGCGACGGGCGCGCGCGCGTCAACGAGCCCGCGGATCCGAGCCTGGCGTTCACGCTCTCGGCGACGCTCTCGGCGGGCGACCCCACCTTGGCGCGCGCGCCCGAAGCGTCATCGAGGTCTCGGCGTTTGGGTCGCGGAGCGAGCTTCCGTCGCGGAAGCGCCGGAAGCCGCGAAGGCACGCCGAGCGGGTCCGCGCGCGAGTCCCCCGAAGAGACGGACGAGCTTCGGCGGCGGAGCGGAGGCGCGAGACTTATTTCGGAAGAAAAAGGCTTTTTTTCGGAACGAGACGAAGACGAAGGCTTCACGGACGCGCTGGAGTGCCACCCCGTCGCGGAGGCTGCGTTCGTGGCGCTCGAGCGCGCCGCTTCCGGGGCTGTGGCCGACATACGCCCGCTGCGCGATATCGCGAACGAAACGTCTGAAGCGAACGAAGAGGGCGACTGGACCGAAAACGCCGAAACGTTCGAGACGCCGCGTTTGTTCCGAATCGTCGCGTCGCTCGCCGCCGACGCAGACGTTTCACCGCGCGCGCGCCTTTTTTTAGTCAAAGCCATGCTGCGCCTGCACCGGCGCGAGGTTTTTTTGTTCGAGAGGGAAGCCGCGAGACAAAAGGAGGCTGCGAGACAAAAGGAAAAGGAAGAGACGGCGGGAGATGACGAGATGGAGGTGGAGGTTGTGGCTGATATTTCGCTGGAAGAGGTTGAGCGCGAAAAGCTGCGCCGCGCGCGCGAAGAGGGCGATTACCTGGACTTGACGTCGTCGCAGGTGGAGACCATCACCACGCCGCCGGAACGCGAAGGGGCGGACGAACGAGTAGGCGCGAGACGGCGGTTGCCGTGTCCTCCCCCGCGCTCGACGCTGGCCGCGCACGCGCGGGTGATGCTCCCCGGTATACTCCGCGGCGTTCTGGACGTTTCACGCGACGTCCAGTGCCACGCGCTCCACGCGACGCTGCGCGAGGCGGCGGTTGCCGCGCTCGAGTGCGAAGTCGCCTGGCGCGATTTCGAACCGACGACGGAAAACCGAACGGACGACGAAAAAGAAAACAGCCCGTTCGCCGCGGTGCAAGAGCTCACCGCGCGCGTGATCACCGCGTCGCCTTCCCGGAACGCGTTGACGCTCAAACAAAACGTCGCGCTCGCCGTGTCCCTGGCTCGGAGGCTGGTGGATTCTGCCGGGCGCCGAGCGTTGGAAACGGAGGAAGCGGGGTCCGCCGCCGCCGACGCGTTCGCGGCGCGCGCGCTGCGTCCGGCGCTGGACGCCGCCGCGGACTTGATGGCGTCTGTTACGCTTGTAAAGCCCGGAAAAGGCGCTGAGCTCTCGCGCGCCGACGCCGAAGCCGGCCGCACGGCGCGTCTCTGCGGCGTGCAGATCGTGGGCGCGCTCGCGCACAGCGGCGTGCTGGACCTGGGGGGGGAAACGCCGGTCATCAGGTACGTGCCTGAGACGAAAACGAAAACCGAAAAAAATCACGGAAACGAAAACCGAGACGCCGACGAACCGAAATCGCCGGGCTTCGCGGTGACCGGCTGGACCTCCGAGTTCCTGTGCCTGGGTGCGACGACGTGTTTGATGGAGGCGGGCTCGACTTCGGGGAGGCCCCTGCACGCCGCCGCCGCGTCCCTCCTCGGGCTCGCGCTCGCGCAGCGCAGGGAAGCGCTCGCGCGCGCGAAGGGCGCCTCCGCCCGCGCAGGCTCGGCGGACCCCGAAGCCGAGGAGGAGGAGGAGGAGGAGGAGGACGATTTTCAAGCGGCGGCTTTCAAGCGGAAACCGCTCTCGGCGGAGCCGCGATGGTGCGCGACGCTCCGCCGTCGTCTGCGTTCGCTGTACGACCGCGGCCCCCAGGACGCGTTCGCCACCGCGGCGGAGCGCATCGCGCGCCGCGACCCCGAGTGGCTCGCGGAGTCCGCAGACGGCGCCATCTTGGCGCAGCTCCACCAGCTCTTCCCCAGGCTGCACGGCGAACCGCGCTTCGTGGCGATTCACGCGCTGGCTCGCGTCGCCGCCGCGGACGCGGCGCGCGGCGCGGCGTTCGCCGAGCGCGCGTTGACCAGCAGCGTGGACGGCCTCGAGGCGCTTCTCTCGACGCGGGACGCGCAGGTGCACGCGCTGGCCATGCGCGCGCTCGCGGACGCGCTTCCGGGCGTCGCCGCAGAGCACGCGCGGTGGCCCCGCGGCAAAAAGATGGACCTCGACGCGTGGCGACGCGCGGCGATGCGCGCCGAGCGGAGCCTGTGGAACGCCGACGACGGCGCGACGCGCGACGCGCACGTCGCGTTTTGCGCCGCGCTCGCGAAGGCTGCGCCGTCGCTCGCAGACCTGCCCGCGGTCAGGGCGCCACTGCTCCGCGCAGTCGTGGATGGGCACCCGGGGGGGGAGGACGCCGCGAGGCGCGACGCCGCGCTCGAGTACTGGGACGCGCGCCTCCCCGGCGCCGGCGCGCGCGTCCCCGGCGGCGACGAGCGTTTCGAAAGCCTTTCGGCTGCGCCGAACCCTTTCGGCGCTCGTTTACGAGCGGCGCTCGGCGTGTTACCGACCGGGTCCTCGAACGTCGCGAGCGGGTCCGAAAACGCCGCGACGCGCGCCACCGCCAAAGGGTGGCTCGCGGCGACGTGCGACGTGGTGTTGTCCGTGCCGCGCAAACGCCGCGAGAGCTTTTTTAAACCGCTGTGCGACGCCGACCTGGCCAAGTGCGAGTTCCGCGACGCCGTCGTGGACGTCGCCTGGCAGGGCGCGTCGCTCCCCATGGCGCCCCTCTTCTCCACGCACATGACGCTCGCCTCGCAGGCGACGCAATATCCAGGCGCGTTCGGTGCGTTCGGCGGTCTCGGCACGCAGGTCAGAGACACGCACGGGACGGCTCAAGGCGTTTCATTGGCATCCTCCGCGTCGGAGTACGCGTCGGCGCAAAACGCGCAACCCGGCGTTTTAGCGACGCCGGTCGCGTTTGTCGGTGACTCGACGTTCGCCACGCAGTTCGGCGGCGCGAGTTTAGCTCAAGGGTCAAACGGAGGGTCAAACTCGGCAGGCACGTTCGGTGCGCTCATGGGCGCGACGCAAGCCGAGCTCCCTCCTTGGCTGCGAGGCGAACAACGCCGAGGACTCGAACCGGAGGACGGCGCGGACGCGAGTCACTCGCGGCAAGAGACGCTTCGGCGCGTCGTCGGCGTCGGCGGCGGCGGCGGGGCCCGGCCTTTTACCTCGGCGGACGAGAACTCCGCCGCGGCTTTCTCCAAAGCCTCGGCGGCGGAGCGTCGTCGTCGCTTCGAGCGCGAGCGCGCGCTGGGGCGTCGTCGCGCGGTGAAACTCGTGCGCCAGTACCGCGCCGGTGAGCTCCCCGACGTAAGAGCGGCGACCCCCGCGGCGCTTCTCGACCCGCTCGCCGCTCTGGCGCGCCGCGACAAAGAAACCGCGTCTGCGCTGCTCACCGCGCTGCTGGACGCCGCGCTCGCGGCGGAGGCGAGCGAGGCGGAAAAAGAAAAAGTCGGCGAGAAGAGGAAAGCCACCGAAACGGTCGATGCCGACGCGCAGGAAGAGACCGAAAGAAAAAGGAACGGCGCGTCACCGGAACGCGAGACGCTGCGCGACGGCGTGCGCCGCGCCGTCGCCGCGTTACTCGAGAACGCGGCGTCCGCGGACCCGACGCTCGCCGCGTGGGCGCTGCGCGCGGCGGCGGCGGACCCCGAGGCGCGCTTCGACGCCGACGCCGTGCGCGCCGCCGCGTTCGACGGCGGGTGCCTGGCGTCGGGCGTGCTCGCGCTGGAGGCGCGCGCGCTCGCCGCGCGCGGCGCCAAAGAAGAGACGAGTACTTCCACGCATCATCCGGAAGCCGCTGGAGCGGATTACGCGTCGGCGCGAGAAAAAAAAGGTTCCGACGCGGCGTCGGTGTGGGACGCGCTCGCCGCGTTGCACCGCGCTTCGGGGGACGACGTCGCCGCGCGGCTGTGCCTGGCGCGCGCGTTCGACGGGCTCGAGGCTTCCGACGCGCGGGCCACGAGGACGCGCGCGGCGCTCACCGCGCAGCTCGAGGGCGACGCGGCGAGCGCGCGCGACATATACGACGCGCTCCTGCGCGACGACGCCGACGCCGACGCCGACGCCGACGCCGACGCGACGGTAAAACGACGGCTCGCGCGGCTTTGGTTTCGCGAGCGCGCGCGGTGTTCGCAGCGGCTCGGGGAATGGGACGAGCTCGCGTTTGATCTCGCCGAGTCCGTGCCCCCGCCGTGGTCCGTCGAGCGCCTGCGCTCCGGCACCGAGCACGGCGACGGCGAGCGTGCCATCCCCGGCGCGGCGGCGGGGGGGGACGCGCTGTGTTTCGCGACTCGCGCGCTGGCGCGCGCCTCGGACGCGTTTCCCCTCGAAACGCAAACGCACGCGAAAGACGCGTCTTTGGACGGGAGCCTCGACGCGATCCTCGGGGACGTCGCGTGCGCTCCCCTCGGCTCCGTCGCCGCGGAGCTGGGCGTAGAGCTCGCGACTGTTCGCCTACAGCGGGGGCTCGAGGACGCCGTCGTCGCGCACGTCGCCGCGATCCGCGCGCGCTTCATAGAGCGGTGGGCGGTGACGCCCGCCGCGGCGACGTTCGCGCGGCGCGCGCTGCTGCAGCCGCTGCAGGCGGCGACGGAGCTCGAGGAGGTTTTGTGGGCGGTGCGCGCGTGCAGGGCCGGTGAGACGCGTGAGACGCGCGAACGAAAAATCAACCGTCTCGACGGTCGGAAGAACGGTCTCGACGGTCACCTTCCGTGTCCCATGGAGGACGTGACAAAGCGTTGGTCAAACCGCTGGCCCTCGGCATCTCGCGATCCCCCCGAGGCGTGGGAACGCGTCGAGTGGGTGCGACGCTCGGCGTCGCGCGCGTTTGCGATCGCCGTCCCGCGCTCCGCCGCGGAAACGTGGTCGAAGTGCGAGGCTTCGCCGCAATCGCGGCGGCGCGCGGTGGAGGCGCTGGTGCGCGCGGCCAAGGGCATGCGCCGCGCGGGCGAGATGCACGCGGCGTACGAACGGCTGGCGCGCGCGAAGGCGTTGCTGACCGAGGGCGGGCGCCTGGCGCCCGCCGACGACTCCTGGCTCGTGCAGAAGGCGGTTGTTAAGCTGCGCCTCGCGCAGGCGGACGCGCCGCGCGCCTTCGGCGTCGACGGCGCGCGCGTCGCGCAGCACGAGGAGGACCGCGCGCGCGCGAGCCTTCTGCGCGGCGTGCTGCGCAGTCTGACGCGCGTGCAAAGGGAAAACAGCCTCGAAACGTACAAAGAGGCGGAGGCGGAGGTTGCGTCGTGTGTCGGCGCGCTCGCGTCGAGACTCGCGCGACTCGATCCCGAGGGTGTTTTTTTCCCCGGCGGAACGGCGTCGAGGACCGACGCGGCGGTCTCCGCCTTCGCCGGAGACGAACCGCGGCGCGCGGGCGAGCTCGTCGAGCTGGCGTGCGTGGAGTACGCGCGCGCGGCGACGCTCGCGAGGCGTCGCGCGGAGGCGTTTGAAAAAACAATCGGCGCGGCGGGTCGGACGTCACCGCGCGACGGAACGGCTATGAACGCCGCGCGCGCCGCCGCGAAGGCTTCGCTTCAGTTCGCGTTGCACTGCGAGGCGACGCTGTCGAGCTTGTCGAGCTCGTCGTCTGCGCTCGGAAACGAAGCGTCTCTCTCGCTCGGTCTCGGGGCTTCTTCTTCTTCGTTCCCGCCGCCGAGCGCGCGAGGAGGAGGCTCCGACGCGACCGCCGTAGACGCGTTCCACCCGGAGGGACTCGAGCCGACGCTCACGCACCACGCGCTGCTCGCGCTCGCCGGAGGCGCCGGCGCCAGAGCCAGGCACCTCATCCCGCGCGTGCTGGCTCTCTCCGCGGCGACGGCGACAGAGAGCGGGCTTCCGCCGCCGCCGCCGCCGAGTTCGCGCGGCTCGCGCCCCGCGTGCCCTCGTGGCTTTTCCTGGAGTGGATCCCACAGCTCTACTCGCTGCTGGACGCGCCCGGGCCGGGGGGGGACGCCGCGGCGGCGACCGTTTCGACCCTCGCGCGTTCGTACCCGTCGGCGGCGTACGCGGAGCACCGCGTGGCGCGCGCCGAGTTTTCGAAACTGGGCGCGGCGCGGTGCGCGCGCCACCTGGACGCGACGCTGGCTTCGCCCGCGGGCGAGGCGTTCGCGCGCGCGGTGACTCTGCTGGACTTCCCCGCGCAGCGCCTGGCGTGGTGGCGCGCGCACGTCAAGCTGCTGGTCGCCGGGGCGGTGGAAAAGGCGAGCGCCGCGGGCGGCGCCGCGAACGACGACGAGACGCGCGCCGCCGCCGAGGCGGCGTTCGCCGCCGCCGAGGCGGCGCTGCTCGACGTGGGCGAGCCCGACGAGCCCAACCTCGGCGCGCTGAACCGCCGGTTCGCGCAGCTCGCGAAGGGCCCGCTCAGTAGGGCGATAAGCGAGGCTCGGAAGAGACTGCATCGCGCGCACCCCTCGGCGAACACGGGTGTGTTTTTGGAAGCCTGCAAAGCTTTGGCGGCGAACGTCGCGGACGCCGAGAGGACGACGCTGGAACGGTGGCGGTCCTCCTCGGGCGCGGCGGCGACCGAGGCGCGCCCGCGTCTGGCGCTCGCGCACTTCTCGCGCTGGTTCGCCGCGTTCGACGGCGAGACGGTTCACGAAGGCGTTCACGAAGGCGTTCACGAAGGCGTTTCCTCGCACAACTCGCGTGTGTTTGCGAAATTCCGCGGCGGCGTCGAGATCCCCGGCCAGTACGACGCGCTTCAGGCGCCTCCGTTTGTGGAGGAGCACGCGTTTCTGGTGGGCTTCGAACCCGAGACTGAGGTGTTCGCGTCCAAGCAGCGCCCGAAGAAACTCCGCATGCGCGGCAGCGACGGGCGCGAGTACGCGTTCATCGCGAAAGGTTCGGAAGATCTCAGGCAGGACGACCGCATAGAAAGGCTGTTTGTCGCGATGGACGGTTTGTTCGCCCGCGATCCGGCTTCGAAACGGCGGGGCTTACACGTGCGCACGTTCCACGTCGCGCCGCTCTCTCGGCGCGCCGGCTTGCTTTCGTACGTCGGAGGCACGGCGCCGATGCTGGAGGCGCTGGGCGCGCGGACGAAACTCGGCGACGCCGTCGGCGGGAAGCACCAGCACTGGATCAAGGCGCAGGCGCTTCACCGCGAAGAAAACAGAAACGAAGAGGACGAACCCGGAAAGGAAACTTCCGGGGGTTTCGCGCGGCGTAGAAAAATCGTCGGCGCCAAACTCTCGGCGCCGGCGGGCGCCGTCGCCGCCGCGCACTTTTTGGAGGCTATGGCTTGTACGCCTCGGGCGGACGCGCGCGCCGCGCTCGGCTCTCTTCGTCGCCGCGCCGCGTCGGCGAGCTCGCCGTCGGCGTCGCCTTCGAGGCCGGCGCTGCGTCAAACGCTGCTCCGCGCGGCGGGGTCGCCCGACGCGTTCCTGGCGATGCGCTCAAAGTACGCCGCGAGCTTAGCGGCTTCGTGCGTGTGCGGCTGGATCGCCGGCGTGGGCGACCGGCACCTGCAGAACATTTTGTTGGACGTTAACACCGGGTCGGTGGTGCACATCGACTTCGGGTACGCGTTCGGAACCGCAACCTCCGTGCTTCCCATCCCGGAGCTCGTGCCGTTCCGCTTAACGAAAGCGTTGCTTGACGGGTTAGCGCCGAACGACGGGATGAGCGCGTTGAGGGGGGACATGGTTGTAGCGATGCGCGCGGCGAGAACCGGCGCGCCGCTCCTGCGCGGCGTCGCCGACGCGTTTCTGCGCTCGCCGCTCGCCGACTGGCGGCGCGAAGCCGCGCAGGCGAGAGTCAAGGCGGGGCGCGCGCTCGACGCGGTCGACGAAGCTCTCGACACACCCGACGTGGAGACATCGGGAGACATCGGGAGGGACGTGGAGGACGTGCTCGCGAGGCACCGCCGGCATGGCGGCGGCGGCGGCGGCGGCGGCGCGGGCGTGACCGCCGAGGAAGCCAGGCACGTCGAGTTGAAGGTGGCGCAGGCTTTTTGCAAGCTCGAGCTCGGGAACCCGGGCGTGCTCACCCTCATGCAGTGCGACGCGAAGCACGGCGGCAGGGCGCACTGGCGCGGCCTGCGCGAGATGGTGCTTGGCTTGCCCGCGGAGGGCGACGACGCCGCCGCCGCCGAGGGCACCGCGTCGCGTCGCGCGGCGGGCGACGCGTTGCGTTGCGACTCGGTCGAACAGCAAGTCGCGTGTCTTCTGGAGCTGGCGACGGACCCGCTCGTGCTGGCGACGTCGTGGTCGGGCTGGCGCCCGTGGCTGTGAGAGGTAGAGATAGTAGTGTACGCGTTAATAAAGTGTCTGGCAACGGTACAACGGAAGTGTCTATATCGCGTATCACTTTTTGCTTCCCCACATCTTCATGGCTCTGCCGATGACGCTCTGCGACGGGTCGAGCTGCAGCTGCAACTCGCTCGGCTCGACGTTGAACTGGTCCACCAGCTGCTTGAATCTCGGATCTTTCCGCACTCGCTCGAGCCCTTCGTCGCGCATCAGACGCTCGTAGTCCTCGTTGGCGCGGCCGAACCCGTACAGCTGCGCGGAGCAGTACCCGGCGCGCAGCGTCAGCTCGAGCGACTTGACAGCCTTGTCCAGGTCTCCGAGCATGGAGTGCGCGCACGTCAGATTGTAGAAGCACGCCTGCTGCTCGCCCAGGGACAACTCCGCGGGCTTCGAGCGGTCGCGCCTCGTGCCGCTGCCGGCCAGTTTCAGCGCACCCTCCAGCGTGGTCACCGCCTCGGCGTACTCGCCCCGCTCGTACAGCTCCTGCGCGTCCGCGATGGCCGCGGACGCGTCGCTCACCTCGATCCACTCCGACTCGCCCGTGAGCTCGTTCACGCCGCTGCGGCCGACGCGGGGCACGACCGCCCTGCCGCGCGAGGATCTCCGGGGGGGGACGCGCGCGCGGGGAGAAACGCGCGCGGCTACAGAGCTGGACGCGACGGCGAACATCTTCGTCGTGAGGGCTGCTGCTCTGCGTGTCGTCGAGTGAGAGAGTGCCGTAACAATGCCGATCGGGCCGTGCTGCCAGCCTGGTCTCGGACTTGACTCTCTGTCAAATTATGGATCGTTCTGCCGGAACAGAACGCGAGTCGAACCGGGGTTTATCGAGTCACGTTCATCGAGGAATTCCTCGAGTTATTAACCCATGTCAGGCGCATCTCCGTTAGGTCAATCTCTATTGGAAGAGAGGTACCGTAAAGCGTCGGCGTGCCGCGAACCGTCGAGCGCGCGCCCGTGACAGTCCGCGCGACACGCACCTCGCGCACTTCGACCCGGCCGACGCGCTCGAGCGATCGTCCCCGTCGTCGCCAGACGCATCCCGAGGTTCGAGCACCGGCAGCCTCTTCCCGGCGCCGCCGCAGTGCCGCCGCGCGCGCTGAATCTCGAAATCGCTCGCTTTATCCAGAGCCGAACGTCGTCCCGCGAGTGACGAATGCCTGCGTACGCTGCCGCCACGAGGGCGCCCCTGGCGCCCCGCGCCGCCGGCGCGCGCGCCTCCCGGCGCGGCGCCCCCGCGCGCGTCCCCGCCGCGAGCCCCCTGCCCTCGGCGCGTCCCCGCCGCGCCGCGCGGGGTTTCCGCGGGGTTTCCGCGCGCGCCATCTCCGACCCCCCCGGCGACCGCATGAGCGATTCCGCGTACGCCGAGTTCCGCGCCGAGGACGCCATCAAGCGCGCGGTGGAGGGCTGGAAGCGCCTCGACCTGGACGCGCAACGCACGGACACGGAGGACTTCGAGCGTTTGGCGCGCGAGGCGGACCGAGAGCTGAGCGAGATGCGCCGGCGAGCCGACGCCGAGGCGGCTTCGTATTCCGAGCGTCTGCGCGAAGCCGAAGCCGCCGCCGCGCTGTGGGAGTCGCGCGCCAAGGAGGTTCGGCGCGACCTCGAGTTCGCGCAGACGCAACTGCAGGAGCTCAGGAGCGCGCAGAGTGACGCTCGATCGTCCTACGGAAGCTCTTCGTACGGAAGCGCATCGTACGGAAGCAGCTCGGGTCCCACCGCCGCGGAGCGCGCCGCGGAGGCAAAAGCGGAGGATGCGTTTCACCGGCTGCGGCAGGGCGAGGCGCGCGCCGGTGAGGCGGCGAAGGCTGCCGCGCGCGAGCTCGAGGAGACGCGCCGCGCCGCTCGCGAGGCTGCGGAGCGCGCGGAAGAGCGCGTTCGCGCGGCGGAGTCGCGCGCTGAGGCGCTCGAGCGCGGCACCGGCGAGAAGGATCGCGAGCTGCGCGTGGCGCGCGAAGCGCTTGCTCGCGACATGAACGCGTTGCACAAGGACCTGACTTCGGCTCGCGCGGCTGTGTCTCAGCGCGACGGCGTCATCTCCGACGCGCTGCGCGAGCGCGACGAGGCGCGCGCCGTCGCGGACGAGCGCGAGGGCGTCATCGTCAGCACGCGCGGCGACCTCGACAAGGCGCACGCGACGTTGCACGAACGCGACGAGACCATCGAAGCGCTTACGCGCGAGCGCGACGAGGCGCGTCATCTGGCGTGGGAGCGCGAGCAGCACATCCACAAGGTGGAGAAGGAACGCGACGACCAGGCGCACCTGGCTTGGGAACGCGAGAACATCATCAAAGAGCGCGACGGCGCGCTCGCCGAGCGCGAGAAGGAGCGAGACGCGGCGAGGCACGAATCCTGGGAGCGCGAGCAGGCGATCCACGCGAAAGACCGCGCGCTGCAGGAGATGGAGGAGATTGCGCGGCAGCTCGCGCACAAGGCGCTCGCCGCCAAAGAACACCACGCGTGATGCGCCGTATGCGTCTGAGTCTGAGCCTTCGAATCGATGCGCGATCTTACGTTTTTTTCGCCCGCGGGGAAAGAAGGGCGCGTGGCGCGTGGCGAGCCTTTACATAGCGCGTTTGCCCGCCGGAGCGCGCGGCGCCCGGTTTCAATACAAAAACTGTGCATGCAAGAAACACTCCTCAGATCACGCGCGCGCGGAACCGACAGTTTCGTGACCTTCGAGGCTGCATCCGAAACCTGCCTTTTCGAAATGCAAAAAGTGCACGGAGATTCCAAAATCTGCGACTGCACAGCCATATGGCAAAATATCGCTTGTTGGATATTTTGAAAGTGTTCTCCCGCTTGCACCTCTCCCCCGACGCGCGTTGCGTCACTACTCACCGCGCGCGGACCCCGCCCGACCGGGGAACGCCGCGGCACGCCTCGTTCCCGCCTCTCGCGAGGCGCTCCGCGAACGCTCTCGCTCTCGTGACCCGGCTCCGCGCACGTTCGCGACTCCGCGCGCGACTTGGGCTTCCGAAATCCCGCATCGGCCAGGTCGAGAAAAAGCGCGAAGCGCACACGTCGCCTCGCCTCCGCCGTTCAGATGACCGCCTCGTCTTCCCTGGCGGGCGCCCCGCCTTCCGCGTCCGCGGCGTGGCGTGCCCGCGACAGCGCGCTCGCGCGCGGCTCCAAGCCCCGCGCGGTGCGCCGCGCCCCCCCCCGCCGCGCGCCGATTTCGGTTCGCGCCGGGTTCTGGGATAACAACCCGACGCATCTGGGCGGCGCCGCCGACGACGCCGCGCGCCGCGCCGCGGAAAAGTGGGCCTCGCTCGACGCGCGGCAGCTGGAGGACCAGCGTTTGTCCGCGCGCGCGGCCGAGGCTGAGGCGCAGCGCGTCGCCGCCGAGGCTGAGGCGAAATCCCGCGACGCCGAGGCGAGCGCGCACCTCTGGGAGGAGCGCGCTCGGTCGGTGCGCGCGGACCTGGAGCATGCGCAGACGCAGCTCGCGGAGTTCCGCAGCGCGCTCGCGGAGTTCCAGGACCAGCCCGACGCGCGCGAGGTGGACGCCGAGCGCGTGCGGGCCATCGCCGAGGCGGAGCAGGCGGCGCGCCGGGCCGACCAGGCGCAGAAAGAGCTGGAGGAGGTGCGTCGCCTCGCGGCGGAAGCCGCGCGCACCGGCGGCGCGCGCGTCGCCGCCGCCGAGAAACGCGCCGCGGAGCTCGAGCGCGGCGTCGAGGAGAAGGACCGCGAGCTGCGTTTTCTTAAACAGGACCTGGAGAAGGACATCCAGGCGTTGCGCGTGGATCTGCAGGGCGCAAAGGCTTCGTACGCGCGAAGCGACGCCGCCGCGCGTGAGGCGCTTCACGCGCGCGAAGCGGCGGCGGAGGAGGCGCGCGCGCGCGAGGCTCGGCTCGCGGAGACGGAGCGCAGCCTGGCGGACGCGCGCCGCCTCTTCTCCGAGCGCGAGCGCGAGCGCGACGAGGCGCGGCGCATGGTGCGTGAGCGCGACGACGCGCTCCGCGGGATCGACGCCGCGCTCGCCGAGCGAGCTCGCGAGCGCGACGCGGCGACGCGCGCCGTCGAGGAGCGCGACGCGTCGCTGGCGTCGCTGGCGCGCGAACGAGACGAGGCGATGAAGACGGTACGAGATCACGAGTCCGCTCTGGCTCAGCACCTGAAGGAGCGCGACGACGCGCGGCGCATGGTGGAGGAGCGCGACGTGCGGCTCGCGAACGCGCGGCGTGACTTTGACGCGGTGCGCGAGGAGGCGGAGAGGAAGAGCCGCGTCGTGGTGGAGGAGCGCGAGCGCGAGCGCGACCACGCGCGCGACATGGTGGTCGAACGCGACGCGTGGCTCGCTGAACGCGAGCGCGAGCGCGACGAGGCGCGCGCCGTGGTCAAGGAGCGCGAGCAGGCTCTGGCGCAGCACCTCAAGGAGCGCGACGACGCGCGGCGCATGGTGGAGGAGCGCGACGCGAAGCTGGCGAAGCGCGCCGGCGAGCTGGACGCCGCCGTGGTTGCGCTGGCCGAGCGCGAGAAGGCGTTCGCCGAGCTCCGCGCCGAGCGCGACCAGGCGCGGTCCATGGTGCTCGCGCGCGACGCCGCGATCGCGGACAGGGAGCGCGCCCTGCAGAACAACGCCGTTGCTCTGGACGAGCGCCTGAAGGAGCGGGACGAGGCGAGGAACATGGTACACGAGCGCGACGCGTGGCTGGCGGAGCGCCAGCGCGAGCGCGACGAAGCGCGCGACATGGTCAAGGAGCGCGAGTCGTGGCTGGCGGAGCGCGAGCGCGAGCGCGACGACGCGAGGCGGGCGGTACATGACCGCGAGCAGGCTCTGGCGCAGCACCTGAAGGAGCGCGACGACGCGCGGCGCATGGTGGAGGAACGCGACGCGAAGCTGGCGAAGGCGCACCGCGAGCGCGACGAGGCGCGACGCGCGGTGGAGGAGCGCGACGCGTTTCTCCGCGACCGCGAAGCCGAGCGCGACGAGGCGCGTAGGATGGTGGAGGAGCGCGACGCGGTCATCCAGAACAACGCCGTTGCTCTGGACGAGCGCCTGAAGGAGCGGGACGAGGCGAGGAACATGGTACACGAACGCGACGCCTGGCTCGTCGCGCGCGAGCGCGAACGCGACGAGGCGCGGAACCTCGTCGGCGAGCGCGAGCGGTGGCTTGCGGAACGCGAGCGGGAGCGCGACGAGGCGCGCGCCGCCGTGCGCGAGCGCGAGCAAGCTCTGGCGCAGCACCTCAAGGAGCGCGACGAGGCGCGGCGCATGGTGGAGGAGCGCGACGCGACGATGGCCAAGTACGTGCGCGAGCGCGACGAGGCGCGCGCCGTCGCGGACAGCCGCGAGGCGCTCGTGCACGCGCGCGAGCTCGAGCGGGACGAAGCGCGCGACATGGTGCTCGCGCGCGACCGCGCCATCGCCGAGCGCGACGACACGCTCAAAAACAACGCCGTGGCTCTGGACGAGCGCCTGAAGGAGCGGGACGAGGCGAGGAACATGGTACACGAACGCGACGCGTGGTTGGCGGATCGCGAGCGCGAACGCGACGAGGCGCGCGCGCTCGTCAAGGAGCGCGAGCGGTGGTTGGCGGAGCGCGAGCGCGAGCGCGACGAGGCGCGTAACGTGGTCAAGGAGCGTGAGCAGGCTCTGGCGCAGCACCTGATGGAGCGCGACGCGGCGCGGCGCATGGTGGAGGAACGCGACGTGACTTTGACGAAACGCGCCGGCGAGCTGGACGCCGCCGTGGCGGCGCTGGCCGAGCGCGAGAAGGCGTACGAGGCGGTTCGGTCCGAGTTTGACGCGTTCAAGCTCGAAGCCGTCGAGCGCGTGCGCGGGCTCGAGGCTCGCGTCCGCGAGACGGAGGCGCGCGTCGAGGTTGCCGAGACGCAGCGCGACGCGATGCGCGCCGAGCTGGAGGCGGCGCGGCGCACGCTGGAGGAGGCGTGGGCCAAGGCGAAGGAGGAGACGGCGCGCGCCGACGCCAACGAGACGCGCGGGCGCGACTTTGCGGACAAGTTCGCGATGGCGGACCAGCTCCGTCTGGCGGCGGAGGCGGCGCGCGAGAAGGCGGAGCGCTCGGCGGAGGAGGCGGGTGAGCGTCTGCGCGCCGCCGAGGCGGCGGCGCGCGCGGCGATGGAGGAGAAGCGCGTCGGCGAGGAGCGCGCGTCGGCGGCGATTGCCGCCGCCGGAAAAGAACGCGACGCGCGGCGCGACGCCGAGCGCGCGGCGCGCGAGGCGACGTCGGCGGCGACGGATGCCTGGACGCAGCTGGACGGCGTGACGAAAGTGCTGGAAGAAGCCGTGGGCCAGGCGTCCGCGGACCAAACCGCGTTGGTGCGCGAGCGCGAGGCGTTCAAGAAGACGATGGAGCAGGCCAAGGAGAGCGTGTTGGCGGCGGAGAAGCGCGCGCTCGAGTGGCGCGACGCCGTCGCCGCCAAAGACCGCGAGGTGGAGGAGACGCGCCGCGCCGCCGCCGCCGCCGCCGAGGATGGCCGCGCGCGCCTGAAGAAAGCGGAGGAGCGCGCCGCGGAGTGGTCCGCCGCGATGGACGCGAAGGCGACCGAGACGCGCGAGCTCCGCGTGGCGCTGGACGAGGCGAAGACGTCGCAGAGCGCGGCGGCGCGCCTGGCGGAGGAGCTGGAGGAGACGAAGCGACGCGCCGTGGACGCTGCCGAGGCGGGCCGCGCCAAGATCGCGCAGGCGGAGGAGCGCGCGCGCGAGTGGCGCGCCGCCGTCGAGGCAAAGGAGCAAGAGGCGCGTTCGATGCGCGACGCGCTCGCGGAGGCTCGCGCCGCCGCCACCGCGGCGGCGGCGGCGGCGCGCGAGCTGGAGAGCGAGCGCGCGCGCGCCGAGGAGGTTGCCGAGGACGCGCGCCGACGCCTGCGCGAGGGCGAAGCGCGCGCCACGGCGAAGACGCAGGAGATCATCGGCGAGCTCGAGGGCATCCGCGCCGCCGCGACGGACGCCGCCGAGGAGGGCAACCGCCGTCTGCGCCTCGCCGAGGCGCGCGCCGTGGAGTGGGCGGAGGCTGTGCAGGCGAAGGATGGCGAGATCAAGAATATGGCGCAGTTGCTGGAGGAGGCGCGCGCGGCGGCTGTCGACGCGAGCGCCGCCGCGCGCGACCTGGACGACGTGCGGCGCCAGGCCTCCGCCGCGGCGGAGGACGGCCGCGCGCGCATCAAGGACGCGCAGGACAAGGCTGAGCTGTTGATGGCTGACCTCAAGCAGAGAGACGAGGAGCTCCGCGAGACCAAGGCGATGCTCGAGCGGGCGCGCTCCGCCGCGGAGGCGGCTTCGGCGGACAACACGGCGACGCGCGCCGCGGCGGCGGAGGTTGAGGACTTACGGCTGCGGCTTCGGAACGGGCAGGCGCGCGCCGAGGAGGAGCTCGCGGAGGTCATGCGCGAATTCGAGTCGCTACGAGCGTCCGCGGACGAGGCTGCCGTCGCCGGGCGCGCGCGCATCAAGTCCGCCGAGGAGGAGGCTGAGAGGCTGAGACACGAGCTGGAGGCGTCGCGCGACGCCGTCGCGCGCGCCGAGGCGGCGGAGTCGGCGTTGGAGGAGACCCGCCGCGAGGCGGCGGCGGCGAAGGAGAACGGCACCGCACGCATTCGAGCGGGCGAGGCCGCTCTGGAGGCTGCCAATTTAGAGGTGGAGGACATGAAGCTGCGTCTGCGGAACGGCCAGGCGCGCGCCGAGGAGGCTCTGGAGGAGGCGACCGGCCGCGCGGCCGCCGCCGAGCGCGACTTGGCGGAGGTCAAAAAGCAAGCGGCGTTGGCGGCGGAGACGGGCGCGGCGCGGGTCGCGGCGTTGGAGCGCGAAGTCGAGGAGGGGCGGGCCGCGTTCGTGGAGATCAAGCGCCTGGAGCGCATCATCGAGGGCGAGGGGAGCACGGGCGCGAAACGTCTGCTCGCCGCCGAGCTTGAGGATGTCAAGCGCCAAGCCGCGCTCGCCGCCGAGAAGGGCGGCGCGCGCATCCGCGAAGCCGAGGCGGAGCTCGAGCGCGTGCGCGCCGAGTTGGCGCGGATGGCGGCGGAGCGCGGCGCGGGGGGGGACAACCCGCGCGGAGGAGCCGTCTCCTCCGGTGCGTCCTCGCCCTCCGACGGCGAGCGACGCGCGGACGCGATCCAGGCGGAGCTGGAGGACGTGAAGCGCCGCGCGGACCTGGCGGCGACCAACGGCCGCGCGCGCATCGCCGCGCTCGAGAACGAGCTGGAGGAGGCGAAGAAGCGTCTCCCCGTCGCCGGCGACGTTTCCTCCGGCGCCGACGCGCAAAAAGCGTCGGCGCTCGAGACGGAGCTTCGCGACGTGAAGCGTCGCGCGGCTTTGGCGGCTGAGGAGGGCGGCGCGCGCATCCGCGCCGCCGAGGCTGAGCTGGCGAAGATGCGTCGCGCGGTGGACGCGGCCAACGCCGCGCGCGCCGCCGGCGGGGACGCGTCGCGCGCCTTTGAGCTCAAAATGCGCGACAAGGAGCGCGAGCTGGACGCGATGCGCTCCGATTTGCGAAGCGCGCGCGAGACGGCGCGAGCCAACGCGGCGCTGGCGGTGGAGGCTGCCGCGCGCCTGAAGCGCGCCGAGAAGGTTGTGCTCCGCGCGCGCGCCGCCGCCGAGGATGCCACCGCGCGCGCGCGGCGCTCGGAGAAGGGCGCCGCCGCCGCGCGCGGCGAGGCGGCGGCGGCGGCGCGCGCGCGCGAGGATGCCGTTCGCGCCGAGCTGGCGGACGCCGAGCGTCGGTACGCGACGCTCGCGGACGAAGCGTCCCGCGCGTCGGCGGAGGCGGCGGCGGCGACGGCGGATCGCGACGCGCGCATCGAGGCGCTGGAGACGTCTCTGGGCGACCTGGAGCAGAAGGCGCGCGACGCTGTGCGCACCGCGGAGACCGCCGTGGCGAGCGCCGAGGCGGCGCGCGAAGGCGCCGAGAGCGCCGCCGCGCGCGCCGCCGCCGACGCCGCCGCGGCGTACTCGCAGCTGGAGGGAAGCCTGATGCGCGCCGAGACCGAGATCGAGGCGATGGAGCAGCAGACGCTGCAGGACCTGCGCGACGTGTCTTCGCACCGGCACCACGGCTCGTCCCTGCAGTACTACAACGCGGCGGTGAGCGCGGGTGTCGTGCCTGGTGTCTCAGTGAAGGGCGCGGCGCTCGCCGGCGTGCGCCGCGCCGAGGCGCGCGTCGCCGAGATTTGCCGACTCTCGGAGACGCTGGCGGACGCCGTCGCCAAAGCCGGCGCGACGCCGGCGGCGGCGGCGCCGACGCCGCCGCCGCGCGCGTCGGAGGGGCTGGACGCCGACAGCCCTTCGGTGGGCCAAGCTTTGAGGGACGCGGAAGCCACCGCGGACGTGTTCGAGGAGGTGGCCGCCGCGCTCTGGGCGCAGGCGGAGTCACTCGGCATCGACCCGGCGGCGGCGGTGGCCGCCGGAAAGGGCTCGGAGTTGAAGAAGTGATTCTTAGAAAAAGAGACTCCGACGCGGATCGCGATCGGAGGATGTTTTTCGCGTCGCGCTCGAGAGCGCGGCGTTCCCGAAAGGGAACGGAAAAAGACGCGACGCGTTGATAGTGTAGTATGTATTAACCTGTATGCCGTATTTATATGATACTTTCGTATAAAAAAAAAAGACGATGTGTCTATCGACGGCTCCGTCGCGACGAACGTCGGCGGCGGCGTCTTCGAGCGCGCGTCGGCGAGAATACCCATCCGCCGGCGCCCGGCGCGTTTCGGCGCTTGCGGGCGACGGCTTCACCGTTCGCGCGCGCGTTCGAGACGCCGCGCTTATTTTTTTTCGTCGACTGTTCAGCGTGTCACAGCTCTCGAAACGTGGGAGCCGAGCGCCCCCTGAACGACCTTTTTATCTTTCGCGCAGCGCGGCGACAATCTCCGCCTGCGCCGGGCGCCCGTTCTTAGCGAAGAGCGCCTGCTGGCGCCCGCTCCAGAGGGTCGTTCCGTTCTGCGTCACCGTGACGGTGATGGGGTAGGAGTCGATGCGGTTGGGCACCACCTTCGCGTCCGCGTGCACGCGCTTGATGGCCGCCTTGGCGGCGTCGAACTCCTGCTGCCCCCCGTCTCAGTTCTGCGGTGGGCGTGGATGGAGGTGGGAGACGGTCAGAGGGCGAAAACGTTCGTGACGAGAGCATGACACACGTCGGCGGTGCCCCTTTGACAGTCGGTGCCGCGGTGGCGCGGAGCGGGAGCGGGGGCTTCAAACGCGTACCCTGCAGTACGTGACGACGTATTCGTCCTTCGCGCCCGTCGGGCCCGAAGCGTTGGCTCCCATTCCCATATGCCTCGCGTGGGTCGATGTGCGAATCCGCGACGCGTGGCGCTGCACGACGTCTTTCGCGGTCCAGAGCGGCCCCTTTCGAAGTTCCCGGGGAAATCGGCGGCCGCGACGACGAAATCGCCCTCGGCGCGCAGATCGGGAATTCCGCCGGTTTGAAAACCGACAGCGAGACGAAGGCGCGTTTAAAGTGGAGACGGGTCGTGGAATCGGGGTGGTTTAACCGTCAATTCTTGAGTCCCGCGGGCCCGAAACGGATAACCCACCGCGCCGGTTCGAGGTTTTTCGCCACCTCGGACGAATTTAAACCCGGAGTGTTCACATCAGAGCCGACGGGCGTTCCGAGACGACCCGCACAAGCGACGGCGCGTCGATCGATCGCGGAGTTTTTCCGAATCGCGCGCGTGCCCCGACAACGCACGCACGGCGCGTCAGATCCCGCCCTCGCGGCGCCGCGCATCGAGACCGAGGTCGCGCCCCGTCGGTGCTCGTCTTTTGTTAGCCCGTCGCTGAGTCGGACGACCGCTCCGGTTGGGCCCCGCGTCTGGAGTAGCGCACGCGAGCGGCGGCGATGTCCGGCGCGCCGGGCATCGGCGCGACGAGGGGCGCGCTCGCGCCTGCCGCGAACGCGCCCGTCGCGCGATCGTGGCGACGCGGGGTCGCGTCCGTCACGGGCAGGCTCGCGGGGTTCAACCGCGCCCCGAAGCACCCGCGAGTCGATGCGCGAAACCTCGGGTTCGGTCACGCGCTCGTTTCCGGCGCCGCGGGCGCGTCTCGCCGCCTCGGCGTCGTCGCGCGCGCCAAGAAGGAGGACAAGCTGCGCGACGAGCTCAACGCCACGAAGCGCGATCTCGAGCAGGCGCGCAAGGAGGCGCGCGAAGCCGAGGAGCTCTTCGCGGCTGCCGCGGATGAGCGCGCCGCGAAGGTGAAGGAGCTGGTGCAGGAGATCGACCACTGGCACGACGCCGCGACTTTAGCGCAGAGCATGGAGACGGAGGCGAGGCAGGAGCTCGAGGAGGCACGGAAGCAGCTCGCGGAGAGCGGCGGACGCGCGCACGACGCCGAACGCTCCAAAGAAGACGCTCAGAGATTTGCGGATGAGCAGAACCGCCGCGTGGAAGAGGCTGAGCGCGCGAGGGACGAGGCCAACGGCCGAGCCGAGAAGTCGCGCGAGGACGTTCGATTGCAGGACGTCGAGCTCGACCGTCTGCGCGGCGAACTGGAGGGTCTGCGCGGCGAGCTGGACGGCGCGCGACACGAGCTCGAGCGGTGGGCGAACGAGGTGGACCAGCAGAGCGCGAGCGCGGGCGCCGACGCGCTGATGGAGATGGAGCGTCTGAAGAACAAGCACGAGGAGGACAAGCAGCGCTGGAAACGCGCCGCCGCCTCGGCGGAGGAGGCACTGATGAAGGACAAGGACAAGGCCATGAACGACATGCAGCGCGTGCTGAAGGAGACGGAGACGCGCGCGCGCGAGGCGGAGGAGGGGCGCAAGCGCGCCGAGGAGAGCACGCGGCTCTTCTCGGAGCAGCACGGCCACCGCGTGAAGGAGCTTGAGGAGAAGTGTGCCGAGCTGCTGGACCGCGCGGAGAAGAAGGAGTGGTACCTCGGCGAGGCGCGCGCTGATTTGGAGAGCGCGCGCGAGGAGCTGGCGAAGCACGACGACGTCTCCGCGTCGGCGGCGGCGGAGCTCAAGGCGGCGAAGGACCAGGCGGCGGCGGCGGAGAAAACCGTCGCCGCGCGCGACTCGGAGCTTGTCAACGCGCGCGAGGAACTCGCGGAGGCGCGTTCGATGCTGGAGGCGGTTGCCGACGGCGTCGAGAGCGCCACCATGGAGGCTGCGAAACGCATGCAGAAGGCGGACGAGCGCGTCCGCGAGGTGCACGCCACCAAAGCCGAGGCGGACGCCGAGCTCGAGCGCCTGCGCGGAGAGCTGGAGCAGGCGCTCGAGCGCGCCGCGGAGGCGGAGGAGACGGCGGAGCGGCGCGTCGCGGACGCCAAGGGGCGCGTGGACGAGGCTTGGGCGGCGGCGGAGGAGAAGGGGCGCGCGCTTGAGTCCTCGCGCCACGAGCTGGAGGAGTACCGCAAGTCGGCGTCGGCGTCGGCGGACGAAGCCACCTTGCGCCTGCACCAAGCCGAACACCGCGCGGATTCCCTGAAAGCCGCGATTGAGCAGAAGGAACGCGACGCGTCGCGTCTGCGCGAGGAACTCGCGGCGGCGCGCGACGCCGCGTTCGAGGGCACGACCAGCTCGAACGAAGCCACGGAGCGGGCGTTGCGGGCGGAGGAACGCGCTGCCGTCTCGGTGGATGAGGCGCGCGCCGCCGCGATTTCCGCGCAGGAGAAGCTCGAGCGCGCGCGGCGGTTGGAGGAGCAGGCGCGGCAGCCGGAGGCGGCGGCGCGCGAGGCCTCCGAGCGCCTGGAGGAGGCGGAGAGTAAGGTGGAGAAGACGGAGCTCGCCGTGGCGGAGCGCGCGCTGGAGGTTGAGGAGGCGCGCGAGGCGTTGAGCCGCTTCCGCGGCGAAACCGCCGAGGCGGCGCGCTCGGCGGCGACGGTGACGGAGGAGGCGAACGAGAAGGTTCTCGCCGCGGACGCCGCCGCGAGACGCGCCGATTCCGAGCTGGGGCGCATTCGGCGCGACCTGGACGCCATCGCGGGCGAGATTTCGCGCGCGAACGAGCGCGGCGACGGCGAGATGGCGCGCGCGCTCGAGGGGCACCAGCAGAACGGCTTCGAGGCGCGCGACGCCAAGAAGAAGGAATGCGACCGCCTGCGCGACGAGGCGACCGATTTGCGCCGCGCCGCGCGCGACGCCGCACGCGACGCGTACCGTCGCACGGACGACGGCCAGAGGCGCGTGCGCGACGCGAAGGAGCGCGCGGACACGCTCGCGCGCGACCTCGCCGAGGGGAAGAGCGCGCTGGAACAGTACCGGGACGAGTGCGCGCGTCTCGCCGCGGCGCGCGACGAATCGGCGCGCGCGTCTCTCAAAGCTGAGAACGCGTGCCTCGCGGCGGCGCGCGACGCCGCGGACGCCGCCGCGCACGCCGTGGAGAAGATGCGCGTGAGCGAGCGCGCGGCGACCAAAGCGTACGACGTCGCGTCCAGCCGCGAGCGCGTGCTGCGGGACGAGATGGAGAAGGCGGCTCCGGAGCGCCACGGCGGCGCGTCGGACGACGGGGCGGAGCACGAGCTGCGGCGCCGCGTGCAGGATGCCAAGAACACCGCGGACTGGGCCGCCGGCTTGGAGGAGCAGCGCAAGCACGCCGAGCGCACGGTGGAGGAGGCGCGCGCGCGCCTCACCGCGGCGGAGGACCACGCGCGGGACCTGATGCGCCAGAACGGGGACGAGTACGGCGAGTTTGGGCGCATATCCGAGGCGCTCGAGCGCACGAAGCGCGCCGCCGCCGAGGCGCACGAGGTGGAGGAGGCGCGCCGCGTCGCCGCCGTCGCCTCCGTGGACGCGTCGCACAAGCTGCGCGTCGCCACCGAGCGCCTCGACGAGATGACGGGCAAGATGGAGAAGAGGGCGCGCGAGTTGGCGGACGCCGAGCGCGACATTGACGCGGCGACGCGCGAGGCGCGGGACGCGACCGAAGAGGCGCGAAACGCGGAGGCGCGCGAACGCGAGTTGGCGCAGGAGCAGGCCTCGCTCGCCGCGGCGGCGTTTGGCGGGGGCGTCGGCGGCGGGTCGCTCAACGACGCGCGCGCGGCGTACGAGGCGGCGCGCGACGAGCTCTCCGCGATGCGCGGGCAGCTCGAGGAGGCGAAGCACACGGTGATGCGCGCCGAGGAGCTCGAGCAGCTCCGCCGAACGGCGGCGGAGGCTTTCGAGCGGCGCTCACGCGAACGCGCGGCGGGTGCTCCGCCTCGCGACGGCGGTTTCGACGGCTCGAACACCTCGCTCGATGCGCCCGCCCGGGCTCCGGCGGCGACGAGCGACCCGCGCGGCGTGCCCACGCAGCAGCAGCTGGACACGCGCGAGCGCGAGCTGGCGGAGATGCGTCGGCGGCTGGACGAGCTCGGGAACGGCGTGCGTTTAAAGATGTCGGAGTACGAGGCGGCGTACAACCGGTTGCAGGGCGCGTCGTCGCGGGACGAGCACGAGCGTCTGAACGGCGAGGCCAAGACCGTGTTCGACGCCATGGAGCGCGCCAAGGCGGAGGCGGAGGCGCAGAAGGCGTCCGTGGCGCGCCTGGAGGCGCACGTCGCGGAGATGAAGTCGGTGATGGCGGCGGCGGGCGTTATGGGCGCGTCTTCCGGATTTGCGTCTTCCGGATCCCGAGCGCCCGAGCGCGGCGGCGACGAGGGGTACGACCCCGAGAACGAGTCGCGTGGCGGCGCCTCCCGCGGCGCCGCCTCCGGCTCGAGCCACGGGGGAAACGGCCACTCGAATGGCGACTCGGAAGAAGCCGACCGCCGCGCGTCGCGGCTGGCGCTGGAGGAGGCGGAGTACGTGAGCCGCGAGGCTCGTCGCCGCGCGAGCGACATCCGCGCCGCCTTCGACGAGAAGCAGCGCGCGCTCGAGGCGATGAAGCGTGACATCGAGCACGGGCACCACCGCGACGCCTTCGGGGGCGACGGCTCACACGGGTCCCAGAGCGGGACTTCCTCCTCCGTGCGTGACCTGGAGGAGCGCCGGAGGCGCGCCCTGGTGACCGCCGCCGAGGCGAAGCTGACGGCGAAGCAAGCGGAGGAGCGCGCCGCGGGCATCCGCGCCGCGCTGGACGAGCGCCGCCGCGAGCTTGAGTGGATGCGCGGCGAGATCGACGCGCACCGCCGGTCGTTGGAGCCTCTGCGCCGCGACGCCGAGGCGGCGGCGGAGCGCGAGCGCGAGGCGGACGCCAAGGCGGCGCAGCTCGCGCTTCGCGGCGGCGGGCACGACGAGATGTCGCACCCCGTGGACGGCCACCGCCTTCGCGAGGCGCGCGAAGCCGCCGAGCAGGCCAAGCGCGACTACGAGTGGGTCAGCGGCGAGTTGCGCGCGAAAGCGGACGAGGCGGCTCGAGCCTGTCGCGAGCGCGACTCGCAGATCGAGTCGCTGGAGTTGCGACTGGCCGGCGTCGAGACGGGCCCGCTGGAGGCGCGCTACAACGCCGACGACACGGCGACGGCATCGTTTCGCATCCGGCAAATCGAGGATCGCGCGCGGCGCAAAGCCGAGGAAGACGCGCGCGGCGCGAGTTCGGGCGTGCCCAAGCAGGAGGACCTGGAGCACGCGCGCTCGCGCGCGATGGCTTCCGCGGGCGCCGCCGAGGCGGCGCGCGAGAAGGTGGGCAGAGCCGAGCAAATGGCGGCGGAGGCTTCGAGTTTGGCGGACGCCGCCGCGGCGCGATGCTCCGTCGCCGAGGACACCGCCGAGGCGATGCGCGCGGCGGCGCGCGAGGCGGCGGCTCGGCGCGAGCGTCTTCTGCAGGAGGAGCTCGCGGCGTTCACGGCCGCCTCGTCTTCCATGGAACAAAAAATCGAAACTCTGGAGCAGACGGTGATCGATTTAGAGACGCGCGGTAGGGAGCTGGCGTCGGTGAGTCGCGTCGCCGCCGCCGAGGCGCGCGCCGCCGAGACGGAGCGCAACGACGCGGCGGCGAGCGCCGCCGCCGAATCCGCCGCGACGGCGAAACGTCTCGAGGCGGCGCTTCATCGCGCGGAGCGCGAGCTCGCGGCGATGGAGCAGGCGATGGTGGAGGAGCTGACTTCGTCTGAGGTTCGTCTGATGGAGACCTCCGAGGAGGCGGGCTCGCGCGCGGAGGCGATGGAGAAGATGCGCCGCGAACTGATGGTGGAGCGCGAAAAAGCAAACTTGGCGATGAACGAGGCGAAGCTTCAAGAGTCGCGCGCGATGAGCGCGCGCGCCGAGGCGGAGACGGCGCTCGCGTGGCAGGAGGGCGCGCCCATCGGCGCGGCGAGTCTGTTGGCGGACGAGGAGATTTACGAGTTGAGACGCAAGATCGAGGAGCTGGAGCTGACGCTGGCGGAGGTGATGACGCACGGCCCGGAGAGCACGGTGGGCGACCGCGCGACCGGGAAGCTGATGCAGCACATCCAGGCGTTACAGGAGAAGGTGCGTGAGGGACGCGAGATTCGCGCCATGTCGGAGACGATGCTCGCCGAGCAGGCGCTGCTCCGCGAGCAGGCGGAGGAGGCCAAGTTCTACATGGCGGAGGCGGAGGCGAGGGCGAAAGAGTACGAGGAGACGTCCTCTAAGCTGTGGCTCGCGTTGGACCGCGCGGGCATCGACGTCGAGGAGACGGTCGCGCGGCCGGCGCCTAGGCAGAGGCCGGTTTTCGTCTCCGGTTTGAGCATCTCGCAGGGCGGCGGCGCTCTGGACCCCGAGGTGGAGGCGATCCAGCGCAAGCTCATGGAGGCGGACGACGATTTGTCGGAGCTCATGAACGAGATCATGACGGACATGGTCAAGGTGGAGACGGAGGTGGCGCGCAAGGAGCTGGAAGCGGCGCGCGCCGAGGCGGAGGAGCTCAGGAGGCGGCTCGCCGACCGAGGGTACAACCCGGCGCAGTAGCGCTTTTCGTCGCGGGCTTTTGTCGTTCCACGTCGCTCGTCGAGCTAGTGTCACGACATCTTTATTTTATACGCGAGAGAGGAAACGCGATCTCGAGCGCGGCGATAGAAACTATTCTACATGCGCGGTAGACTGTGTGATGGTCCATAGGTGACTACGATCGTCGCGCCTCGCTTTTTGTCTGTCGGGGGGCGCGCGTTTTTTTTCCGGGCGTCGCTCCGTCGGCGGCAAAGTTATCAGCCTCTCCCGTTCCCCGCGATGTGAGGCATCGCGATTTGGAACGGCGGCGTCACGCACGTCGCCGCGGCGGGGACGTCTTCCGATTGCCACGCGTCCTTCTCTTTCGCGCTCGTTATATAGGGGAGCGCCGACACGCTGTTTTCGCGTTCGTGTTACTCCGAGGATGCCATCTTCTTGAGCGCGGCGACGATCTCCGCCTGCGCCGGGCGCCCGTTCTTGCCGAACAGACCCTGCTGGCGCCCGCTCCAGACGACCTCGTCGTTTTTTGTCACCGTGACGGTGATGGGGTAGGAGTCGATGCGGTTCGGCACAACCTCCGCGTCCGCGTGCACGGACAGGATCGCCGCCTTGGCGGCGTTGAACTCCTGCCCGCCCCCGTCTCAGTTCTGCGTCGTTCGCGTTTCAGGGGTGGAAGGTCAGGAGACGGCTCGTGGCGCGAGCGACGGGGCGCGCGTGACGTCGTCGGCGCGCGCGACGGAGACGAAATGGGCACGCACGTGGCAGTACGTCACCAGGTACGCGTCGGCGGGGACGTCGGGCGCGCCCGAGGCGGCCGCGACGCCCCGCGCGTAGGGTCGGACGGCGGAAGACGTGCGCGCGGCGAAACCGCCGCGGCGCGTGAGCGCCCCCCGCACGGAGGCGAACGAGAGCGACGCCATGGTCGCCATCGCGCGTCGCGAAGTGAAATGAGGGTGACGCGGCACGTCTGTGAAAAAGGCGGCAAGGACAGCCGCGAGATCTGGTCTCGCGTGGAAAAAAAAAAAAGCGAAACGCTTGCGGGGTGCCCACCGTGGGGGGTCCGATGTCCTAGATGGCGGTTTTTTTTTGGATTTCGCGTCGTCAGTCTCGGCGGAAAGCCACGACACGGTCGCGTCCGCGTCCGCGCGTCATTCCAGCACGCGCGCGTCGGCCCAGTCGTCGCCGCAGCCCCCACACGCCGCGAAGCTCACCCTTCGCACTCACCCAGCCAGCGCCGCGCGCGCTCGAGACCGACACCCGCGGTCGCACACGCTCACCTCCCGCTCACCGTCCATCGGACATCGGAGACGTTTCGTCGTTCCGGAACTTCATGTCGAGCCACGCCTCGATGAGCTTACCCGCGCCGACGCGTGTCGGCGCCGCCGCGCGCGCCGCGCGCCGCGTCGCGCTCGCTAGGTACGTATCAGTCACTCCGTCTCTTCTCGTGCGACGCGCGCGAACGCGCGCGCGCCCGCGCCCCGCCGGAGCGGTCCCGGACGAGTCTCGGAACCGTGTTCAAAAGCTGCGACGCCGACAGGTTTACAAGTGGCAGGCGCGAAAAAGATTTTTGCGAAATCTTCCAACCGTCGTTTTTTCTTTCCCGTCCCGCGAACGCGCGACTTACCCCCTCATCCCCCTCCGCCCCCTCCGTAACTCGCAGGCCGAGCGCGCCCCTGGCTCCCGCCTCGGGGGCCGTGCGCCCCGCGCTCGCCGCGGCGCCGGCGACCTCGCGCCGCGCGGTCGTCGCGCACGTCTCCAAGCCTCCCCATTCCGGCGGCGGGCACGGCGCGGTGGGGGACAACGTGACCCCCAACGTCGTCTCCGGCGGCCGCGACGCGAGCGTTTCGCACGAATCCGAGACTTCGTACAGCGACTGGGCCTCCGACGCCGCCGCGCTGGATGCCGCCGCGGCGCAGCGCGAGACCAGCATCAACGAGCTCCAGGCGATGCTCGCGTCCATGGGACAGCCGGCGCCGCCGCCGCCGCCCGCGGTCGATCCGCCAGCCTCCGTCACCGCCGCCGCGACCGCGACCGCGGTGCCCGCCGCCACGCTGGACATCATGCCCCCGCCTTCGCCCGCCAAGAAATCTCCGGCGGTGGCGGCGGCGCGCGCCGCGGCGCCCGCGCCCGTGGCGGCGCCCGCGCCCGTGGCGGCGCCCGCGCCCGTGGCGGCGCCCGCGCCCGTGGCGGC
>ENA-OUOG01000572-OUOG01000572.1-marine-metagenome-genome-assembly--contig:-NODE-572-length-48093-cov-15.609568_pt1 | contig 48093 bp, 54 predicted proteins | sample MGYA00248635_ERZ508505 | MGnify/ENA primary metagenome ERZ508505 (study PRJEB26176, sample SAMN06267871) | marine metagenome | isolation source: Saanich Inlet, British Columbia, Canada | place: Pacific...
TTTGATGCCGGAGGTAACCTTAATGCCCTGAGATACCAAAATTGGAAAATTCACTTTGCCATTATGGAAGGCTCTATAAACGAAGCCTACAGAAAGACTCCGTCTTGGCCTATTGTGATTAACCTAAGAGCAGATCCATATGAAGTTTCTTGGAAATCAGCTATGTACACCAGATGGTATGGTGATAACATGTGGCTTTTTGTTCCTGCACAGGCCTATGTAGGTCAGTTTTTAAAAACCTTTGAAGAATTCCCTCCTGTACAAGGAGGTTCGCTTGGGATAGACAAGGTGGTTAGGGCCCTGGGTTCCCGACCTCAAAATTAGAATGCTCTAATCTATATATAAAGCCGTGACTTAGGTCGCGGCTTTTTTTTTGAATATGAATTCATGAAAAATAATAGCTTGTTGTTCTTTTAAAAGAAAAACTGTCCTCCTAAGGCAAAATCCCACATTACAAAACCAAAACTCTGATGGGCCCTATCCGGAACGGATCCTGGCCTTGTCAATATGTCTTGCATAGACATATAACCTCCCTTTAGTTGAGTTCTAAAAAAGAAGTACTTATAAAAATCGAGTTGTGCTCCTAAATTTACAGAGAGTCCCCAACCCGCAACGTGAAACTCATCATTGCGCTCGCCCCCCATAAGGGTAACATTAGATTTGGGTATCAACAACCCCAAGCCGGCACCGGCTAGAGCATGAACTCCAAGATCTCCTTGAGGGGATCTATAAATAGGATAATAATAATCCGCACCAAGGCTGGCATAATTTAACCCGTCAGTGTGTTCAAATTGCAAAAAATCACTTGACAAAGCAATCTCTTCTCCATTATAATCTCCATTAAAGACATTGCCAGGCTGGTCAACAAATCCTTCTATAGTTGCTAGTTGATTGGCGCCTAGAACATATTTCATATGGTCCATTCCAACCGAGATAGACCATCTATCCGTTAGATAATATCCAAACCTATATACATACTGTGGAATGGTAATATTTGCAGGCTTGGCGTAGTTTTCTAATGTTATTTCTGTGGGTCTATCATGGGCTTGAACTCCGTTAAGAGTAAAGTCATAACCAGGCCCTGTAAATTGTATATCAGAAGTTGTATAACCCGATCTATTGTAGCCCCAATACAAGAATACACTTCCTTTTTTTGAGACTTGTTCACGATCTTGGCCCATTAACCACAAAGGCATAAGAGTAACTATGATTATAATAAAAAGAATTTTACCTTTCATATTATAAAGGTAAGACATGAACCATGAATAAAGTAATTTGGAGTAGGGTTTTACCCCTAACCTTCATCACCTTTTGTAGCTTGACTAAATGGTGGGAAGTAGATGTACTAGATGGTCCCAAAGAAATAATTTGGGGCTTCCCTTTCCCCATGGCGAGTCCTGGATGGCATACCTCACTTTCCCTTCAGGTATTTGTTTTGGAGGCATTGGCCAATCTCCTGATTTACTTTTTGTTTTGGATCTTCCTTTTCTATGTCCTTAAAAGGTTTTTTGGTAACCATAAAAAATTGAATATCCTCGCCTTTGGACTATGGATTTTAGCTTTTGTTCACGTCGCCATAATAGGAATAATTGCTGCACAACCCGGAAACTTATTCTTCCTAAAAAGACCCTTTGCCATAGAGGTAATATCTTCCGGATTTAATGGATATGGGACCAAATTTGGTTCTTCAAATTAACCCATTTACCCAAAATTCAGGACTGAATTAAAGAGAATTTCTTTTTGATTGACCCAAGAGAATCGTCAACGCAGGAAACACCTGTTACAACCCGCCCATTTTTTGTTCTTCTTCTAAATTCTTCTCCGCCAGTTCATCGGTAATAAAAGGAAGAATAACGTGTACAGAAACGTAGTTTGCCGTATTAATTTGAGGCATTAAAGACTTACAAATCAAGTGGTTGATGCTTTGTATCCCAATTCTGTCATAGACTCCGACGGGAAAGATTACAACGGTAAACACCAATATGTTATTCATTTTGATGGGGATAAAATGCCACCCCTCGAGGAGTTTTGGTCACTAACCATGTATGCCAAGTACGGATTTTTAATAGACAGCTCCATCAATAGATACCATTTGGAAAATAAAACCAATCTTACCTACAATGAAGATGGATCCTTAGACTTATATTTTCAACATGAATCTCCTGAAGAATTGAAATCCAATTGGCTCTCAGCCCCACCAATTGGCGAAGAGTTTGAACTTACTTTTAGAATGTACTGGCCAAGCGAAGAAGTGATTTCTGTAGACTAGGAAATGCCGGGTGTGGTAAATATGACAGCCGCAAGTATACGGTCTAATCAATAATATAATCACAGAAGACAAAAGGGAGTGCCATTAACAAGCTTCATCAAGCAAGCACAACCGACTGTATTACAAGTTATTAATGTTTTTGTATAGCTCTTTTACATCCGATTTTCAGTGTTTTACACTATTAAACAGTGAATGGTTTCTTTTATTGGTACTTTTCGGGAATTGTAATAACTTTCTAAAAACGAAAGCACATGAAAAACACCATGCGTAACTCTATCCCTTCTCTAGCAGTATTGATATTCGCCTTGTGTTTATTTCCATCTTGTTCTCCTGCCCAAGATCAAGAGCCTGCCAAAGAGACTACAAAAAAATCCCGAAGAGACTTTTCTGAAAAATACAAATCTCAACACCCTTTAGGTGGATGGCACTGCCCTGATAACCTAGGTGGATTCCCTCCCGTAAACGTAAGGGAATTGGATGAGGTACCTGCCATTTCGGACAGGCTACCAACCCAAGAAGAGACACGCAATAGCCAATCCCTAATTTTTATTGATACCCTAAAGTATCCCAATGCAAAGGCACTTCCCATGGATCTTCCCCGTGTGGCAAAATATTATTCAAGGTACACACACAGAGAAGAAGAAGTTATTGTTATCCAAGCGATTATCGTGGATCAAGATACCATTGTAGGGTTTAGATTTCCTTCCGGAGGAAATGGGTCGGCTTGGTATGGCGAAATGGAATTCCTGGATACTCAAGAAGTCAGAGCCAAGGGAAATGCAAAATACATTCACATTGTAAAACCTGTTGATGCCCTTAGAGATTCGGTTTGGAAGGCCGTTACACGCACAGAATACGCAGACGATTTAAGGGTGATGTTCCAAGAACAAGAAATCCTTAGAGCCAATTGGTCTCAAAAAAACTATGCTGAGCTCAATTATTCAAGTAATGAATATTCAGCAGCTGGAATGGTAGCAGATATGTGGGGAACGATTTATTTACAACTTGCCTTTGACTACTCAAACTACACAAGAATAGAAAAAATATTAATTCTTCCCAGAGAAGAGGACGGCACCTCAGAAATTCAAATTGTAATTGGACCTTTTGATTCAGAGTATTCTAAGGAAGAAGCCAAGTGGAAAAGCTGGGCCAAAAAAGTGATTTCTAATGCTGAGGAACCGGGTGGTTGTTAAGTCATGCCCTCCCCTTGTGGGAAAAAAAATATTCAGGTTTTTGTACCTACAAATATTGTCAATACATACTATACACCATTGGGTACTTAAATCAATTAAAGTCAAGACCGTTGGGACCTAGTCACCATCAATCCTAGCTTTGTGATGGGCCCACCTCTTAACCCTAAAAACACAACTTCAGAAAGTGTAAACGTATTGATGATGATGGGTGGTGGAGACATGAAGATGGGTGCTCCAAAAATGGGAGTAGGCCTAATAAATGTATGAGACTTGGCCTATGCTCATTACCAAGCTGGTTATACCCACCCCGGCAGAAGGAAGGTATATTGCCTCTGGCCACAACACAGACTTTCTAGAAATGGGAATGCAACTATTGCCTAAAAATGGTGAGAACTTTCCCATCCCTAAAAAACCACTTCCCAAATGGTTGTTAATGCTTGTTGGACCTATGGTAAACAAACTATTTACTAGGAACTACATCAAAAACAACACGAATGTTGAGTGGCGAGCAGACAATTCCAAAATACAGAGGGAATTAAAAGTGTCCTTTAGACCACTCAGGGAATCAATGGAGGATGGATTTCAAGCTCTAATAGATAATGGCATGCTCAAAGCCAAGTAACGCGGCTACCTAAAAAAGAAATAAAGAAGAGGGATTCTGAATAGAATCCCTCTTTCATCTTTTTGAGGAAGGTAGATGTTTAACTTTTGACTAAATTGCTCGTTATTATTAAAATGTACCTTATGAGATATCGTGTTCCCTTCACAAAATTGACTTTGGGTCTTTTGGCTGTGGCTCTTTGGAGTTGCAATGCCGGAGAACCCCGACCCACAGAAGAAACGGCCAAAAAACCCAACATTCTCCTTTTGGTCGGAGATGACATTTCTTTTGGTGATTTAGGCGTGTATGGCTCGGAAATAGAAACTCCAAACTTTAATAGATTAGCTCAAGCGGGAGTTCGGTTTTCTAACTTTCACGCCTCCCCTGTCTGTTCGGTTACCCGATCCATGTTACTCACTGGATGTAATAATATTGAAGTTGGATTAGGATCTTTTGACTATTCTTTTTACCCACCCTCCAAGGGGCGAGCAGGTTATGAGGGATATTTAACAGAAAATGCACTTCCCATTACTCAGCTCTTTAACGATGCAGGATACGAAGTATATAAAGCCGGGAAATGGCACTTAGGTGGAGAAGCTGCTGGAGGACATGGTCCACTGCATTGGGGATTCACCAAAGAATTTGGAATTCTTTCGGGAGGTTCAAACCACTGGAATAACCTGAGAATGACGCCTGATTTCTCAGACCCAGATTATATGAACAAGAAATTTGAGGAGCATTGGACTCTCAACGGAGAAAAATACGACAGACCCGAGGGAGTGTACTCTGGAGAACTCTATACTCAACAGATGTTAGACTTTATTAAGGGTGGCCAAGAGGCAGGAAAACCCTGGTTTGCCTAGATGGCCTTTACTACCGCGCATTTTCCCATTCAAGCTCCACCCGAACTCATTGAAAAGCATTACGCATTTTACTTAGAAAAAGGATATGAAGGTCTCAAGCAATTTAGGTACGAAAGACTGCGAAAAAATGGATTGATCTCTGAAGTTGCAGATCCTGCTGCCGAAAATGATTTGGTTAAAAAATGGGAAGAACTTTCAGAAGACGAAAAGAAATACCAAGCTCGCATATTTGCAACCTACGCTGCAGAAATTGAAGATCAAGACCATAGAATAGGTCAAATTTTAGATTACCTAAAAGAGACTGGAGAATTAGAAAACACCATGATTGTTTACCTTTCTGACAATGGCCCCGAGGGAATGGAATCAGAAAACCCACATACCGGTAATGCAGAATTTGGAGAGTGGATTGCGAATAATTACGATTCTAGTTTAGAAGCCATAGGTACGGCAAACTCCAATAATTACATTGGGACTTCATGGGCCAATGCAGCAACAGGAGGCCTCTCCTGGTGGAAGTGGTTTATTGGAGAAGGTGGCATTCGCGTTCCTATGATCATTGTTCCTCCGGGAGAATTTAATGGAAATTCTGCCCATGCAGGAGAGATTAGCAACGTGGTGATGTCTGTCAAAGATATTCCAATGACCATCTTAGATTATGCCGGCATTGAACACCCTGGAAACCAATACAAAGGAAAAACCGTTTCTGCTCCCTCTGGGATCAGCGCAAGACCCTTCTTGTCTGGTGAAAGTCAAAATGTTCGCACAGAAGAAGACTGGTATGCCTTTGAACTCTTTGGCAACGCGTATATTATGAAGGGGAATTACAAACTCATGAAAGTGAGACCCGGAATGTTTGGCGATGGAGAATGGCATCTTTATGATGTGGTTTTGGATCCATCAGAAAGCAAACCCTTAGAAACAGAAATGCCGGAACAGTATGAAAGCATGATGGCTCTATACACTCAATACGCAAAAGACCATCAATTGGTAGAAGTAGACAGTGAATGGAATGCCTTTAGAGCCGCCAGTGAAGGAAATTAATTCTTCCCCTTTTCTATTAATTAAATCCCCAAGAGTAATTCTTGGGGATTTTTTTTATCCCCTAACAAAATTTTGAAATTAGAGGAGCGTTTAAAAGTCACCTCAATAAACCTACGCTTACCATGTCTTTAAAAAAATTAGCCTGGCCTTGGCAAATACCTGAATTCCTCTTAATGGCTGCCGTTGTCTTTTATTGGGTCTCAACTGCCCATCTCATCAACCCTGTTGCCATAGTATTACTTACTTTATTAATTCTACAATGGTGGCTTTCTATTCGTTGGATAGGTATATTACTTCCCAGTGTACTGTTACTATTGAGTTCTTATATGATGTTGGCCGTATGGTCAGAATACAAGGAGTATCCTGAGCCCAATGCTGAGGCGTATCGACTCTTAGCTATTGGCATGGGCTTATTCTTACTTACAGGGTCCTTAAGCGCTGTGATGATCTACAAATACACTCATCTCTATCCTAGGCATAAAAGAACAGACTAGGAGCGCCGTGTAAAGCTGAATTATTGGATTTGACAAAGGTTTTGTACTTTCACTGTAAACCAAACTGCAATCTATATGTCTCAATTATTAAAAAATATTCTAGGGGTAATCGCGGGAATAGTTATTGGAGGTTTTGTTAATTCAAGTCTTGTCAAATTGGGGCATATACTCATTCCTCCTCCCAAAGGGTTTGACCTAGAAACCATGGAAGGTCTGGCCGCAGCTATGAAGGAATTTACAGCTATAGATTTCCTTATGCCCTTTTTGGCTCACGCCTTTGGAACCCTAGTAGGGGTCTTTGTTGCCGTAAAAATTTCCAAATCCATCCACGTGGCCATTCCATTAATTATTGGAGGTTTTTTCTTGGTGGGTGGAATTGTCATGGTAACCATGGTTCCCTCCCCCCTTTGGTTTAGCGCATTAGATTTATTGGTAGCCTATATTCCTGCAGCCTTTTTAGGTGCACGTCTGGCTCGGTCCTAAAGAGAGCCCCCTCTCTTTCTCCTATTATTTTACTCTTGGGCTTTCGCCGAAGAGATCCTGACTACGACATAAAGTTTCCTCTTCTAAACCTGGCCAAAATATATTTGATCGTATCCTTTGACAAGTTTTTTGTGTCTTGTATGATATATGACACCTTAAAGCACCATATCGTGCTTTGTGAATGATATTTCATTCAATAGTTAAGAAAATCAGACAATAACCCTTCATGGTAACTGCAGCTCAAGTAAATATTAAGGAGGAATAATTTCAAAGAATTGATAACTATCTGATAGAACGTGCAAAAACCACATTTTTAAACACAGAACGGTCCATTAGTGAGATTGCTTATGATCTTGGCTTTAATTACCCTCACTATTTTAGTCGTCTATTTAAGGTAAAAACGGGGTTTTCTCCTCAAGGGTACAGAAACCTTAATTAGGTTTTTTCTTCATTGGGCAATAGAACCCTTTTTGCTCCCTATCTTTGCCGCATGAGCAGTCCCTATAAATTTCATAGGCAGGCCTGCAAAAAAAACACCTATATGGCGACTCAAAAAAAAGAAAGATCCGAAGATAAACCGCAGTTTCATCCAAAGAACCCCTTTAATAAGAGATATGACTTTTCTAAGTTAACGGAGTCTTTCCCTGATCTTTCTCCTTTTGTCAAGAAAAATCCCTTTGGGGATCTTTCTATTGATTTTTTTGACCCCAAGGCAGTCTTGGCTTTAAATCAAGCCCTTCTCAAGTATTATTATAAAATCAATAGATATACCCTTCCTGTAAATTACCTGGCAGCTCCCATTCCAGGTAGAGCCGATTACTTACATTACTTAAACGATTTATTGGCGACAGACAAAAACACGAACTCGCATCCTATAAGATGTCTAGATATTGGCGTTGGAGCGAATTGTATCTATCCTATTATTGGAACTAGAACCTTTGGATGGAATTTTGTGGGAACAGACATTGATGGCTCTTCTATAAAAAACGCACAAAAGCTTGTAAAAGACAACGATGGCCTCTTTTCTAAAATTGAAATTCGCTTTCAGAAAAACAAAAGGGAAATTCTCAATCACATAATCAAAAAAGGAGAGAAATATGATCTAAGCATTTGTAATCCTCCCTTTCACTCTTCTTCTGAGCAAGCCAAACAAAGTGGCACCCAAAAATATCAAAACCTAAAGAGATCCCGAAAGGTAAAGCCCGTATCCAATTTTGGAGGACAGGCTAATGAATTATGGACCCAAGGTGGAGAAGAGCGATTTATTGCCCAAATGGTTTCAGAATCCAAAGCCTATAAAAACCAAGTCCGATGGTTTACCTGTTTACTTTCAAAATCAAAGCACATAAAGAGGGCCGTAAAGGCAATTGAAGAACAAGGAGTTGTTGAACACAGGCTAATTGAGATGAATCAGGGAAATAAATCGTCTAGATTTCTAGCTTGGACCTATCTTACTCCAGAGGAAAGAGCCTCTTGGAAATCATAAACATACTGTGATTTGTCCGGTACATCATGATTTTTAAGTCCTCTCACCCCGTGCTTAGCTCTGATCTTTTACAAAGCAGTTTTCAGGAATTTCTAAACAAAGAGGATGCATACAAATTGCAGTTCACTCAAAACAACTATTCCTTTGGGTTTGATGGCTACTCTTTTTTGGGACAGCCAGACAGTACCAACCAATATCCAGATGACCCTCTACACTCATTTGTACTCTCTACAGAAACCCCTATAGAACTCTTTCCTAAAGAGTTTCATGAATTTCTTTCCAGAGGATTTCCAGAAATATTAAAAACCATTTCTCACCTAGAGGGAGGTTGGATAACTGAACATTTTTCCAAAACAGAACATCATATCTACCAGGAACAAATGGGGCATATGATTTCTTGTAATTACTACCCTGCGGGCTCCAAAACCCATTCCTTGTTATCCACCCATAAGGATGTCTCTTTTATTACCACCTTTCCCTTTGGCAACCCGCCCGGTTTACATACCCAAAAAGACCAGACCTTCTGCTCTTTTGATGATACAGAGCACATTTTTGGTTTTCCAGGGTTTTTTGCAGAAAAAATCACATTGGGAACCCAAGAAGCCACAGCCCATAAAGTAGAGACTATGGATAATAAACAAGATCGATTTTCATTTGCATTTTTCTCTTTGCCAAAATCTGGAGCAACCGGTTCTTGGGGTAACACAAATTCTTACTTTAGCGAATACCTAAATCTTTTTTAACCTTATTACACTTTGATATGGATCAAGCCCTAGAAATAATTTCTGTCCTCTTTGGACTTGGCTATTTATATTTCATGGTTAAGGAAAATGTTATTTGTTGGATTTTTGGAATTATCAATTCGCTTTTAAGCATAGCCCTTTTTATTAGTGTGGGGTTGTATTCAGAATCCATTCTGTATGTTTTTTATGTTGGAATAGGGTTTTACGGGCTAATTCTGTGGACCCGAAAGGATACCTCAGGAAAAGAAATAACCATTACCCAAAACAAAGGTTGGCACAATGTGCTTCTCATTGGAGTGGGCATTTTAGGGGCGTTTGGATTGGGGCGATTCTTTTCTCACTACACAGATGCAGATAGTCCCTATATGGATGCCACCACCACTAGTTTTAGCTTTATTGCAAGCTTTTTGGAAGCACATAAAATTTTGTCGTCCTGGATTTATTGGATTCTTATCAATGGAACCACCCTTTACTTATATTCCTCTAAAGGACTTCTTTACTATACGGGGTTAACCTTTGTGTATACGGTCTTCTCTGTGGCTGGGCTCATTGCTTGGAGAAAAAAATACTTTGCCTTCAAATCATAGATGTCAAGGTCCTGCCCAAAAACTTGGATAAACATGGTTTCTACTTTTAGAAACATCCTGATCCTCTCTAACGTTTTGGCATTTAAACTTGAATAATTCCCTTGTTTTTCGTAAAATTCTTTATTTCTTCTGAGATCTAACACAAACCGCTATCTAAGAGAATCTTCGATCGTCGTTCTTTGGTAGGTCCTGTTTTTTGAAGCGCCATGTTCACATTTCTCTCTACATCGGGCTTTTTGCATGGAAGGACAAAGCTCATTGTGTACGATGAAGCGAGAGTAATCACAAATGATGATAGAAAAGTAATACCACCCCCAACCTTCTGCTCTAAAGTAGGTAAAATCCGTCTGCCACATAGGGTGGATTCTTGTGGTTTTATCCTTAAACTCGTTAGCTACCTTAATTAGAATATGATTAGGGCTGGTTATTAGATTTGGAGCCTTGAGTATTATGTAAAGAGAACTCTTGGAGATAAAGGTCCAAAGAGTGTAAAATCGTATCTTTTCGGAAGATTTTACACTATTATGGAATCCTTACTATCTACTTTTTATAAAGCACTGGCGGAAGGGAATTTAGAAACTCTTTCTACTTGCTATTCAAAAAAAAATCAGTTTTCTGACCCGGCCTTTGGTGATTTACAAGGACCGCAAGTCATGGATGTTTGGACTTTTTTACTTAGTAAAGAAGGTGAGAATTTACAGGTTGAGGCAGAGGTTATTTATGAAGAATCCCAATCCGCTGCGGGACAATGGGTTGCTAAATACCCCTTTGGTTCCAAGAAAAGGCCTGTAACCAATGGGATTACTGCCACCTTTGTAATTGAGGACAGAAAAATTGTAACTCACCATGATGTTTTTGATTTGTGGAAGTGGAGTTCACAGGCCCTTGGACTTCCTGGAATGCTAATGGGTTGGTCTCCTTGGTTTGCAACTAAGCTAAGAGGTAAATTCAGAAAAACCCTTTTTACTAAATCCAATGGGTAAGGGTTTCAGAACTTGGAAGATTCTTTCTCTTGGGCTTTTTTTAATTTTTGTTGTTCAAGGATTATCTAGACCGGGAATGTTTGTAGACGGTCTTACCTATGCAAGCTTAAGCAGAAACATGGCAGAAGGTCTGGGACATTTTTGGGACCCCTTTTACACCCAATCCCTTCACCCTCACTTCTACGAACACCCTCCTTTGGCCATAGGAATGCAATCTTTACTTTTTAAAGCCTTTGGTGATTATTGGTGGATACAAAACCTATATTCACTACTGTGCACTTTAACGTGTCTATTTCTAATACAACGCTTTAGAATTAAATTAAAATACAGAGACCGGCTCCCCATTAGCACAACCCTTTGGATAGCCACACCCTTGGTTCTGTTTTGTACCCTAAATAATCTTTTAGAAAACACCTTAGTAGTATGTACTCTGGGGGCCTCCTATGTGCTGTTTTTTCCAAATCCCAAGTATAGAATATTCTCCCTAATATCCGGAGCAATATTGATATCATCCGCTTTTCTAGTCAAGGGATTCGTGGGATTGTTCCCTTTGGCTATTCCCTTAATTATTGGCATTTTATATCCAGACCAAAGAAAGTCATCTGTCCTTGACTTGGTGCTTATTATTACCATTATGGGTCTGTTGTCATTAGTACTGACTGGGGTGTACCCGCAATCCGTGGACTCAATTTCAAGGTATTTTAATCAACAATTAATCCCGGCACTAAAGGGTGATAGGGAAAACACCACTTCTTGGCGACTCTGGATTTGGTTCCAATTGGCCTTAGAATTAGCCCTACCCTTAGCGGTGATTCTATGGGTAAAGATTAAAAATAGACTGCCCAAATTTACAAAGAGAGAATGGACACTCCTTATTGTGGGCTTATCTGCTTCCTTGCCCCTAGCTCTTACCACTAAACAAAGGGCCTTTTACCTTTTGCCCTCACTGCCCTTTTTCTTTTTACTCTTTGAAGGGCTTATTGGGCCTTATCTATTGGAGGTAGGTCAGAATTTCAACCCGAAATTCAGAAAACTTGGGACCTACTTTTCTTGGACCCTAGTTCTCATAGGAGTTTTGGTGATTTTGGGAATGGCAGGAAAACCCAAAAGAGATGAGAACTTGATGAATGACGTCAAGAGCATTACTCTGGATCATCCAAAGGAATCTTCTTTAAATGTCGCTAAATCACTAAAAACGGATTGGAAAACTCAGGCTTACTTTATGCGATATGGAAAGATTTCTCTGGATACAAAATCCAAAAGCTCCCATATTCTATATCCAAAAGAACATATTGCCCCCAAAGACTATACGTTAAAAAAGCATTACACAACGTATTCTATTTACATCCAAAACAAGCCATAACTTCCAAACTATTTTAGACTCAGTTGACCCCATTGGGATCTAATTAGCCAACAAAATGAAAACTACCACAAATTTCCAATAGGAGCCTAAGTTTGGGGTGATCATCATGGGAGGGTTAAGTCCCATAATGAATTTGTAGAAATGATCTACTAATTTCAATCGGATTACGTTTTTTACAGCACAGCCATAGAAATTGAATTTGGTTTAGTTCCCACCTCCTATTCGGACGGAATTCAACAAATTATTGATATTGATTATTCAAATAAATAGTAGCCTAAATCCTTTTTGTACCTTTATACTAAGACCATAAAAAACTATAAAAATTAATACGTCAGATGAAAAGATATGCTGCTATAGTGATGATTGCTTTGAGTGCAATATCATGTACCTCGAATTCCAGTAATGAAAATCAAGTATCCGCTTTGGAATTGTCAGAAGGACTCTCTGCATTTAATCAAGAAGGTACCTCCGTTTGGACCATAGACCACCACGGTATGGCCGCGGAAGAAGGCGTAGACATGCCGCAAAGTGTTGCTACCATTATCTCTGACTCGGACATAAACCTTCCTTTATTAGAGAAATCAATGCTCATTGGGCTGGACCTACCTTTTAAGTTTTTGATTTACCAAGAAACGGATACATCGGATTTAAGAATTGCCTATACCTCTGCAGAATTCATTGCGCGCAGACACGATTTAGAAAGTCTTGACCTGCTTGAAGAATATGAGCAAGCAGCTTTGATGAGGATTAGAAAACTAGGAGAATATCCTCTGGATAAGCCCAATTTAAAATTCGTAAAAAAACATTTCGGGATGGTATTTCTACCTTCTCAAAAAGCCTTTGAGCCCACTATTGCTTCCTTAAAGAAGGTGATCATGAGCCAAGGAGACACTCGTTGGTTTGGAGAAATTGAATACCATAAAGAAGCCGCCAAAACTGGGGTTACGCTTCCAAGAACCACCTTGCTATTGTTTGGAGGTCCATCTCCGGGTGGTAAGGCAATGGCAGAATACCCTCATTTGGGACTCGATGCTTTTTGTCAAAAAGTACTGGTGATGGAAGATGATAAAGGCAGGGTCCAAATTGTCTACAACGACATATTAGATTTTGCCAACCTTTATTACAGTAAATACAACAAAGTCCAAGAGGTCATTAATGGCAGGCTAAAACAAGCCTTTACCGTTGCCATTTCGGAACAATAGATTCAAAAATCCTAAGAATTTAAAAGCGAATCACTATGAGGTAGGTTAGCGTTTTATTTTCCAGAACCTTATCTAATTCCATAAAGTATTCGGATAAAGATCAAACTCGTGTGACCCTTTCTGTAGAAAAAAAAGAAGAAAAAGTTTGTATTGAATACAAAGAAAATGGTACTGGAATTTCTAAAGAACAAAAAAAGAAAGTATTTAAAATCTTTGGAACCATTGGAACCAAAACCAAGGAGAATGCCGGAATGGGACTTTAAACCATTCAATCCCTTGTCAAAAAACTACAAGGTAGCATGCACCTAGAGGAAAATGCACCAAATGGGCTTTTCTTTACCCTCATTCTTCCTTTAAGAGTCTAGATTACTACAATTACTTATATTTAGCCATAAACACAATCAAAAACTTAACTATACATGGAAGTATTAGATGATAATAACAAAAGCCCATATGACTTTGTAGCCACCCTCCTGCTTTGTATTTTCCTAGGAGGATTGGGAGTTCACCGTTTTTATGTTGGAAAAGTAGGTACCGGTCTTTTAATGTTATTTACCCTGGGAGGATTGGGTATTTGGAGTATTATTGACCTAGTCCTCATCGCCACTAGCAATTTTACAGATAAAGAAGGAAAGATCATTTCTAATTAATCTATTTGACCTCAAAGTCAAAATAGGTATCCGGATATGGCTCATTTGCTAAAGTAAAGTGCCACCACTCTTCCGCGTAGGGCAAAAACCCTGCATCCAACATGGTTTTTCTAAGAAGCGCTCTGTTTTCTTGAGCTATTTTGCTAATACTCGTATCCGTTGGCCACGATTGAGGACCAAAAAAGTCCCATGGCGTACCCATATCTAATTCTAATCCCCTTGAATTTACCAAAGTCAAATCAAAGGTTGAACCTCGGGTATGACTGGACCTTGACATGATGTATTTTTTTTCAAAGAGCTCTGATTTATGAATATCTGGATAGTAAGTAGAACGGGTCATGGTATCCGAGTGATCTCCAGCCCAACGTACAAAATGATCTACCGCCCTCTGGGGTCTATAGGCATCAAAAATCTTTAAGGACAACTGGTGAGACTCTAATTCTTGACTGGCCTTTCTCAAGGCATAAACGGCATCTTGGGTGGCAATGACCCTGGGTAAAACATAGCCATCAACAGGAACTCCCAAAAAATTATTGGGTCCTAGATACCTCACTTCTTCCAAAACAGAAGGTATGGAGTCTTTTACATATACAAAGCCACTGGGTAATGCCTGAGTTTCAGAACCGCCCCATTGACATTGCCAACTCAATAGGCCAACGCCTAGTATCAAATAAGTCTTTAATCTACTCATAGAATCCTTCCTTGGTAATGTAAGATAATCAGAATGGTTTATTGGAGGTTATTTTCAAAAAAAAATGAGAAACCTTTTCAAAGTTTAGACATCGTTGTTTAAACAACGTATATTCGCGCTTTAATAAATCTACAATAAAAATGAAAATCGCCTATTGGGTTGCTACAGCTTTACTATCACTAATGATGTAAAAACAGCAAGCATGTATGTCTTTAATCACAAAGAAATAGAAACAATATTTACCTCTTTGGGTTATCCAACCTACCTAATCTATCCCTTGGCCATTGCTAAACTTTTAGGAATAACAATTCTATTAACCCGGTTTAACAAAACCTTGGTTGAGTGGGCCTATGCAGGTTTTACTCTAAACTTTCTCTTAGCTGTTGGAGCGCATATTGGGATATCAGACGGAGAGTGGTTAGGTGCAGTTTTAGCAGCTGTCTTCCTTACTACTTCTTACTTTACAGGAAAGAAAATTAGGGCCTAACAAGCCCCTCAGGAAAAACTAGAAAAGAGGGCAAATGCCCTCTTTTTTTGGTGTATATTGTGTCTCTCAAAAAAGGAATATATGTCAAGATCTACAGCCCTTATATTCTTAGGCTCAATACTTCTAAATGGTTGTGTTAAAGATATATGCACCCATGAATTCGCAATGATTACCGCGCAAACAGAAGGTGGATACTTAGATAAAACGGCAACCTATAGAACCTCTACCCAAGACACGGTTTCTTCTTATTACAATTCTCAAGACAGTACTTCTATACCCCCACCCTTTTATATTGTCCTAGATGACAACTATGCTGGTGAATTAAAGAATCAATCTGATATTTTCACCTTTTACGGGTGGGTTAAAGACAGTATTGTAGTAGAAGAAAACTATTCTATTTCTGGAGACAACTGTCACATAATCAAGCTATCTGGTCCTGTGGTCATTCAACTGTAGAGTGTTCTCCAAAAAAAACAAATTATAATCATGTCCAAAAAATTTATTCCCCTAAAAAGCATATCACTTTTTATTGTGGCTACTGTTTTTATTTCTAGTTGTGCAGAGAATCAGAAAATTAAAATGAGCTGGGACACTTCTCAAGTACATGAATATTCTTTTACACAAATTGCTTCAGGAGAATCCAAAATGGCGCCTTTAGAACCTTCTAATAAAAGTCAAGTAGAAGGTTTAGGTGAACTTACTCTCTCCCCTTTAGAGAATGGAAACATGAACGTTTCTCTAGAAAATTTTGCTATGAGTATGTTGGTCTATGATCCCGAAACAGGGGAAATAAATGACACACTAAAGAACACCGCTCCTCCCATGATTCTTCAGGATGTTACAGAAAAGGGTGATATCGCTCTAGGTTCGCCAGATTTGGTTTTTGATTTGATTTTAAAAATGCCTCAAGGAGAGTTAGTAGAAGGTCAAATGATAAACAGCCCACTTTCTTCAGAGTTTAATGCGGGTTTTGCCCAATATGTTGCGGAGGGGTCTATGGATCTTTCTGTACTAAAAATAGAGACCCAAGACGGCCAACAAATAGCTCAGTTAGAAGGTGCAATACTTATAGAGTACATGCCTTCTAAAGATTCAATTCAGGCAGATTTTAAACTCAAAAGGGAAGGTGTGGCGCACTATATTTATAATGTAGACAAACAGTATTACGAGTCCGTAGAGATCACCACAGATTACGAAGTGTTCTTGCACAAACCCACAGATGCTGGCTGGGATAACGCACTCTTTTTTGATACCAAATCCACTATTTACGTAAAAATAGAAAAGAGAAACTAACACTGTAATCACCAAATGGGTTCCTCTATAAATCACTCGTAAAGTCATGTCTCCTTTTAAAAAAGCAGCCTTTTTTGTTTTAGTGGTAATAGCTTTAGCAGCTGGATTTTGGTTTATGGAACCCTCATCTCCGGTAACAAAAATTAAAGGGACCTTTCCCGTAGAAGGGGTTATCATCTACACAGAAATGAAAACTCACAATGGAAAAGACTACTTTCAAGAGGCCGTTTTTGCCTACTCTATAGAAGACTCAACCTTTTGGAGCCATGGGGAATTGCCCGATTCATTATCTGTTCAATATCCAGGAAACGAACTATTATTAGAAGTCAAAGTAACCGATACTTCTTCTGCAAAAGTGGTTTCCATTAACGACAATTTCTCTGCAAACAACAAACAAGAATACATCTGGAATGTGGATAATAAATTGAGTAAAATTACCTTTATTAACTCCATTGCCTTTTACTCAACGTATATTAACGGCCAGTATACAGGCGGTTTTTATGCCTTGGCTGTACTTGACAATGAGGTCCTAACCCTACTTCCCCTAAAAGAGGAAGGTTTGGTTCAAGAAGACCCCTTGCCCTTGCGTGTAATATCGACAGATGGCTATACTGAATCTTTGATTGACGAAGAAACTGGACAAGTTTTTCTCTAATCCATGGTTTGAAGTTTGAGGAATAAAAAGGTGGCCACGGCACCAATCAATGCAAAAATAGACAGACTTAAAAACACCAATCGATGACCTAAAGATCCTGAATAATTGTCTAATAAATATTCTATGCTTGGGCTCATAAATATATCTGGAGTATACCCTAAAAAGGAATTAACCCTGCCGCAGTTCCTGTATAAATCATAGGTATATTGGCTTCCCTCATTCCCAAAAAATACACTCCTCGCAATCCACAAATCCCCATCAAAATAAAGGTAAAATTTAAGGCTAAAAGCACACATAGGGACTTAACTACAATGTCTTTTATATCCCGTTGATTTTTTTTATATTTAAGAAAGTGTACAATAGTAAATGTACATATTATCACACTTTTAAACTCCATTTTTTTAAATGAAAACAAAACACATTATCGCCCTACTCCTTCTTGGACTTTCTATGTTTGTAGTTGCTTCTACCTTTAAAATTCTTCATCTACAAGGTTCTACAGTTATTCTTCTTGCCTCCGGAATCTTAATAGCATTGGGTTGTTTATTGGGAGCATGGAAGGTTTTGTTTACCGATAAATTTCAAGATTTTTTAAATAGATAATCTATAAGCTCGTGGGGAGTACTCCCAAGGAGTAATAGGTATATACTTGTGACTTTTTGTTTTTTGCCACAGCAGCTACCCATTTTATTCTGGATTGAATAAAACCTACCTCTCTAGAATTAACTAAAAACAAAGAACTCTCCCCTGCTTCAAAAAGAGTCCGTTCCGCTACCAATAAAGCGCCATAATCACGGGCATTTTTTCTATACACCTCGGCCTGATTGCGTGTGGTTTCCATTTGATTTAAGGCCATTTGTACTTCTGCGTTTACCTTGGCTTGGGCAAACTGAGTTTTGGATTCTAAGGCATTCATATCCAACTTCACCCTCTGCAATGCACCTCTTTCTGATCTCAGAAATAAAGGCATGGTGAATTTTAAGCCCCAAGTATAATCACCAATATCATAGGGAAGCGGAGATTCTGTGGCGGGATTTTGAACCAAGGCCTTATAAGATAAATCCAAAGTGGGCTTTAGGGCTTCTGCCTTGAGCTTTCTGTCTATTTCTAGGGAATTCCTCTTGGCATCTAACTGTCTTAATGCTGGATGATTGGCCAAAAGAGAGTCTATAGGGTTATCTAAGGACAGACTTGATAAATCCCTTGAGTCACCATAAAAGGGTTCCGGAAGAGTTGTGGGAGCTAATTCTATTGGAATGTATCCGTCTTGCCATAAATACAGACCCAATTGCACAGACCTGTTTACATATTCCAATTCAGCCTCCTGCAAGGATAAAAATCGATTTTGAACTTGAATTCCAGCCTCCAGGGTATCTACAGCTGGTCTGTCTCCTAAGGAAACACTTCTTTTTACTGCCTTAAATCGTTGGTCAGCCAGTTGATATCCTTCCCTGTAGATAATCACGTCATAGTGGGCCTCATACCACCCCCAATACGCCTGGCCTGCTTCCAAAAGAAGATTGTTGACCATTAGGGACTGCTCTAGAGAAGCTATATCCATGTAGATGGATGCCTTCTTGTATTCTGCACGGCGTTTATCCATTCCCAAACCTTTTCCCAAAGTTAGATTCACCCCAGCATAGTACAGACCATTGGAGGGGACGGTCTTACTGGGATCTAAATAAAGGCCTTCATTCTGCTCATATCCAGCTTCGGCCGAAAGGCCAAACCAAGTAGGTACTCTTAGCCCCCCATTGATCAATGAGTAATACTGATCATCAGAAAAATACTTTTGGGCTACTTGAGTAAAGGCCTCTGGATCAAAATTACCCTTTGATTGAAGAAAGGCAGCTTGTCCCCCTTCATTTATCCATTGAGCTTGAACTGCAATGGGATGGTGATTTTCTACTCTCTGCATAAAATCCTGGAATGTAAAGACAGTAGAGTCTTGGCTCTGGGCCGAAACCCATAGGCCAAAAAACAGGACAACTAAAAAGAGGTTTTTTTTCATTTTCAATCCTTTTTTTCTACACTACCCTTTGAATAAAAATCAGGTGGAAATCCATTTATATTTCTCCATAGTTCATACCCAATAGAAACGTCCTGAAGCAAAACTAGATTTTTAGTACCTGCTCCAACTCTTAGTGCTGTAGGCCATTCTGGTTCCTTGGGATCAGGGGCTACCATAATTCTATACAGTCCATTGGAAGAGATGAAATTATCCAAAGCCACCACATTACCACCGTAGGTACCGTAGCTTGTATTGGGCCATCCCGAAAAAACAATGGCAGGCCATCCGTCAAATTGGAGCCTTACGGGTTGTCCCATATTGAGTAGTGGCAAATCTATGGGCCTTACATACATCTCCACCGCAAGATCGTATTGGGCTGGCATAATGCTTACCAGGTCATCCCCTTCCTTTATAGTTTCACCTAGACCCACTTGAATGGCTTGAGTTATGTACCCATCCTGAGGTGAGGTGATGTAGTAAAGGCCTCTACGTATGGAGTAATTCATATACTGGTTTTGCAACTTGGTCAAAACCGCCTCTGCATCGTACATCGCAGAAAGAGCTGTAAATTTATTGGCTTGGGCCTTTGCTATATCATCCTGGTATTGAACACTAATAGAAGTCAATTCTACCTCAGCATTTATGGCCTCATTTCTACTTGACAGGAGTTTATTTTCTGCAGAAATGATTTCGGCAGTAGCCTTTTGTACCCCCAACTTTCTGGATTCTAAATCGGTCAAGGACTTTAATCCTTCACGATAGAGTTGCTCAGTCCTATCCAATCGCTTTTGGGCTATCGATTGATTCACTCGAGCAGCCTCGAAGTCAATACTATCACTTTTGACACCCAAGAGAGATTGTTTTCTTTTATTTTCTGCTTGTTGAAGCTTTAGAACGCTAGTCCTTTCTAGAGCATTTATTTGATTGTCAAGTGCCTTTACCTTCTCCATATAAGCATCCAATGCCAAGGTCTTGGATTGAACCTGATCCTCGGTTCGGGAAAGCAATTGGGGGTCAAAATACTCATCCTTTACTTCGGATATAAAAAGAATAGTATCCCCCTTGTGTACAAAATCCCCCTCTTGAACAAACCATTGCTCTATTCTACCACCTATAATACTGTGAATGGTTTGGGGTCTTTGATCGGGTTTTCTAGTGGTCACCATCCCCTTAGACCGTATGGTCTGTGTCCATGGCAAAAACATGGCCAGGAGAACCACCACAAAAAACAAGGTGAAAAACCTCAGTGTTTTAACCCCATAGGGTTGACCATGAACTTTTTTAAGGGAAGAATACTTGGAGGGGTCTATTCGTTTTACTATCCTGTTTTTAGAAATATTAAGCATAATCTAGGATGGATTTTGAGGTTGTGAGATAAAGGTTGGATTCTCGTCCATTGGCAACACTTGATCTACAAGTGGAATCAGTTCTTTTTCGTTAGACACCAGAACCATGGTCCAGCCATTAGAAGGTTCACTAATGGCGGTTAATACCTTTTGGGTTTCCTCCCATCTCCAACCAGCAAAAACTTCGTCTAACAAAAGTAATTTGGGGCGACTTGCCATGGCGCGTATCAATAGCCACTTTAAAACCACCGTTCTAGGCCATCTTCTTCCGTAAGTGACAATTTCTGTATCATACCCTTCAGGAAGTTGTTTTACAAAATCTTCTAGTCCCATTACCTGAGTCCACTTTACGATATCTGCAAAGTCAATACCTTCCCTTCCCATGGTTAAATTCTCTAACAAGGTCCCCTCAAATAATGAATCTTCTGGCAGCACAGTACCAATAACCTCTCTGAGTCCGGCAGTAGACAAATTTCCTATGGTAAAATCCTGAAAGGTTAACGTCCCCGAATCCAAGGGGTATCGTCCTGACAAGGTTTTTAAAAGGGTGGTTTTCCCTGAACCCGAAGGCCCCGTTATCAAGGTAGTTGAATCTGGTGTAAGATTTAGGGAGAATTTGGAGAGCAAGGGCTTAGGAGTCCCTAAATAGACCGTCAACTCCTTTCCAACCACAGACATTCCACAATCATCACATTGAGTCTTCAGGGACATTCCCTTTTCTTCTTCTATGGGTAAATCAGTGACCTGACCCACTTTCTCAAGAGCTGTGAGTACATCGTAGAGGGTCTCTAAACTAGAAATCAATTTTTCTACGGAATTCATGACCAATAGGATAATTATCTCCGCAGCAATAAATTGCCCAATATTCATGATCTCCTCCATGACCAAAATCCCTCCTATGGCTAAGAGACCTGCGGCTATAATGACCTTAAAAACGACCAATAAAGAGTATTGCTGAACCAGTACTTTAAAATGAGATTGCCTTGAGGTCAAATAGGCATCTACGCGCTTATCCAATTTTTGCAAGGGAAGCTTTGAGCTAGATATGGAAGAAAACGAGGCTGCTGACCTAGCCATTTCTTCTAGCCAATGAGCCACTTTATATTTTTCTGTTGATTCTTGAATACTTGATTTTAGTCCCTTTGCCGCAGTGAGCTTAAAAATAGCATAGATAAAGAGAAGTAATATAAGGCTAAACAGAATAAAGAAGGGATGATAAAAAGAAAGAAGAATCAATCCAAAAATCACCTGTAAGGCCGCCGCCGTAAATTCTATTAGCATTTTAGATAAACCCTTTTGAACAGAAACCACATCAAAAAATCGGTTCATCAACTCAGGGGCATCCTTAGTAAACCAGGTTTGGGCTTTAATCTTTGGCAATCTATAGGTGAATTCAAATGCGGCACGAGTAAAAATTCTTCTTTGGAGTGATTCCGTTATGCGCAATTGAAATATTTGTAAAATCCCTGTTACGGCTAAACCCAGAACGACTATACAAACCAATACAATCCAAGAGGTAGTGATTTGTCCTCCTTGAATTAGGTTTACAATGGCTTGAATTCCTAAAGGCAAGGTCAAGCTTATCAGTCCATTAAAAATAGCATACAAATATACAGACTTGATTTCCTTGTAATCTGGAGTCAATAACTTCCAGAATCTACGCATGGGAGTGAGTGTTTTTGTTTTCATATGTATTTACTCTTTGATGAGTTTGTGTACCAACTGGGAATAAAAGGACTGAATAGCATCCTCACCCTCTACAGTATCCGTAAGCCGAGGCAGGTGCTGAGCAAAAAAACGCTGATGATGAACCCCTTCAATCAAAGTGGAGATAAGCATGTTGGGGTATTTATACCCTGGATTGATCTCCAAAATAACATCTGAAACTCTTTTTACTAGACGCTTATATCCTAGGAAGGCTCCTTCCTTATTTTCTACATCAACCTCTTTAGTTAAGTACACCTTAGAGGATTCTGACAAAACAACCCTGTGCAACTTTACCTCATCAATATGCAAGATTCTATTGTCTTCTACCACTTCTTCCGCAAGGATATCGACGGCCACTGTCAACTGTTGTTCAGGAGAGGGAAGGTTAGCCATTGCAAAAGCCAACTTATATTCCATCCATGACCAATACCAAGAAGTGAGATACAAAAGCAACTTGTGCTTGTTTACAAAGTACCTGTACATGGAGGCCTCGGTGGAAGAAATTTGATGGGCCAACTTCTTAAAGGTAAAATGCTCAAAGCCCATATCGTCAATCATATCAATACTAGCTGATATTAATTTTTGCCCCAATTCAGAAGACTCTGGGTCTTTTAAGGAAATATTGGAATTGACCTGTATACGAATATGTGAAAGTAATGGCTGCATCAATGATAGTATTACTATTTATTAATACAAATATACTATCATTTTGTTCGTAAAAGCAAAAAAAACTTTTTTAACTCCCAAAAGTTATACAAGCATGGAAACAAATTGGGTGCAGACCTTTACGGAGACCGAAATAGATAGAATCATAGAAATGGCATGGGAGGATAGAACCCCATTTGAAGCCATAGAGTTCCAATTTGGTCTACCCGAATCCAAGGTTATTGTCTTAATGAGAAATCAGCTCAAACCCAGTAGTTGGCGCAGATGGCGACAACGAGTGTCTGGAAGAAAGACCAAGCACCTAAAAAAACGTTCTGAAGAAGTAGGGCGTTTTAAATGCAGTCGTCAGCGATCAATTTCTAACAATAAAATATCCAAGAGATAGTCATGGGAAAGATGGTAAAAAAGCAAAACCTTCCCTCAAAAACATGCCCTACCTGTCTACGTCCCTTTAGTTGGAGAAAGAAGTGGAGTCATCAGTGGCAATCCATCAAATATTGTAGCCAAAGATGCAGAAACCAAAGAAACGCACATGAAAGCTTGTAATCTTGTTTTTCCTCATCAGCTGACTTACCCCTTTGAACTCAATAGGGAGCTCCCTACCTTTTTGATTGAAGAGCATTTGTTTTTTTCTCAGTATGCATTTCACAGGCAAAAATTGGTTTTCCATAGGGCGACTTGTAAAGCTTATTTTGACTATCTCAAAAAACAAAACATTGAGGTTTATTACATAGATAGCACAGCAAGTTTATCTGATATTAGAAACTGGAGTCAGGAGGGAACTTTTTTAGAGTTTTCTCAATTCAACCTTTTGGATCCCGCAGATCATTATTTAGAGAGAAGACTTCAACAATCTGCAAGGCAATGGGGTGGAGAAATCGTGATACATATCTCTCCCCTTTTTATTTTGGATACCCCAGACATTCAACGGCATTTTCAGGCCACTAAAAAGAAATACAACCATGCGCCATTTTATCAAAGCCAAAGGGAACAATTGGGTATACTTCTTTCTTCGGATGGAGGGCCTTTAGGTGGCAAATGGTCATTTGACACAGAGAACCGAAAGAAATATCCTCGTGGCCAAAAGCCTCCCTTACGTTCATTTCCAATATTCAACTCTTATGTTGAGGAAGCCATTACCTACGTAGAAAGGTATTTTCCAAAGGCATTGGGCTTACCCCCAAAAACAGTGTTTTATCCTACAACAAGGGAGGAATCCATTACGTGGCTCCACGATTTTTTAGATCAACATTTAGATATTTTTGGTCCGTATGAAGATGCAATGGTCAAGGGAGAAAACTGGCTTCATCACTCTATTCTAAGTCCATTGATCAATACGGGACTCCTTTCTCCTAGAGAGGTTTTGGCTTGCGCCGAAGATAGGTTCAAAAATAAAGAGCTATCCCTATCCTCCACAGAGGGCTTTGTGCGGCAAATTATAGGATGGCGAGAATACATCAGAGGCATTTACACTATTAGAGGGGTAGAACAACGAACCACAAATTTTTGGGGATTTACTAGGGACATGCCCCTTTCTCTTTATGATGGCACCACGGGTATTGTTCCCGTGGATGATGTCATACAAAGGGTTCTCAAAACCGGATATTGCCATCACATTGAGCGACTAATGGTTCTCGGAAACTTTATGCTACTCTGCGAAATCAAGCCCAATGCAGTTTACAAATGGTTTATGGAACTATTCATAGATGCCTATGATTGGGTAATGGTTCCCAATGTCTATGGAATGAGTCAATACGCTGATGGAGGTCTCTTAGCCAATAAACCCTATATATCTGGGAGTAATTATATTCTTAAGATGAGTGATTTTCCCAAAGGAGAATGGACAAAGATTTGGGATGCCCTTTTTTGGAGGTTTCTCTCTGTACATTCTTCAACCTTTGGAAAACAACCCCGCTGGGCCATGTTGCTGTCTACCTGGCATAAGAAAAGTCCTGAAATGAGAATGGAGCTATTAGATACTGCAGAACAATTTCTAAAAAATCTACATGGAGAATAGAGATAAACTCTAAACTAAAGTCAAATTATGGTGTTGGTGATAGCCTACGCCTACCCTATACTTGTAGGCCCAATGACAAGAGCTAGATCCTCCATTGATATCTAAAAATCCCCTATGACCCATAATTTTACCAAAATAATATATGTCTTTGATCCCCTGTGCGGATGGTGCTACGGAATGGAACCCGTGATAGAAAAAATCCAAGTCCAATACAAGGACTACTTTGAGTTTGAAATTCTCCCAGGCGGAATGGTCCTAGAGCCCAATGCCCAGCCCATTGGCAAGATGAAGGATTACTTGTTGGAAGCTATTCCCCGACTAGAGGAAACCACAGGGGTCTCAATTTCTAAAAATTACATGGATAACATTTTGGGACCAGGCACCGCTGTTCTCAATTCAGAAATGCCCAGTATGGTTTTCTCTGCCTTGCACAAATCATATACTGGAAAGGAAGCTCAATTGGCAAGAAAAATTCAAGATATACTTTATCAAGAAGGTAAAAACACCAATGACCTACGGGTCTATGAAAATCTTATCAAAGATTCAATTGACAAGGAACTCGATGAGGTATCTGCCTGTATTCTCTCGGACGAAAATAGAGCTCAAACCTTTGGCTTTTTTAAAAAATCCAAAGATCTTGGAGTTACTGGGTTTCCCTTCTTAGGTTTAGAGGATGACCAGGGCCAAGTCTATAAAGTGGCCGCAGGATATGTTCCCTTTAAGCAGTTAGCTGAATTTATGGAGAAAGTAACTGCTTAATTTTTTTACTTTTGGTAGGCATCAAAACCGAACCAATGGACGCATCAGAATATTTGGCCTTTGTTCCCCTTTTGATTTACGGAATTGGATTGGCTGATCTTCTTGGAGAATGGAAGAGACTCTTGGACAAATCACAATGGTTCCTTCCCTATGCTCTTTTTACGATTATTCTAACAGAAATAGCTGTTTACAATATTTTCATTTACGTAAATCTAGTTTACCAGCTTCCTGGACAGAGTTATTTTACCTATCTATCTTTTTTGGTACCTCCCTTTTTATTTATGCTAACTACCAATGCATTTACCCCTGATCAAGGGAACAATACTAAGGAGTACTTCTTACAAAAGATGCCTATCATATTTACCCTGTTAGCTCTTTTTGTGGGGTCCCACTTTTTTTATTCATTTAATGAAGGGGAAGGACATACCCCATATACAAGGGTTCTTTCTATTATTTTAATTTTAGTAGCAGGATATACCCGCAAAATCTCCTTGATTTATGCCATATGTGTTCTTTGGCTCATTACCATATTTATGAGGGGTAACATTGTTTCGACTGCTCCAGGTGTGTCTGCTTCTAAGGAAACTAATACGATTCACATAAGCATTCCTAAAAATGATATCTGATTCAGGAAAGAGGGTAATAGCTTGGATATTATCCGTTTTAATGTTTGGTGCCTTTTTAATTGCTGGAACCTCTAAATTAATAGGTGTAGAGGAGCAGGTAAGAGATGTTGCCAGCTGGAATTTTCCCGCATGGTCCATCTATCCCATAGGAATCATTGAGATTTTATTGGCCATTGGCTTTGTCATTCCCAGAATTAGGTTTTGGACTATTAGAGCAACTTTTTTTTGGGCTCTAGTTGCATTTGGTACTCATTGGCAAGCCGATCAACTCCACTTGGTTTGGGGAGCCATTATCTTTTCTCTTTTAGCCTATGTTATTGGGGTTTTGAGTCCAAACTCAAAGAATTAAAAAATACCTCAACAAACGGTCTTGTCCAAAAAGTATTCCACTTTTTGATCGCGCTGCAGTACTACAAACGCTGACACAAAAATCCATGTACTTTAGAAAAACCATAGTCCTTTGCTTTGGGACCTTACTAATGTTTTTGTCCTGTTCAAAAGAAAAACCAAATATTACCGGAATGTGGACCATTGAGAGGGTAACTGTGGGTGTAGAAGAAATGACTCCCTTAGGGCGTTGGATGAATTTAAAGGAAAACGGAACTCATCAAGGTGGAAATGGCAGGTATCTGCACTCTGTATGGAGATAGTCCCTAAACCTCGGACGACCTAGCCTATTACTGACTTCCTTTAGGAACTCTATTCAAATACAATATACGAGAACCACAGAGGGGTGATAAACCATTTTTAGTCTATGGTGTTTACTTACTAAATCAAAAAGTTATGTTTGGATTGTTTAAAAAGAAAAGTGAGAGAGAAATCTTGGAAATAGCCTACAAGAAACTGTTAGAAGAGTCCTTTAAACTCTCCACGGTAAACAGGGCAGCGAGTGATCTTAAGCGTGCTGAGGCAGAAGACGTACTCAAAAAAATAGAAGCACTCCCCTAATCCTCGTCTAATATGTAAAAGGGATTTGCGTTCTTTGCAGATATCAAAATTCCTCCATGTCTGATCCGGTAAGAATCAATAAGTTTTTAAGTGAAGTAGGCTTTTGCAGTCGCAGAGAAGCCGATCGCCTAATAGAACAAGGTAGAGTAACCTTAAATGGTCAACCCCTTGTGATGGGGACCAAAAAACTTCCAAAAGATGTTATTAGGGTAGACGATAAAGTCATAGAAGCCAAGACCACTGACTTTATTTACATTGCCTTTAATAAACCGGTGGGTATTGTTTGTACCTCAGACAGAAAAAGGGAAAAGAGTAATATAATAGATTACATTCATCATCCCGAGAGAATCTTTCCCATAGGTCGTTTGGATAAGCTCTCAGAAGGCTTGATTTTCTTGACCAATGACGGCGATATTGTCAATAAAATTTTGAGGGCCAAAAACCATCACGAAAAAGAATATATCGTTAAGGTCAACCGTCCCATAACGGATGAATTTATTGAAGATATGGGCAACGGAATACCCATTCTGGGCCAAACCACACGCAAATGTGTTGTACAAAAAATCAATGCACTAACCTTTAGAATTATTCTTACTCAGGGTTTAAATCGTCAAATCCGTCGCATGTGTGAACACCTTGGATATGAGGTTCAAAAGCTAAGAAGAGTTAGAATCATGAACGTAAACTTGGATTTACCTGTAGGCAAGTGGAGGGATTTAAACCCAAAAGAAATAGCTGGGATTCAAGAAATGGTTGCCAATTCAGACAAAACCTACTAACCGAATCTTAAGAATCAAACCCTCATTCTCTAAACAATTTTAGCCATTTTTAGGTTTACAGTTCATGAAAAATATGGTTGTAATTGGTGGAGGATCCGGAATAGGTAAAGCCACCGTAGAACATTTACTAAAGGAAGGCCACACGGTATACGCTACCTTCAACAATACTCCCTTAAACCTCAATACCCCGAGGTTACACACTCAAAAGTTCAATGTTTTGGAAGATGAGTTTCCTGTAGACTTTCTGCCCGAAACCATAGATGGACTTATGTATGGCCCTGGGAAAATAGACCTCAAGCCCTTTCATAGAATACCTCTAGAAAATTTCACTCACGATTTTGAACTTCAGGTAGTAGGTGCTATCAAAGTTTTGCAAGGAGCTTTTAAGAAACTCAAAAAGGGAAATAATCCCTCAGTGGTTCTGTTTTCTACGGTTGCGGTTCAAAAGGGATTTCCCTTTCACGCTCAGGTTGCCTCATCCAAGGGAGCCATAGAAGGCCTCACTAAATCTTTGGCCGCAGAATGGGCTCCTACTATACGAGTGAATTGTATTGCTCCTTCCCTCACCCACACCCCTTTGGCAGAAAAACTCTTAAACACTGAAGAAAAGATGCAAGCCAATGCGGACAGACATCCCCTTAAAAAAATTGGATCTGCAGAAAACTTAGCTCAGTCTGCGGTGTTTTTGCTAACGGATGCTTCGGAGTGGATGACGGGACAAGTTCTTGCAGTTGATGGAGGAAAATCCTCTATAGCCTCTTAGGTTGTGAGAAGACCATGGAACCTCGTAGATTCAAGTGTTTACAGTTTGATGACGCGCAGCCCAAAAGGGAAGCCCAATTTTAATATCTGTACCTATGTTATGGCTATTTCTAGGAAACCCAAACTCTACGCCATAGCTCTTCAGAGCAACACACTGAGCTGTGATAATCTTTTAGGTTCAGAAATGGCGGTACTTATGCACCTGCATACTGATCATTCCCAATGGATTTCGCGACTTGGAAAAAAGAGCGGTAGATCCTATGATAAATTCAGGTCATTAAAAAGGCAGAACCAATTGGACCAATGGAAATCTCACCCTGTTATCAAAGGGTGTCTATCGTATGTAGAACTCCAAAAAACAAATGTTGAAACAACGGGGGATCACCATCTTTTTACCTTTAAGGTATCTGGTTATTCTACACGTTTAGAAGGTTCTGGTCTCACTTATGATCACCTGGTAAAACAAGGTCTAATACTATGAGCTATTTTGATTTTTCTCCGGAGTTTATCCTAGACAAAGTTAGGACGATTGATCCCAAAAAATACGCGGCTACTCGCAATTATCACAAAGGTCACATCACTCAATTGTCCCCGTATATTTCTAGAGGGATGCTCTCAACGGTAGACGTTGTAAAATCGCTAATTAGTCAGGGGTATTCCTTTGATGATTCCGAAAAGTTAGTGAGCGAGTTGGCGTGGAGAGATTACTGGCAATCCCAGTGGAAAGTCATGGGTGAGGCCATAAATAAAGATATTAAGCACGCACCTCCTAGAGCTTGCCACCGGGAAACGCCTACCGCCCTTCTCAATGGGCAAACGGGAATCAAAGTAATAGATGCAGCCATTTTTGAACTCCAAGAAACGGGATATCTGCACAACCATATGAGAATGTATATTTCTTCTATAGCCTGTCACTTTGGGCGATCTCATTGGGAAAATCCTGCGCGTTGGATGTATTATCATCTTATGGATGGAGATTGGGCTTCCAATGCGATGAGTTGGCAATGGGTTTCTGGAGCGAGTAGAAATAAGACCTACTTTTTTAATCAAGAAAACCTAAACAAATACTGGGAAAGCTTGCAAACGGGAACTTTTATTGATGATTCCTATGAAGTTTTAGAAAACCTAGAAACTCCCGAGGTTTTGGGAAAAACTCAGAAAACACAATGGAAGACGGAACTTCCAACCTCCGGAGAACTGGAACCAGATTTGGAAAAACCCGTAATTGTGTACACTACCTATAATTTAGACCCTCATTGGATGAAAGATGTAGATGCCCACAGGATATTTTTATGGGAGCCAAGTCATTTTGATCAATACCCCATTTCTAATAAAGTGGTTAAGGGCATGCTTTCGGCAGCTGAACACATTCCTAAACACACACTTTACGTTGGAGAATTCAAGGAATTAATGTCCCATTTTAGCGGAGAGATTCATTACAAAAACCATCCATTCACACAACACTTTGTGGGCCGAGGGCATACTTTTGAAAGGCTCTATGTTTCTGAAAAAAACCACAAGTCTTTCTTTTCTTTTTGGAAAGAGGCACTCCCTCAAATAAAGTCTATGTGGGATTAAGTACCTTTGTTTGCTATGGGTACTAGTAATCTACACAAAACGATTTTTAGACTTTTTTGCTGTGTTTTGAGCCTTTCTTGTTCAAAAGAAGAACCCAATGAAGCAGTTCCTATTCAAAACCTAGAAATCATTGGGGTGGATCTTAGCGTGACTCCAGCGCTAAGAATTCAAAATTACCCTTTGATAGATCCACAGGATCAACCTCTCGAGATTGTAAACCACCTTAAATCCAAAGGCGTAAACACCATACGATTGAGAATTTGGAATCTAGAGGAAGACCTCTCCATCAAAAAACAATTTGCCCAAGAAATACATCAAAAAGGACTCAATTTATACTTATCCTTACATTTCTCTGAAACATGGGCAGACCCGGGTCAGCAACAAACACCTAACTCTTGGACAGGAATAAACGCCCAAGAATTAGGGGATTCTGTGGAGGCATTTACCGCTCAAATAATGAAGGATTTTTCTCCAGAATTCATTCAAATAGGAAACGAAATCAATACCGGATTTCTTCATCCTATTGGGCATATTGATTCTACTCAAAATTTTCACCAATTGCTTTCTAGGGGGATTCGTGCGGTTCGAGGCCACAATCCCTTTTCAAAGATTATTCTTCACTTTGCAGGAGTTTCTAAAGCGGAATATTTTTATTCTTCTCTAGATACGATAGACTTTGATATCATAGGGATATCTTATTACCCCATGTGGCACGGCAAAAACCTAGACCTCATTGAAAATGAATTACTACAATTAGAATCTAGTTTTAATAGACCTTGGATAATAGCGGAAACAAGCTATCCTTTTTCCTTATTATGGAATGACTGGACGCATAACCTTTTGGGTGAATCTCATCAATTAGCAGATGGGTACCCAGCAACTCCACAAGGGCAAAAAGAGTTTATTCAAAGAATCAAATCCATACTCTCGGTGTCCCAATCAGGTCTTGGATATTGCTATTGGGGTGGTGATTGGGTTTCTTTTATGGGCCCAGAAGCAATTAATGGTTCTCCGGCAGAAAATCAAGCTCTTTTTGACTTTTCAGGAAAAGCTCTTCCTATTGTAGACAACCTAGATTGAACTTGCTTTTGGGTCTCCTAAAGCATCGTAAAGGACAATTCTGCAGCACCCGTTTCATTGGCGTTTGGAAAAACCTTATAACCTATATTTGGATTAAAATAATCATTGGGATAAAAGGATTCAGTAACACTCTTTACAAAAATTGTTTGTCTAGAAGAAAAGCCATAACTCTCTAATTCTACAGCAGACAAAGACAGTGTGCCTACCGTATTTCTACTCAAATACACCTCTGTATATCCTTGATATTGTGCGGTAGACACGCCAGATTGAGTGCTCAAAAACACTCGATAATACAAGGTATTGGCCAAAGACCCTCCGTTAGTGGAAGTCTCCACAAATAAAGTATCGTTAGTGGGTTTTAGTGAATGAATAGTTACCTGATTGGTTGTTTTTTGACCCAAGGGTTGTGTAGTAGTAAAAAACAAAGGGGAATTAGAAGAGGAGAACTCAACATCATACATCATTTGGCTAAGATGTTAAACAATCAAGGAAGATTTCCTTCCTATGGAAATAGCAGAGGTGATTGGACCCAAGGGGAACGTTGGAATTTTGAAAATCCTGAATATAGATAGCCTGCTTATCACAAAACTTTTTTTTTCGAAAACCTTTGCTCATTCTAATTATAGAAATAAACACAATCTATTGAAGCTAAATTATTTTTGATGTTATAACATTACTGGTAAATTGTACTTTACTTTTGTAGAGTACACACAAATGAAATGTTATGAAAACTGTTTTTTATGCTGCTAACCAAAGAGGAGTTGCTAATCACGGTTGGCTAAAAAGCCATCACAGTTTTAGCTTTGCTCAATACTATGATCCCAACAAGATGGGATTTGGGGCGCTTAGGGTTCTCAATGATGATGTAGTAGCTCCAAAAATGGGGTTTTCTGCTCATCCTCACAACAATATGGAAATCATCTCCATCCCCCTGAAAGGCGCTTTAGACCATGAGGACAATATGGGCAACAAACACACTATTTCTTCTGGAGAAATCCAAATAATGTCTGCTGGAACAGGAATTATCCATTCAGAAAGGAATAATAGTATGGACGTAGAAACTGAGTTTCTACAAATTTGGGTAGAACCCAAAAGCCAAAATGTAGAACCCAGATATGACCAACAGGCAATACCTAGCAAACTCAATTCATGGGTTCAAATCCTTTCTCCAAATCCAGAAGATGATGGTGTCTGGGTCCATCAAGACGCATGGTTTACCATGGGAGAATTCACCCAAGAACAAACAGGGGTCTATTCCCTTAATCTCCCTCAGAACGCAACCTATATTTTTGTTTTGGAGGGAACTATAGAAATAGAAGGAACCCAACTCAACCAAAGAGATGCATTAGGTATATCAGAAACGAGTTCATGGAATTGGAAATCACGTCCCAATTCTAAAATCTTAGTAATGGAAATCCCCTTAAAATCTTAACCTTTGGAAATGAACGTCATAGATAACTCAGAAAAAAATCAGTTTGAGGCGGAAATAGAGGGCTTTCTAGCATTATTGAACTAAAAGTTAAAGGATGATGATCTTTTTTTAATTCATACAGAAGTCCCCCCCTCTCTTGGAGGCAAGGGCATTGCTGCCAAATTAGTGAAATCTATTTTTCTAAACCAGAGGACAGGGATTAATCCATGATACCCTTATGCACCTCTGCAGTTGCGTATTTAAAAAAACATCCCGAAATACAAAAGCTGATCAAAAATGGTTATCGTTTCACATGGCTCTATGGCGGATAGTAAAAAACTATATTGTTGTAAATTTTGCATGTATTGTTTCACTCCAAAAATTCAACTATTTTGCATTAAAAATTAAACTATGACCAAATTACTACTACCGCTTCTTTTGATTTCTCTCTCCATTCACGCCCAAAATGCATTGCACTTTGATGGAGTTAATGATATGGTTCAAACCTCTTATACAGGAATTTCTGGAGGCAATGCAAGAACTGTAGAAGCTTGGATTAAAACCACCGCAGTTGCCGATCCCAATTCGGGAGGAACCCAAATGGTCATTGCAGATTGGGGTGATTTTGTCACTGGAGGTAGATCCACCTTTAATGTGTTATGGGGAAACACCATAAGATTTGAAGTTGGAGGATCTGGTTTAAATGGCACCACTGCGGTAAATGATGGGATTTGGCATCATGTAGCCTATGTATACAATCCCTCTGCAACGGAAAAGATCAGTTTATATGTAGATGGTGTACTAGAAGTTTCTGGTAACATCACCACCACAGTAAATACCCAATCCCTTTCCCCATTAAGGATTGGAAATAGAATTGACAATGTAAAGCCCTTTAATGGTTTAATCGATGAAGTTAGGGTTTGGAATACAGCAAGAACCTCAACAGAAATCGCCAATCATATGAGTACAGAATTTTGTTCACCTCAAACAGGATTGACCGCCTATTACAAACTAAATCAAGGCATTGCAGGAGGAACTAACACAACTGAAACTACCGCATATGATGATGCGGGAGCCAACAATGGAAATCTTTTGGGATTTGCGTTATCAGGTGCAACTTCCAATTGGAACATCGGCGCTGGACTTTACGGAAATAGTATAGAGCAATACACAGACACCGCCTGTCAACAATATACAACACAGGCAGGGCAAGTGATTACCCAATCGGGTGTTTACTCAGATACGCTTCCGGCTGCTAATGGATGTGATAGTATTTTAGAATATACCATTACCATCAACAGTGTAGATACTGCAGTCTATTACGATGGATTCCTACCTTCTTTAACCGCATCAAGTACACCGGATTCATATATGTGGATTGATTGTTCAACTGGATTGCCAACAGGTGACACTACTTCCACTTTTGTACCCATGGCTAATGGCTCTTATGCAGTTATACTGACAGAAAATGGATGTACGGATACCTCAAACTGTTATTTAATCACCACGGTTTCTGTAGATGAATACAAATCATCGGGAGTTCATATATTTCCCAATCCTTCTTCGGGAATATTTGAGATAGAATGGTCTTCCTCCTTTCCTAATAACATGGAGTACTATCTCATCTCTACAGATGGTAGATTGGCTCAAAGAGGTTCTCTAAATGCTCTAGAAAACCACTTAGACATCCGATCTCTGGACAATGGCATCTACTTTATCAAACTAATGGGGGAGGTTGTGATAACACAAAAAATTGAGAAAAGACAATAATCCCAACCCCTGCCCTTTTAGGTGGAAAATTTATTGATTTTAGGCAGACCCAACTTTATCGTTTGGGAACAAGAGTCATCTTCAGACATTGATTATATTTGTGCCTCGTAAAAAAAGCTAGGTTGGTCTTTCCATCCATGCTCTACCATATTCACAATTAAATCGAGTTAGATGTCAAAATCAACCATTATCTACACGCAGACTGACGAAGCGCCTGCATTAGCAACCTACTCTTTACTACCCATGGTTAGAGCCTTTGCTAAAACCGCAGGTATACAGATGGAAACGCGTGACATTTCTTTGGCAGGAAGAATACTTGCCAACTTTTCTGAATTCCTAAAAGAGGATCAAAGAATTGGAGATGCCCTTTCTGAATTGGGAGATATGGCCAAAACACCCGAAGCCAACATCATTAAACTCCCCAATATTTCTGCCTCCGTTCCTCAGTTAAAAGATGCCATAGCAGAGCTACAAGCCAATGGTTTTGCCTTGCCCAATTACCCTGAGGAACCTAAGTCCGATAGTGAAAAAGAAATAAAAAGCAAATACGACAAGATTAAGGGAAGTGCAGTAAATCCGGTTCTTAGAGAAGGGAATTCTGACCGTCGTGCACCCAAGGCCGTAAAGAATTACGCCCAAAAGCACCCTCACAGAATGGGAGCTTGGTCTTCGGATTCAGCCTCACATGTAGCTAGTATGTCTGGGGGAGACTTCTATGGTTCAGAAAAATCAACCACCCTTGCAAAAGCGACTACAGCAGCAATTAAATTTCACGGTGCAGATGGCAATACTACAACCCTAAAAACGGGAATTGAACTTCAAAACCAAGAAATTATTGATGCATCAACGATGAGCATCTCCAATTTAAAGGCCTTTATCAAAGATCAAATAAGAGATGCCAAAGAGGCCGGGACTCTTTTTTCTCTTCATATGAAAGCTACAATGATGAAGGTTTCTGATCCCATTATTTTTGGTGCCGTTGTAGAGGTGTTTTACGAAGATGTATTTGCAAAACACCAAAAAACCTTTGATGATCTAGGAATTGATGTTCGCAATGGTCTGGGTGATATTTACTCGAAACTGGATAATGCATCCCCTGAGGTAAAGGCCCAAGTGATTGCAGATATTGATGCTCAATACAAGTCTAGACCTGATCTTGCCATGGTGAATTCTGACAAGGGCATCACCAACTTACACGTTCCTAGTGACGTGATTATTGATGCTTCTATGCCAGCAATGATCAGAACTTCAGGTCAAATGTGGAATGCCGAAGGTCATCAGCAAGATACAAAAGCCATTATCCCAGATCGTTCGTACGCAGGTGTATATCAAGCCACTATTGATTTCTGTAAGGAACACGGAGCTTTTGATCCTACAACCATGGGATCTGTTTCTAATGTGGGTTTGATGGCTCAAAAGGCCGAAGAATATGGCTCTCATGACAAGACCTTTCAAATGGCAGCAACAGGAGTGGTTAGAGTAACTGACTCCAAAGGAACTATTCTCATAGAACAAAACGTAGAAGCAGGAGATATTTTTAGAATGTGTCAAGTAAAAGATGCTCCTATAAAAGATTGGGTTAAACTAGCAGTAAATAGAGCCCGGGCAACTCAAACACCTGCTATCTTTTGGCTAGACAGCCAAAGAGCTCATGATGCAGAATTGATTAAAAAAGTAAATGCATACCTCTCTGAGCATGATACTGCAGGTTTAGATATTCAGATTTTAACCCCCGTGCAGGCGACTCTTTTCTCTCTCGAGAGAATGAAGCAGGGCTTAGATACCGTATCGGTTACCGGAAATGTGCTTAGAGATTACCTTACTGACCTCTTCCCCATTTTGGAAGTAGGGACTTCTGCAAAGATGTTATCCATTGTTCCTCTAATGAATGGCGGTGGATTATTCGAAACGGGCGCCGGAGGTTCTGCCCCAAAGCACGTTCAACAATTTAATGAAGAAAATTATCTCCGTTGGGACTCCTTAGGAGAGTTTTTAGCCTTGGCGGTTTCTCTTGAACACTTAGGACAAACAACAGACAACCCAAAGGCCTTAGTTCTTTCTGAAACCTTGGACATAGCCACTTCTGAATTTTTAGACAAAGACAAGTCTCCAGCCAGAAAAATTGGAATGATAGATAATAGAGGTTCTCACTTTTACTTAATAAGCTTCTGGGCTCAGGCCTTGGCTAATCAAACCAAAGACTCTGAATTGGCTGAATTCTTTGGGCCCATAGCCAAAAAACTAAGTGATAATGAAGACCTCATTATTAGAGAACTAAACAGTGTCCAAGGCAAGGCGGTTGACATCAAAGGTTACTATCAACCTTCAGAGGATTTGGCTCTAAAAGCCATGAGACCTTCTCAAACGTTAAATGCGATTATAGACGCGATTTAGGGAAATCCAACATAAAAAAGCCGGCTCAAAGAGCTGGCTTTTTTAATTTAAAAGAACTGGACATCAATGAGTTAAATGGGGTTTTAAGAAAAAAATACTCCAATAATACAACTAACAACGATCATAACTATAGGCTATAATTGCAGTTGACGTCCGATTATGTGAATATGCAAAACACTTACAATCAATGTCTTATAATCTTTTTTAGGAAAAAACCAAAGTCTTTTACATTGTGTACCATTTTTACATAATTTGCTCACGAAGACACAGAAAAACACTCCCTTCCATCTCTCCACCCTTTGGATGGAAACTAAGAGACCAACCGAACCATACTAAAGAGGATGCCATAGGTCGCGGTAGAAAGGGCTGCTTAAAACGGATCAAAATACCCTGTTCTGCCTTCTATCAATCTAGATCTAAGGGTATTATTAATACCCCATAAGACAATGGCAGCAGAAGTAGAAGAAAAGGTATATCAGAAAGTCCCAAGACATCTAAGGTGATAAAATAGCAGCCCAATTTTTTTCAATAAATATTAGATGAGAAAAAGAGGTAGGTTTTTCACAACCTACTGTAATTCAAAATTTTAAACAACCGAATGTTCCTTAACTTGAAATAAATTTGATAATTCACTCAATAATTTTATAAATTTTATTGTCATTTTTTCAAAATTATAATTGAGTCTGTATTTATTAATCGTAATATTGCAATGAAACAATAAAGAGGTTTATAACCATGGGACTCGCCAAAGCAGAAATATTTACGGAAGAGCAAAATACCATAGCAAATTACGCTAAGGTCTTTGGACATCCTGCTCGAGTGGCAATTATAGAATACTTAGTAAAGGCCAATACCTGTATATGTGGAGACCTAGTAGGTGTCATAGGATTGGCACAACCTACCATATCCCAACATCTCAAAGAACTTAAAAACCTTGGTTTAATTTCGGGCTCCGTAGAAGGCACCAGCGTTTGTTACTGCATACACAAAGAGAATTGGCGCTCAATGACTCAAACCCTTAGTACCTTCTTAGATGTTGGTTTAACCTTAGAGGATCCCTGCTGTTAATTATTAATCAATACATAAAAACGTACCATCATGAAGATTTCAGAAATTAAAACTCAACTCAAAAACACAGATCAAATCATTTTCACACTCCCCAATGGAGAGGCGGTTCCCAGTCATTTTCACGTAACAGAAGTGGGTGTTATTTCCAAACACTTTATTGATTGTGGAGGAACGGTAAGAAAGGAAGAAGTTGCTAATTTTCAATTGTGGAATGCGGACGATTATAATCACAGACTTCACCCAGAGAAACTCACTAAGATTATTGAACTATCTGAAGCTACCTTGGGTATGGGAGATTTAGAAATTGAAGTAGAGTACCAAGGAAACACCATAGAAAAATACAATTTAGAGGGCAAAAATGGCAATTTCACCTTGACCTCAAAACATACAGATTGTTTGGCAAAAGACAATTGTGGAATCCCAACTGAAAACACTCATACCACTCAAAAACCCAAGGTTAAACTAGCGGAATTACAAACCACAGAAGCCTGTTGCTCTCCTTCTTCTGGATGTTGCTAAACCAAGGGATTAACAAGACAATGCACCTATGATACCGTTGAACAACACTTTGAATTCTTACATAGAAAATCTCAAGCCCCAAATTTCGGCCGAAAGGCAAAAAACCTTGTCACCTCTTATTGATTACCTTCAAAAAAAGGTAGACTCCAGCCTACCTATTAACCTTGTTTTTATTTGTACTCATAATTCAAGACGATCGCACCTTGCACAAGTTTGGGGCGAGACCCTTGCGGCGTACCACCAAATAAAACAAACCCATTGCTATTCTGCAGGTACAGAGAGCACGGCTCTATACCCCGAGGCGGCTGCCGCCCTAGAGAGAGCGGGTTTTGAAATACAAGCATTGTCCAAAGGTGAAAACCCAGTATATAGTATAAAATATTCTTCTGACCAACCCGCCATTATTGGTTTCTCAAAGGCCTTTGATCATTCCTTTAATCCTCAAAATCAATTTGCGGCCCTAATGGTTTGTACGGACGCAGAAGAAAACTGTCCCTTTATCCCAGGAGCAGAACTGAGAATTCCCATTTCCTACAATGACCCCAAAGCTTTTGACAATACCCCACAAAAATCTGAGAAATATGATGAGAGGTGTTTAGAAATCGCTCGTGAACTTGATTTTGTATTTTCTGCTCTCTCCTTGAGATAACCACCCGCTTCAACAAAAAAAGATAGTTTTATGAAGAAAAAACTAAGTTTCCTAAACCAATACCTTACCCTTTGGATCTTTTTGGCAATGGCCTTAGGCATTACCTTGGGGTATGCCTTTCCAGAGCAAGCAAAACATTTGGGCAACTGGGGAGAGGGAGGAACCAATATCCCATTAGCCATTGGTCTTATTGTAATGATGTACCCACCCCTCGCAAAGGTGAATTTTAGTCTTCTACCTGATGTTTTATCAGATGTAAAAACCTTGAGCTTGTCTCTTCTATTAAATTGGATAATAGGTCCCTTGCTAATGTTTGTTTTGGCCATTACCTTTTTATCTGATTACCCAGAGTACATGGTAGGGCTTATACTCATTGGATTGGCAAGATGTATAGCCATGGTCTTGGTTTGGAATGATCTGGCGGACGGTAGCCCAGAATATGGAGCAGGCCTCGTTGCCTTAAACAGTATATTTCAGGTTTTTGGCTATAGCTTCTATGCTTGGTTATTTATTACCTACCTACCTCCTGTCTTTGGGTTTGATGGAGCTATTGTAGATATTTCTATGTCAGAAATTGCAAAAACAGTTGCCATTTATTTGGGCATCCCCTTTGCTTTGGGGATACTCTCTAGATGGATTGGAGTAAAAACAAAGGGCATTGATTGGTATGAAAAAACTTTTATCCCTGCCATTTCTCCCCTTACCTTAGTGGCACTATTACTTACTATTGTTCTTATGTTTAGCCTCAAGGGCGAACTTATAGTCCAAATTCCAGGAGATGTCTTCTTGGTCGCAGTCCCTCTTTTAATTTACTTCTTGGTAATGTTTTTAATAGGCTTTGTTATTTCAAAGTGGGCAGGAGCGTCTTACGATAAAAATGCAGCAATATCCTTTACCGCTGCGGGTAACAACTTTGAATTAGCCATTGCGGTCGCGATAGCCGTGTTTGGAATAAACTCAGGAGAAGCCTTTGCAGGTGTGATAGGACCGTTGGTTGAGGTGCCGGCGTTAATTCTTTTGGTACGCGTTGCCCTTTTGCTCAAAAAAAGATGGTATCCCTCCACTCAAGAAGGTCTCTAATTCTATCTTTTTAATGACTGCAAAAAAAAAGAGCCGCACTCCAAGGAGTACGACTCTTATATTTAAAGTAATTTTTCTTGATTAAAAGTGGAAATTAAATCCAAAATTAATAGAAGAAAAATCTAATACAACCTCAGTGTTAGATGCAGACATCTCAACATCAGAATTATCATCTGATTCAGTTAGCGTAGTGTACCCTAAATTACCTACGGTAGCATTCACAGACCACGCAGGAGTGAACCAGTATTGTATACCTGGTGCAATTCCAAATCCAAATCCATTGATAGAAGTACTAGAGATTTCTGTACCGGCAACTTCTGATTTGGCACCTCCTGAATAAATATCAACAACCACTTGTCCATAGATGGAAAAGTTTGAGCCCAAATCTTTGTAATACCTTGCAAAAGGTTGGAAATGGTAAAGGCTCTCTGTGTCGGTCTGATCAGAGGCATCATATTTATCAGTGGTGGTAACTAAGCTCATTCCAAGCCCTACTGCCAACTGGTCGTTTAACCAATATCCAACACCTGGACCGAAAGTTAAAGTGTTAGAACTGAAATTTGCATCGTCAGAACTGGTGCTCTCATATCCTAAGGCTCCTCCGACCCACCAAGGTCCTGCAGTTTTTTGAGCAGATACTGAAAATGCCAATCCAAGGGCACAACTAAATAATAAAAACTTTTTCATAATAAGTTAATTTTGATTATAGTACAATTAAGTAAAAACTATCCATTAACGCAACTTTTTGATTCTGAATTACAAACAATAGATTGTTAATAATCAACCCTACAAAAATCCTTACTTTTTTACTCCTTGCTACGACCTATTTTTTGGTACATTTAAGAATAAATCCAATACCACCTAATTCAATGACTATCCTTCATAGGTTTCTTTGCTTATCTCTTGTATTTAAAGGTTTTTCTAGCCTAAGTCAAGAAATCCCGCAATCCACAAATCCATATTTCTCTTCTTTAGAATGGAGAAATATTGGACCCTTTAGAGGCGGAAGATCTTGTGCCGTTACCGGGGTGCCCAATCAGCCTAATGTTTTTTATTTTGGGGCTACCGGTGGTGGAGTTTGGAAAACTACCGATGCAGGAAACACCTACTTTAATGTTTCAGATGGATATTTTGGAGGTAGTATTGGAGCCATTGCCATTGCCCCTAGTGACCCAAATATCATCTATGTAGGTCAAGGAGAGGAGACCGTACGAGGAAATGTAAGTTCAGGATATGGGGTATGGAAATCAGAAGATGCTGGCAGATCCTGGGAGTTTATGGGGCTCAAGGGAACCAAACATATTTCTAGAATTCGAATTCACCCAAAAAACCCAGACATTGTAATGGTTGCTGCCATGGGTGATCTCTACAAAGACACAGAAGAACGAGGCGTTTACAAAACAACCTCAGGTGGTAAAAGCTGGAACAAGGTTCTATTTTCTGATAAGGGTTCGGGTGCCATTGACCTAACCTTTGATCCTACTAACCCTAAATATATGTATGCCTCTACTTGGACCTTTAGGAGAACCCCCTACTCTTTTTCCTCTGGAGGAAAAGGTTCTAAACTTTTCAAATCTTCTGATATGGGAGAAACCTGGGAAGAAATTTCTGATCAACCCGGTTTTCCAAAGGGACTTTTGGGAATCATAGGAGTTACGGTCTCCCCAATTAACCCAGACCGAGTTTGGGCCATGGTAGAAAATGAACCAGACGGAGGACTCTATCGCAGTGATGATGCAGGGAAATCCTGGAAAAAGATTAATAGCGAGCGTAAATTACGTCAAAGAGCGTGGTATTATACTCGTATTTATGCCGACACCAAAGACGCCGATAAAGTATATGTGCTAAATGTAAGATATCACATGTCTGCAGACGGAGGAAGAACCTTTAAGACCTCTTCTGCACCTCATGGTGATCACCACGATCTTTGGATTGCTCCTGAGGAACCCAACAGAATGATCATTGGTGATGATGGAGGAGCCCAAATATCTTTTGATGCTGGAAAAAATTGGTCTAGATACACCAATCAACCAACAGCCCAATTTTATAGAGTGACCACAGACGATTCCTTTCCCTTTAGAATTTACGGAGGGCAACAAGACAATTCCAGTGTAAGGATTGCTCACCGTTCTTCCGGAGGGTATATCACAGAATCTGATTGGGAAGAAACGGCAGGGGGAGAAGCTGGGCATCATGCCATATATCCCGCCAACAATGACATTGTTTTTGGAGGAGAATATGGAGGGCTTATGCTCAGAATAAACCATGACTCTCAAGAATTTCAGGCTACTAATGTATGGCCAAACAATCCACTGGGACATGGCGTAAAAGACATGAAGTATAGATTCCAGTGGAACTATCCCCTATTCTTTTCTTCTCACAACAAGGAACGCTTATACGCCTTTAGCAATCACGTTCATTACAGCGATGATTTTGGAAACAGTTGGACAACCGCAAGCCCAGACCTAACTACCAATGACACTACAAAACAGCAAACCAGCGGAGGCCCTATCACAAAGGACAACACGGCTGTAGAGTATTACTGTACTCTTTTTGCCGCCGCGGAGGACGTAAAAAACCCTCAGATCATGTGGACAGGTTCAGACGATGGGCGAGTCCACATTAGTAGGGACGGTTTACAATCTTGGACAGAGGTGACCCCAAAGGACCTTCCTGAATTCACACAAATAAACTGCTTAGAGGCAGACCCGCACACAGAAGGAGGCGTTTATTTGGCAGGTACCCGTTACAAATGGGGTGATTTTGAACCCTATTTATACTATTCTAATAACTTCGGTAAATCATGGGAAAGAATTGACAAAGGCATTGCCCGAAATCATTTTACTAGAGCCATACGAGCGGACGAAAATAAAAAGGGTCTCATCTATGTAGGTACAGAATACGGCATGTATGCATCATTGAACAATGGCAATACATGGGAGACTTTCCAACAAAACTTGCCCATGGTTCCCATAACCGATTTAGCCATTAAAGACAGGCATTTAATTGCTGCGACTCAAGGTCGAAGTTTTTGGATTATTGATGACCTCAGTCCACTTTATGAGATGGAAGAAGAGTTTTCTGCTAAAAAACATCTCTTTACCCCTAAGCCCTCCTACTTTACCGACGGATACCAGGCAGGAACGTCTCGGACTCAGGGAACCAATCACCCTGGAGGAGTTATCCTAAACTACTATTTAGAAGAATTGGATAGCTCGACTGAGTACACACTTACCTTTTCGGATGCCGATGGAAAAGTTGTAAGGACCTATTCTAACCAAGCAAAAGAAAAGGCTAATAAATGGGAACCCAAAGCCGGATCTCACAGATTTATTTGGAATCTAAGAACCTCTTCGGTTTCCGAAGTTCCTGGCATGATTCTGTGGTGGTCAATGACCCGTGGTCCTAGAGTAGTACCGGGAGAATACACTGCCACACTATCCGACGGAACGTATTCCCAAACCGTCCCCATAACCCTACTCAAGGACCCAAGAATTACGAGTTCACAGGAGGATTTACAGGCTCAATATGATTTTCTCAATGAAATCAAAAACAACCTGGACAGCATTAATGCGGTCATTCTAGAAATCAGGAGTACACGAGAGCCCCTTGGCAAACTGCTCACTCAAATTGAAGACAGCGTTTTAAAAACCGATATACAAAAGGTATTGGATGATGGAGACCAAATAGAAAAAGCTCTCTATCAAACTCAAAATAAGTCTCCACAAGACCCTCTTAACTTTCCTATAAGACTCAACAATAAATATGGTCATGTAGGAGCTCTTGCCGAAGTGGGGAACTTTAGACCTACAGAATCCATGCTAGGGGTAAAAGAAGAGCTAGAAATAGAGATTAATCAACAGTTTATTCTATGGGAAGAAACTAAATCAAGCCTACCTTCTATCAATCGCAGAGCACGTGACCTAGAAATCCCTTATATCCAATTGGGCAGCCAAAAAACAGATTAAGATGAATGCACAAAAGTTCCCCATAGGAAAATGGCAAAGACCCTCCGATTTTGACTTGGTTCAAACCTTAAAAGATGTACTTACCCTTAGTCAACTTCCTAAAAAACTAGATGATTGGATAGAATCCTCGGAGGACACCGAATTAAAAAAGGTCTATAGAGAAGGTGGTTGGACGGGAGCTCAAGTCATCAACCACATAGCAGACAGTCATATGAATGCCTTTGTTAGATGTAAACTTACCGCTACAGAAGAAAAACCAAGTATTCTTCCCTACAGTGAGGCCTTGTGGGCAGAATTACCGGATGGAAATACCACTGATGTATCTGCCAGTCTTTCTTTAATCAACGGACTCCATGCCCGTTGGGTGCTATTTTTCCAATCACTAGAACCCAAAAATTGGGAAAGGGCTTATTATCATCCCGAATCAAAATCAGAATTTAAACTCTATGAGGTAGCTTCGCTTTATGCCTGGCATTCTAATCATCATTACAATCACTTGCTACTTATCCACAATCCGTCATAAGCCAACTTTAATTTCTAAAACATGTCTGATCAAAAGTCTGCACTACTTGCCATTCAAGAATTTTTTGAAAAGAGCCTATCTCGTGGTGGAAGCTCCTTTAAATCCAAGGGATCCCTTCCGGGCAATATGGAGTTCTCTGGAACTTTTGAAGTCATGCAGGGAAAACAAAAGGTGGACGGCCATTATTTTGCTTCCATAGTTCCAAAGCCCAAGGACATTCGTTTTTATTACTTTCCCATATACACCCACGTTTCTGAATTTGGAGAGCTCTCGCCAGAAATGAAAAAATGCCTTAAGGGAAAATCATGTTTTCACGTAAAAAAACTCACTCCCGAATTGGAAGTAGAGTTCATTGATTTGATAGATCATGGAATTAAACTCTACAAGCGCGATGGACTCATCTAAAGACCAAAAGACCCCTTGAGTGGGAAGAGTTTGAAAGAATGGATATGCGCATTGCCACCATTTTAAGAGCCGTTCCCAATCCCAAAGCAAGAAACCCATCCTACGTTCTCACTTTAGATCTAGGGGACCTAGGTCAAAAGACTTCTTCGGCATAAATCACCAAGGTTTATTCAACAGAGGACCTCATAGGAAAACAAATGGTGGTGGTCGTCAATTTTCTTCCCAAGAGAATTGCAGAGATAAAATCTGAATGCTTAGTTCTTGGTGCGTATTCTCAAGACGGTGTGACCCTTCTCTCTCCCTCGCTTCCCACAAAAAATGGAGATCGCATAGGCTAATTTTAAAAATTCACCTTGTGTGACTCAGGTTGCAGGCTGTTTTCAAAATTTTACTTATACCCTGTTATCCAGATACTTAACACTCCTAAACATGATAATAATCATAGTTTAGAATCCTGCCCCTACCTATCTTTATACCAGTTGAAAAATCAAGAACTGATGAAAAAGAATGTAGTCATATTGGGAGCAGGTACTGCAGGTACCATGATGGCAAACCACCTAATAAAAAACACAGAAAAAACCGTACACGTAACCATCATTGACGAGGCGGATGCTCATTATTACCAACCTGGATTTTTATTTATTCCCTTTGGAATCTACAAGGGACATGAGGTGGTTAAGCCCATAGACAAATACATTCCAAAGAAAGCGCTGTTCTTAAAAGAGAAGGTCATTGACCTAAAACCCGAACAAAACCTTGTTGTCACAGGAGACGGAAGAGAAGTTCCTTACGATGTACTGGTTGTAGCCACAGGTACTCAAATTGCTCCTGAAGAAATTGAAGGAATGGCTGGTCCCTATTGGCACAAAAACATATTTGATTTTTACACCTATCAGGGAGCAGTTGCTCTACACAAGGCATTAGAAAATTTTGAAGGAGGCAAATTGGTGATCAACATCGCAGAAATGCCTATTAAATGTCCGGTAGCACCTCTTGAATTTGCATTCTTGGCAGATGATTATTTTGAGAAAAAGGGAATCAGAGATAAGGTAGATATTATATACACCACCCCTTTGAGTGGTGCATTTACAAAACCTAAGGCAACGGAGGCACTCAATTATCTACTAGAAGAAAAAAACATAAAGATCATCCCTGATTTTGCCATTGCCAAAGTAGATGGAGAAAATAAAAAAATCATTGACTACGGTGGAGAAGAAATTGACTACGACCTATTGGTAGCCGTCCCCACCAATATGGGTGCAGAGGTTTTTGAAACCACAGGTTTAGGTGATGAACTCAATTATGTTCCCACCAACAAAAAAACTTTACAAACCGAAATAGCACCTAACATATTTGCCATTGGGGATGCCACAAATATTCCCGCCAGTAAGGCCGGTAGTGTAGCTCACTTTGAAGGAGAAATACTTCTGACCAATGTGCTCAACTACCTTAACGACAAACCCTTGGTAGATAGCTTTGATGGACATGCCAACTGTTTTATAGAAACCGGCAAAGGCAAAGCATTGCTTATAGATTTTAACTACCATCAGGAACCGGTAACGGGAACTTTCCCATTACCAGGAATAGGTCCACTGAGACTCTTAGAAGAAAGCCGATTAAATCACATGGGTAAAATGGCCTTTAAATGGATTTATTGGAATCTCTTAATCCCAGGAAGACACATACCTATGGTGACTCCAGAGATGAAAATGGAAGGAAAAAATGTTTAACAATTAAATTACACTATTATGGAAACACTCACAAACATCCAACTTAACCCAGAAGGGTATTTAACAGACGTAGATCAATGGAATCCAGAAGTTGCCAAACTTCTTGCAGAGGAAGAAGAAATCACTCTTACCGAGGACCATTGGAAGGTATTGGACTACCTGAGGGAACAATACAAAAATGAAGTAGCTCTAACCATTAGAAGAGTAGGAAAAAGTGGAGTCGTTACCATCAAGGAGTTTTACCAACTCTTTCCTAAGGGGCCTCTGAAAATCAGTAGCCGTTTGGCTGGAATTCCAAAGCCTGCAAGTTGTATTTAAGTCACGGAATTAAAAACTATTAAATCCACTGTTATGGAACCCTTAGAAAAACCCACTGTGAAAGCGGTAAAAGAGGATAAGAAAATTCAAAAAATGATGCTTATCCTTTCTAAAGCCACAATAGAAAATGTGTATGCCGCGTTTATTCTAGCCAATGGAGCCCGAATGGAGGGTATAGAATCTGAAATATTTTTCACCTTCTTTGGTCTTGAAGCCATTGATAAAGCCAAACTAGAACACTTGCACGTTGCCACTGTAGGTAACCCTGCAATGCACATTCCCACAATGCTTGGGGGCTTGCCAGGAATGGAAGCGTTTGCCACATCTATGATGAAAAAGGAAATGGAAAAACTAGACATTCCTCCTATAGATGAGTTCTTAGAAATTTTAACAGCAAGTGGTGTGAAACTCTGGGCCTGTAAATTGGCTATGGATATGTTCCACAAAACCGAAAAAGACCTGATAGACGATCTGGATGGTGTTCTTACCGTTGGAGATTTCTATGAGCGCGCCGGTGGCGATGGTACGCACTTGATGTTTATCTAAATCACAAAAGGGAGCCTAAAGGTTCCCTTTTTTTATTTCCATAAGTATATTACTTCAAAACATTCTCTAAATCAAAACTCACAAATTGAATTTTAGATTTCTCCTGTTTCTCGCGGACAACCAAAAGAGTTACGCCGCCAAGGTTTAGCCCTTCTCCGCATCCTTCCAGCTGAGCTAATCGATCTTCGGGCAAACCATCCACCCAAAGTTACCGTCTTCCCTCCAACCAAAACCCCTACACAGCTGCGCTGATGTGGTTTTTTTATTCCCCCTTCTTCACTTAAGTCTTCGACTTGCTCGAAGTTGGGAATAAAAAAACCCCCACGTTTTCACGTGGGGGTTTTGGTTG
>ENA-OUOG01000574-OUOG01000574.1-marine-metagenome-genome-assembly--contig:-NODE-574-length-48046-cov-8.296170_pt1 | contig 48046 bp, 39 predicted proteins | sample MGYA00248635_ERZ508505 | MGnify/ENA primary metagenome ERZ508505 (study PRJEB26176, sample SAMN06267871) | marine metagenome | isolation source: Saanich Inlet, British Columbia, Canada | place: Pacific...
GGCTATGGATGCGCCTCAATCAGTGTCGGGATTGCTGGTAGTGGCAGGATCTGTATCGTCTGAGCTTGAGCCGGAAGAGAAATGGCGTAAGCTGATGAGTTCTAAAGCACTTAGATGGCTAATGCCAAAAAGTTTCAGAGTAAGTAATGATGAAATAGTACCTGCTAAAGAGGAGCTGATTAAAATGGTTCCCTTGTGGTCCAATATAACGTGTCCTGTTCAGATTATTCAAGGAGGTCAAGATAGATTAGTGCCGGCTGGGAATGAAGATTATGCAGAAAAGATGCTCGTAAACGCATCTTCTGTTCGGGTATATAGACTGCCAAAAGAAAATCATTTTATACCTTTTACTCGACCAGAATTACTCACCGAGGCGTTACTTCGATTTTAATCTGATTTCAATTGTTATTTTGGACTCAGACCAGCTGAAAACGGGTGGCCTAAAAGAATACCCAAACTCATGTTTTTGGGCTTTTATTCAGCTTTCTTCTTTTACTGACGTCTACTAAAAATCGGTTAGCGAGAAGTTTTCTACCTAGCAGCACGGAGTACCTCATCTTTGATCGGTCACTTAAATTGAAGGTGGTGGTAAAGGTTTCACCTTTTAGCTCAATACGCAGCTTAACCTGGAAACGCAATGTTTCTATGCCGTTGGAGCTGCGTACTTTTTTAACCTTGTATTTCTTAGTAATGTGCTTTTTACCAGTGTACAGTTTGTGACGTGGATTTAGGAGGGTGAAGGACAGCACAGTGTCTCCTTCACTATCTTCTTTTTCTTCTGCATAGCAGCAATCGATAGCGCTATTGTACGCTCCGGTATCCGTTTTGGTACGTAATTGTGAAATGTTTTTTTTGGGGATATTTATATCCTCATGCATTCCTATTATTTCCAGTGATTTATCATCCATCGTTTAGAGCCACCTTTTTCTTTTGAATAAGTATAATATAAAGACTACGACCAAAAGCATTAATCCAAGAACCGCAGGATATCCCCAGTTAAATTGAAGCTCAGGGATGTATCTGAAATTCATCCCATAGAGTCCTGCTATAAAAGTAATGGGGATAAAGATGGCTGACATAATAGTCAGTAGCTTTATCATCTCATTTAGCTTATTGTTTTGTTGTGCAAAATGTAGGTCGGAGAGGTTTTTAGTGTGCTCAAGCTGTCGACTAAAAGAGTCTATACTGTATTTAGCATTGTGACTGATGGAGTTGAATAGTTTCTTTACTAAGTCTGAGAGCAAAAAGAATTCAGATGCGGTAATACCTTCAAGCACGTCTCCCGCTGCTCGGACATCTTTATGTGTCTGTAGCAGCTCTCTTTTTGCGTCGTGTAAGTTGTGTAGACCTACTTCTTTGTAGTCCTCATTAATACTTTCTTCTAGTTTTAGTAACTCCTCTTCTGACTCGTCACTGATTAGTGTATATTGATCTATGAGCGCATCACAGAGTAAAAAGAAGAGGTAGTCTGCTCCCTTTTTACGGATAAGACCATAGTTGTTTTCAATGCGTATTCGAATGTGGTCGAATACATCTTCTTTTACCTCCTGTAGACTAAGAAGTACACCTTCACTGAGTATGAAACTGATATGCTCAGATCCATCAAAATTTGGTTTCTTCATTTTGAAAGAGCAGAAAAGGTGCTTCTCTGTAAACCAGTATTTAGAACGCAGCGAAAAGTCCACTGCATCTGCCATCATAAAGGGGTTGATGCCAAGGTACTCCTCTATTTGTTCTAAAGTTTGTTTGTTTTCTAACGGATATAGATTTAACCAAGTAGTTTGATGGGGGTGAAGCGATAGAAAATCTTTTGTTTGGTCCCAGTGCTGGTCGGTTAATCTCTTGTAGCCTTTATCACTATAAACTATGCAGTCGATGAATACTTGTCCGTCGTCCTTCTCTAAGTTCAGGGTTATCGGACTCTGAAATAATTTTTTAGTCCTCTTTTTTCGGCTCATTGTTTTTGTAGACTAATGTTCTGTGAGGAAACGGGATTTCGATTTTATTCGCTTCAAAAGCTTTTTTGACGGAATAGAATAAATCAGTTTTAAGTAGGAAACCTTCTTCTTGTGAGTCTGTCCAAATGTAAGCCCTCAAAGTAATGGAGGAATCGGCCCAATTTATAATCCTAACGTCTACCGCTGGATGGTTTAGCTCTTTGTCTAAATTGGAGCGGTAATCTCTAAACAAGGGGTGCTGTACGGCCTGTTCTTGTATGATTTTCTTAGCTACATCTACATTAGAGTCGTAACTAATCCCAAAAGGTATTCTATTCATAACTCGCGCATCTTTTATATGTGAGTTATGTATAGTTTCGGTACTTATAAGCGAGTTAGGGATCACTATTCTTTTGTTTTCGAAGTCCTTAATAATCGTATGCCTTAAGGTGATATCCTCTACATATCCTTCATCGAGTTGACCGACTTTTATAAGATCTCCAACGCGAAAGGGCTTAAAGATTACTAAGAAGATACCTCCTATAATATTGGAAAAAGCTTGCTGTGAAGCAAAACCGAGGATAGCTGCAAAAATACCCGCACCCGCAAAGAGCGTCTTACCGATATCCTTGAAGGGAGGAATAGAGTAGATTATGGCGATACATGCTATGGTATATATCAGGAAGGATAAGGTGTTGTATAAAAATTTGAGTCCAGTTACCTTAGTAATATCGTCTGAAGGATCACTGTACGTCTTTCGAATACTTCGTCTAATGAGTGCTTTACCTATCTGAACGAGTAAGTAGGAGCCAACTGTGATAGCGGCTATCTGTATTAGCTCTGCTTTGCCTGCACTTATTACCATCTAATAAGAGCACTTGCCCATGTAAATCCACTACCAAAAGCTGCAAGGCAAATAAGGTCACCTTCTTTTACTTTACCAGCTTGTTTCGCTTCAGCTAGTGCTATAGGTATACTAGCTGCCGTAGTATTCCCATATTTTTGTATGTTGTTGAATACTTGGTCTTCACCTAACCCCATTTTTTTCTGTACAAATTGAGATATACGTAGATTAGCTTGGTGAGGTATGAGTAGATTAAGATCCGATGCAGTTAAGTTGTTTTGATGGAGCGCTTCATTGATTACTTCAGGGAAACGTGTGACCGCATGTTTGAAGACGAAAGTCCCGTTCATGTATGGGAATATCGCTTTATCTTCTTTGCCTTTTCCGTCTATTATTTCTGGTACCCATCTACGTGTGCTAGGACCTATGAGTGTGAGCTCTTCGGCATATTCTCCTTGTGAGTGAAGGTGGGTGGACAGGATCCCCCTATCTGATGATGGACTCTTGGATACAATTGCTGCTCCAGCACCATCACCGAAAATCACAGAAACTCCTCGTCCTCGCGTAGTTTTATCCAAGCCACCACTATGGTATTCAGACCCTACAACTAGTATATTGGTATACATACCCGTTTTGATGTACTGATCTGCGATGGAGAGGGCATACACGAAGCCACTACATTGATTTCGCACGTCTAAGGCGCCAATAGTGTCTAGACCTAGATCCTTTTGCAATGTAACTCCTGGTCCTGGGAAATAGTAATCAGGACTAAGTGTGGCGAAGATTATAAAATCTATTGCTGACTTATCTATGCCTGCATCGGCTATAGCGTTTTTAGAGGCTTCTAAGGCCATGGAAGATGTGCTCTCGTCATTGTTTATCCATCGGCGTTCTTTGATACCGGTACGCTCAGTAATCCACTCGTCATTGGTATCGATTATTTTAGAAAGGTCTTCATTAGTTACTACGTTAGCTGGCACGTAGTAACCCATACCTTTTATGATTGCACTATTCATTGGTGCAATTTAATAAGAAAATACATAACTACATGTTTGTATTTTTAAAGTATTGGGAGGCCCATTAATGAAATGGGCAGAAAAGTTTAGGTGTTAGAAATTAGTCGGAGTATGTCGTCCTTATGATAATTCTCTTGAGTATAATTTGGCGCTTATGAAACTAAAAGGTTTTTTTTGATGTTAATATAACAAGCAATGAAAAGTATTTTAGTTGTTCTATTGTTTACTTTCTCCTTATTTTTAGGTAAAGAGGGCTACGGTCAAAATGCTCAAAGTTCAGGTAAGGATTTTTGGTTTGGATACATGGAGAATCTAAGTCCAGGTGTAAATAATACACCAGAGTTCATTGTTCAGCTCTTTGCAATTGATGCAGATGCAAGTGTAGAAATAGAAATACCTGGACGAAATTATAAGCGTAACGTTTTTTTGATGGCTGAGGAGGTATTGGACATACAGTTGCCTTCTTTTGATTTAGAACCACGTGGTTCTGGAGTTACCTCTTCTTTAGCTGTGCACTTAACCTCTACATCGAATATAGATGTGGTAGCCATTCACAGTCGTGCTTTTTTCTCTGCAACTACCCGGCTTTTACCTACCGCAAGTTTAGGAACAGATCATATGATACTGGCTGCAAAAGACTATCGAAACCAGTCTCCTTCGTCTATGTTAGTAGTCGCTACAGAGAATGACACAGAAGTGAAAGTGTGCCAATCACCTTGCGGGGCGAAAGGGGAGTTTCGATTTCGTCTTAATCAGGGTGAAACCTATCAATTTCAGTCTCCTGAGGACCTTACGGGTACAGAGATAATAGGCAATAAGCCAATAGCGGTCTTTTCTGGAGCAAAACAGGCGGCATTAGTAGAAGGTGACGATAGCCATATTTATAATGCTATGCCACCTCTGAATTATGCTGATACTGTTTTTGCAGCGGTTCCTCACCCAAGGGTAAAGGAAAGTAGTTATTTGTCTATCCTATCTCTGTCTGATGATACTCGTGTAACAATTGGCGGTAACACCGTTTTTGTGAATCGAGGTGAAAAAAGAGATGTAAAGTTTAACGTACCTCTAATTATTAAAGGTTCAAAGCCTTTTTTTGTGAGTCAATATAACAGTGGCTCGAGCGCATTTCTAATGGGAGGAACCTTCGGACCATCGGTAAGGCTGCTTGTTCCTCTTAATTCTAGAGTGAAAAAAATGAGTTTTAACACAAAAAAAGATATTGAATGGTATGGATTTCAACTCATTCATGGGCTGTGTATAATAGCAGAAGACACAACTAATTTAAGACTAAATACTAACCCGATTAGTAATTTTATTAAAATTCCAAACAGTGTTTATTTTTATAGTACCCAAGTCATAGATAGCGGTACTTACAATTTAGAATCACCAGTGGGTTTTATTGGAAATGTGTATGGCTCATCTCCTGCAGAATACTATACGTTTTCGCTGGGCTATAATGATTCGTTGCTAGTAAATAGTAGAATTCAATCAGCATCGGACGATTGCAGCAAGTGGAGAATCGCGTCTAATCTGAATAATGGAGAATTTCAAATATTGGAAAATGGGTCTGCAATAGACGGCAGTGATTTCGAAATATACGATTCCAGAGCAAATCTAGTTTACAAGAACACCTATATCAAAATTAACAAACAAGTATTCAAACCAAATTTAGCTATTGGAATGTATTATTTACGCTTTGATTCTTGCAACACCACAAAGAAATTTGTGGTAAAGAATTAGCTTTTGTAATTGTCAGATAAGCTTATTTTAGCTTACGTGCTACTTCTACTTCACGGAAACCTTCTATGAGGTCATATTCTTGAAGATCGTTGTAGTTTTTAATTTGTATACCACATTCGTATCCTTTAGCTACTTCTTTCACGTCGTCTTTGAAACGCTTCAGTGTATCTATTTCGCCCGTGTACACAACAACTCCCTCACGTATAATGCGGACTTTGTTGCTTCTATACATCTTACCTTCTGTTTGCATACATCCAGCTATCGTTCCTACTTTAGTGATTTTAAATACCTCACGTACTTCTGCTGTACCTGTGATTTCTTCTTTCACATCAGGAGATAACATACCCTCCATAGCAGCTTTTATTTCTTCTATAGCTTGGTATATAATACTGTATTGCTTTATTTCTACACCTTCACTTTCGGCTAGTTTCTTAGCAGTTGGCATAGGTCTAACTTGGAATCCTATTACGATGGCATCTGAAGCTTTCGCAAGCAATACATCATTATCTGTAATTGGTCCTACAGACTTTTGTATGATTTTTACTTCTATCTCTTCTGTAGAAAGTCTTAGCAATGAATCAGAAAGTGCTTCACTACTACCATCTACATCCGCCTTGATAATCAATTTAAGTTCTTGGAAATTACCGATGGCTAGTCGCTTACCTATGGTATCTAGCGTAAGCATAGACGTAGTACGTATGGACTGCTCTCTTTGCAGTTGTTCACGTTTGTTGGCTATGTCTTTAGCTTGACTTTCATCTGAAAGTACTTGGAAAGTCTCACCTGCTGCTGGCGCTGCGGAGAAACCAAGTATCGATACCGGAGATGCTGGTCCAGCTTCTTTCATAGACTTACCACGCTCATTAAACATGGCTTTTACTCTAGCATAATGCTGTCCTGCTATAAGTGCGTCACCTACTCGAAGTGTACCTTCACTTATGAGCATGGATGCTACTACACCTCTTCCTTTTTCTATCTTAGCCTCAAGTACTGCACCTTTAGCATTTTTGTTAGGATTAGCTTTTAATTCAAGTAGTTCAGCTTCTAAACTTACCTTTTCAAGTAGTTCTTCTATGTTGATACCTTTTTTGGCAGATATCTCTTGACACTGAAATTTACCGCCCCACTCTTCTACTAAGATATTCATAGCAGAAAGTGATTCTCTAACTTTGTCAGGATTGGCTCCCTCCTTATCTATCTTATTGATGGCAAATACGATAGGTACATCGGCGGCTTGCGCATGGCTAATAGCCTCTTTTGTTTGTGGCATTACCACATCATCTGCAGCTATTACGATAATAGCGATATCTGTAACCTGAGCACCCCTTGCACGCATAGCGGTAAACGCCTCGTGACCAGGAGTATCTATGAAGGTCATTTTGTTACCATTCTTGAGTTGTACCTCATAAGATGCTACGTGCTGTGTGATACCACCGGCTTCTCCAGCGATTACATTGGCACTACGTATGTGGTCTAGTAAGGATGTCTTACCATGATCTACGTGACCCATTACTGTAACGATTGGGTGACGAGGTAGCATATCCTCTTCTTGATCTTCTTCTTCCTCGATTTCTATAGTTTCATCTGCATCTACAAAGTTTACTTCATAATCGAATTCTTCTGCTACTATCTGTATGGTCTCAGCATCTAGACGCTGATTGATGGATACCATTAGTCCTAGAGAAAAACAGGCGCTAATAATTTCATTCACGTTTACATCCATCATATTAGAAAGGTCATTAGCTGTTACAAATTCCGTAACATCTAATATTTTACTTTCTTCGATATCCTGTAATTGTTTCTCTTCCCACTTTTTCTTGTGCTCTTGTCTACGGAACTTTCTAGCTTTCTTTCTGACCTGCCCACCATGTGATGGAGTCTGCTTACCACTAGACATTCTAGCAAGCGTTTTCTTGATTTTTTCCTGTATTTCCTTTTCAGAAACTTCGGCTTTTTCACCAGGTTTTCCTCTGCCTGTAGTGCGTTCTGTCATTAGCTTATCCGCAGTAACTTTCTCTCCGCGTATACGCTTGCGCTTTTTCTTAGGCTCGTCTTTCTCTTTTTTTGTACGTTTTACTGGTGGTTTGATTACGATCTTACCTAGTACCTTCGCACCTTCAAGCTTTGTATACTCCGTACCTATATCTTCAGGTTCCACTTTTTCAGCGGGTTGTTGATCTTTCTTGGTTGGCTCAACCTTACCTTTTGACACCTCTTTTTTAGGCTCGTCTTTCTCTTTTTTAGACGTTGGAGTTTCCTTTTTAGGTTCTACTTTTTTGCTTTTTGGGCCTTTATGTTTAAAAGAAGAAGGATCAATATTGATTTTACCTAAGACCTTAAGGTTACCAGTTTCGTCTGACTCTTCTACTGGAGTCATTATCGGAGTTTTAGGTTTTTCTATTGCAGGCTTTTCTTCAGCTTTTGGAGGCTCTGGCTTTTTTTCTACAGGCTTTTCCTCTGCCTTGGGTTTCGGTACCTTAGGCTCCTCAGGAGCTTTATGTGTATTGTCCTTTATAAATATTGTAGACTCCGGTTTGAATTCAGGAGCCGGAGGTTCAGGTTTTTTAGTTTCCCGAATCTCTTGCGTCTTTACGTCCTTACGTATGTTTATTTCGAGTTGTTGAGATTCCTCTTTGGCTTGTTTATCTTTTTGATAATAACCGATCAACTCTTGGTACATGGCGTCATCAAGTTTTGCAGTGATTTTACTCTCTACTTCAAAACCTTTGTCGCTCAGGTGATCTACGATAGTTTTCCAACTAACGTTAAACTCTGTTGCAACCTTATTAATTCTATATGTCTTTTTTTTATCAGCCATCTATTGCTACGCAGTGTTCGAAAATAATACTTTAAGTGCTTTATAGCAGTACTATTCGAATTCCGCTTCTAGTATTTTTTTAATTTCCTCTATCGTTTCTTGCTCTAACTCGGTTCTAGAGATAAGGTCAGCATTACTCATATCTAACACGCTTTTAGCGGTGTCAAGTCCTATGCCTTTTAGCTCATCCAGTATCCAAGTATCTATTTCATCTGCAAACTCGTCTAAGTCTACATCCATGTCTTCCTCTTCATTCGATTCACGGTATACATCGATGTTGTATCCTACTAGTTTACCAGCTAGTTTTATATTATGCCCACCCTTACCAATTGCTAAAGAAACTTGGTCTGAAGGTAAGAATACGTCTGCTTTGCCTTCTTCGTCATTTATGACGATGCTAGACACTTTTGCAGGACTAAGACTACGTTGTATTAATAACTGTATGTTAGAAGTGTAGTTGATAACATCAATGTTCTCATTTTTCAACTCTCTCACTATACCGTGTATACGACTACCTTTCATACCTACACAAGCACCTACTGGATCTACGCGGTCATCGTAGCTTTCTACAGCTACTTTCGCTCTTTCTCCTGGTTCTCTCACTATTTTCTTAACAGTAATTAGGCCATCTAGTATTTCAGGTACTTCTAGTTCAAAGAGTCTTTCTAAGAATTCTGGGGCAGTTCTTGACAGGATAATCTTAGGGTTAGAGTTGTACATTTCTACGCGTAATACGACTGCACGAACACCATCTCCTTTTTTGAAGAAGTCACGTGGAATCATCTCACGCTTTGGAAGTATTAGCTCATTGCCTTCATCATCCAAAATCATTATCTCGTTTTTCCAGATTTGATATACTTCACCAGTAACAATCTCGCCTACTCTATCTTTATATTTTTTGTAGAACTCATCTTTTTCTAGCTCAAGCACTTTGGATAGCAGTGTCTGGCGAGCGGTAAGGATAGTCCTACGCCCAAAGGATGCCATGTCTATATCCTCTATAGCCTCTTCACCTATTTCATAATCTTCTTCTAGCTTCTTGGCGTCTTCTATATTGATTTCCTTATTCGGGTCTTCAACTTCGCCCATGTCTACGATTTCCCGGTTTCGGTAAATCTCAAGGTCACCATTATCCGTATTTACAATAACGTCAAAATTATCATCCGACCCGTATTTTCTGCGGATCATGGTTCTAAAAACGTCTTCGAGCACTCTCATCATAGTGGCTCTGTCTATGTTTTTAAATTCTTTGAATTCTGAAAACGATTCTACTAGCTGTAAGCTCATTTCTTTTTGCGTTTAAATGATATTTTTACTGTACTTTTAATAATATTTTCCAAGAGTATTACTCTTTCTTCTTTTTTATGCTTGGAGACGTTTACACTCAGGGTAATATCACTGTCTCCTACGGCTATTAATTCACCCTCTACTAACTCTTCATCTGCTAGTATTAGTTGAAAATCTCTACCTAAGTGCTGAGGATACTGTCGTATATCCACGAGTGGCTGATCCGCCCCAGGTGAAGATATTTCGTATCGTATAGGTGTATCTTCAGTATACTCTTCATCTAGTATACCGGAGATTTTTCTGCTCAGTTTGGTACACAACTGTATGCTTACACCTTCGGCTCCATCTATAAAAAACTTAAGATCAGTTTCGGCTTGATTTGTATCAATTCCTACTAAAAAAGAGTCCGTCTCTTCGAGCTCTTTATTTATTATGCGTGTTATGAGATCTTTAATTGCCAAAATTATCCTAAGAAAAAAGGGGCCACTGACCCCTTTCCTGCTTTTTTATGTGGTGCAAATGTAGTTTAAAACATGTGGATTACAAAACATAAGCTTACCGTAATATGATGTTTGCATCGTATTTTTTTTTAAAATGCGCTTAATTTTGGCACCATGAAAAGAAATGTTACTACTGTCAAAGTACTTCTACTAGCTGGATTGTCGTTTGTGTTTATGGCTAATAGAGGTGGGTCGCCCGGTGGTAGAACTGGTTCTACTACAGATGTGGGTACCTGTGCTACACAAGGTGGATGTCATGGACCTAAGACTCCTATCCAACAAGAATTACTGAGTGGAGACTTCCCTAGTACAGGGTATTCTCCGGGTAGCAGTTACAATATCACACTTAAACCTACAAATACGGGCACAAGAGTATGGGGTTTTGAGTGCATAGCAGAGGATGGAAATGGCAATGCGGTGGGCGTATTTACCAGTAATGAAGATGCGAATGAACAAGGTAATGGCCGACGCGCGACCCACAAGTTTGCCTCAACATCTTCTGCGGCCGGAAGTACCGAGTGGACTCTTGACTGGACCGCACCAGCAGCAGGCACAGGAGATATCACCTTTTATGTATCGGTTTTAGCTGCTAATGGTAATGGGACTACAAGCGGGGATAATGTGATAATTGACACAATGGTAATACGTGAAGGACAAGTATCTTCTATATCCGACGTCATAGAAAATGAGATTCGCTTATATCCAAATCCGGTAGTAAATGAATTGCATATAGCTAGTAAGCACGTTATCAATAGCGGCTTACTTCAAGTTTTTGACCCTAAAGGCCTTCTAGTGATAAGTACTGAAATGAGAGAGACTATATCAGTACAAAACTTGGCAGCGGGTACGTATTATGCTAAGATTAGTCAAGGAAACCAGTTGGTTACTAAGACGTTCGTGAAGCAGTAAGTTTATTTCTTCTTTAGGAAATAGATCAGAGAACTTGATTTCTCTTTATTGAAAAAGGATATTATCAGGCTGTACAATCCCTTGAGGACGGATATAGGTAAAAAGGTGAATCCTGGTTTATAAGAAGCACTAACCATGGAGTTAAAAAACGGATCCAGTGGTAACCTATATTTTTTTACCACTTTAAAACCGCGAGCTTCGGCAAAACGAGACAACGTATCTGGTGTGAAATGCCATAAGTGTCTCGGGGTGTCATAGGCTGCCCAGTATTTGCCATATAGTTTTGCATCTGGCGAGTCACTATTAGGTAAAGCTAGTATCAGAGTGCCGTCTTTTTTTAATGATTTTGAGAAAAGTTCAAAGTATTCATCATAAGTGTATACGTGCTCAAACACGTGCCAAAGGCTGATAATATCATAGTCCGTATCTAGTTTGCCGGCTAAAAACTCTTCCGGGTTTTTGGCGTGTATACCAAACTTATCTTTGCATAGCTCCACCGCTTTATCACTTATCTCTACACCGGTAACATCATAGCCATTTTGCTTCATATGATTTACGAAATAGCCAGAACCAGAGCCCACATCAAGAAGTTTTTTTCCTTCAGTACTCTTTTTGATTTTACTCAATTTAAAATTGAGCATAAGTTTTCGAGCATAGTGGTAAACGCTGTAGATTACTCCGCTTTTGGTATCACTGTGCTCCACATATTCCTCACTATTGTAGTATGGTCCTATGTTTTCTGCAGTAGGTGCATTTGATGTAAATTTAAAATTACAGGAATTACACTGAGATATGGTATATGCTTCTTTGCTCACAAGCCAGTCCGGTACTTCCGTGAATACAGTAAATTGGCTAGAACTACATACGGGACAAGCGGAAATATGGAATGTGCTACTCACAGTATTTTTTTTACTTTGTGCAAATAAACTAAACTTCAACCCTTCGAAACGGCTAAATGGGCGTAAAATTTTCGAAATGCAACTATAAATGAACTATACTCGTCTGCTCTTTTGCACTATCTGTAGACTTTATGAACTAAATATTTATTTTCGCCGATAGATTATAAGAAATCAACAAAAGACAAAACCGAATGAATAATTTTAAACGAGTAAATACCATCTTTGGCTGGGTCACCTTCCTGATAGCTATGGCGGTATATATTATGACATTAGAGCAGTCCGTAAGTTTGTGGGACTGTGGAGAGTTTATATCAGCGTCTTATAGATTGCAAGTAGTTCACCCACCAGGAGCGCCGTTGTTCCTTATGTTGGGTAGGATATTTACTATGTTTGCTACTCCTGCGACTAATGAGGTAGCTATAGCAGTAAATATGCTAAGTGCTGTAGCGAGTGCCGCCACAGTAATGTTTACTTTTTGGATTACTACTCACTTTGCTAAAAAGATTTTAAGAGTTGATTTGAATGCTACTTCCGTGGAATTAGGAAATAGCATTGCTATAGTTGGTGCTGGTCTAGTAGCAGCATTGTCTGTGACATTTATGGATACTTTTTGGTTTAGTGCGGTGGAAGCAGAGGTTTATGCAGGATCTTCCTGCTTTATGGCTTTAGCTTTTTGGGCTATTCTGAAATGGGAGAAAGTAAAAGATGAACCTACTTCGGATAGATGGATTATTTTCATCGCCTATATTGTAGGTCTTGGTATTGGTCTTCACCTGTTGAATATACTTGTAGTACCTGCTATTTTGCTTTACTACTTCTTCAATAAGTATGATGCTAGTGTAGCAAACGTAATTAAAGCTACTCTTATTGGACTTGGCTCCATAGCATTGCTTCAGTGGGGTATCATCCCAGGCACACCTATGGTGGCTTCAAATTTTGATTTGTTTTTTGTGAATACACTAGGCCTTCCTTTTAATTCTGGAGTCCTTGCTTTTATGGTAGTGATGATAGCTACTATAGTTACTTCGCTGATGTATACACACTCGGGGAATAAGCTGGCAGGATCTATCGCTTTAGTTGGTTTCTTAATGATTATGGTGCTATCCGGATGGAGTTCATTCTTAGTAGGCATAGTGAAAATAGGCATCATAGCTGGTACTATCTACGCAGTGTACACTTCTCAGAAAACAAGCAAGAAGGTGATTGCGAATACAGTAATACTGTGTCTTGGTTTTATTATGATAGGATTCTCATCTTATGCTATGGTAGTGATACGATCTATCGCAGAGCCGGCTATAGATATGAATGATCCACAGGATGCACAGAGTCTCCTTAGTTATATTAACAGAGAGCAGTATGGATCTAGACCACTTGTATATGGTAGCTACTGGAATGCTAGACTGACCGCTATAGAAGAGGGTAAGACTCAGTACAGAAGAGGTGAAGATGGTACCTACCAAGAGGTAGGAACCAAGCAGGAGCCTGTATATGATGAGCGTTATTCTACTATTCTCCCACGTATGGGCGATATGTCAGAAAAATCTAAATACTACCCTATTTGGTGCGGTATGGAAGATATGTTTATGTCTATAAACACCTTAGAACAAAAGGTCAAAGCAGACCCTACAAACAGCGACTTAAGAACTCAGCTAGAGGCCGCTCAGATGACGAAACCTAAGTTCAGTAATAATATGACATTCTTGTTCAAGTATCAGATAGGCTGGATGTATATTAGGTACTTCATGTGGAACTTTGTAGGTAGACAAAATGACCTGCAAAACGTTACGGGAAGCAGTCAGCAAGGGAATTGGATATCGGGTATAGATGCCTTTGATGAGTGGAGACTTCAAGCTCCGGCTGATGTGCCTTCACAAATGGAATACAATAAAGCAAGAAATACCTATTACTTTTTACCATTGCTACTGGGACTGCTTGGTATCATAGTGATGTATAAGAAGAGTAAGATGGATTTTTATACGGTGCTTGTAATGTTCTTATTTACAGGTTTACTTGTAGTGATTTATCTAAACCAGCCTCCTATGGAACCACGCGAACGAGACTACACCTTTGCAGGGTCATTTCAGACCTTCTGTATCTGGATAGGCTTGAGTGTGCTCTTCTTTGTAGACTTGCTAAAAGATAAAGTGAACCGCACGGCTGTAGCTTCTGTAGCAACAGTAGTGGCGTTACTCGCGGCTCCATATCTTATGGGGTCTCAAAATTGGGATGACCACGACAGATCAGGAAGAGAGCTCGGCTTGTCTTTCGCCAAAAACTACTTGAATAGTTGTGAGGAGAATGCGATTTTATTTACCAATGGGGATAACGATACGTACCCTCTATGGTATGCCCAAAACGTAGAAGGAGTGCGTACTGATGTGCGCGTAATTAATTTAAGCCTATTGCCTACTGAATGGTATAGTAGTGCGCTTCGAAGAAAAGTGTTTGACTCGGAAGCATTACCGCTTGGAGTACCTGCAGAAAAAATGGTTGCAGGAAAGCGAGATTATGTGCGTTTCTTTGAAAACAAATCATTTCCACAAGCACAGTTCTACCCATTAGATCAAGTACTGGACTACATTACTAGTGACGATAAGAGCAAAATGCAGATGACGAATAGCGGTGAACTGATCAATGTGTTCCCAGTGAAAAATTTCAGCGTAGATGTAGACAAGGCAGCTGTACTTGCAACTGGATATGTGCCGGCCAAAGATACTGCTAAGATAGTCGATAAGATGTACTGGAACATAGGCAGAACTGGATTAAGTAAAGGAGACCTTATAGTGTTAGACGTGATATCTGAAAATGCTAAGACAGGGTGGAAAAGACCTATCTACTGGACGACTACAACTGGATCTTCAGTATATTTAAACTTGGATAAATACCTAAGACATAACGGTCTTACCTATCAGCTTCTTCCTATAGAAGCAAATAGAAGAATGAGAGGAATGGATGACATGGATTTGCTTTACGACAAGCTTATGAACGTCTATGAGTGGGGAAATATGGAAGAAGGTACCATGTTCCTTGATGAGAAGGCACAACTAGTCCCTCAAAACTTGAGGTCACTGTTTGTACAAGTTGCAGACTATTATAGCAATAGAGGCCAAGACGATACAGCTACCGCCGTATTGGATAAATGTTATGCGTCTATACCTGAATCTTTGCTTCCTATGAATTTAAGGTTGAAGGCGGCAAGTGCAGATATATATTACAAAGCGGGACAGATAGAAAAGGGAGATAAAATGCTGACTGAAGCCGGTGATGATGCCTATGAAATGGTAAACTACTATAAAAAGTATAAAACCAAAGGTCTTCAGAATGTAGAGTCAGAAAAACGAGAGAATGTCGAGATTCTGAGAAATCTAGGACCGCTAGCTAAGCAGTATAATAGAGATGAGCTAGCTAAAAAGTATACAGATCTCTTCACTCAAGCCAGCACAGTGTATTAGCATAGTGTCTGCTACGAAAAGAATCTATGAGTAAAGAAGGAATAGTAATAGGCTATCACGCTGTAGAAGAGCTTCTGCAAAGTGGCACCACTATAGGTAAAGTATACGTTAACAATCAGGCGGATAAACGAAAAATAGGAGTACTACGACAGCTCGCTAAGGCAAGCGATACTCCTTTTTCGATGGTGCCTGTTGAGAAGCTTAACCGTATTTCTAAGGCCAACCATCAAGGCGTTATCGCGATTAAAAGTCCTATTGAGTTTGTGCCGTTGGAGGAGACGGTCACGCGTATGTTTGAAGAGGGGAAACCTCCTAAAATTGTAGTATGTGACGGAATTCAAGATATTCGAAATATAGGTGCGATATCTCGTTCATGTTTGGCCTTTGGTGTCGACCTGATGATTGTTGGAGTGAAAGCCAATGCTGAAATAGGAGACGGAGCTGTAAAATCATCTGCAGGTGCATTGCTTAAGATGCCTGTAGCTAGAGTGAGTAGTTTGTCCTCTACGCTTACTTATTTACAAAGCTGGGGAATTAAGCAAATAGCTCCAAATGAGAAGGTAGAAGAAGCTTTGCGATACGATACGTTCAGTAATTTAGACTCATGGGTACTTTGGATGGGAAATGAAGATAAGGGTCTGTCAAAGGAGCGTATGGCTCTGATGGATAAGACTGTAAGGATAGAAATGCCTGGTACTACTGATTCTCTTAATGTGTCTGTGGCTACGGGCATTGTTCTTCACGCATTAACTATCAGATAATCAGCAAGTTGAATTTATATTATTTCGTTTATTTGGTTAATAGCTAAAAAAAATTATTTTCGCAGCAAGTTTGGGAGGGATTGGAAGATTTTAATCTCTTGAAAAAACTAACTTTATTAAAAAAACGATAACTTAATGTATTGGACTTTAGAATTAGCATCTTACTTAGATGACGCTCCTTGGCCAGCAACTAAGGACGAACTTATTGACTTTGCTATCAGAACTGGTGCACCTTTAGAGGTGGTAGAGAACCTACAGGAACTAGAAGATGATGGTGAACCGTTTGAAACAATTGAAGAAATCTGGTCTGAGTATCCCTCCACGGATGATTACTTCTTTAACCAAGACGAATTATAATAAAATTATAAATGACTTAATCAAAAGCCTCACTAGTCTACTAGTGGGGCTTTTATAGTATAGGGCGTATTACTTATAGGTAGTTCATTCCCAAGTATCCAAGGGTTTAACGTCTTCAATACATGGTAGTTAGTTCCTAATTGAGTGGCATATTCAGATATGTTTTCTACGGTGCTATCTACAGTGATAGTAATAGTGGGGATGCTCCCGTAATAGTGTTTATCGTCCAAGTGATATCCATATAGCTCAGGGTTTTGCATAATGGTTTTGAAGGCCAATATTCTAAAGATATATCGAGCAGTCTCACTATTGAGGTGTAAATCATAATAGTCTGATACGTGTTGTTTATTTAGGTCTCTTTGTACTCCGTTAGTTCCTCTATTGTAAGCAGCTGCTGCTAGTGTCCAACTGCCAAATTTCGCTTTATTTTCCAGCAGGTACAGGCATGCGGCTTCAGTCGCTTTTTCCAAGTGATATCGTTCATCTATATCAGCAGTTACCTCTAGTCCATAGTCTTTAGCGGAGGACGACATAAACTGCCACACTCCTCTAGCGCCTGCAGATGATACTGCATTTTGTAGACCGCTTTCGGATACCGCTAGGTACTTGAAGTCATCAGGAACCCCATGACGCTTGAGGATTGGCTCTATAATCGTGAAGTACCATTTACTTCGCTTGATAATTAGTGTAGCATTGCTTTGCCAAAATGTGTTGACTAAAAGCTCTCTATCTAGACGCTCTTTTATTTCAAACTTATCCAATGGAACTCGCTCACCGCAAAAATCTAAAGACTTGGGTATTGGTACAGGATATATTTGGATGCCTGCAGTTATCTTATCTTCTTGCTCCTCTATCTCTGAATATCTGGACGCTATAATTACACTAAGTAATAAGGTAGCGGATAGTAGTATAGTGAGTGCAGATTTTTTATTCATCAAATAGGTGTTTTCTTTAAAATAGTAAACCAATTTCGAAACTAAGATTTCTTATAATTCCGCCAGTACCTGTGGTAGGGAATACTCCTATGAAATTGACCCTGTCATTGGCATTCGTTAAGCTTAACTTAGCACCGACTTGTAGACCTACAGCTGTTCCTTTTAGATGATAAAACGTGGCTAGTCCCGCGTCATAAGGACTAAAATTAAGATCACTTGTCTTCGGCTTTTGAGTGGCTCCTAGGTACAGTGATGAGAGCGATAAGTACGAGGCGTAGGGCCCTGAGGATATACTGTGATTACTACCTTTAAAGGTATAGCGCGGCATCACTGCTACATCAAGATAGAAGAGGGATATCTCTGAATACCCGGTATCTCCGTTAGAAAATTTGGAGCCTCGAAAACTGGCTGCAAGTTCGGAGTACAGACTCCAGGCTTTCTGCTGGTTATAGATGTGATAAGCTCCCGCGGTGTATCCAAACTTGGGCCTTGGATTTTGCAATTCGTCTCCTACTAGTGTAGAGATGTTTATACTTGTTTTGATACCCAATTTATGATTATCAGACACCGCGTCTTGAGCACTGACCGCGCTGTAAAGGCTTAGGTTGATTATCAAGATGAGGTAGTATCGCATTTAGTCTATTTTCTTTCCTTGAAGTGCTTTAGCTATACTGTGGTCCATCGCCTGTTCAGCAAATTGGCGGCTATAGTTATTCAGCTCTTCAGTTTGTATAACGATGGCTTCATTGTTTTTAGCATCTAATGCCGATTTTAGTTTAGCCATGTACCCACGTATGCCATCTACATCAGCTGTAGAGAGTATTGCGTTGTTTTCTTTTATAAATTTTTCAGTGGCATAAAGTAGCTGCTCAGCTTCTGTGGTACTTTCAGCAAGGGATCGCTTATCCATATCTTCCTGAGCATGGACTATACTCTGTTGGAGCATGGTCTTTATTTCCTCATCAGAAATACCGTATTGAGGCTTCATCTCAACTTCTTGCCTCACTCCAGAGCGCTTTTCTTCTGCACTTACTTTCAGTATTCCGTCAGCATTGAGCATAAAGGATAGCTCTATTTTAGGCAGTCCTGCGGGCATAGCCGGTATCCCTTTTAGTATAAACTCTCCTAGTTTTCTATTGTCAGCTACCATCTCTCGTTCACCTTGGTATACATTTATTGCTAGGTTTACTTGCCCGTCCACAGATGTGGTGTATTCTTTATGAAGCTTGGTAGGTATTTTATTGTTACGCGGTATAAGTACATCCATAGTGCCTCCTAGGGTCTCTAAACCAAGCGAGAGAGGAGTAACATCCAAGAGCAGCATATCTTTCCTGTTTCCAGCTAATATATCTGCTTCTATAGCTGCACCTAAGGCAACCACCTCATCCGGATTTAATGTATCATTGATATGGGCACTACTAAAAAATGAAGCGACAGCCTCTTTCACAGCTGCCCCCTTCGTACTGCCTCCTACAAGGATTACTTCTTGGATATCTGCTATAGTTAGTTCAGCATCTTTTATAGCATGTTGGCAGCTTTGCATGGTTTTATCAATAAGTGGCTTGACAAGCTCATTTAGTTGCTCTATGCTAAGCGTTAATTGTATTTTTTTGGTTCCTAGGGTGATAGTGCTTTCAAATGAACTTGAAGTACTCAGTGCTTTTTTTGCACGTTCAGCTGTGAGTCGAAGGTTTTGATTGTCTGATGTAGTTAAACTGTCCAGTGCATGTTCTTCGATCCATGTATTGACTATAGCCTTGTCAAAATCATCACCACCGAGATAGGTATCTCCGTGAGTACTCAGTACCTCAAATATGCCATTTTGTATAAATAAAATAGAGATATCAAACGTGCCTCCACCTAAGTCATAAACAGCTACTGTTTCACCCTCCTCAGTATTCTGACCTATACCATAGGCAAGACTAGCTGCCGTAGGTTCGTTGATGATACGAAGTACATCCATACCTGCCAATTTACCTGCGTCTCTAGTAGCTTGTCTCTGTGAGTCATTGAAATAGGCCGGTACTGTGATGACTACTTTATCCACTTCCTGGTTTAGCTTCTGCTCCGCAATGGATTTTAGTTCTTTGAGTATGTAAGAGGATAATTCTATAGGACTGTACTGTTTGCCGTTTATTTTTACTTTAACAAGTCTTTCTTCATCATCTTCGATAGTATAGTTGAGGCTGTGATTCAGGTTTTCAAGGTCTTGATAGCTTTTACCCATAAGTCTTTTTACGGAGTAAATTGCATTTTCTGGATGAGAGACCATATGTGCTATAGCTTCTGCCCCTACTTCTATACCTTGCTCACCAAAATACAATGTACTTGGCACAATACTCTCACTGTCTTTTGTGATACAATATGGAAGTCTGTCTCCCTCTTGAATACTCGCAATAAGGCTGTTGGTGGTTCCTAAGTCTATTCCTATTACAGCGGTGCTTTTGGCGACGGTGCCAGAGTTTAAATCTATAGATATTTTAGCCATGGTGCAAAGGTATTTATTCTCATCTCAGTGAATTAAGAAACGGAAACATAAATTTGTTTGTTTATCAAGAGAAATGGGCCAACAGGGTATAAATGAGTGAATCAAAATTTACAATGTATAATGTAGTTCTTTTTGATGGGGTATGTAATCTATGCAATAGCTCAGTTGATTTTATCGTGCGTCATGAGCGCAGCAATACACTCAAGTTTGCTTCTTTACAGTCGGAGGTAGGAAAGAAGATAGTCCGCGAGTCTGGCTTAGAGGAAGTCCCAGACAGCATATTGTTTTATCGCGGAGGAAAACTGTATGTACGCTCTACTGCAGTGCTCATGGTGGCAGGTTTTCTTAGTTTTCCTTGGATGTTAGCCGTTGTTTTTAGAATATTTCCTAGAGTACTTCGGGATGCCGCTTATAAAACAATAGCGGATAATAGGTATAAGTGGTTTGGAAAGAGAGATACATGCAGAGTTCCTACGTCTGCTGAGCAAGCTAAGTTTTTAGGTTAGTTTGTTCGCTAACTGCCCGCAGGCAGCATCAATATCTTTACCTCTACTGCGTCTCACATTTACGATTACTTTGTTTTTTTCCAAGTAGTCTGCGAAACGTTGAATTTTTTCAGCTGAGCTAGAGATGAATTCCGCGAGATCAATAGGGTTATACTCTATAAGGTTCACTTTGCACTTTATTCTTCGACAAAAGGCTACAAGTTCCTCAGCTTCAAAGGGGTCATCATTGATGTCATTGATCACACAGTATTCTAGGGTTACTCTGGTACCCGTTTTATCATAGAAGTAGTTTAGAGCTTCGATAAGGTCTTCTAGTGAGTTACTGTCAGTGATGGGCATTATCTTGCTTCGTTGCTCGTTATTGGCAGAGTGTAGAGATAAGGCTAGGTTAAAACGAGCGGCATCGTCACCCAGTTTCTTAATCATTTTAGCTATACCGGCAGTACTTAGGGTAATTCGTTGTGGACTCATCCCTAGTCCATCCGGAGAGGTTATTCGTTCGATACCCGCCATTACATTGGCATAGTTTAATAGGGGTTCACCCATCCCCATAAGTACGATGTTACTCAGGTTTATTCCGTATTCTTTTGCAGCTTCTTCTTTTAGTATCGCTACCTGATCATACATTTCATCTGCTCTTAGGTTACGTTCTCTCTTCAGAAAACCAGTCGCACAAAATGTACAGCTTAAGCTACATCCTACCTGGGAGGAGATACAAGCGGTAACTCGCTCACTGGTTGGTATGAGCACTCCTTCTACTAAAAAACCATCATCCAAGCGGAAAGCGTACTTTATCGTACCGTCATTACTACGCTGTGAGTTGGCTATGGTCATCACAGGAAATGAGAATTCTTCTGCAAGCTTAGCTCTAAATTCTTTGGATAGATTTGTCATTTGGTCAAAAGAACGGGCACTTTTGAGCCATAACCATTCCCAGAGCTGTGTAGCCCTAAATTTCTTCTCACCCATATCTGCGCAAAGAGTAAGAAGTTCTTCTTTAGTAAGTGAGCGTATGTTTTTCACTGGTACAAAGGTAGTACGTAATAGTTATACCTACGAAAGTCAAAATAGAAGCCTACGAATAACCGCTTCACAAGATCACTAGCGTCAAAAATGGTCACAAGTATTTATGGACTAGTAGGAGGTAGGTGCTTGATTCATGAAAAAACCCACTCAGTAAATGATGAGTGGGTGTTAGAATTCATTTTTGGTGTCCCAAATTTATTTGGCACTTACGAATAGCAGTGTGGGCTAGTACTCAATACCGGCTATTGTTAGCTTTTTATCTGCTGATGGTTCACATCTACCAATTATCTGAGCTTCTACATCAAAACTAGCTGCTATATCTATAAGCTGTTGAGCTTTGTCTTTATCACAGTATATCTCTAAGCGGTGCCCCATATTAAATACTTCAAACATTTCCTTCATTTCGGTACCAGTAGTTTTTTGAATAGTTTCAAAAAGTGGAGGTATAGGAAGCAAGTTATCTTTAATAATGTGAAGTGGCTTATCTAGGAATTTCATCACCTTAGTCTGTGCTCCTCCAGTACAATGAATGATACCGTTTATACCTTTCTTAAGTTCAGGATCAGAGACTATTTGGTTCAGTATAGGTGCATACGTACGAGTAGGTGAAAGGAGTGCTTTACCTATATCTACTGGAGTACCTTCTAGAGGGTCTGTAAGTGAGAACTGACCGCTATAGATGTATTCTTCGTCGGTATTGGTGTCAAAAGATTCTGGATACTTGCTATGATATACATGGTGAAGTAAATCGTGTCTGCCGCTAGTAAGACCATTAGAACCCATCCCTGCATTGTAGCTGCTTTCATAGGTAGCTTGACCGTATGATGCGAAACCTACTATGACATCAGTAGGCTGTATATCTACTTCTACTATTTCATCTCTCTTAGGCCTGCAGGCTACCGTGCTATCTACGATGATAGTCTTGACTAAATCTCCAACATCTGCTGTTTCGCCACCAGTAAATTTTATCTGAGTGCCAAATGACTGCATCGTTTCTATACACTCTTCAAATCCATCTATAATCTCTTTGATTACACTGCCGGGAATGAGGTGCTTATTTCTACCAATAGTATTGGATAAGAGAAAAGGACCTATAGCACCAGTGCATATGATGTCATCTAGATTCATTACTAGAGCATCTTGAGCAATACCTCTCCATACGCTAATATCCCCTGTTTCTTTCCAGTATAGGTACGCCAATGACGACTTTGTGCCAGCACCATCCGCATGTACTATGTTGCAGTACTCACTATCTCCTCCAATGTAGTCCTCTACTATCTTACAAAATGCATTAGGAAATATCCCTTTATCTACATTAGTAATAGCTTTATGAACGTCTTCTTTCTGTGAAGACACTCCTCTTTTTTCGTACCTGCTCAATGCTTTATTGTCTTTTATGTTTCTAAGAAAAGAAGAATTATTCTACGTCTTTTAATAACCAGATTTTATTGTCCTTTATCTCAAAATCAACATATAGTTTATCGAAAATGTTAAACCCTAGAACTACATCTCTAGTCTGAACCATTTTACACTTCACTTTTTTATAGACCACGTCATTTATTTTAAGCTCATCTAAGGTGAAAGAGGTGCCGAAGATCTTGGTTCCGTCGCTTAGTTTTGTTTTCTCTCCAGAGTCTCTAAAATCTTCAGGCTTAAGAGAACCTGATCTGATCAATTGCTCTACTAGGCTTTGTGGTATTAGCGTTCTTCTCTCTTCTCCGTTATATTGGAACTTGATTTTCTTTCTACCTACATATCCATACAGAGAATATTCTCCTTCTCCTCTGCCAGGAGTAAGTGGTATGAAGTCATACTTAGCTAGTAATTCTTCCTCGGCTTTTTGCACTAGAGCCAGGCTGTCGTCTATTGCTTTCGCTCGTAAGAAGCTATCTATGTCTCCTTTGGTTTCTGTCAGAAACGCTCTTTGTTGCTCAAGAAGGTAAGGACTGTATACAGATCCTTTACCGTTCAGCGCTTCATCATTTCGCTGTGCATAGTCTACACCTATAGATAGTACATCAAAGTTACAGTTAACTACTTTTACAGTAGTACGTCTGTTTTTCTGATGTTCTTCCTCTGTACAGCTGGATGTAACTGGTCCTTCACATGGACAGTCCGTTACCAATTGGCTTTCACCATATCCTCTAGCTTCTAATCGGAAAGGATTGATTTCTCCTTTTTCAACGAGATACTGTACGGTTGAGTTAGCTCTTTTTTGAGATAAATCTCTGTTGTATTCGTAACTTGCTCTACAGTCTGTATGAGAACCCAACTCAACAGCCATTCTAGGATATTTTTTCAATGTTTTTATCAAGTCATCCAATATGGGTATAGCATCCTTACGGATATCCCATTTAGCAAGGTCGAAGTAAATCGGCAATACGAATACATCATTACACGTATTTTTCATACAAAAGTCTTTGATATGCTGGCAATCTAAGGAGTTTTCTACACCCATAGTGCTAACATATTGTGGCTTAGCATCGTAGTAGTAGGCTCCTCTCTTAGAAACTTCTATCGTATAATCTCTATTGATTCCTAAGTCTGTTTCGTAGTATCCTTTATCATCAGTACGAAGACGAATTTTAGTAGAATCTACGCTGTTACTTATTTCTACGTATGCATTTTTGATTGCAGTACCACTATCGCAGTCAGTAACTTGTCCTTTTAGCTTACATTCTATCGGTTCCATATTGAACTCGAAGATGTCATCCTGGCTTTTGTTTCTGTTAGAGGTAAAGAACCCATGTTCTTTTGTGGTTTCCAAAATAATACCAAAGTCATCTCCTTCTGAGTTTACAGGACTTTTCATATTAGACGGTATAGCCCAATCCGTAGGTCCTTCACCATCCTTGGCACTTTCGAAGATATCTAAGCCTCCTAGTCCTGGATGCCCGTCAGATGCGAAGTATAATGATCCGCTCTCGTGCATATAAGGAAACATTTCATTGTCCTCGGTATTTATACTTGGTCCTAGATTAATAGGCTCACTCCAAGTTCTTCCTCGACGTACAAATGTTACCATCCAGATATCTTTGGTCTTTTCTAAGGCCCCTGTGTCTCCATATCCTCCAGGTCTGTCTGATGCAAAATACATAACCTTGTCCTTTTCACCTAAAGTAGGATGACCGTAGTTCCATTTTGTATTTTCTTCACCGGTACAGAAGCTTAATGGCTCAGGATTCATTTGCCACCCTTTACCAGACTTTCTAGCTTCATATATCTTACACTTGGGCACTTTACCACTTTCGCTGTTACACTGTGTTACGTACATTATGGACTTTCTGCTATTGAAAGTGACTGTACCGTCATTCCACTTTGTATTGAGTCCTTCAACCAGTTCAGGATCGCCCCACTTTATTTTCCCTCTACTGCCTTCTAGCTTTACCTGCCATACATCTGAAAACCCTCGCTGAGTTCGGTCGTAAGGAGCTTTGTTTACACCTTCTTCTCGGTCAGAGGTAAACATTATTGTTTTATTCTTACGGTCAGACCACATAGGAGAAAAGTCATCAGCCTTTTTATCGTTCGCAGGCTTGAATTCTTCTACAGTATATCTTGATTTCTCTTCTTTCCATTTCAGCGCAGCCTCACACCCTTGAATCATAGCTTCTATACGCTCATCTCCGGGCATTTCTTTCTGGTAAAGCTTAAAGTTCTTAATGGCTTCTTCGTACTCACCCATTTGCTTGTGCATTTGAGCCAATCTATAAATAGTTTCAGGGTCTTGCGCACCATATTTGATGGCTTTATTATAAAGTTTTAGCGCTTTTTTAGGTTGGTGGTTGAACCTGTAACTTTCTGCACCTCTATACGCCGCTGTCTGTCTATCCTGCTTACTAAAATCGCTGTTACTTGCAATTTGATCATACATGTCCGCTGAAATAGCGTACTGTTTTTTCAGCATAGCTTCATTAGCTTTTTCCATAGATAATGGTTTGCATCCTGCTACGAACGCTAGTATACTAAGGAATAGTAATGATTTTACTGATGTGTTGATTTTCAAATTCATGGTTTAATTAGAACGTCAAAAATCCAAAATTCTGCTGCCAAAAGCAAATTAATAATTGAATGACATAAAAAAGCTCCTGAATTATGTTTCATAATAACTCAGGAGCTTTTAAAAATTGGTGTTTTTTGGTGCTATTTAGTAAACAGTAACTCTCGGTATTTTGGGAGTTCCCAAATCTTATCATCCACGAGTTGCTCTAGCTTATCTACATGGTATCGGATGTCATCAAAAGTCTCTTTCACCTCGTGATGGTATGCAATAGCCATTTTTTCAGTGTCGGTTTCTTTATTGGCCTTTTTACGGGCATCTACCATTTTGTCTGTTTTACTTTTAGCTGCATCTATGTGAACAGATATTTGCTTGATGAGGTCAGATTGTGCTTCGCCCACCGGGAGATCAGCATCTTTTAATGCTTTTACATTTCGAGCTAATGAAGATAAATATTTAATAGATGGTGGTATGATAAAGGTGTACACCAAATCTCCCAGAACCCTTCCTTCTATTTGGATTTTTTTAATGTATTCCTCTAACATTATTTCAAATCGGGCATGAAGTTCTTCATTGGTGAAGATGCCATTTTTTACGAATGTTTCTACTGCTTGTGGAGCTATGTAAGCGCGAAGTGCCTCTGCTGTGTTTTTCACATTGCTAAGACCTCTTTTTTCTGCTTCCTTAGCCCATTCTTCACTATAGTTGTTTCCTTCGAAAAGGATGTTTTGAGCACTTTTTAATACCGCTTTTAGTTCTTTTATAATGGCTGCCTTTTGGTCTTCACCTTTAGCTATTGCTTTATCTACTGCAGCTTTGAAAAGGATGAGTTGATTCGCTACTGCACTATTTAGTGCGGTCATAGGTTGGGCTGAGTTCGTAGATGAACCTACTGCTCTTAGCTCAAACTTATTCCCTGTAAAGGCGAATGGAGACGTTCTGTTTCTATCTGTATTGTCCCTTAATATTTCTGGTATTTTATCAATATTGATTGATTTTTTGTCATCCTTGTCACTTGCTTTACCATCCTCTAAAAATGCGTTCAGTACGTCTGTAAGTTTAGAACCTATAAATGCTGATATAATCGCTGGAGGAGCTTCATTGGCCCCAAGTCTATGATCATTAGATGCACTTGCAATACTCGCTCGAATAATATCTGCATTATCATGCAACGCTTTTATCGTGTTGATGAATATAGTAAGAAACAGTAGATTTGAGTTAGGGTCGTTTCCTGGAGAAAGAAGATTTACGCCAGTATTGGTAATCAGTGACCAATTGTTATGCTTTCCGCTACCGTTTATTCCTGCGAATGGTTTTTCGTGAAGAAGAACTTTGAAATTATGCTTAGATGCTACTTGATCCATTAGGTCCATAAGTAACTGATTGTGGTCCACAGCAAGATTCACATCTTCAAACATTGGCGCACATTCATATTGTCCAGGTGCTACCTCGTTGTGTCTAGTCTTTAATGGAATACCCACTTTAGCAGCTTCTATCTCTAGCTCAAACATGTAATTAAACACACGGTCAGGAATAGCACCAAAGTAATGGTCATCCATTTGTTGCCCTTTGGCTGGGGCATGACCTACAAGCGTTCTGCCACACATTACTAAATCTGGTCGCGCATTAAACATGGCTTCATCTACAAGGAAATACTCCTGCTCGATACCAAGTGATGCAGAGCATGAAGTTACTTTTTTTAGAAAGTACTTACAGATATCTGTAGCGGCTTTGTCTATTAAGTTAATGGACTTGAGCAGCGGTGCTTTATAATCTAGAGCTTCTCCATTGTAGGATACAAATACAGTAGGAATACAAAGTGTTCTACCGGTGGTGTTTTCATGTATAAATGCTGGAGATGATGGGTCCCATGCCGTATATCCCCTAGCTTCGAAGGTGTTTCTTAAACCACCATTTGGAAGGCTAGAAGCATCTGGTTCCTGCTGTACAAGCGCGTTTGCAGAGAATTTTTCTACCGCTTTGCCATTGCTAGGCTCCCAGAATGAATCGTGTTTTTCAGCGGTAGATCCGGTAAGGGGCTGAAACCAGTGCGTGTAGTGTGATGCACCCTTACTTAAAGCCCATTGCTTCATTCCTGAAGCTACGTGCTCTGCCATTTTACGGTTGATTGTTTTACCTTCTTTTACAGATTTACTGACAGATTCATAGGCTTCCTTGCTAAGAAAATCCCGCATAGCGAGATCGTCAAAAACATTGGAATTGTAAAGCTTAGTGAAGGAAACATCTCCTTTGTAAGTAAACTTGTTTTTTCTAGAAAGTACGGTTTTTACTGCTTCGTGGCGCATGATTTGTGTATTTTGAAAGCAAAAATATTATTTTACACCCAAATACGCGCAATTTTTTGCCGTTTTGTAAAAAAGTACAAGAAAACCGCTAAAATCCGCCGACTTTTAGCTTTTCGGCATTTTCTGCCATTTTGAGTGCATCTATGATTTCAGCGATATCGCCATTCATTACTCCATTTAGGTTATAGAGGGTAAGGTTTATGCGGTGATCTGTTACCCTACCCTGTGGGTAGTTATAGGTTCTGATTTTTGCAGAACGATCACCAGTGCTTACCATTGTTTTGCGTTTTGCTGCTATGTCACCATTACGCTTTACTAGCTCTATATCATACAGCTTGGCTCTGATCATGTCCATAGCAATTTCCCTGTTGGCTAGCTGGGAGCGAGCTTGAGAGCATACCACCACTATGCCACTTGGTTTGTGCGTGAGCTGTACTTTGGTCTCTACCTTGTTTACATTCTGTCCACCCGCACCTCCAGATCTGGAAGTTTGCATATCGATGTCTGCAGGATTTATGACTAAGTCTATTTCTTCTACCTCTGGTAGCACTGCTACTGTGGCTGCAGAAGTATGCACTCGGCCTTGGGTTTCCGTATCCGGCACTCGCTGAACACGGTGAACTCCAGCTTCAAACTTTAGCGTTCCAAAAATTTCACTGCCCTCTACTTTTACGATAATCTCTTTATATCCACCAGCGGTACCTTCGGTGATGTCCATGATTTCATGCTTCCACCCTTGGCTATCAAAGAATTTACTATACATACGGTACAGATCACCTGCAAAAATACTTGCTTCATCACCTCCGGCTCCTGCACGAATTTCGACCATAGCATTCTTGTCGTCTTCTGGATCCTTTGGTATAAGGAGCATTTTTATTTCCTCTTCTAGCGGACCTTGTTTCTCATTCAGTGACTCAAACTCCTCTTTAGCCATCTCCTTCATTTCAGGGTCTTCGCTATTCAGCATTTCCCGTGCTTCTGATAAGTTGCTTAGTAGGTTTTTGTACTCAAAATAGCGTTCTACTATTTGCTTTAAGTCGCTGTATTCCTTATTTAACTTGGTAAATCGCTTCATGTCTGAAGCTACTTCCGGGCTACTAAGCAGTAGCTCTACTTCTTTGAAACGTGCGTGTATTCCCTCTAATGTCTCGAGCATGATAATAAACGCACAAAGGTATTTATTCTCGCTATTTTATTCAACGCTATGAATTTACCGCATTAGCGAGATGACTATACTGTTTTTATAATAATAGTACAGACTCTGATTGTACATAGAAAACGATGTGTTTTTAGGAATAGACTGTTTCGTTTTTACCAGATTTCGCAAGATCGTGTGGTACTGGGATAGCGTTCCATCTATAGATACATATATGTTTTGACCTCTGCCTATACTTGCGGTGTTGTGCGGTATATAGTATGTAGTGCTATACGTGGCATACATATCAAATACATAGACACCTACCAAAGAGTCTGCTAAATAAACTTCATTGTTAAACTCCCACATGGTATAGATATTAAGTTCTTTGTCCAGTATGTTATTTAAGTACGGAGACTCCGAGAGTATTTCGCCTATTTTGTTGATTTTAAGAAGTTTGTACTGAGACAGGTCCACAACCCATAGGTTGTTATCAAAAGATCGTGCTACGCAGGAAACATTATTGAGGTAGTAATCATTGAGTCTTAACTCGCCGCGCACATTGAGCATGTTGTCATAAAATACGACTATGTTTTGATCCTTATGGAATACGTATAACTCAAATGGATTGGTGCAGTCTATCGAAGTTATTTGTCCATAAGATTTGATATTTACATTCGTGATAACTTTACCTTTAGCGTCGAATTTATAGAGGGAAAACGCATCGTCAGCTACAAAAATGTTCCCCTTAGCATCGACACTCATACACTCTATAGTGTTGATGTTTTGCAACTTAATAGTGTCTCCAGCCCAAGCTTGGAAAGCTATAAGTCCACTAATCGTTATAAGTATGTAGCGTAACATTAGTATTTTCTAATACAGCATAGGTATATTTACTTATCCAGTCTCCGAGGTTTATTAAACGTGCTTTATCACCGATTGGTACATCCAAAGGTTTATGTCTATGCCCAAAGATATAATAATCAATAGTATTTCTAGTGGAGTGGTCCAGAGCAAACTGATATTGATATTCTTTTTCTAATGGGATATCCAACTCATCCTTGATACTATTTTTTTTACGGCTGGAGACAGACAAGTACTTCGCAAGACCGATACCAAAATTAGGGTGCAGTCTGTGAAATAGCCAGATAGCCCAGCGACTTCTAAATACTTTTCGTATGAATTTATAACTCGCTTCTCCTTTCCAAAGAGCATCTCCATGGTGTAGGTATAATGTTGTGCCGTTGATAGTTGTGACTAACTCTTCGTTGATTACTTCTAACCCTACTTCTTTTTGTAAGTACTCAAATGTCCACATATCGTGATTTCCCTTGAAGAAGTATATCTTGATACCAGCATCTGTCATAGAAGCTAGTTTACCAAGGAGACGGGTGTAGTATTTAGGAACTACGGTAGTGTATTCGTACCAAAAATCGAAAACATCACCCATAAGAAAAAGAGTATCGCAATCTGCTTCTATGTGTTCTAGCCACCGCACTATTTTTTTTTCACGTGCTAGTGATTCTCCATAACTAGGAACTCCCAAGTGAAAATCTGATGCGAAGTATGCTTTGCCCATTTTAGTTTTACAAAGATAAGGGAATGTAATGACCTAGTGAGCCTCTAACCAATTGGCGCCGTGTCCAGCTTCTGCTATCACGGGTACTTTGAGTGGCATAGCACGTTCCATCTCTTCCTTTATTACGGCAGTGATTTCTTCTAGTTCATTCTTGGGTACATCAAATAAAAGCTCATCGTGCACCTGCAGCAGCATCCGGGTACCGATGTTCATTTTGCTAAAGCGGTTGTGAATATTGATCATCGCTAGTTTTATCATATCTGCAGCACTACCTTGTATCGGTGCGTTTATGGCATTTCGCTCTGCAAAACCCACCACAGTTTGGTTGTTGGAGTTGATATCTGGGATAAATCGCTTGCGACCCATCAATGTTTTTACATACCCATGCTCTCTACAATACTTAATTGTATCGTCCATGTAGGTCTTCACTCCGCCAAATTGTTCGAAGTATGCATCTATCAATTCTTTGGCTTCACCTCGTTTTATTCCGAGGTTTTGAGCTAGACCAAAAGCTCCTTGTCCGTAGATTAATCCAAAGTTCACACTTTTTGCTTTATACCGTTGATCTTTAGTGACATCTGCTACCTCTACGCCAAATACTTTGGCTGCTGTGGCAGTATGAATATCCAGACCTGCATTAAAGGCTTCCATCATTCCAGGGTCTTCTGCCACAGATGCCACTATGCGTAATTCTATCTGCGAGTAATCTACTGCTAACAGCGTATGATTATCATCTCTAGGGACAAATGCTTTTCTAATCTCCTTACCCATGTCTGTGCGTATCGGGATGTTTTGGAGATTTGGATTCGTACTACTTAGTCTACCTGTAGCGGCTACGGCTTGTGCATAGCTCGTATGCACTCTTCCTGTCTTCGGATGAATTAGTTTAGGGAGTGCGTCCACATAAGTAGAGCGTAGTTTATTTACTTTTCTATAATCTACTATTTTGCTAACTATCTCGTGTTCAGCGGCTAGCTTTTGCAATGTAGCTTCATCAGTTTTGTATTGACCTGTCTTCGTTTTCTTGGCTTTGGGGTCTATCTTCATATGGTCAAAGAGTACTTCACCCATCTGCTTTGGACTTGCGATGTTGAAATTAGCACCAGACATATTGTATATATTTTTCTCTAGATCCTTAGACAGTACCTCCAGCTCTTTAGAGTAACTGCCTAAAAAGTCTGCATCTATGCGTATGCCTTCCATTTCCATGGCACTTAAAACGGGAACGAGTGGCATTTCTAGTCGCTGCATGAGATGGGCTACTTGTTTGTCCATCAGTTCCTTGTTCAGCTTACCTTTGAGTTGCAGTGTAATGTCTGCATCTTCAGCAGCATACTCAGTAGCTTGGTCTAGTGGGACATCTCTAAAATTCAGTTGATTCTTCCCTTTTTTGCCAATTAACTCTGTGATAGAAACAGGCTTGTAGTTCAAGTATTTCTCTGAAAGTATGTCCATACCGTGTCTTCCATCTGGATTCACAAGGTAATGGGCCAACATGGTGTCAAACTGCGGTCCTGCTATTTGTATGTCGTATTTTAAAAGTACTTTAAGATCGTATTTTAAATTCTGCGCTATTTTTTCGATACTAGGAGAAGTGAACAGGTGTTTGAACTCACTGAGTATTGCTTTGGTTTCTTCAAAGTCTTGCGGCATACTTACATAGAACGCTTTGCCTTCTTCGTACGATAATGCTAGGCCTAAAACTTCTGCATCCATTTCTTCTAATGAAGTAGTCTCCGTATCAAAACAGAAAGATTTCTGTTTTTCTAATTCGGTAATTAGTATTTCTCTTTTTACTTGACTATCAATTAGTTGGTATTCGTGTTTTGTGTTAGATATGGTCTTTAGCTCGACAAGGGTTTCTTGCGCTTGTGCTACTATTGGAGAAGATGATGTGGCAGAACTGCTCGGTGCAAAAAGATTTCCCTGTAAAGAAACGGGAGCACTCATGGTCTCTTTAAAAACACGCTTACTGAGCGCCCTAAATTCCAATTCAGTAAAAAGTTGGTTTATCTTTTCTTTGTTAGGCTCTTCTCTGGTCAGAGATTTCTCACTAAATTCAACTGGAACATCAGTGATAATCGTGGCCAAATGTTTAGACATGTAGGCCTGCTCTTTATTGTCTTCTATTTTCTCTCTGAGTTTACCTTTTATCTTATCCGTATTCGCATATATACCATCCATACTGCCAAACTCTTTGAGAAGTTTCGAGGCAGTTTTGGCTCCCACTCCAGGGACGCCTGGTATATTATCTACTGCATCACCCATTAGACCTAGATAATCTATAATCTGCTCTGTGCGGTCTAGTCCAAATTTTTCACATACTTCTTTAGGTCCCATGATCTCTGGAGCATTTCCACCACGTGCCGGTTTGAACATCAGTATTTTTTCTGTCACTGCCTGCCCAAAATCCTTATCTGGAGTCATCATGTACGTGGTATACCCTTCTTTTTCTGCACGAGTAGCAAGAGTGACTATGACATCATCTGCTTCGTATCCTTCTTTTTCAATGAGCGGGATATTAAATGCGTCTATGATTTGGCGAATGAAAGGCTCCGAGCGTTTTATATCTTCGGGGGTTTCATCTCGGTTTGCTTTGTAGAGCGGGTATTCTTGCTTACGGACATTTTCAGACTTATGATCGAAACAGACAGCTATGTGGGTAGGATCATACTTCTCCAGCACTTCAAGTAAAGTGGTGGTAAAACCAAATATAGCATTGGTATTGAGGCCGTAAGAAGTGATTCTTGGGTTTTTTATGAAAGCATAATACGAGCGAAATATGAGTGCGTACGCATCAAGCAGGAATAGTTTTTTTTCGGATGACATGATTGGATGTCAAAAGTAGAAGAAAAAAGTAGACTAGATGTTCTAAAACCAAATCTCCTCCAAATTTTAAATGTATCCCAAGTAGTCAGCATTTATAAGGATAATTCTAAGGATTGTTATGCTTTTTCCCTCTTTAAGGTAAAAAATGAGATGACTTTCTACTTGAAACTGACGGGAGTTGGTTACTTGAGTTTTAGTTTGTTTTCCTGAGAGAGGGTTTTCAGCTAGGAATTCAATGCAACTATATACTTCAGTTACGTACCTATTTGCTTGATCTATAGACCACTGTTCTTTAGTGTAGTTCCACATTTTATCAAGGTCGGTTAAGGCTTCTTCTGATAAATGATAATTAGGCACTATGGGTTTTGTTTTTTTCTTCTAACCACTCTTTAAAGTTGAAGTTTTTTACAATCCCACTGTCTATTCCCTTCTGCAATTCTGAAGTAAGCATATCTTCTGCTTGCTTCTTTTCAAATAAGGCTATTGCTTCGTGCACTACGGCGTTTGCACTGTCATACTTGCCAGTTGTTAAAGCATTTTCGATAGCCTTAGAACAATGTTCATCTAATGTTATTTCAATGTTTTTAGACATCTTTACAAAGATATAGAAAATTTCGTTACGTATAAATTTCACATGCCAATGAAGGTAGTTTCTTTCGGATGACATGATTGGATGTCAAATGTAGAATTATATACTTAATATTTGTGGAATGAAGAAGTTGTTGATGGTGATTGAATTTGTGAATTACGATTATCTGGAACTCAAAGAAGATGGAGAATCTGTGTTCTTTAAAAGGCAATAGTCCTGCAAAATCCTACCTTTGCCTTCTTTATACTTCAAGATGTCATTTACACCAAAATACAACCTAATAGAAGAACTGAAATGGCGTGGCTTGCACCACCAAGATATGCCAGGTACAGAAGAGTTACTAATGAAAGAAATGGTGGGTGGGTACATAGGTTTTGATCCTACTGCAGATTCACTACACATTGGTAATATGGTGCCGATTATATTGCTCGTTCATTTGCAACGTGCTGGACATAAGCCTTATGCACTTGTGGGAGGAGCTACCGGAATGGTGGGGGATCCTAGTGGTAAAAAAGCAGAACGAAGTCTTCTCGATTTAGATACATTGAACCATAATGTGGCCTGTGTGCACAAGCAGTTGCAGCAGTTTCTCAACTTTGATAGTGGAGAGAACAGTGCTGAGATGGTCAATAACTACGATTGGTTTAAGGAGTTTAACTTTCTAGATTTTATCCGTGACGTAGGTAAGCATATTTCTGTAAACTACATGATGGCCAAAGATTCTGTAAAAAACAGATTGGAAGACGGAATGAGTTTTACGGAGTTTAGCTATCAGCTGGTACAAGGCTATGATTTTTACCACCTGTGGAAAGAGAAGAATGTAAAACTCCAGATGGGCGGCAGCGATCAGTGGGGAAATATAGTGACAGGAACAGAACTTATCCGTAGAAAGGGAAGTGCAAGTGACGATGTAGCCGAAGGGGAGAATAAAGGTTTTGCGATGACTGCTCCGTTAATTACGAAGGCAGACGGAAGTAAGTTTGGTAAAAGTGAAGGTGGAAATGTGTGGCTAGATGCTGAAAAAACAAGTCCATATGAGTTTTACCAGTTTTGGATGAATACAAGCGACGAAGATGCAGAGCGATACATCAAAATATTCACGTTACATGATAAGTCGTTCATAGACAAAGTTATAGAAGAGCACAGAGAAGCGACACATCAACGAGCCGTTCAAAAAGAATTAGCGAAGTACATTACTACGTGGGTGCACGGCGAAGACGGATATAAAAATGCAGTTGCGGCTACAGATATCTTATTTGGGAAAGCTACGGCGGAGAGTTTGCGTAGTTTGTCTGAAAAAGATTTTCTTTCTGTATTTGACGGAGTGAAAAATGCAGAAGTAATTGACATAGAAGGCGTTAATATAGTAGATATGTGCGGAGATACTGGCTTTTTAGCAAGCAAAAGTGAAGCACGTAGAGCGTTAAAAGAGAATTCGGTAGCTGTAAATAGTGAGAAGGTGACGGAGGATTTCAATTTTTCAGACGCGGACCTTATCAATGGCAAGTATATTTTATTGCAAAGAGGAAAGAAAAATAAGTTTTTAGTTGTTAAGAAGTAAGAATGCTGACATTAGACCCAAAAGTATTACCCATACCAAAGTTACACCGCTACCTCTTGGGTAGTATAGGTCCTAGACCGATAGCTTTTGCAAGTACGATAGATAAAGACGGAAATAGAAATCTAGCGCCGTTTAGCTTTTTCAATGTGTTTAGTGCAAACCCACCTATACTTATCTTCTCGCCAGCGAGAAGTGGGAGAACGAATACTACGAAGAATACGCATGATAACGTGAAGGAAGTAGCCGAAGTAGTGATCAACGTAGTTACCTACGATATGGTGCACCAAATGAGTTTGGCTAGTTCACCTTTTGAAGCGGGAGTAGATGAGTTTGAAAAATCAGGATTTACGCCTATTGCGTCAGATACTATCCGACCATTTCGAGTAAAAGAATCGCCGGTACAGATTGAGTGTAAAGTGCTAGAAGTAAAAGAACTAGGTCAAAACGGTGGAGCAGGAAATTTAGTAATTTGTGAGGTGCAAAAAATCCACATCGCAGAAGAAGTGTTGGATAAAAACCAGATGGTAGATCAGCAGAAAATAGACTTGGTGAGCAGAATGGGAGGCAATTGGTATTGCAGGGCAAATGATGCTTCTATGTTTGAGGTAGATAAACCCATCACGACTATAGGAGTGGGGGTGGATGCGCTTCCTGAAAAGATACGTACCAGTTCACATTTGACGGGAAATGATCTTGGTATCCTTGGTAATATGGAAAGCATACCTACCGCAGAAGATATAAAGAGAGACCTTTCGGTAATGGATACGCCGTCTTTTTCTTTGGCTAAAGATTTACTCAGTCAAAATAAACCACAGCGTGCTTACGCTATTTTAATGCAAGTATTATAAATGAATTTTCAGAAACTAGTATTCAAGTTTATCATCGTATTAACGTATTTATTGCGAGTTGCTTTGTTAGTACTTCCTATTGCACTCGTGGTCGTGATTACGAAGGAGGGAGGTTGGAAATATGGCTTTACCTTTATTCAAAACAGTTTGAATGTGGCATTCTTTGTTTCGTTCGCTATCGGATTCTTGGTGAGTATGTATCATGCGGTGAGTTTTGATGAAGTAGAGGGAGCCCCTGATCAAAACTACATGAAAAGCCATCAAGTGGTGTATGTGAGTAGCGATAAAGAAATTCAAGAGGTGTTGGATTGGATGGTGTCTAATGAGAAATATAAAGATGCTCGTATTGAAAATGGTAAAATTTATGCCAAGAAGAAAGTGCATTTTCTCAGTGCAGACAAGGTAGAAGTTTTTAAGAACGATGGAATGTTTACCTTGTCTAGTAGACCTTTTGCAAAATGGTGGTTTATTGACTTCGCTAGAAACTATAAGACGGTAAAAGCGTTAGCTAAGTTCATAAAACTTAATAAATGAAAGTAGGAATAATATCGGGTTCTGCTCGAAAAGGGAATAACACCCTAAGAGTAGCAAAAGCGATTCAAAAAAAATTAGGCGAAGGAGAAATTGTAGATTTTCAGGAATACGACCTTCCTAATTTTTCTGAGGGGTGGGTAAACCCTGAAACTGAAACACCATTTCAGCAGTATTTGGTAAAAACAATACATGACGCGGATTTACTTATTGTACTTACTCCAGAGTACAATTGGTTTCCAAGTGCGGAGATCATAAATACAATACACCAATTGGCTGGGGCTAATTATAAACACATCTTTGATAATACCGTAGTAGCTACCGTAGGAGTTAGTAGTGGTAGAGGAGGACGTATGCCTGCAGTCCAGTTAGGTTACGTATTTAATAAAATTTTCAATGTCTTTGATCTCAATAGTATAACAAGTCCTCGCACTTTCGAAGCCCAAGAAGTAACGAAGTGCATAGATAAAGGCGGAAACCTTCTAGATAACCAAGCATTTAACGATGGGTTTGAGTCTTTCCTTTCGTACTCAGTGAAAGTTGCCAAAAGATGGCAAGTAAGTAGCTAGAATATTATATCTTCGACCACTCAATTTTGTGATCATATGAAGAATAATTTATTTATAGGTATTTTTATGTTTTGCGGGCTTTTTAGCTTTGGTCAAAACACTAATTTTTTAAAGGTAATCAACAATACGGATGCCGATCAAGCAGTAGCTTCTTTTCAGCGAAGTAATAGCGACTATTTCTTGTTATCCAATACAACATCAAGTGGGCAAGGAGGTATTGACTATCAGGTTACGAAAACAGACGGACTAGGAAATACTCTTTGGTCATTTACCTATGGATTAACTGTGGATGATGTGGCTACCAATATGAAATCGACTTCTGATGGAGGAGCAGTAATATGTGGATATACGGTGAATGCGACCACAGGAGAAAATGCTTTTGTCAGTAAAATTTCTTCTGCTGGAGTTCTTCAGTGGACCAGAACTATAGTTACTGATAGTGCAGAAAGGTTTACCGATGTTGTAGAGTCTAGACAAGGAGCATTTTATGCCACTGGTTATGTACTTCAAGATACAATGGAAGAAAATGTATTGGCAGTTATGTTGACTAGTTCTGGTGCGGTTAACTGGATAAAAACTATTGGTGGAGACGGAAATGATAGAGGTGCTGCAGTTATAGAATCTTCAAATGATGATATAATTATAGTGGGAAGTACGGCAAATGACTCCGTGACCTTTGGAGGGACAGGAGATACAGACGCGTACCTTGTTTCGCTCGATGTTTTTGGAAATCTTATAAAAGCAAGGAATCTCGGTTCTGCTTCTTCTGAAGAAGCTTCACACGTAGTGCAGACCGGAACAAACGAGTATAGCGTGGGAGGAAAAATGTTTAATTCCGCTTTTGGTAATGTGGACGTATTTATACAAAAAGTTGATACGAATTTCAATACTACAACAGGCAGTTTCTATGGGTCTGCGGGAGACGATGATCTTATGAACTTTAGAGTTGGCTCTGGAACAAATTTACTCTTGGTAGTTAGTAGTGTGTTACCTACATCTTCGAGAGATATTATTCTTTTTGAAGTAGGTGCTTCAGCTGGTGCCGCTCCAGCTACAGTTATTGGTGGTGTGTCTGCTGACGGAGAGTCGGGAGCATTTATAGCAGGTAGTCCTACGCTTGGTTTCAGTGTTTTTACCTCTGGTTCTTCTTTCGGAGGCACGTCCTCAGAGGACTTATATTTAGCTAAGTTGTTACCAAATTTGACCTTGAACTGTTTGGTTGGGTCAGAGCCAGTTGATTTTGGCTCAATCTCATTTTCTACAGACACCTTTGAGAATATCACTACTGTACAATCAAATTCGCTTCTTACGCTAACTAGAGCTTCTATTACAAATAGCGATAGTACAGTTTGCTGTAACCTAGAAGCTCGTACAAGCGGAGATACGTTATCACTGTGTTCAGGGACGTCTATTACTTTAGGTAGAAGTGCCATTTCTGGATATGTATATAATTGGACAACTATTTCAGGGGGGTCTTTCACGAGCACGAATGCTAATCCTCAGGTGTCGCCAAGCGTAAGTACTACATATAAATTAGTCGTAACCTCAGCAGACGGTCTATGCACGGCAGACTCAGCTACTGTTAGGGTAAATGTAAGTCCACGTATGACTCAGGTGCCTTTAATTGATACCTTCTTCTGTGCAGATGCCAACTACACCTTAACCGCACAAAGCGGAATGATTTTTTATGAATGGGAAAATAGACTAGCTAAGTATTCTGGTGCTACGAGAATAGTGGAAAATTCAGATACATTAAGATTGCGTATGATCGATGCTAATGGTTGCTTATATGGAGATACCGTTAGAATAGAAAAGAAATCACTTCCTGTATTTAATTTAGGTATGGACACTACCATATGTGATAATGTGACGATTACATTCACTGGTCCAGAGGATATGAAGTCTTATGTATGGAACGGAACTCCAGGAACTTCTCAAACCTTTACTACTGCTTCTTCTCAGGTACACTCGCTTAGAGCCATTGATTCTTTTGGTTGTGAGTTTTTTGATGAGATTAGACTGCTTACCAAGCCTTCTTCAAGCTTAGACTTAGGTCCAGACACTACAGTGTGTGAAGGTGAAAGCGTTACTTTTTTTGGTCCGTCTTTCTTTACAGGATATAAATGGAATGGAGTTTCTGTAGCTAGTCCTGAGTTTGAAAGTTCTACCACTGGCGAGGTTACAGTAGAAGCAAATAATAGTTTTGGCTGTCCAGCATACGATACGGTACAGCTCACCGTAAGCGAATTACCTGAGTTCTCCTTAGGAAACGATACTGGTTTTTGTGATGTTGTTGATTTAACACTTATAGGACCTGTTGGGTTCACCTATTCTTGGTTCAATGGAACTACAGGCAGAATTTATCAGGCGAAAGGTCCTGGTTTATTTTATCTCACCGTTGAGGATGCGATAGGATGTGAGTATACAGACAGTATAGTTCTTGAACAATATGCCAGCCCTAGTATTTCTTTAGGTCCGGATACGAGCCTTAGAAGCTTCGATCCACTCGTTCTTACTCCTGGTCCTGGCTTTGAGGAATATGACTGGAGCACTGGTGAGAGTTCTGAGAGCATCTCAGTGACTGCTAAAGGAACATATTCAGTGACTGTAACAGACTCAAACGGATGTACAGGAACCGCCGAAATGAAAGTACTGAGCACAGCAAGTGTATCTTCTATAGAGGGGGTTACCTATAAGGTTTACCCAAATCCATCCTCTGATCAGTTCACATTCACTAGCAGCGAACCATTGCAAGATGCAGTATTAAGCCTGATAAATGCCAGTGGTCAAGTAGTCTCTAAGTATGTGGTTAGCGGAGATTCACTAGTCATAGGTACCACAGAATTGTCTTCAGGTATATATAAATTAGTATTGAATAGTAATAATAATGTACTTACGTTCACCGTTTTGGTAAAATAAGAAGGTACATGTCTATAGTTTTAAAGAGCCTTTCAAAGCTGTATGGAGAACAGCGTGCTATTGATGAAATATCATTTAGTATCGGCACGGGAGAAATTGTAGGCTTTTTGGGTCCGAATGGAGCTGGCAAGAGCACAACTATGAAAATTATTTGTGGATACGTGCCGGCGACTTCTGGTAGTGCTTTTGTCTTAGATACAGACGTGGCTAAAGACCCGATTAAAGTAAAGAAACGAATAGGTTACCTGCCTGAGTTAAACCCATTATATACAGATATGTATGTTACGGAGTATCTCCGGTTCAATGCAGACATACATCAATTAAAAGATCCTAAAAAGGAGATAGAACGAGTAATAGCAGCTACCGGACTTACGCTAGAGCGTAAGAAAAAGATAGGGCAATTATCGAAGGGATATAAGCAGAGAGTTGGCTTAGCTCAAGCTCTGCTAAATGATCCTGAGGTACTGATACTGGATGAGCCGACCTCCGGACTAGATCCAAATCAAATGAGTGAGATTAGACAACTCATTCTGTCTTTGGGTAAGGACAAGACAATCTTGCTATCTTCTCACATTATGCAAGAGGTAGAAGCAATGTGTACCCGGGTCATTATTATAAACAAAGGCAAGATTGTGGCAGACGATAGTGTAGGCGCTATCAAACAGAAACTAACAGCAAAAAATACAGTACGCATTGTCAAATTTAGAGAGAGTATAGACGTAGTACAACTAAATTCATTAGACGGAGTGAAAGACGTATCAATAGAAGCTACAAATACGTATAAGGTCACTGCAGATGGTCCGGTAGATTTGGCTGAGATAGTGTTTAATTTTGCGGTAGCTGCCAAGACTATTATTGTGGAACAGCAAGAGCAGTCTGAATCTTTAGAGGCCGTATTCCAACAGTTGACCAAAAATGCTTAGTATATTTAAAAAAGAAATACGCAGTTTTCTTAGCTCTCTGATAGCCTACGTCGTTATCATTGTTTTCTTATTGATCATTGGTTTATTTACGTGGATTTTTGCAGATGGTAATGTACTAGCTCAGGGATATGCAAACTTGGATATATTGTTTTTCATGGCTCCTTGGGTCTTTATATTTCTGATTTCGGCCATTACTATGCGATCCTTTTCAGAAGAGATTAAGCAAGGGACCTTTGAAGTATTGAGCACTAAACCCATCACTGATTTTCAGATAGTCCTCGGGAAGTACCTAGCCGCGGTAAGCTTGGTAGTCTTTGCTATATTGCCTACGCTCCTATACTTTTATTCTGTATATGAATTAGGCCTTCCTAGAGGGAATATTGACGTTGGAGCGACTTGGGGTTCTTACATTGGACTCGTGCTTTTAGGTGCGTCTTACGCAGCTATAGGTATATTCTCTTCCGCGGTCACCCCAAATCAGATAGTAGCATTTATTCTAGGGATGTTCTTATGCTTTTTCTTTTATGTGGGGTTTGACCAGCTCAGTAATTTATCCTTGTTTGGAGGGTTGGATAGTTTCGTACAGTCGCTAGGTATTCAGGTGCATTATGACTCTATCAGTAGAGGGGTAGTAGATACGCGCGATTTAGTGTATTTTGGATCTATCATCGCAGTTTTTTTAGGCCTGACCTTAGTAGTTTTAGATAGTAGAAAATGGTAACTAAGACGAAACAAAAATCACTAAATAGAAACAGAATCTTGAGAAGTGGATTGCTGTTTGCTTCGGCTATTATTTTGTTAAATATAGTTTCGAATAACGTATATAAGCGGATTGACTTAACTAAAGAAAAGCGCTATACGTTGTCTAATTCTACGCAGAACTTAGTTGACAAACTTGATGATGTGGCTTATGTTACCATATTTTTAGATGGTGATTTGCCACTGGAGTATGAGCGGCTAAAGTCTGCTACCCGAGATATTCTAAATGAATATAAACTGATTTCAAATGGAAAGGTAAAGTTTGATTTTGAGGATGTGCTCTCTGACAAGGAGATAAACGAAAAGGAAGAAATACTCAAAGAGTTTTTCCAAAAGGGTTTAAAAATAGAGCGACCAGAGACCAAGCCTGACGAAGCCCCTACAGAGAAGTTTATTATTCCGGCTGGAATTGTATTTTACAAGGGCAAGGAGTACCCGCTAAACCTATTGAAAAGAGATTTCGGCAAACCGCTGGAGGAAGAGATTAATAGCTCTATCGAACTATTGGAATATGAGATAGGTACGGTACTTAGAAAAGGGATATCAGGTAAGGAGGTGAAGATAGCATTCACCGCTGGACATGGCGAGTTGGATGAGATGGAGACTGCAGATATTGCTAGCACCATGGCGGAGTTCTATGAATTAGAGCGAATTAATTTAAATTTACTGGACAGCAACTGTTATAAAGTATTTGCTAAAGATGTAGCCGAAAACCCAGAGAAACCAGTATTTACGATTTTAGTAGAAGGACTCATACGCAAACTAAGCGAGTATGATGGAGTCATAGTAGCTAAACCTACCACGGAATTTACCGAGCCAGAAAAGTTCGTATTGGACCAATACGTAATGAATGGGGGTAAGATTATTTTCTTAGTAGAGAACCTAATAGCAGAGATGGATTCTGTAGCTAAATACGGCCAAGTAGCTACTAGTAATCATGAACATAACTTGGGAGACCTGTTGTTTCATTACGGTGTAAAAGTGCAGCCTACTCTAATTCAAGACTTACAATGTCACGGTATACCGGCTATAAATCAGCAGACCAATAGACCCGGTTTTTGGCCGTGGATGTATTATCCGCTGTTTAATGCTGTAGATGATAACCCCGTATCTAAAAATTTAGAAAATGTATGGGGTCAGTATTGTAGCACCTTGGATACTACCACACGGAAATCCTTGAGAAAGACGGTGTTACTCAGATCTTCGCCACAATCAAGGATAGCAGCAAACCCCGTATTGATCTCATTGGATATTTTACGAACTAAGCCGGATCCGGCTAATTTCATGAATGGGAATAAGATAGCCGCTGTATTGGTAGAGGGTGAGTTTACTAGTCCATTCAAGTATAGAGAAGGGGTGAAACGAGCTTTTGATATAGACTATAAAGAAGGTGTGAGGAATAATGCAATGATAATCATAGGAGACGGGGATCTGATCCGAAACCAAGTGAGTTCCGATGGTCAGGTATATCCCTTGGGCTATGATAAATATGGGTCAAAACACTTTGGAACACCTGTTGAATTTGCGAATAAGAAGTTTTTTCTCAATTGTGTAGACTTCTTATGCGATGAGTCTAATCTTATTGAGGTTAGGAGTAAAGAGGTGGTATTGCGTTTGTTGGATAAAGAAAGAGTAAAGCGAGAGAAGGTATATTGGCGTACACTGAATATGGTCCTTCCTATTTTAATGGTCCTTATTTTTGGATTGATTAATGCGTGGTATCGCAAGCGAAGGTGGGTGTAGAGAGGTATAATGAGACGTATACTATGCTATATTGCTTGTTTGGTTGTCCTAGTTTCTAAGGGACAAGATCGCTCATATCTTAGTGCCAGTTATACCCCAGGTTTTTTGTTAGCGCATAGAGCAGATATTAAAAATCTTGCTGCTCATAACTATGGCTTAGAAGTTTCCTATGAGAAGGAGAAGTCTACTTCTGACTGGGGATCACATTATGCCAAACCAAGCATTGGTTACGGGCTATTGTACTATAATTTAGGAAGAGAAGTTACCGGTCACGCATTTGGTCTTATGACTCACGCGAAACTGAATGTAGTCAGTTTTAAGAATTCCAACTTGAAGTTTAGAATGGGTGCAGGACTTGCCTACCTCACCGAGAAATTTGATGTGTACAGCAACAGAAGGAACCAGGCGATAGGAAGTCATTTAAACGGTAGTATGCAATTTGGGTTATTGTATCACCACCAGCTACTAGAAAAGGATTATATAGAAGTTGGTATTAGTATATCACATTACTCCAATGCCGCGTTTAAAGTTCCCAATTTAGGTTACAATATACCCTCGTTTACCATTCGATACGGGTTAGGTGCAGGAAAATCAGACTCCAGTAGTACCTATGTAAGTAGTTTTAGTAAGCATACAGATTGGCGTGGCACATTCATCTATGGAAAGAAACAGCGAAACTTTGCTCAGCCAACAGACTTCTATAATTTTGGGGTACAGTTACGAGGGATACATTATGTTAAAGAAGTGAGGGCCTGGAGATTTGGCATAGATTATACCTTGGATAAAACTTACAAATATTCCGAAGATCAATTGTACCCTTTGGACTCTGTCACTATCGGAGAGCAATCTGAGGTTGCAGTGGCAGGAGGTTTCCAATGGAATTTAGGTAAGGTAGATGTTGTAGCTGAGATGGGCGTCTATATATATAAGCCATCGGTATTGAAAAATGCACTTAGTCAACGTATGGGTTTGGTATACGCTTTTAATGATCATTTAAGTGCTCAGGGGATGTTGCGTTTTCATAGAGGGGTAGCAGATTTTTTTGAAATAGGACTTGGGTATACGCTATGAAACAAATTCTAATATTCATAGTGCTTGTATTTTTATCGTCGTGTAAAGGAGATCGAAGAGATGACTGTATTACACGTTTGGGTGATGATGGGTCTGATGTGAGACAAGTAGGTGATTTCAGTAGATTGTATGTGGAGGATCGGATAAAATTAGTGATAGAGCAGGACAGTGCGAGAGCGGGAGAAGTAGTACTGAGTGGTCCAGAAAATCTTTTGAGTCAGGTGCTTACTGAGGTTTCAGATGGAGAGCTTAGATTGACGAATAATAATACCTGCAATTTTGTGCGTAGTTTTGACTATACCCTGGCAGTAAAGGTTTTTGTAGATAAGCTATCGCGATTAGAGGTAGAAAGTATAGCTGAAGTGAGTGTAGAGGATACACTAGTTATAGATTTTTTAGAGATACGGCATACAGCACTTTCAGATATAGACCTTACCCTTGGAGGAGATGAGGTGTTTATTAGATCCAGAAATTCTGCGAGCACCAGATTAAGAGGGAAGATTAAAACGCTGAAAGGCAGCATAGAAGAGGTGTCGAGTCTAGATGCCGGTGAACTCATCTGCGAAAATGTATTGATAGATACACATACTAAGTTGGAGACCTATGTCCGTGCTACAAAACTGATATACGTGAATATATACAATTCAGGGAATATCTTTTACCTGATAGACGAACCTGCTGAGTATGCTGCTGTAGGCGAGCGTGCGGGGAGTGGACAGTTATTAAAAAAGTAAAGCGACTCACCTGAAGGCAAGTCGCTTTAAATCCAACCTAATTATGAAAATTTAACTATTTTATTTCAATTTTTTTGGGGGGTGTGTTCTTACTTTTTAGAATGTTGAGGTGAAGTAATCCATTGGAGTAGATAGCCTCTACTTGAGTAGTATCTGCACTCTTTGGCAATTGCACTTTCCGCAAGTACTTACCGTAGCTGATGTCCGAATAGAGGGTGGTTTCCTCTTCTGAGGCTGGTTTTAAAAACTCACCAGAAATGGTTAGAATATTGTTTTCTATGGAAAGGTCGATCGCTTCTTTGGTCATGCCCGGTAGGGAAACCTTCAGTGTGTAAGAGGTCTCAGATTCGGTCAATTCTACTTGTGGTTGTAGTGACTTCTCAATACCGTTTTCGTTGAGCATTTCACCGATGAGGTGTCCAAAATTACTTGTAAATCTGTCGGTTAGTAAACCTGGTTTTGTATGTACTATCATAATGTTGTTTTTTGATGAACTATGTTCCAATAGTTATTCCATGCAAAAAATAACGACAATGTGTCTGTTTTTGGATTGATTTAGTAAAATTTTCAGACAAAATGTCTCTTTATGAAGCAACTATGATTTTGTTGTAGTCTTGGAAACTGGTTGTTTGGACATTTTTAAATGTTTTAGATAGTGCAAGTAATAGGTCTGTGTGATTTGCTTGCTCGCTGTTGGTTTTTACGGTTGTATTGAATAAGAACGTCCCATTAGCAGTAAGTGCATGGTTTAAAAGCTTAATGAATGAATGATCTGTGAGCAGCGGGGAATTATCAAGCTCTATAAAAAGATCGATAAAGATGATATCGTATTGCTTTGTAAGTGGTTTAAGGTAGTCTAACGCATCCGCAGCTTGTAGGTTGGGTGTTAGCTTGTAATTGGGCGCAAAATGATGGTTAAATAGCCTAAGGATTTCTGAATCATGCTCCACACCGTCTACCGCTCCATTGTAGTGGTATGTGCGTTCCAATAGTTCTAATATACTACCACAGCCAAAACCAAGGATTAAGATATTTTGGGCATGTTGTAGCTCTTTGCTAATCAGTTTCATGCCAGTCTCAAACACTTTGTATCCATTGCCAAAGGAGAAGTTAGCATCTCTGGTATTTAACATCTTCCGTCCATTTGACCAGACCACTTCTAAGTATTCATTTTGTGGTGAAGAGGTTTTCTCTATGGGATATCCCATACCCAAGATAGTATCCTTAGTAGTGCTTCTTTCATAGGTACAAAAAAAGCCTTCTGTACATTACAGAAGGCTTTAATTCAATTATTATTAAAAATATGTTTTAGTGCTGAACAATTATTTTAGTAACAGCTTTCTGGTTTTTCCCGAGTACTTCTACAAAGTAATTACCCGTAACTAGATTTGTCGTGTTGAGTTTTACTAATCCGCTGTTCGTTCCAGATTGCGTGCTTACAGCTTGACCCGATAGATTATAAACAGTTAGCGTATACGCTCCAACGATTTTAGTTTCGATGTTTACAAATGCATTAGCAGGATTTGGATAGGCACTTATAGCTACTGCTTTCTCTGGACCTTTCTCTGCTTTTGGAACACTACTTAGTAATGACTGGCTAGACCAGATTCCCATACCATGTGTACCTGCATATACTGTAGCACCAGTACTTGAATTAGCAGCTACTTGTATTAGGTCAAAAACCGGAACTCGTGGTAATGGCATATCAGGATCTACTCCCTCTATAGCTTCCGCCCACGTTGGGTTAGTAGCACTACCGTTGTTTGTAGCCCATACTCCGAATTCAGTACCTAAGATGATAATATCTGGATCATCCTCACTTATTATCGCGTGGTATACGGGGAAGCGAGGAAGATTTCCTTGAATGCTTCTCCAAGATGGATTGTCTGATAATGCATCCTCAGTTATGTATACAAACGTCGTTCCTGAGTAATTTCCTACAGTCATAACTAGTCTGTTCGGATCTGCTTTATCTATGGCGATAGAGGTTATTGTTCTGCCCCCAAGATTAAGATTTTGGTTGATCCGAGTAAGTGTACATTTAGGAGATATAGCATCTCTTGCTACTAGCGTTGCAGTATCAAATTGTGCAGCGAGTAGACTATCCACTCTGTAGAGAATTCCATTGTCAGTACATACAAAAAGAGATTGGCCATCTACAGTAGGTTTCATGTAGTGTATTTGAGAAGATATATTGGCTACTCTAAACCAACGTATAGCTCCATTGTCTTTAGGAGTTTTCCCATCGTGAGCTCTAGCAAGAGCATTTTTAACCATCCAAACTCCATCGTCTGCACCGTAGTATAGTCTAGCGTCTATTAGACTATCGTCTTCTGGTGTTTTTTCTCTGGTTTCTAGTTCTGCAAGTATTTGAGGATTTTCCCACAGTGTGATAGCAGTGTTAAACGATGATGTAGGTTGACGAGTGCTGTTAAATGAAGCTCTAATACGGTTGTCCCATATCGGAGAGAAAGC